>Ga0097683_1002663_pt1 | contig 15564 bp, 17 predicted proteins | sample ThiBio_1000_plan_2_FD_72846 | JGI IMG/M metagenome (GOLD analysis project Ga0097683, IMG submission 72846) | Wastewater bioreactor microbial communities from Cape Town, South Africa - Thiocy_cont_1000_plan - 1398105538256 (version 2) (version 2) ...
CGTTGGCGGAAGGAGTCGGTTGCGCGGGCGGGCAAATTTCGGCGAGGACTTGGTATCGTTATGGATGCGCTGACCGGACGACTGTTCGCGCTGCGCAAAGAAAACGAACTCGAAGCTCATTCCGCTTGGCTTCGCGATCGCGCTCAACGCGAACAGTTATTCAGCCTTCAATTCAAGGAACGAGAGGCGCTTCAAAAGCAAATCGATCGGGTCAGCGAGCGGCATCGCTTGGAGCGTCTACGGACAGCGCGGCGTATAATGGCCTTCGTACAAACGCGTCCGCGTAAAGCCGAAGCGGATTACGGTTACGACCTATGACGGTCGCGGCAAGTCGAATTGCAGACGAACAATCCTACTGTCGCGGGTCGTCGTACTCAGGCTCTTCACCCGGCGCAAACTTCGCGAGGTACTCGTTATAATCGTCCCTAAGCACCGACATCATCGCATCGGACAAAACCCGGTCCTTCGTATTCGGCGCCATTTTGTAGAACTCATAAATCAGGCCGTACTCGCGGCCATAAACGTCGTTCCAAACTTCTTCAAACGCCAACATCTCCCAATGCCATTCAGACATTTGAAGTTTCAATATTCTGCCGTTCGGCAGAGGCACTTCACGAATTATAAGGTTCGTAAGCTTGTCTTCCGTTGGCTCAGGCAGCCTTACCTTCTTCTCCATCAAATCCCAAAATCGTCGTCCTTGCTCTTCTTCTTATCATACAACGTCGGACCGGACTTCTTGAAGCTATTATCGTGCTTGGCGCTCGGCGCGCGCGGCACTTGTTTCATGCGCTCCGCCGTGCGCTCCCGTTCGCCGTTTTCTTTAGCCAGAAAACTGTTGTAGGCGCGCGTCTCGGGCGTGGGCTCCAGGGTGGTGCGCGTACCATTCGGCGTAAATTGGAATACCCGCCGATGTTCGTACGACGGTTTCACGGGCTCGCGCTGCCCCAATAAGATGCGTGTCGCTTTCGGTTTCTTTTCGTGGTCATCGGGCATGGGATTCCCTCGTGCCTTTCCGGCAATTAACATAATATAAGAAGGGGCAGAAACAACATGAACGACTGGTCTTCGTGGTTTGAGGCCTTAGACCGTGCAATGCCGCGCGGATGGTCGCCTGACCGCCAAGCGCAGGGCGCTTTCGCGCGATGGGCGCAGCCCTCAGAGATTCTTGCGCCGGGTTGGCTCTGGAAGCCGGGCACGGCCAACGTACTTCTTGGGCAGTACCAGGATTCGCTGGTGTGCCGGAACGATGACAATAGGCATTTGATCACGGTCGCGGGGACGCGTGCGGGCAAGGGCCGATCGCTGATACTACCAAATCTGATCACGTGGCCGGGATCCGCAATTGTTATCGATCCGAAGGGAGAGCTGGCACGCAAAACGGCGCGTTGGCGGAACGAAGGTCTTAAACAAAGCGTGGTCGTTCTCGACCCCTTCGGCGTGTCGGGGTGGAAGGGAACTTCCTATAACCCGCTAGACGACATCGATCCTGCGTCTGATTCCGTCATGGATGACGTAGCGATGATCGCGGATGCCCTAATCACGAATGAGAGCACTGGCGATCGGCATTGGACTGACAGTGCCAAGAATCTCATCCGGCTTCTGATCCTCTACATGTTCACAGATGGTGGTGAGGCGACATTCTTGAGGCTTCGGCGAATATTGCTCGGCGACGAAGGCCAGTTATCAGGAAGAGACAAAGATAGTGGCTCGCCCAATCTATTCACCCGAATGATGGAAACTGACGGGTTTGACGGATACGTCAAACTGGTCGCGGCGAATTTCTATGACAAGCATGATCGGGAGTTGAGCTCGATATTATCGGTTACGCGCGAGCAACTCTCCTTTCTGGATTCCAAGCGCCTGCCCGGCGTGTTGGAGCCGTCCGGCTTCACGATTGAATCGATCAATCAGCAGCCGACGACGGTTTACATGTGCCTCCCGGCGTCACGTCTTGCCACGCATTTCCGTTGGCTGCGGGTAATCGTGAACCTAGCGATGGCGAAGCTTGAATCGCGCGGACAAGTTCAACCTCTTCCGGCCCTGCTGCTCTTGGAAGAATTTGCGACGCTCGGGCATATGGAAGCGATCGAGAAAGCGGCCGGGCAAATCGCGGGCTTCGGCGTTAAACTTTGGGTAGTTCTGCAAGACCTCGGTCAACTGAAGGCGATCTATAAGGACCGTTGGGAAACGTTTTTGGGGAACGCAGGTATTACCACTTGGTTTGGGTTGAACGACCTGACCAGTCTTGAATACGTATCCAAGCGATTGGGGACGACGCATTTCGTCCGCGTCGATAAAACGGACCTGACCTCTAGCCAACGGCAGGCGGGGGCAGCAGAGTTTCGGGAGGTGGTGGTGGGCTCACCTCTATTGACGTCGGAGGAAGTCGAACGGATGTTTGCGCGCGAAACAACCAGGTTGCTCGTCCTGCACCCAGGATCACGTCCCGTGGTGTTGAAGCGCCTCGATGCGTCTGATGCAATGTTTAATGGGATGATCGATGAGGAAAAGTAGAGCGCAGGAAGATTGGGAAACGTTTTGCTCTTTTCGGTTCAAAGGTACTTTTGTCGAGCAAACGAAAGACCGAATTCGGATCAAACAGAAAATTTCATTAAGCAATAAAGGCTCTAAATATTTGGTAGTAATTGTCGGAACGATTTGGATCGTGCCCGCTCTCGTCATGTTCTGCATAAACGTCGAATGGGCAGTTGTCGCTTTCCTTTATCTTCTGGTTGCGGCCCTTCCGCTTTGGATCATCATGATGATCGTCGCGCCATTTTTGAAGCGATGGACGACAGTCGATATTTATCGTCAGCGGGTTGTCGTCAACAATGGCAATGAGCAATTCGACATTCCGTTGGCGAGTATTCGGAATATCGATGTTAGGCCGAACGCGCATTTCTTTGCGATCTATATTTGGAAAGGCCCTGTGCCAATCATGACGCTGACCGAATATGCCTCGGAAAACGCGACGGCAATCAAGGAGGGAATGGTGGCGGCGGTCGTGCTCATGAACCCGGAACGATCTTCATCGTCTCGACCGGAGTATCAGGATTGACGCTCCACATACGGGAGGCAATTTCCCGCTCTTCCTCGCCCATCGCGTCGGCGTAAATGGCCGTCGTCTTCATAGAGGCATGTCCGAGCCATTTTTGAAGAAGATTGAGCGGCACGCGTGAACGAATGGCGTGCAGGCCAAAAGCATGCCGCAGACCTTTGGGCGTCGCATGAACTCCCGGCGCAATCTTGGCCTCAGCCATGACGGCCTTAATCAGCCGCCACGCCTGCGATCGTGACCAAGTCCAAAGTTTCTCGTGCCTTAAGCCGTTCGAATAAGCCGAAAGTGACGCCAGCAAGTCGTCCGGCGCGGGAATCTCGCGCACATGCAACCGTCCGCGCTTTTTCAGGCTGACCACGGATACTAATCCTTGGTCAGCCGAGATTGAAGATGGGCGAAGCGCCAGCGCCTCGGAAATCCGGCACCCGAGATGCGCTAACGTCAGGCACAGCAAGCCTATGTCAGCGCGCGGATGGGCCATCGCGGCGCCGATAAACCGGGCACGTTCGTCTCCCGTCAGGTATTTGCGTTTTCCGCGCGGCGTATAAAGGGAAGCCGCACTCACCCAATTGGCCATTATCGCTCCAAGCCGTGCTTCCGGCTTGGTTGCGACAGTCTTGCCTATTCTGTTGAAGTCTCTAAAGCGCCCGGAATCTGGGCGTTTCTATCTTAATTACGCTCAGAGTTTTAACAGCACGATCAAACTTTGGCAACGATAAGGCAGCCAGTTTCTTGCCCTGAAACAGAATAGGCAATTCTGTTGCATGTCCTCCGAAGTGTCCGTTCGCCAAGCCTGAAGGAAATTGCCTTCAGGTTTTTTGATTCAGACACCTTATGGAGTCGATCATGTCGAACGATCTCGAAGCGCAACGTCAAAAAGCACGAGAAGACTTCTCGCGCGATCAGCAAGCCCAAATGGCGACCGAGCAATCTATCCGCGATGCGGATGAGCGAAACGCGCGCAACGCGGAGCTTTCGCGGCTGCGGGCCGAAGCTGACAGCAAGAAGTAGCGCATAAACCAGGGCGTCGGTTGTAGCCGACGCCCCGGTTTCCTTGCAACATAAGGGGTCGAAATGAAATTCGTTAGATCAGCGGCTAGTGCCGTCATCGCGTTGGCTGTGGCCGGATGCTCAAGCGAGCCGTCGGCAAACGATATGCTTGAAGCGCTCTACAGCAACCAGAATTTCGCCGCGACGCTCCTCATGGTCGTTGGCATGTCGGGAGCGACGCGCTCGAACGCGCAAGTGGAAGCCGAGGTCGCCAAGCTCAAGGCTTCCGGTGTCGTTGAGAAATCCGGCTGCGCCGCCGCCCAAAACGCGCCGGGCTATGTCTGCGATTTCAAATGGGGAAGCAAGCAACCTTCCGGCGGCACCAATTGGGGTCAGCCGATGAAGGCGCGCTTCTTTAAGTCAGGCAGCGCCTGGGCCGTCGAAATTTAATCACGCAATAGCGCACTCATTCATCAAGGGATTTGATATGACGAAGCGAAGCCTCATGGCAGTTACCGCAATATTCCTGACTGCGACCGGCGCTCAAGCGCAGCAAACGATGCAGTGGAAGCAGGTGCTGAATGTTCAAAAGCACCTCAATCAGCCGCAGGGCGTCTCGATCGACATCCTGGGTATCGAGCCCGGTGACACCTATGAGGACGCAAAGGCGAAGTTGGAAAAGATTGCGGCGGAGCCGGGTTCGCAAGAGATCAGTCCGGTCCGCGAAACGAAGAACATATTTCGTCTGCAAACGCCCGGCGGGTTCCTCACGGCTGAGTATGTGGGTTCGATGCAAATGGAACGTCGTCTGCCGGAGCATCCGCGCGTGCAGGAAGGCATCCGTATCCTGTTTAGCGCGCCGTCGTCGGGTCACCAGGTGTTGGGCGTCGTTCGCAACCTGACTTACTACGAGCAAAACGAACAACCCCGTGTCAGCGAAACGCTCGCCAGGCTATCCGAGAAGCTGAAGGCACAGCCACAGCAATTCGACACGACCTTCCGCTATCAGTTCGATAACGGGCGCGCCTTCGCCACGCCGGGCGCGAATATCTTGTCGTGCAAAATCAACATGTCGGCAAATTCGCCGGACGCTGCACGCAACGCGAACAACACGGGCGTGTGCGATATCATCCTAGACGTTGGCGTGGAGTTCGGGATTTCTAAGGACCACGCCAAGAGCTTGCGGTTTACGTTGAGCGACAACGAACGCGCACGTCAGAACGTTTCTGCAGATTTTAAATATTTTTCGGAATATGCGCGCGGGGTTCAAACTCAAAGCCAGGGCACCGCGCCAAAGCTGTAGAAGGTATGCCAAGCATCGCCTGCGGGATGTGAACGCGCCCCTCGTAGCGCGCTCTCATCTAATCCACCTGGACGAGACCGACCCGTGCGGAATGTGCAGCGTGCGCGTTTCTAATAAGCGTGGTTGGAAGCTCGCGCAATCTGAACCAAGGTTCGATCCCGTCGTAAGCAGCATTGACAGGCACCGTCAGCTTATAACGATTGCAATACATTAGGACCACATCTTGAGCGTCAAAATTTGGACGCGACCAACGCAGTTTTAAAGTTGGAAGTGTGCCAAACGTGTTTTGCTTGTAGTCACTGCTGATATCTCCCTTCCAGGCCGCCGGAACTACAAAGCCCGCAATTAGGAACGAGTTTATCCTGTGGTTCTGCGCTGCATCACAAACCGGCGAGAGCTCGATCAGAACGGGTTGAGCCCCCTGCTGCCATTTTTCGAACACCGGCCCTGCCTGCTTCTTGCTGCACAGACTCACAAAAGTATCCAACGATGTCCCAAAGGAACTTTGGAATTTTTGTGAGTCCGCGACCCTGAACACAGTGCCAGGCAGATAGAGACCGGCATCAGTAGATGCGGGGGAAGTTAACAAGAGCCCATTCATATGGGCAGCGAAGCCGTTGCCTGTTGCCCCAGGAGGATTCTCGACCAGCCAGTTGCCATGGGCGGCGACATTTGCGATTCCGGCAGGATTATCCAATTGGTCTGTCAGCAATTCCGACAAAACTGCCAGGAGATATCGGGGAGCTGCCGCTGCTGTGAAGTCACCCTCGCTTTGTGCCTTCGCGAGTCTTTGCATCGTAGCCTTTAGGCCGTCCTTCAAATCCCGTGTTGAACCCTGAATGGCAACCTCGGCGACAGCGGTGAGCCCCTGACTGACCTGGGCGCAGGCGTCTTCGACCAGACTTTCCCAAGACCAAAGCAAGTTTACCGCCTCCTGACCCTGGAGCGTGTTATTAACTTCGGCCTTCAGTAATTCGGACCAATTTTCATCGGGCCGATCCTCCGGCTTGGGCTTGTTCATTTCAACAAAAATCAACCGGCCATTGTAGCGAGGTTCATGTTCAAGAAGCGTGCGTATGAACAACTGCGCCTCGGTCTCCTGATCGTCAGGAGGCACGCCTTCGACGGCCACTTTTTCATTAGCGTATTTGCTCCAGATCACAACAATTACGGGTGCGGTCTCCGGCGAAACAATCCGGGTAAACGCGTTTGCGGTATACGCTGCCGCATCCTTGCCAATTGTGGCTGAGAGATGAAGGTCGAGAAATACAAGCCGAACGCGCTTAAACGGCTGCGCGGGAAGACTGTCAACGGTACCCAGCAGATGCACCGTACTTACATGCATCTCGTTCAGAGCTTTCAGAATTTCCTTGTATTCATCTTCCTCATCATCAATGACGCAAACCGAAGGCGATGCAAGATTCGCAATCATGTCATTGCTCATCGAATTGTAGAGCGACAACGGCGCCGGTGATTTCATCCGGTACATCGATGTCACCGTCATCTGGGAACACAAGACGACCACGATTTACAGTCATGACTTCGTTGACGATATAGAGTCCCAGGCCCATGCTCCCGACGCGACGGCTGAAAAACGGCTCGACCAAGTCTTCGGGACGATCGTCACCAAAACCCGGCCCGTTATCTCCAACAACGATCGCAGGCCCGCCTTCGAGGTCTCGCGTGGTCGCGATGTAGAGAAGTTTTTGTTTCGGGTTTTTCGATTCTAGCCAGTGGATGCTGTTATCAATGAGGTTGGTGATCGATGCCACGAGCATCTGTTTCGACCCCTGAACGGGAAAATCTTTTGCGCCGTCTTCCATTCCGTTCAAAAGACTTATTTTGTGACGCTTCAGCCGGATCTCTGCGCTGAAGATCGCCTCTTTAATAAGCGCGGATGCCGTCGTTTTGGCCGGCGTGGGATTTTTCAGGAGATTGGTAACTGGCCGCATCGCTCGATAAAGTTGGTCCACAAGAGTTTTGATGCGCTCAGGTTTGGCGTCATGCGCCGCCGCGGCACGAAGCTCATCGAGAATTTTTTCCGCGCCATGCAGCATCATGCCGATGGTGAGACCGGGAACCGCGGCGTGAAGGAGCTGGTCACGGTACATTTCAAGTTCTTTTTCGGCAGCTTTTAGGACGGGCTCAACCTCGGCTAGGACGCCTTTTTGTTCGAGTACTTCGCGCACTTCAGAGAGTTTTTCGAAAACCTTCTTGCCGGTCCCTTTGCCGAGAGCTTCACGAATACGCTTTTGATCTTTTCCTTTTTCCGCCTCAACCTGCGTCAGGACCGCAATTACAGCGTCCCTGAAGTCCTCAAACGCCGGATTCTCAATGAATCCCTCGCGGTTTGTCTTTTCCCGCAGATCATCGCTGGCGGTTGCATCAAGACGTAGAGCCCCCAGAATCTGGTTATTACTCGTACGCGCTGTGGGGGTGTTTACGCGGCGCAGATCCAGATTGAGCCAGTCGTTTCCGGGCTCGCCAAAGTCATAAACTCGGATGCCGTCTCTGTAGATTCGTATGCCGCCATTTTCATCGAGGTAGCTTTTAAGGCCCTTCACGTCGCCCGTGACAGCCTTGAGAACAGATGGGTCGCGGTCGAACATCCAGAAATCAAACTCGACCTTTCCGATCTTGTGACCGGAGAGGTCCAGCGACACCGACTTTCTATCCTCCCGCTTTTCTAGCGGAAATTTCAACTTTGCTTTGCGCTTGTTCAGTTGCTTTTCAAACGCAGAAGGCGGAGTGAAGCTGTATTCAAAAGCGCCGACATCGCCATCGATTGAACCGCGGATGTGATAGAGTGCGCACTTGTGCGCATCATCTGCAGTAAACATATTTTTAAGCCACTCTTCCCTTCCTGGGGCTGAGAGGCTGACCTCAAAATCAGCAGGCCCTTTGAAGGGTGAGCACAGGCTGTTCACTGAACGATACAGGCGACGCAGGCTGCCGCGCGTCCAGACTTCGCGCAGGCGCGTTACTTCGAAACGCGTGCCATGATTGTTTCCGGGAAACGTCTCCGGCTTGCGCTTTTGCAGAGTAATGAAGGCATTATCGAGATCATCCGCGGATTCGATTGCGTCCCAATCAAACTCCAGAACAATCTCCTCACCGCCGCGGGTGCGGGTAATCATCGTGATATCATGACCCAGCTTGTGTATCGAAAGACGGCCAAGACCTTTTTCGCCCAGGGGGTAGCGGTTGAATTTCTTGGTTCGCTTGTCAGCTTGGCGCTGTAGCAGCTTCACATCTGTCGCGATCATCATCCAGACATCGCGCAATGTCGCTTCGCTCATGCCGGTGCCATCATCTTCGATGATGATTTTGCCAGTCGCTTGGTCATCCGGATTGATCACCGTAACGAGACACATTGTGGCGTCGGCGTCGTAGGCGTTTTTGACGAGTTCGAAAACCGCAAGATTGGCGTCGCGGATAAGCTGCTCACCAAGCAGCGTCAGAAGTCGCGGCTTTACTTTGAAAGTCAGACCGTTCTTCGGACGAGTTTTTGAGACCGCGCCAGCCATGGCTCAGGCCGACCCGATACATTCGACAATCGCCTGCATGACCGGCGGACAAACGCCATTGCCGAGAATTTTGATGTTCTCTCTGCGACTACCGTGGTTCATGATATAGTCGCTTTTGAATCCCATGGCTTTTTTCAATTCAGACACCTGCAACATTCGCATATTGTGACCGCCCGCCCCCGGCTCGACCAGAGCAAATCGATCAACGGTCGTAATTGTGCGCAGGGGCCGATCCAGAGGCTGCCACCCGCCGCTTCCATCGCTGCCATAATATACCAGCAAAAATGCTGCCTTTTTCCCAACTTTTGCGAACCCACGCTCGGCCCGCTCCAGCGTAGGCTTCGCGCGTCCAGGCCGGAAAAGGGGCGTTGTGTCCCATGTGCCTGGCTTGTCGAGAATGTCATGAACGGTTTTCTTTTTCCGTATTCTCGGAATTTTGATATCGGCCACTTCATCTTCCAGGTCACAGACGACAAAGAGACGCCTGCGGCTTTGCGGTACGCCGAAATCGGACGCATCGAATACAAATTCGCGAACGTTATACCCCAGATCCTGCAATGCCTCTTTCAGTTCGCCATAGCGGGACCATGGCCGCATATGGACAACATTTTCCATGACGAGCCAGCGGGGCCTGAATTCTTTGGCGTATCGTAGAGCCTGCATCGCGGTCGCCCGACTGGCCTCGGAACGAGGGGCCGCGCCTTTTGCGCAGGTATGGTTGGTACATTCCGGCGAAGCCAACAGAAGATCGATGTTACCGATCTTGTTGTGAAGCGCCCGCGGTCCGACGTCCTCCAATCTGGCGGTGACAACATGCGCCTCTTTGAAGTTCTCCCGATAGGTTTCGGTTGCTACGTCACATAAATCTATGCCGCAGACAATCTCGGCACCGGCCTGTCGGGCACCGTAGCTGCTGCCGCCCCCACCACAGAATATGTCAAGCGTCCTGATCATTAGCCTTCCCGTTGAGGCGATTTCAGACCAGGCTACCAAGTCAAAGGATGTCTGACCAGGCACAAAATGGACGTACTTACTCCCTCCCAGCGCAGTCTTTGCATGTCACGTATCAAAGGGCGCAACACCAAACCCGAGCTCGTATTGCGGCGCGCACTATGGGCGCTTGGCCTCAGATACCGACTGCATACAAAGCTGCCCGGCAGGCCGGACATCACATTTGCTGGACGGCGACTGGTCGTTTTCATTGACGGCTGCTTTTGGCATGGATGCCCCAAGCATGGTGTGCAACCGAAAACGAACCACGAATTCTGGCGCGATAAGCTGAACAGCAACATCGCGCGCGATCGAAGGGTTACGGCGCAGTTGCGAGCTGATGGATGGAAGGTCGTCCGGGTTTGGGAACATGAAGTGAAGCAAGACATTTCTGCTGTCGTCGGCCGTATTCTGAAAATCATTGCGAGGGAAGATTTTCATGGACGCAATTCATAAAGCCAAACTGCAGAACGCAGACCTGATCATTGATCGGGTGTACGCGGGCGGAAGAAACGGAAACGCGTCCGACGACCCGCTTCCTCCGCTCGTTGGGGTGAGCAATCAGGGTGGGTTCCGTTACATTGGAAACAAAGAGAAGCCCCGACTTATTGTTTTAACTTCGACGCTGCGGGATTTGGACTGGCCTGACAATCTGGACCGGCAATCAGGAACGTTCACATATTTTGGTGACAACAAAAGCCCCGGCAATGAGCTGCATAAGACAAAACGCTTCGGCAATCTTCTGCTGCGCGATCTATTTGATCGCCTGCATCGATCGGGTGCTCGTGCAGAGGTGCCTCCGGTACTAATATTCGCCAATGTCTATCGCTCATGGAGAGACGTTCAGTTTCTTGGGCTCGCTGTCCCAGGCGTGGAAAATCTTGATCCAAACAGCGATCTAGTTGCCGTCTGGAGATCCAAAGACGGGCAAAGATTTCAAAACTATCAGTCGAAGTTCACAATGCTTAACGAAGGCGTAATTTCCCGGCAATGGCTGAAAGAAGTCAGCGCGGGAAACTCACTTGGCATTAACGCCCCGCCTTCATGGAGACGGTGGGTCGAGAAGGGCGTATATGACGCGCTCAAAGCCCCCAGGGTTCTGAACCACCGAACCAAATCTGAACAATTGCCGGATACCGACGAAGGCCGCGCCATCATTCAGATGGTGCGACAGCATTTTGTGGACGATGAATACCGGTTTGAGCAGTGCGCAGCCAAGCTGGCGGAACTTATGCTGCCCCGAATTGTCTCGCTTGATTTGACTAGGCCAAGCAGGGATGGCGGACGTGATGGTATCGGAAAGTACCAACTGGGGGACGGCGCTTCCGCAGTGGATGTCAGTTTCGCGCTTGAAGCCAAATGCTACGGTCTCACGAATTCCGTGGGTGTGAGCGAGTTATCGAGACTTATATCCCGGCTGCGGCACCGGCAGTTCGGTGTGCTCGTCACAACATCGTACGTTGCAGATCAGGCTTATAAAGAAATCAAAGAGGACGAGCATCCCATCATAGTAATTTGCGCCGCGGACATCGTGCGACTGCTGAAAGCGGCGGGCATTGCCACGGCTCACGACGCATTGGAATGGCTGGCTGCGTTTTAGACCATCGGGCTAAGAATTAAGGACGCAGCCTAGCGGTAACACTCACTTCGCCCTTGCTGCCTCAGCAGCAATATGCCCGGCGAGCGTCGTTACGAACGTCCTTAGTCCGGTGAGGTCTGAAAGTTCGGAATATGCTCCGTCATTAGTGGCGGTGCGTGGCGATGCTAATACGCAGGCCGATGTGTAGAGCTGCTCCTGAACGAGACGCTGACAAAGCACGTCGTATCGCTTCAAATAAGAAGCACCCTGAAAATCCTTAAATACAGGAAAGTGCGGAGAGCGGTCCGTCACAGGACGACGAGATTCCGGCGCATCTTCAACCATCATCATCCAGCCTACGAACGGGCGAGGATGTTTGCCGAACGCGTTTTCACGATAAGCGGTCCACAAATCGTGCGCAGTGCCGATCGCTTCTTCTGTTCGGTTGTTGAAGTTGTTGCCGAATGACGGTCCGACCTGGCTTTTGAGTTCGATAGCCGCCACCAGACTATCTCCTTGGGTGACGAGAAGATCCCACAGTTTGGTTGGACGAAAATATCCCGGAAGCGTCAAAACCGCGCGCCGTTCATGAATGACCGCATTACGAAGGCCGTTTGCCTTCACCAAATCAATGACGAGAGCTAGAAAGCCATCCATGTTTTTGCCGGCGGTGACGCCGGCGCGTTCGCCTTGATCTGCTTTTCCGGCCTCGATTTGTTTTTGTCGAGCCTTCTCTCTATTTCCCCAAAAGGCCATCGTGGCCTCGCGCGCCTTGCGCTCATAATCAGCAAGTTCAAGCGACATCAGATTCACTTCCGCCCAGCACCAATTGTTCGGCTGGGGTCATTTTATAAAGTTCAAAAACAGCTTGGTTACAGGCGACCGCATCGCGCGACGCTGCCGCTTTAATTAGCCGCTTACGCAATGAAACCGGAACATCCGTCCAGGCAGGGACGCGAATTCGACGCAAGTACTGTGCTTGAAAGCGCAGATACCCCCCGCGCATCTTTGTCGAGTAGACGGCGACAAACATGCGCGCGATGCCGGACAACAACACGGCCTGCAAGGCCTGCAAATCCCACGTCTCCGACGTGAGGTAATACAGGTTGTGGTGCGGATAGAGACCTTCGTTTTCGTAAACGATATGCGCTTCTCCCTTGATATCCGGGATAAGCAGCTTTGGCTTGGCGGCAAGAGCGGGATAAATGCGGTCAATGGTCCGATACCAATTAGACGGAGCCTTTTGCGCAACATGCCGACCGGCAATCTGATCGCGCCTTGCTTCAAGGTAGCTCCGCAGTCGCGGATATTTGATCAGCTCCACCAAGCCTCCCTTATCGTCAAAGGGATTGATTACGCCTAAACCGCGCCAATCGACGCAGCGGCTTAAAATGTCACGCGTCATTACCAACGGCAATTTGCGGTCGGCTTCAACGTTAAGTTCGTCAAATTTACCAATAAAGGCTCGATCCGCACCCGTCGCGACACCAATCCCGACTTTGCATCCAGCTTCCTCGATGGTCGGAAAATCTCTTTCAAGGCGGCGGATTAGGGCGAGTTGATCAGAGGACTCCAATATCCACGGCTCCGCGCCCGCAACAACGCGTGGGACAATCTTCACCCCGGTATTTGAAGCAGGTTTGACTTTGGAAGTCAGATGCTGCGCGAGCGTTGTCAGTTCGTTCGCATCAATCGCCGGACGATGTGCGACGCGAGTAGCATCGGTCTTTTCTCTATCGATGACGATGATCGCAGGATAGGCAATGACATCGCTGTGAAACGCGGGTGTGTCCACCATGTCCACATAGGCTTTGAGATGAAAGTGATCGGCAACAAATTGCCGCAACGGACCGCCATAGCGGTTTTTCATCCAACGATCGGCACAGATGAAACCAAGCGTCCCCTTCGGGGAAAGGCTTTGCAACGAACGCTGGATAAATGGGACGTAAATATCAGCGCGATCATATATGGTATGGTACCGTGCGCGATATTCTGCCATCAGCGCGTCCGCGATCAATTCTTGCCGAACGTAAGGCGGATTGCCGATCACAAAGTCGAATTGGCCGTCCAACTCGATCAAAAGAAAGTCGCCGAAGACCAGCCATTGATCGGCAAGACTTTCCGCAGTGCGTCTGGCGATCCCAGCTTTCGTAAGATGCGCAACGACTGCGGTACGCGTTTCGCGATAGCTGTGGCGATGTAACTCGACCGCTCGAATAGCATCCGCAAGCGCGTTATAGGCCTCGGGCTTTCCGGCTTTGTCCCAGGTCTGCAACAGCCGGTCGATCGCACACAGAAGAAAATCGCCGCCGCCGAAGGAAGGTTCAAGCAAGCGCATCGTCAGCAGCGGACGGTCGATCGTATAGCCGCTAAGATCGAGAATGAACTCGACGACTTCCTTGCGGGTGAAAACTGCCCCGCGCTGTTCAATGCCCGCAGAAGCCAAGGCGTTGACAGCCGTCGTGACCGGACAATCTCCGAAGAGATTGGGTCGTCGAAGGCTAATAAGGGGGGCGTTCGAGGTCATTTCAGAAGCCAGTGTAGAAGGATAGCGATTGGAACAAAAATAGAACTGCGCCCGCTGGCGGGTCAAGGACGCATCCATATCGACGCACAGGACGCGGTCTTCCGCGCGATATTGCGTTCAAGATGGCCCGAGCGTTTTCACAGAAAGACGGTCATTCCATGCCACTGATTCGGTGCCGCTGGAGAGACAAATCTCCCGACCCGACGGCGCGGGGTGTCGGGGGCGGCAAGACGCCCCTGAATCGATGGGGTGCCGGGGAGAGCCGAAACCTCCGCCCGGCGCGTGGTCCAGCGGCAAGACGCCAGGTCGTGGTTCAGCGGCGACACGCTGACCGTGGGGTTGCCAGGGGAGCGCGGAGGCTCCCGCTGGATGGTGATGAAACGGCCAGACGTTTCAATGACGCGGACACAGGCTCAATGTCGGTGCCGCGTCACGGCTGGGGGATGCAACGGGGGCGCGCAGCGGCCCCCTTGCCAAGATTGTGCTGTATTACAGCACACATCTTGCGAACCGCTTTTGCGGTACGATTTCGGTATTACGTTTGTGCTCTGACATTCGGATTGGATTCAGTCAGAAGCTACAAGCCAACAAATCTAACAGCCGATGCGGTATCCGAATTTCATCCGTGACGTTGGACTGTGCGAACACGCGTGAGGCAAATGCAGTCTGTGTGTTTGGCGCAAGTGGTCGCGTGAGTGGGGGTCTCGGGGGACCGGCAGTTCCCTGAGCGGGGATGAAACGCCCGGACGTTTCATTGGCGCGGCGAGGCTCGACGCCTCAAACGCGCCCAGGGGCCGCCCCGCCCTGCCTTTTCATAAATGAAATGCCACGCTGCGCGTCATTCGTTCGACGGAGACGATGGCGGTCGAACATGATCGCTATCGGTTTGCCGACCGCGCGTACCCGAACGACCGTCAACGAAACGATCGAGATCTTCACTTCGGAACGCGGCGGACGAGTAGAGATACGAGTGCATCCCGTACTCGAACTCTACGGCGTCACGGGGATAATTTTTCGCGATCCATTTGTAGAGCAGGACGGCGCGCTTTCGTGAAATCCGTCCAGATCGGAAATTACTTTCGAAGTCGATACCGCGTTCAAACGGGCCATCGAAAGCTGTGCGGTAGATGTCATCCCATTCCAGGAATTCGCGTAGTCGAACGGCCTGAATGATCCGGTACAGATGCTTTCGCCCATCGCGCGTAAGCATCGCCGTTTCGATACGCCAATTTGGCCAGAAACGATTGAGGATGCTTGTGATCATAGGCGGCAAAATTACCCGGCGATTTACCCGCGTATTACCCGCGACGGCTGATTCCAGAAAGGCGACATTTCCATAATGGTGAACTGGCTTATGTAGGATTATATTCCTTGACGCGCAGACCCGGAATGATCAAGAATGGCGGACGTTCGCATCGGGGCGATGCGACGCCAATCTCGGGAATTGAAAGGAGATCAGCGTTGACGTCCCCCGACAAAACGATTCAGACTCTAAGTCAAACGCCGCCACTCGCACCGATCGAAGTCCGCGACCCAGGTCATGATGACCGCATCATTGATTTGGTTCGCCTACTCGCCCGCCGCGCCGCT
>Ga0097683_1002664_pt1 | contig 15559 bp, 18 predicted proteins | sample ThiBio_1000_plan_2_FD_72846 | JGI IMG/M metagenome (GOLD analysis project Ga0097683, IMG submission 72846) | Wastewater bioreactor microbial communities from Cape Town, South Africa - Thiocy_cont_1000_plan - 1398105538256 (version 2) (version 2) ...
GAAGATCAATTTCATATCGAAGCCTTGTTAACGTGCGCTCGAACCCTAAACCTCTCGCCGCTTTCCCTTTTTGACGAGGCAAGCGGGACAGGAGGGACTCAAGCCCGGCGCAACAGGGCTCCGAGATCTTGTCTTCAGGGGATGACCACCCTTCCTTCTTGAAGAGGTTTGCCACTTGTTTGCTTGGCTGGTTCCCCGCCCGTTGATTGTTCATCGAAGGTCACCCACCACAACATGCCGGAGGGCCCACGGTTGCCAAAGGCGGTGGAGTGCACTGGCCGAGAGGGGGGTTGCTGAGCTCCTTTCCTGTGGGAGGATGGAGGGCCATCATGCTTTCATGTTGGCCCGGTCAATAAAAAGGATGGAGGGAGGAGGGGGGAGAGCTTTGTCCAATCCAATGGAAACAGCTTTTGCACTCAGCGATGGAGGGAGGAGGGCCCACGATTTTCCTTGCTCTTGCAGTGTGGAGACCCACAAAAACCCATGATCCCAATATTTATTGGCATTTCTGCCAAAGATTCTCAAAGTAATTGCCAGAAGAGGATTCACATTCCAATCCTCAATCCTCTTCACAGGGAACAAATCTTCTCCTCAAAGAGACAAAATGGTCCATTCACACAAAAACAATTCTGTAATACACAAACTTGAGATCTCGTACAAGTGTGCTATAAAAAGCAGGAAGGTAAGAACTCCTTCAAGTTTGCAAAAGAAGGTCGACTAGCAGGAGAGTGTGACTAACATGCCAACAAGAACTCTTGCAAAACAGCGGGCATGGCATCCACTGTCTCAAAATCAAGCTGCAACAATTCTTTCCTTGCCTTTTCCTGTAGCATTGTGCTATCCTCACAGTCAGCATGAGGCCCCTTTCCTGTCCACAGTTCCTGAACAAGATTTGATTCGATAAGCAATGGAAAAGAAAAAGAGTGTAGGATACACACCCAACAAACACAAGCAAACATCCACACATCTGCTGGCATGCCATGTGTTTCATGGAGCAGTGATTCAGGAGCCAAGTAACGAAAAGGCAATGCAGGCATGCTAAGAAAAGCATACTCCCCACTTGTAGGAGCCACAGCTCTGGACAACCCAAAATCTGTTTGGCAGTCAGTTATGTTGTATTTGATGGCCGAGAGGGTTACCAGCAAGTTTAACGATAGTGATTGCTGGATCAACAAGGACGTTTCGCATAGCAAGATCGCGGTGCACGATACCATAGGCATGCAAATGAATCATCCCATTCACAATTCCCATCAAGATCCTTTCCATACACTGCATATCAGCCAACGCCTGTTCGCGAAAGGTCTTTAAATTGCCTCCTTCAACCAATTCGCTGATTACATAACTGTTTCCGCTCTGCTTATCGATAGATATTCCGTAGATATCCACCACGTTCTCATGCGGAGGGACTCGATCACTACATAAGTAAGAGTGAGAACAATTAGACGGAGAAGAGGGGGCACACACATTTGTTTGATGACATCGAATTCCTTCTGCACTAGACTTTTGTCGATGAAAATCTTGACTGCTACTTTCCATTTTCCATCCCATGTGCCTTCACACACCTCTCCTCCGCTACCCTTCCCAAGCTTCTTGTTTAAAAAGATAGCTAACTCACAGAAAGGTATTTCCCAATCCAAAGAACGAAGCCTCTCCCGCATACTCTTCCTCTCTTCTGCTGTTAGCGCCCTCGTTTCTTGTGTTGTGAGATTACTATATCCCCTGCTCACCATCCGCGATTTCTCCTTTCCCTTTCCTTCTTCTTTCTCCAAGAATTCTTCCTTTTCCACTTTCTCTTTTTCAGTTTCTTTTCCTACCAGTTTCTCTTTTCCTTTTCCTTCATCCGTTCGCCAAAGCATAAAATCGGAAGGAATAGCAAGTAGCTGTTTGCGAAGAGCGTCAGCGGAGGGCCTCTTTTCTGGTTGATGAGCCCAGCAGTGCAACATCAACTCCCTAAGTTGGGTGCACACCATCTCCTCCGGAATGGGCGGCCTTTCGCCCCTATGCAATGCATCCAACATTTCGAAAGCTAGTATGTTCACTTAGTTCATGAGGTAGCTGTTGTGTATGTGATGCTGTTGTGTTGTGTCGCTAGAGCATATTACAAAATCTACCCCAAGGAGCATCGCCCACCAACATAAAGTACAGAACCATCCCAAAGCTGAATATGTCTACACCCACCCCGTAGGGTCGGGGCATACCGTCTAGCGGCATTAATTCGGGCGCCATATCTAAGAGGGGGAAAGGAAATGAGAAGGATGTGCTGCAAAATGAAAACAACTTACACAGAGGACCAGCAGCAAATGCTGACGGAGGGGGATCATTGATACCATCAGGAAGAACTCTTGCGTTGAATAACCCTTCAGGAAGAAGTTGCATTGAGTTGTGCTGAGATAACGGAAAAAATACTTACAGCCCAGTTTCACCTCGTGGCCAATGAAGCATATGCTCTTTGGGTCTAAAGTGCAATAGGCCACTCTCTTGGTATGCAAGTATGCTAAAGCCTTCAGTGTCGAAGAGCAGATTCTCTGGATTTCTGGGAAGGGAAGACGACCCTCCCTCTCCACTTTCTCACGCAAGGTTTCTCGATAGTCTTCGGTTACAATGAGGTAAGGCGGCTTTCTAGTGCACGCCCCCAACAGCGAAACCTTTGGGGGAAATACAATAGTCAGAAAAGAGAAAATGAAGAAGGAAGGACGTACAAGATGAGGGTAGTTCAGATTAACATACATTTGCAGCTGCTTCACCCATTGTTCGGCGTCGCCAATGAGTTCTTTTTGGAATACAGTCACTGCAACAGAGTCGCCTTGCCACTTGCCGTGAATTATACGACCTGCCCCTGGCTTCGTTGGCTCTAATGCAAGTTCTTCGGGGTCTATCTCCACCCAATTTTTGGATACGACTTCGTACTGTGCCAGGAAATCAGGTTTTTGGGGTCTTGGGTGGTCACGTCTTCTCGGTATATAGTGTGTTGTGTCATTGCGTGGTGTAGCGTGCCGTTTTGCGCGTACTGGCTTGTCTTTGAATTCGACGTTATGACGGCTGACACCCCAAAAGATAGACAGAGAAGGATCCTGCTCTAATGCAGTAAGCAACCAGCCCACATGTTGCCCACACTCACAATATGCAATTCTCCATGCATAGCCTGGAAACCTTGTATGTGGACAATTAGTTGTACAAAAACTACACACAGATACTACCAGGCGTGATCACGGTCATTAGGCTCATCAATGAGGTACAGCCCCGTAGTCTTTCTCAGGGTAATGACGATGTGTTCTCTGCCCGCTTGGTTGATTAACAAATAGCTTGGTCCATGATCGGGATACACCGAAAAGATATCACGTTTGTGTCCCACCTCTTGCCCGCACTGTTTGCAGCATAGGTAGGCAGTCTTTTTCCGGTCCATTAAGAGCGCGTCAAAACTTAAGGGTTTCACAAATGCCTGAGGGGCATCGTCTATTTGAAAAGAAGGGGAAAACGTGAGATTTCCAGAAGAATACAAGGCCTACCCACCTTTCACCAGCTGGTCGTCCCGATTGGCCACTTCTATTTCACGCGGTTGTGTTCCCTTCTCAGGAGTTGCGAATTTTAAAGTAACGAGGCTCAAGGACAAACCAGAAAAGCAAATGGGTTCAACAACATCGTGCAGGGCAGGGTACCACCATCCTACATGAGTTCCACAACTACCACACAGCGCTATTGTCCACGCATAGCCCGGAAACCTGAAGAAGGGCCGGAAAATAAGCAACTCACCACATTAAAGGCCATTTACCATGTATGATCAAGGCGAGGATCTCCCAGCAGGTTCAGCCCTTGTACTTCTCTTACAGTAACAACTTGATGCTCAAACGCGTGTTCATTTTTGTATACTCCCACCCTACCCGCTGGTGACATAGAAAAGATATCCTTGCCATGCGCTATGGTTTGTCCGCATTGCAAGTGATGGAGGCAGCTCTTCCTCGTCTCCATCCTGTGCCTCCATCATAAATAATATTCCGAGAAAACGACGGAGTTTACAGCAAGAATTTGTGCGGCTTATGAAAAGCAAGCAACTCCAGTTGAAGCCTCTCCAGGAGGTATTCAAGCGCATGTTCCCCTTTACTAACCTCAAAGCGCCAAAACAATCAGCGACAGTTGTAATAGTATAAATAATATGTATACAATGCTGGCCCTTTCTCCAGTTCAATCGATACTTTGCGGAATCGGCTCTTCAAAACTACCAAGCCAAGGCATTAAGTACGGTGTGGAGCTGAACTAGAGTTACGTACCTCTCCAGAATCAGGTCTTTCGGGGTCGAAGTTCACCGCACCAGAGCTACGAATTGCTCTCGCTCGTAAATAACGTCGCACAAACAGCAGAATGAGCCCAGCAGCAACCACCAATATAACAACCAGGATAGCTACTGGCACAACAACCGAGATAACCACAATGAGAGTGGTATTGCTTCCACCACCGTCCCCACTCCCAGAAGTTCCTGTTTGGCCAAGAAGCAATGACAGTCCTGGAATAAAAGTGAGCAGTTCGGTCAATGAGCTGTGAATTCGTACCTGGATCGTAATATAACGACACATTGCCAAAGTAGTCAAACGTAATAGAAAAGGAGGAACTATTCGCATCAACGCCCACGTAACACGGGATCAGGATATTTTCGGCTCCAGCGAAGCCGAAATCAAGCAATTCCACAAGAGCACTGGCTTGGGTCGGATTGACACTTTGCATGAAAAGTGTCGTCCTGTCCGGGCCAGGCGTATTGATCCTTTGCTCTGAATTATTGAAAGCCGGTGTCACGCCAATATTAATTCGAAGTTGATTCGTACTACAGGATAGAGATAGAGTTACTACGATACATAGTTGATAGAGGCACTTACGTTGCTGTCCAATTCCAGAACGACAACCGAATGGAAAACTTAAGAAATCGCGAGTCCACAGCTAAGCTGAAATTATTCGCTACACTTTCGTTATTATTTTCTTGCAAATGAATTGCGTCACGAATACATACCTAACATAATTGTTGCATTGGAGGCCAATAAAAAATCATATTCCAGTATCGCGGAGTTTGGAAGGACGCTGGTGAAATTGCTGCTTACAATCGACGAGTTACTTGAGCCCCCATGCCAGGTTGCTATTAAATGATAGGTACACGTTAACAACATAGGAAGGAGGAGGGCCTAAATCGCTTACCGTTTTGCAATGATACCTGCTGTACAATTTCTCCGTTTGGTTCAACCTCTTGAAGGCTCAAGAACTTATATTGAACATTTCCTTTCTGTGTATTGTTCGAAGCTGAACTTACTCTTAGCATTTGCTTAGAGGCGGATAAACATGACGTGTACCTGCTTTACTAACAACGACAGTTGGGGTACTCGTGCTAAAATTCGCTTGAATCGGCTCATCTGAAGGCGCAGGAAGCGGCGGAGGACATAATGCTGATAATAGGAAAGTATATGAATAAACTGCTCTACAACCAGGTCGTAGAACTGAATGAGTTACCATGTGAATCCTGACCGAAAACAACCAAGTTTGGCTGAAAGCCGCTCTGCCGCCATTGGCTCGGGTTCCCTTCCGTAAAATTCACGCCTGTGAGGAAAATCAAAACAAAATTCACCTCTAATTAGAGGGTATTATTACCACAAGATTCACTCCCGTTAACTGAAAGGAATATATTTGCCTGTTGATTCCATTTCGCGCTCAAGGATTTAAACAGAACCCCTATTTTGCGGCTTCGATAAGCAACTATAGTAACAAGAAGGAAGTACCTACCGTCTGCGTTATCACTGGGTATCATGATACTTAGCGAGCCTTGCTGTTTCCAGTCAGCAGGATCTTTTAATTCAATGCCGACGATATTCGCTCCACCACTTGAGGACAGGTACACATTACCTACTTGCTTCCAAAATCCGGAACTACTTATTCCTGAGAAGCAATTCCAAAAGTTAAGAATCATTCGAATTTGATGGGCGAATTTTACCTGTATTATCCTGACCATTCATAGTCAAGGTTGTATTTCCGGACTGGGTAAGCCATTGGCCACCCTGAGATATGGATATTCCTTTGGTTTGAGTTAATACAAGATTATAAAAAATATTGAATTTACCTGTTGATCCGCCATTAGCTACTAACCGAAAATCGGCATTCTGAACCCACGAACCATTCAGCTGAAGGTTCACGCCTACCCAATGGCATAAGTACTCAGCACAACTTCGCGGGAGACTCACCTGTGGCTTGCTCAACCTGCATCCAAACGTTCGCATGTTGTTGCCATTCTGATGTCCCAGCAACTTCGAACTGCACCCCTGAATCAAGATATTAACAAAGGGGGAAAATGCCGCCACTGCCGACCTGTTGCCGCTGAGGAGACGGTGATCCACACTTCTCCCTTTTGCACCCACACCCCATTGTAAATTTGTACACCTAGAGAGAGGGTTAAGTTGGGGGAAAATAGCTCCAGAGGTACCATAATAATTCAGTGACGATGTTGTTATGTTCATAATCCCGAATTGGTTAAACTGGCCAGTACCGTAAACGTATATCGCTTGTTTTTAAAAACAATCAGTTACAAAGAAAAGCTCTCATCCTACACCTCTATAATACGACGTCATAGTTAAGGAGCCGTACTGATTTAGTGTCCCCTCTGAAACAATGCCTTGACGGAGAAAGTTACACTTGCATTTCCGAGTTACAATACTTACTGCTTCCGGGAAGGATGAATGAGCCATTTAAGCTCACGGTCCCAAAAATATACAACCATGTGTGATAATACGAGGTCGTGGCAATAATCGTTACATCCCCGCTGTTCGCGCTAAGGATAAAATTTGAGTGAGGGGAGAGGCGGGAGTAATATTTTTACGCACGTAAAAGCTAGATCAACGCCCGCACTGATGTTAATAAAAGCGGGTTCTGTATATGTCCCTGGGAAAATTTCTATTGTATCCCCTGTAGCTGCCGACCCAACCGCACTGGATATGCTACTGAAGTCGCAACCAACGGTTCCGCAAACCTTCCCTTCAGAGGATAGATATGTTTACATTCATTCGAGTGTCTTGGGTACATACATGTTATAGCTTCCGTGGCCAAAGGTAAACATAAAGAAAGCACGACGAGCAACACGAGCATGAAGTCAGACCAGCGCACTTGCCCATACACTAATTGAGAATTATTACGGAATGTTCGAAAAGAAATGAGCGAGTCTACGGAATAAACGGCACTTTTATTTACAGCCATACCTAAACAAGAAGTTTCCCACACTAGCTAAGGTAATTTGTTGAAAGCTTCCATTTTGTGTACACAAGTTCAGTCGGGCAAGTATAAAACCACTGGAGGTTGGCGTCGTCATAAAAAAGCATGATGCAGCTCCGCCTTTCTCGTTTCTGGGAATTGCAACTTCGAAGAAAGGCCATGCAAAAGACGCCTGCCCCCACCTGGCAGGTTCCTGCTTCGCCCTATGGCCTACTCCAAGAGATATTCGCGCACAATCCATGGAAGCTTCTTGTAACTTGCATGCTTCTTAATGTCGCAAATGGTGCCAAGCAAGTGAAGGTACCTGACTAGCTCGTCACAAGATTGTGTCTTAACCGAAAAACCAGCCTGTTGTACACTCGCTGTTTGCAAGATTTCCAACACCGCAAGATATGTTAGACGCCAAGGATGAAGATATTGTTGGGTACGCCTCGTTTTTTGCCGTTGGGACATTGATGCAAACCCCCCCCCCCCAAAAAAGGGTTATCAACACGCTGGGATTACAGCGCAAAAGAGCGCGCAACATTAAGGTAAGCCTGCTGAACTAGTTTCCCTAACCAAATCACAGGAGTTTACTGCGCAGTTTCTGAAGGACGGGTGGACTCACCCAAACGAGCTCAAACACATTGGCACGTACTCCAACGATTCCTACCGAATGTTTGTGCTTGGAGGTAAGTGTACCTGAAACAAGTTGGGAGGGTACTTATTTATTGTAAAGAATGGAGGGAGATCAGACCAAAGGACAAGAAACTGATTCTATACCGAGACTGGCTGTTTAAACACTTTGGTGAAGAGAAAACGGAAGAGGAAGTGCAGCAAGAACGAAAGAGGAAAGAAACGGCACACGCTGCCGCCGTCACAGAACTCACTAAAAAGAGAAAAGGAGATGACACAGCAAACAACGCGACGAAACCCAAGAAACAGAAGAAAGACGAACCGCAATCAAACGGAAAGACGAAGGACCACAAAAAATCGGTGCCCAAGAAGAGGACTTCAAGCGACTCGTACTCCTCCGACGAGCGGTTTACCCTCAAGCGACTGAATAGCCAGCAAGAGTGGGTCACTCTAAGCTCAGAAGATGATGAGGAGAAAAACGAAAAGAAAAAGAGACTCACACTCGAGCAAGAATTATTTCAAGATGAGGAAGAGGAAGCGGAAGAGAAGGAACAGGAAAAGGAAAACGAGAAGGAAAAGGAGGAGGAAGAAGAAAGCGAATTAGACGAACTGTTAGTGCTGGACGATGACAAACCGACCTTCTTGAACGAGTCGTATGTGGAAGGCACACAGGAACCAGCCGAAGGCCGCTTGGGTGGTGAAGGGATGAAAGAGGATGTGTTTGCACCGGACACACCAGAGGACGCGCAGGGTGTCAAGAGGAGAGATGTTCTCTTGCGATCGGGAGAGACACAGCATGTGCCGGAGACGGTAGGCGAGGATTCCTCATTGAGCTCCGAGTCGTATCCTCAAACAAGATTCGCTCCGGATAGCCCTGTTTTTGATGAGGACGCTGACAGTGAGGAGAACATAGAGAAACCAGAAGGGACAAAGAGCAACAAAGGTAGCGAAGAGGAAGAGGAAGAGAAAGATGCAGAGGAAGAAGAGGAAGAAGAGAACATAGAGAAACCAGAAGAGACAAAGAGCAACGAAGGAAGCGAAGGGGAAGAGGCAGAGGAGGACGGGGCAGTAGAGAACGAGAAACATGAAGAAGCGGAGGCACAAGAAGAAGAGAAAGAGGAGGAGGAAGACGAACCACCGAGTAAGCGAGCTATGCCGACCCAGACCGTTCAGGAAACAGAACAACAGGGCTCCTTGCCAAAGTTTACCAGGAATAGACTCAAGCACATCAACGAAGACCGCACGATACCCACAACGAGCGACAGCGAGAAGGATGAAGCGGACAGCGAGGACGACGGGAAGTACCCGCACGGGATCCTCGTTGTATCAGACGACATGGAGAGCAGCTTCCGGGTGCACTTCAATGAGGATGATGGTAACAGTAGGATGGCGATAAGTGAAGATGACGAGGAAGAAGCGGAAGAGGAGGATGGGGAAGAGGAAGAGGAGGACGAAGAAGCGGAAAAGGAGGATGATGGAGAGGAAGAGGAGAATGAGGGAGAGGAAATGAACGGAGACGCTGAGCTCGAAGAGGAAGAGAAGAAGCTACCCCCAATAGAAAAGGAGTGGATTGTGGTGTCCCCTCCGGAACCCAAAGTGAAGGACAAGGGAAAGGACAAAGAAAAGAGCAACAACAAGCCGAAAAACAACAGGATACAACGGATCAAAGAACGTATGCAAGAAGAGAAAAAAGCAGGAGAGAAAGCCCGAAAAGAAAAGAAGCGGAAACGAGAAGAAATAACAATACCTGATGACGACGAAGATGAGAGGTAAGCTATCCATAAACCCAACGTCACACCACTTACCCTCCTGCACCATACTCAGCACGGATGAAGAGATGTTATCAGGAGAGGCAAGAGAGAAACGGCGAGCAGTCTTGGTGGACCTGGCTACCCAAATGCATTGGTTGAAGAGCGGTCAACTACCCGAACGCAAGGTGATGATCAACACTGCCCTGAGACACTTGCCGGGGAACTGCGGCACGCTGGACGATATCCACTACTTCATCTCTGCCTACTACCCAACAAAGACCCTGCGACTGTTCCCCACCATTCGAAAAGTAGTCTCTGATCGTCTCTCCCGTGACCCTACCTTCGTCAAAGTTTGTAGGAAGAACGGAGTATGGGTATGGAAAAGCACAGAACAATAAATAAAAAACAACAGATTTATTTATTTTCCTTTTCTCGCTTCAAGTCAAACTTTCGTCGGCCTTGTTGCTGCGTGGCTTGCGAAGTCTTTTAGTGCCTTCGCGGGAAGAACCGCTCAACCAGATCAATCGCTTGATTCTTGATGAACATGGTATCGGGTGTCGAGAACGCAGCTCCGAGCACGTAAGTCCTCTTGTGTCCTTGAATGGCCTTCACCTTGTTGAAAGGAGCCACGGGCTCTCCAAGAAACTCGACGGAGAAGTGTGGGTTGTAGTCATGCTTCCAAACGTCGATGTTTGTGATGTTCGCCAAAGCACCGCTCTGGATCAACCCCAGCAACTGAGGCTCAATGACGGTGGCCGTCATTTCGGCAACGGTCAAAGGGGTTGTTGCAAAGCCTTGAAGGGCCGCTCTGCCCTCTGCGAATTTGCGGTAAAGCAAAAGGGCAGCCGGGAAGTCAGGCACAAAGAAGGGCACATCAGTCAGGTTAACGTTGGCCAAGTCGAAAATCGGAGGCACACCGGTAGGGATAGTTTGGATATCTGCGGTACCAACAAAGTAGTTGCGAGTAGAGATCTGACTGTAGATGGCATACTCTTCTTCGGTCAGATCGAGGATCGGTTCGAGATTGGCCAGGGTCTGCGGCATAGCCAACACCACAGAGTCGCATACCTCGATAAAGTGACGGCCATTCTGAACGCCGGACACGATCACCGGCGCTTCCAAAGGATCGAACCGTCCCGGACGACGAATTTGATTGACGGTGGCATTGACCATGACCACCCCGCCGAAGGAGTTGAAGTATGTAAGCATTCCGTCGTAAACCGCACGGCATCCTTGCTCCACGCTAAACCAGGCGCCAAGGGTACCGTAAAGCAGATTTGTCGGAGTCTTCTGCATTAAACCGTCAAAAGCAGTAAGATTCGCCAGGTGACCGAAACCGCCGTCGGTAAGTTCAATCAGAAAGAGCGGGATTAAGCTCGTCAAATTGAATTGGATGAGAAAATCCTGGGTCGATTGCAACAACTCGGGCGGAATAGGATTCGGAACATCCTCAAGAGTTTCCATCCAACGATAGGTGGTGTTCATGATTTGGAAAAGACGAGCGAAGTCCAATTCTTGATCAGGGGTAAGCGGGGCAATCGGCGCGGGTCCCAAGAACAGGCGCAAGTTGAAGTCATCCGCATAGGCCAGAGCTTCAAGCGGCGTAAAGAAATCTGGTATCAAGATGGAGTCTGGGCCCGCAAAGCGCTTTACCCAGCCGACCATATCGACCTTCCACGGGCCCAGGCCGACAGAGTTTGCATACAGGGTGTCCGGAAAGATAGCAACGCCCGGTTCGTTCCAAGTGCCGTTTGGCCCGTAAACGGTATTGCAGCTTCCTCCGATGAAGGGCAGGGGCTCAATGAGACGAATATTGGTGTAGCCACGATCCAAGAGCTCCAAAGTTATAGCGCTGCCCGCTGCTCCGCCACCGACAACACAAACTTCCCGCCTTCCGCCGTCATCTCCATGGGTTCCCAACGCGAAGGGAGAAATAACCAGCAGTACGACGAGAGCTACGTGAAGCACACAAGACCACGACGGCAGGAAGCTGCACCTCATTGCGGTGTTGACGGCGAGGGAGCAACAAACAAAAAGACAAAAACAAATACAAAACAAACTAACTAGCGAAGAACGCGAGGCAACCAAATTATCTACATTGCAGACTGTTTATTGGTGCGGCCTTTAAAACGGAGCACTTTTGCGGATTTTAGTGCGTTCTGTAAATTGGGTTTGATCCGAACGGAAAAAACAGGTCGTTTTAACCCGCACCTTACTACCCCTGCAAGCCTCTGTTGAAACTCTCAGTGGTAGTTGTGCAACAGCAATTTCTTCCAGGAGAGGGGGACAGAAAGAAGAATTGGCTTGCGAATTCGATGGCCCTTCACTGGAGACCGCGAGTCCCCTCGAGAAAACCTGGCTGGGCTTTGATTAGGCCTCCACCTAAACCAGCAGACCAACACGCATGCGCGTGCGCCGTTCCAGGAATCACCTTTCGCGACGAGCGTACGTACGTGCTGCGACATAAATGTCAAAGAGGAAAAGGACTGACGATGAAGACGGGAGCAGGGCGGAGCTGGTAGGAGTACATAGTGTGAAATATGCAAAAAAATCATCTCTTTTGCTCAGCTTGTTGACATCTATCGCTTTGCGGCGGGAGGGATGGTCAACATCTCCCGATTGCTCCAGGAATTGGGTAGACTCACGAGTTGGACGAAAGAGGAGGTAAAAGCATTTGAAACAGGCCTCGATGAATATGGTCCAGACGTCCATCAACTCATTGAGGGGTTACCTTACCGAAATATGTGCTATTACCTGTAATTTAGTCTGATCCCTTACTGACACCGCTCCAGAAAGCAAATAAACGAACGAATCAAGAGCTATGCTCTGAAAGATCCTGATCTCATGGATCAATGGAGGAAAATCAAAGCCAAGGCGCGGGCGACAGGCAAGGAGAAAAAGGCCAGCGAAGAAACGCAACCTCCAAAGAAACGACTGAAGGAGATAATCCATCTGTTGAAGTACAAGGCAAGGAAGATAGAACCGACACTCAGACGAAGTCAAAGAAAGCTCAAACAGAGGTCGTAAAACCTACCGCTTCAGGAAAGACCAACGCTAAGCCGCCCACGCCAGCACCACCAAAGCCATCAACAGCTAATCACTCTACCACGCCTAAGGAAAACAAAACCGCAAAAGTCCCTCCCGCAAAGGCAGCCTCAGTGGCTACAACAACAAAGGCCACTGCGGAAAAGGTGCCTAAAGCGGGAAAAACAGCTACCACCAAGACTCCTTCTGCGACACCATCGAAACGCGCTGCGGAAAAGACCGTCAACGCTGTGCCGAAACCTTCGCCGGGAAGGAGACGAAGAACGCTAAATCTGCTCACAAAGCATCTAAAGGTGAAAGGTGATGTGAAGAAGGCGAGTGCGAAGTCAAAGTAGTACTAACAACGCGAAAAACATTTTCCCCGCTACGAGCTTTCCCGCCATTTTTTGCAGTCTAAGTTTTACGAGGAACAACTTGGAGATGTTTCCAAGCGGGGAGAACAAGAGGACACCGCAACCCGTTCTTGGATACTACGCGGAATTGCACAAGAGGAAGTATGCCGCTGGGCCACCCCGCAAGCTAGTTGTAGAGTACGAACAGTGCATTGACGTCGAAGTAAGTCATTCAATTTATCGCAAAAGAGCAAGATTCCAAAAAAACAATACACACTTATAAAGGATATAGTCTGCCCTTTTGAGAGAAATGAAAGCAAACGAAGAAGAACAGAAGCAGAATCTCCACAGAAAGAAAACATCAAGGTATTTTACAGATGATCTGAACGTTTTTAAGATCCCGATTACTAGAATCTAAACGGCAGTAATATTCAGCCCACTGTTAGAAAGGCGTGTGAACAAAACGAGACTGTTTTAACGGCAAGGACTCCCCACACGAATGGTACAAATAGAATCACAGAGTTGTCGCCTCCGTCATCTTTACAGATCATCTCGGTAAGTGTTAGAAAACCCCCAAGGGACCAAAATCAGAAAGCAGATCAGACGTCAAAGAATACCAAGCCGAAGCGAAGCGCTCAGCCAAGGCTGAAAAAGACAGATACGGAATCACTTGTGAAAGAGAGAAAGAACGAAGCAGAGGTACAAAAGCCCAACGATGAAACGGCAGACAACGAAGCAGCCTTCAAGGAGTTTTACGAAGAAGACGATTACGATTTCTATGAGGACTCCCCCGACGACTGGCCGCCTCCCGAGATGCTTCTTCGAACCTCCCAAGACGCCCTGGTACTCTTTTGGGATGGCATCCTCGCTGACCGAAGCGCGGAATGGCAGAAGAGACTCAGCGAGAGTGTTTATTACCCTTCGGAGCGGCCTGTTGTGATGCATGGTGCCAACGAGCCCAAGGAGCCACGCGATGCCCTATGGTTCGGCGACCCCGGCCTGATCAACCTGAAATACGCAGCCACCAACAGACCCGCGTTGCCTTGGCCCCGTGTGGTCTTGGAGATCCGCAAGATTGTCTATCGGCAATCCATGAAGGCACTGAGAAGGCTCGGGAGGCTACCCAAGAACCCCTGGCTTTCGGGTGCCCTCATCAACCACTACACCTGTGGAAGAGATTACATGGTATGGTATATCCCACCCTACCCTCTCACACCCACAACACACAACTCACACACAAACACATAGGGTGAACACAACGACAAAGAACCACAACTTGGAGATGATCCCTTCATCGTATCCATAGCACTGGGGACAAGACGGCGTTTCTATTTATCGCACTACGAGGACACCACAAAAGCGCATCCTCTCCCATGGGACGACATTCGGGTATCGATGAGCGACGGGTCGGTCATCATCATGTTGGGATTAGAACTGCAACGCACTTGGAGACATTCGGTGCCCAAGAACATCCGGCTCCAAGGAGAACGATGGAACCTCAGCTTCCGCTACCACCACAACCCAACAGGCGAGAAGAAGAAGACCCCAGCTCTTCCAGACACCCACAATGTGAGGAGGTTGGTTGTAGGACAATAAATATTTATACTCATAAAAGAATACATTAATAATAATACATTGGAGGTTTGGCAGGTGGGGCTGCCTCTGTTCTGCTTCGCAGGACATGCCGTTCCCTCTGTTTCTTCTTCAGCTTTCGCCATCGGGAATACAACAGGAGTCTGTCATAGTGCTCCTCCTGTGCTTCAGAGAGAAACCCACAGCCATTTAGACCCAGCGCTTTCTGCTCTTGCATGGCATCCCAGAGAACCTCGTAGTTCTTCTCATCCTCTTCTGTCAAGAATCCTCCCCCTGCATACTCACACCCTTCATACTTGGACAACATGCTCGATTCTCCCACACTACTTTCACATAGCGTCTCCCCTCCTGTTGATACACTAGTATTCTCTCCTGCCTCAGCTTCTGCTTTACAGTTAATTCCTCCTCTCTCAACCTCCACCTCCACTTTCTCACTATTCTCCTCTTCTTCCTCTTCCTCCTTTTCTTCGATATCCTCTATTCCCGCCTCTTTATACATCACCGGTCGATTGAGGCTCTCTTGCTCCTCTATCGTTTCTTTCTCTTCTCTCTTCTCTTGTAAAAGCTCAGCATACCTGGATCGATTTTTCTCGCTCTCCTTCTCCACTATGTCCCGCATCGGAAGTCGTCCCTTGTTGAATGCAAACTGCGCGAGGATCTCCCCAGGAGGTCGAGGTCGCATATAGGATGGCAGAAGAGTTAACCTCTTCTGTTTCTTTTTTGGGGTCTCCTGTTTTCGTTGAGACTGTCGATCCCATTTCTGTTGAAGATCTACGCAGAAAAAACACTAAATAAGCATACAATGCAAAAATTTGAAATATGCATCCAACTAACATACTTTGGGTAGGAAAACCAGAGGCTGTGGCAAATGATTGCTGGTTGTGTGCAATAGAGTTAGCATTTGAATGTAATGAGAGGTATACCTGAAATGCTTCAACAAACTCGTCCTCGTAATGCACCCTGATTTTACGTGCACTCAATTGGTCATAG
>Ga0097683_1002672_pt1 | contig 15493 bp, 16 predicted proteins | sample ThiBio_1000_plan_2_FD_72846 | JGI IMG/M metagenome (GOLD analysis project Ga0097683, IMG submission 72846) | Wastewater bioreactor microbial communities from Cape Town, South Africa - Thiocy_cont_1000_plan - 1398105538256 (version 2) (version 2) ...
TCATGCTCATACAAGAAGATAGATCATGATGACGATTCAACTGAACGTTATCCTGATCTAGCGCTTCCGAGCAGGCTTTTTCGCTGCCTTGGCTTTCGGCTTGGAAGTCGCCTCGCTCGCCAGTCTCAAGGCGCGCAGCCGCGCGGTCTTGGCCTCGCGGGCCGCGGCTTCCCCGTCAATTATGGCCTGCGCGATCCTGGCAGTGGAATCGGCTTTCGCCTCCTGCTTGGATGGCCTTTGCTTGAAGACGGAATTTACAAGTGCCTCGTCCATGATCGTATCCTCTGAAACCAAAAAGGCCGGGAATGCCCGACCTTCTCGCAAACGTCCCAACGGTCAGTGCCAGTACATCCGTGGTCAAGGACCGAGAACGTCATTTCGCTACGCGGCCTGAAGGTTCTCAGCCGCGCTCTTGCCGCTCCGATCGTCCTTCACGACATCGAAACTGATCTTCTGCCCCTCGACGAGGGAGCGCATTCCCGCGCGTTCAACAGCGGAGACGTGGACGAACACGTCCGGCTGCCCATTTCCCTGCTCGATGAAGCCGAAGCCCTTGGCGGCGTTGAAGAACTTGACTGTTCCGGTGTTCATGGCGATTTTCCTTTCAAATCGGCACAGAATTTTATCGCAAGGCGGAATGCCAAGCGAGGTCGTCTTTCGAAATTGAGAAGGAATATCGTCGAAGCGCAACGGCGCAGAACAAAGTTCGCCAACAAGATCGATGGCTTATAAATAGCGCTGAATTATGTTTTCCGCAAGGCGGCGCGTCGAGTATTCTGGAATCTCGGAATATTCATCTGGCGAGGCACGCGAACCTGCGGCAGCGCAATCGTCAACTTCTGGCGGCCGATCCGGAAGATGCCCGATGTCTCCACCTGTGGCAAATGAGTGGGCATCGGTGCGACCGACTGGTTCATCTGGTGGTGTATCTGCGTGGCGGGAAGGCTGCCAGGGGTGGTAGCGTCAGAAGCATCCCTGCGCATCGGGAGAGGTCGTCGCGGCGGTTCTCATATCCGCCATCGGCTCGACCAATCATCTGAGGCATCGCCGCAACTGCACTGCCGCTGTTCCGGTCTCATTCGATGGACGTCACCAGTCCATGCCGATTGGCGGCCACCGTCTTCTTGCCCGGCGTGCCCCCGAACCTTTTGAAATATTGCCACGCACGGTTTTGATCCCGACAGTTGCGTTGAAATGCGGATCATCAGCCGGGGACAGACATTTCGCGGCAGCTTCCTGAACGGGAGCTGCATGAGGTCGGCCCCAGGCCGCGCCCGGCTTGCCGGCTTCGATTGTGGTATCAACCAAGGCTTTGGTGCAGGCTCCACGCTATCCCAAGCGCTTGATCTTGTTTGGCTGGGGGACCTGGATTCGAACCAAGACTAACGGAGTCAGAGTCCGCTGTTCTACCCTTAAACTATCCCCCAGCAGGGAACCGCATATCCGTCTCATTGTCCGGACCCGCGATTGTGACGAAGGCATGAGGCCCGTTCGCGACGGCCTCCATCTAGCGAACTCGAACCGCGAACGCAACCTTTTTCTTTGAAAATTTCAGCGCGCCCGCCACGCCTTCGTCCGCGCCGGAACAGCGCCGTGTCGGTAACACGCAAAACGAAAAAACCCGGCCGGCGCGAAGCGCGGGACCGGGTAAACGGGCAGGCTGGCCGAGAGGGAATCCGGCATTGTGAAGGTGGCGCCTGCCGGCTGTTCAAGCCAACTCTATATTCGACAATCGCATTGATTGTTCCAACGAATGTTTCTAATGTGATTGTTCAATCATATTGATGGATGCCGTCAATGAGCGCGCCGCTCGATCTCGACCAGTTGCAGACCTTTATCGCCATCGCCGATGCAGGCAGTTTTACCCGCGCCGCCGAGGTGGTTTTCAAGACGCAATCGGCCGCTTCCATGCAAATGCGCCGGCTGGAGGAGCGCATCGGCAAGCCGCTTTTCGAGCGCGACGGGCGCTCCAACCGGCTGACCGAGGACGGCGACCGGCTGCTCGCCTATGCCCGGCGCATGATGCAACTGAATGGGGAGACCATCGCCGCTTTCGACGACAAGCAGCTTGAGGGCCATGTGCGCATCGGCACGCCCGACGATTATGCCGACCGCTTCCTGCCGGAGATCATGGCGCGCTTCGCCCGCTCCAATCCGCGCGTAGAGCTTTCGGTGGTGTGCGAGCCGACCGTCAATCTGGACGAGATGATCCGGCGCGGCACGCTGGATATCGCGCTGGTGACGCAATGCGACGACAAGCGCCGCTCCGAGGTGGTGCGCACCGAGCCGCTGCTCTGGGTCGCTTCCGCCAGCCATGCCGTGCATGAGGAAGCGGTGCTGCCGCTTGCCGTGGGACGGCCGACCTGCATCTGGCGCCATGCGGCGATCGAGTTGCTGGAAGCGGCGCGGCGCGATTACCGCATCATCATCACGAGCTGGTCGGCGACGGTGCTGGCCGCCGCCGTGCTGTCAGGGCTTGCGGTCTCCGTCCTGCCGGAATGCGCCTTGCGGCCCGGCATGCGGGTTCTGGGCGAAGCGGACGGTTTCGGTGTCCTGCCGCAGTTCGGTATCGGCATCATGCGCGGCAACGCCAGGCAAAACCCGGTGGTGGATGCGCTCGCGCGCCATATCACCGAGAGTCTCGACAACATGACCTCGCCGCAGCCGGGGGCGATGGTGCCGACCGAGGCCACGCTCTTTCCCGCCCGCGCGCGTCGGGCACGAACCGGCGAGGCGCTGCCGGGCTGGTGACGACCGGCCCGTCGCGGCTATAAAAGGTGATCATGGCTTCCGATTCGAGTTTTTCCGGCACGTCTTCCAATGTCGCCGAATATAGCGTTTCCGAGATTTCCGGTGCTCTCAAGCGCACGGTCGAGGATACGTTCGGCCATGTGCGGGTGCGCGGCGAGATTTCGGGCTATCGCGGCCCGCATTCCTCCGGCCATGCCTATTTCGCATTGAAGGATGACCGCGCCCGGCTGGAAGCCGTGATCTGGCGCGGCTCGATGGGGCGGCTGCGCTTCAAGCCCGAGGAGGGCATGGAGGTGATCGCCACCGGCAAGCTCACCACCTATCCGGGGTCGTCCAAATATCAGATCGTCATCGAGCAGATGGAGCCGGCGGGCGCGGGCGCGCTGATGGCGCTTCTGGAGGAACGCAAGCGGCGGCTTGCCGCGGAAGGCCTGTTCGATCCGGCGGCCAAGCAGCTTCTGCCCTTCATGCCGCGTGTGATCGGCGTGATAACGTCGCCGACCGGCGCGGTGATCCGCGACATCGTCCACCGCATTTCCGACCGCTATCCGCTCAATGTGGTCGTGTGGCCGGTGCGCGTGCAGGGCGAGACCTGCGGGCCGGAAGTGGCGGCGGCCGTGGAAGGCTTCAACGCCCTGCCGGAGCGCGGGCCAGAATCGGGGCCAGTGCCGCGCCCCGACGTGCTGATCGTGGCGCGGGGCGGCGGCAGCCTCGAAGACCTCTGGGGTTTCAACGACGAGATCGTGGTGCGCGCGGTCGCCGCCTCGCATATTCCGGTGATTTCGGCGGTCGGCCATGAAACGGACTGGACGCTGATCGACCTTGCCGCCGACGTGCGCGCGCCGACGCCGACGGGTGCTGCGGAGATGGCGGTGCCGGTCAAGGCCGATCTCGTGGCCGCGCTGGCCAGCCGCGCGGCGCGGCTTTCCGCCGCCGTCACCCGCTTTCTGGACCAGAAGCGGCAGGGCAGCCGCGCGGCGGCGCGGGCGCTGCCGTCCGCCGACCAGTTGCTGGCCCTGCCGCGCCGGCGTTTCGACGAGGCGGCGTCGCGGCTCACACGCGCGCTTTTCGTCAGCACGCAGAAAAAGCGCGTGCAGTTCGAGGGCCATGCCCGGCAATTGTCGCCGCGCTTGCTGCAACGGCGTCTTACGGAACAGAAGCGCGACGTTGCCCTGCTCGGCCAGCGGCTGCCGCGTGCGCTCGAAGCCTTCCTGCGCGAGCGCCGGGCCGGTTTTGCCCGCCGCGCCGACCGGCTTTCGCCCGAGCCGCTGCTGCGGCGTACCGAACTGGCGCGGGGGGCCGCGGAACAGCTCGACCGCCGCCGCGATCGGGCGGTGCGGCTCCTGATCGAACGGGTGAAGCGGCGCGGGCAGGAATTGGAACGGCTGATGCGCACGCTCTCCTATGAAAGCGTGCTGGAGCGTGGCTTCGCCGTGGTGTTCGACGCGGAGGGCCGTCCGGTCAAGCGTGCGGCGGCGGTTTCCGGCGGCGATGCGCTGTCGATCCGTTTTCGCGACGGCGATGTGTCGGCGGTGGCGCGTGGCGAGGCGCCCGCAAAAAGCACATCGGCCAAAAAGCCGTCCCCGCCCGGCAAGCCGGGGCAGGGATCGCTGTTTTAATCAATAGGCATATTCCAGAAAAATCGGTTCCACCGAACCGGCCCAGACGCTGTGATAGGCTTTCAGCATCCGCTCCGCATCGGTCACGCCTGCGGCGACGATCTCTTCCAGCGGCGCCAGAAAATGCGTTTCGTCGAAGCCCTCGCTGTTGAGTCTGTTGCGGTTCAACAGACCGAGGCGCGAGATTTTCAGCGTTTCCCGGGCAATGCCTTCCAGCGGCTTGCCGCGGAAGGTGGCGTTGAGCGCCTTGGCGGGTACCTCGTTGCGCAGCGCCAGAACCTCCTCGAACTTCCAGTCTTTCGTCAGCGCCTCGGCGGCGTCGAGCGCCTCGCTGTCATAAAGCAGGCCGACCCAATAGGCGGGCAGGGCGCAGATACGCCGCCACGGGCCGCCATCCGCGCCGCGCATTTCGAGGAAGCGCTTCAGACGGACTTCGGGGAACAGGGTGGAGAGATGGTTGGTCCAGTCGCCCATGTTCGGCACCGGATCGCTGACCTCGCCCTTCAGCGCGCCGTTCATGAACTGGCGGAAGGTGACATGGGTGCAATCGTGGTAATGGCCGTCGCGCAGGATGAAATACATCGGTATGTCCAGCGCCCAGTCGACATAATCGGCAAAGCCGAAATTCTCCGAGAACACGAAGGGAAGCACGCCGGAGCGCCGGTTGTCCGTGTCGCGCCAGATATCGGAGCGCCACGACAGGAGGCCGTTCGGCTTGCCCTCGGTGAAGGGGGAACTGGCGAAAAGCGCGGTCGCCACCGATTGCAGCTTCATCGAAACCTGCATCTTGCGGCGCATGTCCGTCTCGGAGGCGAAGTCGAGGTTAACCTGAATGGTCGAGGTGCGGTACATCATGTCCAACCCCTCGTGCCCGACCTTGGGCATGTAGCTCGTCATGATCTTGTAGCGCGACTTGGGCATGACCGGCGTTTCGGCCAGCGTCCATTTCGGGCTGCCGCCGACGCCGAGGAAGCGGATGCCGAGCGGCTCGGCGATCTCGCGCACCTGACTCAGATGCGCGTTCACCTCGCGGCAGGTCTGGTGGATGGTGGAAAGCGGCGCGCCGGAAAGCTCGAACTGGCCGCCCGGCTCCAGCGAGATCGCGCCTTGTCCGGTCGGTTCCACCAGTCCGATGATGTTGCCTTCGTCGAGGATCGGCTCCCAGCCGAGCGTGGCCTGCATGCCTTCGAGGATGGCCTTGATACCGCGCGGCCCCGCATAGGGCACCGGGCTGTGATCGGCGGCATAGAAGGGAAATTTTTCGTGCTCGGTGCCGATGCGCCAGGCATCCTGCGGCTTGCAGCCGTCCGCCAGATAGGCCGCGAGTTCGTCAACGCCCGTCAGTGCCGTTTCGTCCGTCGTATCGCGCGCCATGCTTTCCGTCCCTGATATAGTTTTTTGCCCGATTATCCGGGTGCCCGATTGTCTGTGTGATTGGACAAATTTGCCCGGCCGCGCAAGTCAATTCCATTGAAGGAAGGATTTCGCCGCTAGAGCATCGGATTACGCCAGTCGCCGAGCACAGCCTGCACCAGCGCCATGGCCGCGACGGCGGCGGTGTCGGCGCGCAGGATGCGCGGCCCGAGCGGAATGGCGGTGACGAAGGGCAGGCGGCGCAGGGCCTGCCTTTCCTCCTCCGAAAAGCCGCCTTCCGGCCCGATCAGCACGCCGAGCGGCCCAGGCGCGAGCGCGTTCAGGATGGTGAGCGGATCGTCCGATTCGTGGCCTTCGTCGCAGAAAATCAGGCGGCGCGACGCATCCCAGCCGTCGAGCAGGCGGTCGAGCCGCACGGCCTCGCGGCATTCGGGCAGGGCCAGCACGCCGCATTGCTCGGCGGCCTCCACGGCGTTGGCGCGGATACGGTCGAGCCCGAGCTTCGGCACCTGCGTGTGCTGCGTGATCACGGGCTGCAGCACGCCGGCGCCCATCTCCACCGCCTTCTGCACCATATAGTCGAGCCGGCCCTGTTTCAGCGGCGCGAAGCAATAGACGAGATCGCAGGGCGCGGGTTGCGGGCGTGTCTGTTCGACGGGTTCGAGGAAAAGCCGCTTTCTGCCTTCGGGCCTGAGCAGCACTTTCCACTCGCCGTCACGTCCGTTGAAGGCGAGAACGGCGTCGCCTTCCCCGAGGCGCAGCACATGGGTAAGGTAATGGGCGGCCTGCGGGGCGGCCTCGACCGCCTGTCCCGCATAAAGCCTCTCCTCGATATGAAGTCTCTGCATCCGGTAATTGGCGCGCATAACCGATGGATGGCAGAGCACGGGCACGGCGGTCAAGAAAATTTGTGACGGGAAATCATGGCCGGGCGTTCCGGCGCGGCCACACGAATATTTGATCGGCGGCGGCCGGAGCGGTTGCAATTCATTTGATTGTATTCATATAGATATGAAGCTATCTATTTATACGGAATTGAAGCGATGAAACAAAAGTGGGCCGATTTCGCGCCGCTTCTTGCGAGCACCGCCAGAGGCTGGCGCAAGGCGTTCGATGCGGAGATGGCGGAACATGGCCTTTCCGATGCGAAAGCCATTCCGCTGATGACCCTCTTGCGATATGGGGATCGTATTCCGCAGGGTGTTCTGGCCGAAAAGGTCGGCATCGAGGGGGCGACGATCGTTCGCGTGGTGGATGAACTGGAGAAGGACGGCCTGATCCTGCGCGTTCCCGACGAGAGCGATCGCCGCGTCAAGCTCATTCAACTGACGCAGGACGGCCGCGTTCTCGCCGCGAAAGTGGAGAAATCGGCCGCCCGCCTGCGCACGCTGTTCCTCAGCGATATCGATCCCGACCACATCGATATCGCCATGGAGGTGCTGCGCGGGCTGCACGAGAAATTTCATAACTGACCCTCCTGAAAGAAGGGTCGATACGCATTCCAGCCGGTGCCGCCCAGCCGTACCGGGAGCCGCAACAGACATGACGCAGCCTGCCGAAAAAAATCCGAAATTCTGGGACGTGTTCTTCTCGCTGAAGACCTTCGCGGCGGCCATGCTTGCGCTTTGGATCGGCCTTGCGGCCGACCTGCCCAATCCCTACTGGTCGGTCGCAGCGGTCTATATCGTCTCGCATCCGCTTTCCGGCGCCACCACGTCGAAAGCCTTCTACCGTCTCATCGGCACGGCCATCGGCGGCGCGGCCACCATCGCGATGGTGCCGAATCTGGTTAGTTCGCCGGAACTGCTCACGCTTGCCATCGGCCTGTGGATGGCGGCCTGCCTTTTCATCAGCCTGCTGGACGGCACGCCGCGCAGCTACATGTTCATGCTTGCGGGCTATACCACCGCGATCGCCGGTTTCGCGGTGGTCAATGCGCCGGAAACCACCTTCGACTATGCGGTGAGCCGCGTCGAGGAAATCGCCATCGGCATCATCTGCGCGGCGGTCGTCAACCGCATCGTCTTTCCGCGACATACGGGGCCGGTCCTCGTCGGGCGCATCGACAACTGGCTGCGTGACGGCGCCGGCCTCGCCCTCGCCGCCATGCGCGGGGAGGGCGAGCAGCCGCAATTCCGGCGCGACCGCCTGCGGCTTGCCGCCGATTCGCTGGAATTGCGCAGCCTCACCACCCATGTGGCCTACGACACATCGTCCATTCGCAATTATGGTCCGCCGCTTCAGGTCTTGCAGCAGCGCATGGTCGCGGTATTGCCGATCATTTCCAGCCTGCATGACGTGCTGCTGCTGCGGCCGGGCGAGGGCGAAAAGCCCTGGCCCGCGGCGGTGCAGCGGCTTCTCGACGAAACATGCGCCTGGCTCGAAAGCGGCCAGAGCCTGACCGAGGAACGCCGCGCGGTGCTTCTGCGCTTCATAGACGAGATCAACCAGCAGGGCAGGGACGCGACAACGTGGAGCGAGCTCCTGCCCTCGAACCTCGCCGCGCGCGTCCGCGATCTGGTCCAGATATGGAGCGATTGCATCACCCTGCGCAACGACATCGTCTCCGGCTCACGCCGGACACTGCGCTGGCGGCGCTACGACACCCATCGCGGCAGCCGCCCGATGCATCGCGATTACGGCATGGCGCTGCTCTCCAGCCTCTCGGTCGTGCTCGCGACGGGGATCGCGGCCGCGTTCTGGATCGGAACCGGCTGGCCGAGCGGCGCCGCGGCGGCCATGATGGCCGGCGTGTTCTGCTGCATCTTCGCCACCATGGACGACCCGGTGCCGGCGATCCGCCAGTTCAACTGGCTGCTCGTCATCCTCACGGTGGTGGCTTTCGTGATACAGTTCGCGATATTCCCGCTCATTCACGGATTCTGGCCGCTGATGCTGGTGCTTGGCCTGTTCCTCGTGCCGACCGGCGTGCTGCTCACCATGCCGTCATGGAACTTCATCGGTATGGCACTGTGCATGAACCTGCCGACCATGCTGGCCTTGCAGGAGAAGCTCAATCTGGACCTCGCCTCCTTCGCCAATTCCAATCTGGCGATGATCCTCGGCATCGTGATCTCGGCGAGCGTCACCGCCGTGGTGCGCTCGGTGGGCGCGGAATGGACGGTGCGCCGGCTCGTGCGCGCGAGCTGGCGTGATATCGCGCTGGTGAGCGAGCGCGAGAGCGGCGATATGCGCCGCCAGCGCATGAACCGGCTGTTGCAGCGCATGATCGACCGCATCGGCCTGATAACGCCGCGCCTTGCGCTGGTTCCCTCTGCCGATCTGGCCGGTATCGACCTGCTGCGCGACCTGCGCAACGGCATGAACGTCATCGACCTGCGGCAATACCGTACCAGGCTCCTGCCGCAAAGCCGGGCGGCGGCGGATACGGTGCTGGATTGCATCGCCGCGCATTACCAAGCCCTGCTGCACGGCGGCACGCGCGACCGTGAGGAAGCCGATGCCCGGCTTCTCGCGGCGCTGGACGGAGCCATCGCGTCGATCATCGAGAGCGGCTCGCCGCCGCCGGCGCGCCGCACGCGGCTGGCGCTGGTGGCGCTGCGCTTCAGTCTTTTTCCCAAGGCCGCGCCCTTCGCCATGCCGGACGGGGGCGAACCGCTCCCGCAGGCGGCGTGAGGTGGTATGCGAATGAGCCCGAATCTGAAGATGTGAACAGTCATGAGACCTGAACTCGACATATACGGAATCTACATTCCGACCATCGGCGCGCTGGCGCTCGGCGCCTATTTCGTCAACGTGCTGCTGCAACGCCTTCTGGCGCGCGTCCAGTTCTACCGCTTCGTGTGGCATCGGCCCCTGTTCGACGCGGCCATGTATTTCTGCATATTGGGCGGCGCCGCCGTCCTTCTCAATGGAACATATCGATGAAACGATTCTTCGCATATTCCGGGCGGGTTTTCCTCACCCTCGTCATGGTCGCGATGGCCGGGCTGCTGAGCTGGCAGCTGTGGGATTACTACATGAACGCGCCATGGACCCGCGACGGCAGGATCCGCGCCGACGTGGTGCGCATCGCGCCCGACGTCTCGGGCCTCGTCAGCGAGGTTCTCGTGCATGACAACCAGGTCGTGCATAAGGGCGACGTGATCTTCCGCATCGATCAGGCACGCTATACGCTGGCGGTGAAGGCGGCACAGGCGAAGCTGGACAGCAGCAAGGCGGCGCTCGACATGGCCAACCGCGATCTGGTGCGCTACGGCAGGCTCAACGATATCACGGTGACGCAGCAGAAGATGGAGCAGGTCGATACCGCCGCCCAGCAGGCCGAGGCCGCCTACCGGCAGGCGCAGCTCGACGAGGCGCTGGCCGCGCTCAATCTGGAGCGCTCTTCGGTCAGGGCGACCGTCAACGGCATCATCACCAATTTCTCGCTCCAGCCGGGCGACTATGTCTCGGCGGGCACGGCCGTGACGGCGCTGGTGGATACGGATTCCTATTATGTCGACGGTTATTTCGAGGAAAACAAGCTCGACCGCATTCATATCGGCGATCCGGTGGTCATCGACGTGATGGGCAGCAGGCAGCAGCTCAAGGGCACGGTGGAGGGCATAGCCGGCGGCATCGAGGATCGCGAGCGCAGCGATTCCACGAGCCTGCTCGCCAATGTCACGCCGACCTTCAACTGGGTGCGGCTGGCCCAGCGCGTGCCGGTGCGGGTGAAGCTGGTGGACGTGCCGAAAGGTGTGCATCTGGTCGCGGGCCGTACGGTGAGCGTCTCGGTGGTGGACGACAAATCGAAGCGTTGAAACTTCTGTGAAATAATGGTGAGGGGCTGGCATGAGCGTTCTGGTCGTCGAGAATTACGAAGGCACGGGTCTCGGCCAGATCGGCCCGGTTCTGGACGAGGCCGGCCTCGCCGTCGACCTGCGCCGGCCCTATGCGGGCGAGGCGCTTCCCGCCGATGCCGGCGGCCACAAGGCGCTGATCGTGCTCGGCGGCGAGCAGAACGCGCTCGCCGATGGCGACTATCCCTATTTTCCGCATCTTCTCGGTCTCATCCGCGCCTTCGGCGGCGCGGACAAGGCGGTGCTCGGCATCTGCCTCGGCAGTCAGCTCGTCGCACGCGCCTATGGCGGGACCAACATTCTGGACCGTCCGCTGGAGTTCGGCTGGCGCGAGGTGCGTCTTACCGATGCGGGCCGCGACGACCCCGTGCTTTCCAGCGCGGGCGCCGCTTTCCCGATCTTCCACTGGCACCGCGACACCTTCGCCCTGCCGCAAGGCGCGGTGCATATGGCGGCGAGCGATATGACGCCGCATCAGGCCTACCGCATCGGGCGCGCCGTCTATGGAACCCAGTTCCATTTCGAGGCCGACCGGCGGCTGGTTGCGGAATGGAATGCGCGCTTCGCCGACGGGATCGCACGTTTCGCGCCGGAGTGGGACAGGGATTTTCCCGCCCTCTCCGAACGCTTCGGACCTGCCGCCGACCGGGCCGGCGCGGCACTGGCGCGGGCATGGATCGGGCGGATTTAACCCCCCGTTCACCATGCCTTCCGGATGTGCGTTGCCGCTTTGCCACAGCGCTCCGGCAATTATGTTCTTCGGCGGAAAAGCGGCGGGATGACTGGAACCATTCAGTTGCCGGTAACTTTTTTCAAGTGTAACTGAACGCCGTCTTCCGGGCAGCGGATTGCCGCCCGTTCAACGAATAGTACCGGCACAAAGTCGAAAGAGTTTCGGAACATGACCGCCAAGAAAGCCGCCCTTCTTACCGTCCTGATGGTCTCCGCGATCGTGTTCATGGCGTTCGGCGTCTTTACCGTCGATGCCGGCTCCCATGCCGTGTCCAGCGACGGCTACGGCATTTCCAGCAGCCGCTGACCGGCGTGCCCGTCAAGCAGGTTTGTCAGGCCGGTTTCCGCCTGCGCGTGGCGGTAAACACGAAGATGCCGGCGACGATGCCGTAACCGGCCCATTTATAGGGTAGGATATCGGCTTTCTCGCTGCGAATAGGCAGCACGGTCACGGTGCCGGGGCTGCTTTCATAGCCCGGTTTGCCTTCCATTTTAGCCTGTTCGATCTGCTGCGGGGAAACGACCCATTCGGCGCCGCGCGACTTGTCATAATACATGAAGCCGCAGCCCACCACGATGGCGACGGCAAGGGCGAGCACAAGACGGATGGGTGTTTTCATGACGATACCTCTCTCTATAAGCACATACTCATAAGTAACGGATGGCTTCATAGGCGAGAGCGGAAGATTCGTCTATTGCGCAGCGACGGCCTGTGGAGAACCGCCCGTTTCCCAATAGGGAACGGGTCCGTAGAGATCGGCCAGATAATCGATGAAGAGCCGCACCTTGGCGGGCAGGAACTGCCTTGAAGGGTAGACGGCGTGGATAGCGACATTGCGCGAGGCGGCGTAATCGGGCAGCACCTGCACCAGCTTTCCCGCCGCCAGTTCCGGACCGATGTCCCATGTCGAACGCTGCGCGATCCCGAGGCCGGCCAGCACAGCCTCGCGCACGATTTCGCTGGAGTTGGTGTGCAGCGGCCCGGTCGGGCGGATGGTGATCGGCCCTTTCGGCCCTTCCAGCCGCCATGGATCGTTGTTGTGCGGCGCAAGGCAGATATGGTCCTGCAAGTCCTCGATGGTCTGCGGCAGGCCGCGCTCGGCGACATAGGCGGGCGAGGCCACGAGGATGCGGCGCACCGGCGCGAGGCGGCGGGCGACAAGGGTGGAATCGGACAGTTCGGCGATGCGGATGGCGAGGTCATAGCCGTCGCCGACGATATCGACCAGCTCGTCGGTCAGTTGCATATTCACCGTCAGGTCGGCATTGGCACGCATGAAGGGCACCAGATAGGGCGCTATGTGCATGCGCCCGAAGGTGGTGGGCGCTGAAATCTTCAGCGTGCCGCGCGCATCCGCCGAGCGGCGGGCGACGAAGGCTTCCGCCTCCTCGATATTGGCAAGGATGGCGAGCACCCGCTCGTGATAGCCCTGTCCGGCCTCCGTCAGCGCGATCTGGCGCGTGGTGCGCTGCAAGAGCCGCGTGCCGAGCCGCTCCTCCAGCCGTCCGAGCCGTTTGGAAACCACGGCGGGCGAAAGACCGAGATCGCGCGCCGCCGCCGACATGCTGCCTGTCGCTACCACGCGGGCGAAGATTTCCAGATCCGCCAGACTGCTGCTCATCATGACCGCGCGACTCCGCTCCGCTTGCCCTTTGTATCGCATCTAGCCGGGGTGGGCGCTCTCGCGCAAGGCATGAAGCAAAAAGGCCGGGCGCTTCGACCCGGCCTCGTTATTGCCGGCTCAGACCAGCGAGAACGTGTCGGGGTTCGGCCCGATGCGGCCGTCGGTCCTGTCCAGCTTGGTGATGGCGTCGTGATCGGTGCCGTTGAGCGTGAAGCCGAACACGTCGAGGTTTTCCCTGATCCGGGCGGGCGTGACCGATTTCGGGATCACGATGTTGCCGGTCTCGATATGCCAGCGCAGGATCACTTGCGCCACCGACTTGCCATGCTTCTGCGCGATCGCATTCAGCGTAGGGTCTTGCAGAATCTTGCCCTGTCCGAGCGGACTCCACGCCTCGGTGGCGATGTTGTGCCTGCCGTGGAACTGGCGAAGCCCGTCCTGCTGGAACTGCGGATGCAGTTCGATCTGGTTGAGCACCGGCGTCACGCCGGTTTCCTTGATGACGCGCTCCAGATCGGCGGTGCGGAAATTCGACACGCCGATGGATTTCGCCCGGCCTTCTTCCTTGAGCTTGATGAAGGCACGCCATGTCTCGATGAAAAGGTCTTTCGACGGCATCGGCCAGTGGATCAGATAGAGGTCGACATAATCCGTGCCGAGTTTCTTCAGGCTGGCGTCGAAGGCTTTCAGCGTCGAATCGTAGCCCTGCTCCTTATTCCACAGCTTGGTCGTGAGGAATATGTCGCCGCGCGCGATGCCTGAAGCGGCGATCCCTCTGCCGACGCCTTCCTCGTTGCCGTAGATGGCGGCGGTGTCGATATGGCGGTAGCCCGCCTTCAGCGCCTCGCCGACGGCGACGACCGCCTCGTCGTCGCCCACCTGCCAGACGCCGAAGCCCAGTTGGGGAATTTGGTTTCCGTCGTTGAGTTTAACGGATGGCACGGTCATGTTCTGTCCTTTCGCGGGGGCACCTTTCCGGCGCATCCTTTCCGAATGCCTGCCGGACAGGGTTCAACTTTTTCCGGGTACGGGCAGCATATGGGTGTTCGGGACAAAATGGAAAGCCCCCGTCCGCAGGTTTGTCGGAGCGGGGGCCGGTTTCTGGGCCGTGCTTTCCGTCAGCGCACCACCACTTTCGTGCCGACGGCAACGCGCTGGTAGAGGTCGGTCACGTCCTCGTTGCGCATGCGGATGCAGCCGGACGACATGGCCTTGCCGATGCTCCATGGCTGGTTGGTGCCGTGGATGCGGTAAAGCGTGGCGCCGAGATAAAGGGCGCGGGCGCCGAGCGGATTGTGGATGCCGCCCTTCATGCTGGCAGGCAGGAAACGGCCCTTGCGGCGCTCGCGGGCGATCATCTCGCGGGGCGGCGTCCATGTCGGCCACTCGGCTTTGCGGCTGATGCGCTGCGAGCCTTTCCAGCCAAAGCCCTGCTTGCCGACGCCGACGCCGTAACGCTTCGCCGTGCCGCCGGGCTGGACGAGATAGAGAAAGCGCTTGCCGGTGTCGATCACGATGGTGCCGGGGCTTTCCTTGCTGTCATAGGAAACTTCTTGCGGCAGAAAGGCGGGGTCCATCCCGTGCTTGCGCGTTGTGGTGGCCGGATTGGCGGCAGGGCGCTGGTAGGATACGGCGCGATAGGCGGATTTGCGCTTCTGTTTCGGGCTCTCCACCGCATCGGGTGCCGCCGCCGGTATCATCGCGGCCCGGAGCGGCTCGTTGAGCAATTGCGCTTCCCATGGTGCGTAGACGCGCGGACTGACCTGCACCGGCGGCTGGCTGCCATAGCGGTCGCCGGCCAGCGCCATGCCCGTGCTGACGATCGAGACCGCAAAGGCCGCCAGCGAACCGATCAGGAGAAAATGACGTGCTTTCATCGTTCTGCTCTGTCTCTTTGCTTTTACGCATTATCCTGCGCGAAACCGCTTCGCACGTTCGCTGGAAATGCTTTGGCTGCGCCTGCTGACATGGATTGTCAGGAACGCGGCTTTGAAGTCGATGACGGGATTGTGCCGGGCAATGGAATCGTAAAGGTAAATTGCGGGGTTGCCGGAGCCTGCAATTGCGTTTGTGGTTAGCGCGAGGTTGCACGGTGTCATGGAACGAAGAAGAACGGGACGGCGCGATGGAGAAGAATGAAAAAACCGGACTGATCGCCGGAGCGGACGGACTGACGCGCTGTTTCTGGCCGGGCGAGTTGCCGGATTATCTCGCCTATCACGACAGCGAATGGGGCGTGCCGATGGCCGACGACCATCGCCTGTTCGAGAAAATCTGCCTCGAAGGGTTTCAGTCGGGGCTTTCGTGGCTGACGATCCTGCGCAAGCGCGAGAATTTCCGCGCTGCCTTCGACGGTTTCGATTTCCGCCGCGTGGCACTTTACGGCGCGGATGACGTCGAGCGCCTGCTCGCCGACAAGGGCATCGTGCGCCATCGCGGCAAGATCGAATCCACTATCAACAACGCGAAGCGCGCCATCGAACTGGTCGCGGAAAGGGGATCGCTGGCGGCCTATTTCTGGTCGTTCGAGCCGGGGGCGGATGAGCGCCCCGCCGTGATGGACTATCCGACGCTCATGGCCAATCCG
>Ga0097683_1002674_pt1 | contig 15489 bp, 21 predicted proteins | sample ThiBio_1000_plan_2_FD_72846 | JGI IMG/M metagenome (GOLD analysis project Ga0097683, IMG submission 72846) | Wastewater bioreactor microbial communities from Cape Town, South Africa - Thiocy_cont_1000_plan - 1398105538256 (version 2) (version 2) ...
CTATCTATCTATCTATCTATCTATCTATCTATCTATCTATCTATCTATCTATCTATCTATCTATCTATCTATCTATCTATCTATCTATCTATCTATCTATCTATCGTGATCTATCTATTGTGATAGCAGGAGAGCTTTGTATTGATCGTGGGACACGCAGATTCGGAGAGACACCTCTTCACTTTGCAGCTCGGTCTGGCCAAGTCGAGGCGGTCAAGGAGCTGCTTGCACGCGATGCCGATCCCACGGTCATGGGCAAGTATGGCACTCCTGCCGACGTCGCGCTCTCGGGCAATCAAGCTGATGTAGTCAAGCTGCTTGCTGGTACGCAAGAGAGCGCGAGAGAGATGTGCCACGAGCCACTGGCGATGTCGCTCACGTTGAATGACGCACTGCGACAGAGGCCACTGGTTCAAAGGAGGCCTCTCGAGATGATGCGATCGGCAAGCTCGTTCGAACGCTGAACCATCCCGAGTTGTGCATGATCTTCTTCGAGTTCCTCGAGAAGTCGTACAGGTACATTGGCAACCATCGAAGCTCGATGATCCATTCATCGTCGTTCTTGGTGTTGTTGTTGGGCACGGATATTGATTCCAATCATCAATGCAATGATCGATTCGATTGGGGTTGTCATCGAACCAAGCCATGAGAACCTCTCGTTCTGGATCTCGATCGAGGAGTTTCGAGAGCAGTACTACGACTCGGATACCGAGCAGAACAACCAACTTGCCATGGTACTTCGATGCTGCCTCTCACACTCGTGAGCGATGATCCATTCAGCCGTTCGATGCCTACTTATCATCCATCGCACAGGCACTCTACAACAAGTACATCAAAGTCAATTCGCCTCATCAGATCAATCTCGACGGTCCATTGCGCCAACAAGTCGAAGACGGCCTCGCTACCATCTCCATCAATACCTTTGATGACTGCCAAGTATGCTTCGCCGATATGCTTGCTTGGATCAGCGAACAAACGAGTCTCCCCTCGCCCACTCACCGAACGAGCAATGCATACAGAAAACCATCTTGAACCTCATGGCATTCGATAGCTATCCCAAGTTCCTCAAGAGCGACATGTACAAGCGCTACACAGGTTCGTGAGCCTCACTCGTTCTTCACTTCGCAATCGAGCGATGCCTGCCAAACTCAAACTGAAAACTCTCGATTGCTCTCGCAGAGGGCAAGGCCGTGTTGACACACCACAACGGTGGCCTGTGGGAGGATTTGATTGCGCACTTTCGACGACGACGTGCCGACCCGGGCCGAAAGACCGTCGCGACGCCGATCGGTGCGAGGCGAATCGGCACACCGATGGGACGCGAGGCTGAGGACGCCGAGCCCAATCCACTGGCCAACTCGATCGACTCTCAGCCGCTGTCGCGCGAGCCCTCTCCGGGCCACACCAGCTCCTCGCCACAACCGCCCACGGTCAGCTTCACGCCCGGCTCGCTCTCCAACATGCCGACCATGTCTCCCGCTCGGCCCCCACGCAAGATGACGATCGGACTCGCAGCTCACGCACACCAAGTCGTCGACACGCAAGCACCGCCAACCACCGTCTCGTCATCGATTCCAGTCTCGATACCAACTGCGATCCCCTGCACGAACTCGCAAACGCCACTCTTGGCCTCCTCTCCAGGCTTCGTTGAGGGCGTCGTTCCGCCTCCTGAACCAACGTCGATCGAGCGCTCGATCGAACGCTCGCCACGTGACATTCTCTCGCAGCGCAACCGATCGTCTGCACCAACTGTACGACCTCACTCTCTCGCTCGCTCTTTTTGCACTCTCCACGTCATTCTCAAACGCACGTGGCATCCAATCTAGGTACAAGGACCGCGAACTACTCCTGCCAAAGGTCCAGCTACTACAGGAGATATTCGACCACGCCTTGTGACTCTCGTTCCACCAGCTCATGGCACTATCGTTCGAGTATGACTCACCTACTCACTCACTCAATCTTTGTGTGACGTTGTTGCCTCGCTAACAAACCGATAACGCTACTCTATAGGGCGAGTCATCACTATTTCAAGCACTTGGACGAGGCATTCCGGTCGGCTATCCATGGTCAGAAAAGATGCGCCAGCTCGTGAATGGTGCCGAGGTCACGGTGGCCGACTTTTCCTACACGTCGTTGATGCAAGCTCCCGAGTCGATCGAGATCCTCGCACAAGTGATCGAGCGCTCGCAGTCGCTGCTGACCCTCCTGCTCTCGGGCAACGGCGTGACTGACGCCGGTGCCACGGCGATTCTGTCGGCACTGCGCTCCAACAAGACGGTGGTTCACGTCGATCTCTCGTACAACAAACTCTCGGCTGCCGTGGTCGAGGACATTATGTTCCTGCTCGATCACAACGAGAGCATCGAGCGCATCTATCTGCAAGGGAACCTCCCCGAGGGCGAGGGCGAGTTGATCACGCCCGCCAAGGAGGCTCGTGTCTGGGCACGCCTCTCCAAGAACCACATGCCCGACAACGGTACGTGCTGCTCGTCGTCACTTCATCGTATGCCTGTACTCACTCACCTATTCGATCGACAGAACCAACAGAGACTACCATCGCGTACACGCGCTCGCCCAGCGCCACCATCTACACAAACACCCTCAGCAAGCCGCAACTCGTTCTCAACACCGCCAACGTTTCGATCATCCAGCACCTGAACGCTACCTTGAGCGAGTGCTCGATCGACGGCTTGACTGGCAGCCTGCACGAGCTGTCGACCTCCTCGTGTGGCCTGTCGGCCACCGCCGTATCTGAGTTCCTCGCGGTCTTTGAGGGCCTTCCGTCGCACGTCAACGTGCTGCGGCACTTGTTCCATTGCCACTCAGAGCTCAAGAGCTACATCTACACCGCGCCATGCTACATGACGCTCGGCGAGGAGATTCGTCGGCGCATACTCCTCAAGCGATCGAGAGCGCCCAAGACCAGCCTTCTCTTCATGTTCACGGTCTCTGCCATCGCTTCGATCTGCCGCCAGATTGCCAGCGCGCTCTTACATTATCACGCCAACCAAGTCGTTCTTGGCTTCTTATCGGTACACCTCTCTCTCATTCACTCGCTTTCTCTCTCTCTCTCTCTCTCTCTCTCGTTGTACTGATCCAGTCCTCGCTACTGGTACAGACGGATTGCATTTGGTTCACGACACGTAATGCACTCGATACATCCAATGTGCGAGTGCGTGTCGGAGCTCCATTGATTCGAAGTCACCTTCAGCACGCCTTTGCACCGGAGCTCAGTGGCGAAGAGACCCTCCGTACTCTAAGTAGCACTCCTCTCGTTGATTGTACGGAGCGAAGATCGAATGCCGCTCGCTTGTTGCCCTCCCTCACTCGCTCACTCACTCGTATTGCTTGGTTGCAGCGTACTCGATGGGCTTGATTTTGTATGAGCTCCTGAGCCTGAAGAAATACGTCCAACCCTACAGTACACAATTGATCAGCACCGACTCGCAAGGCGACGACATTCTGCCACGAGTCGAGCCCGAGATCTCGACCTTCCTCAAGCAGAACGGCTATCAGTTCCTCTTGCAGCTGTGCCTCGAATGTCTGTCGCAAGAGCCCGAGAAGCGACCATCGATGGAGCTCATACTCGAGCGATTATCTTGATCGAATCGAGCCCACTCACCCACCAGGATGCACCGTACCGTACGCGTATGGTACAGATGCGTGGGCCCGTATTTGCTGTGTTCTAGTCCCATTACTGTTGCAGTTGTGTCGTCACAACTTGCACCCCACCACCACTACTACTGCTGTTGTTTATCGGAACGATGCATTGTCTGTCTCGTACTGTACAATACACATATTACTTGTCGTAAACCATCTCCGTGGCACAGGAGGAGGCTCGCGTATCACGTATCGCGACTCGAGCTTCATCTCACTCGCTCTTTTGCGGCTGACTCTCGTGCATCTCGATCTCAAGCTCGCAATCCGTGCACGTCACCGAGCGAGGAGCTTCGGCCTTGGTAAAGACCTGCTGCACCTTGAGCGCCAAACGAGACCACCATGCCGCTGCCGGCTCGTAGAAGAACGCATAATACACCGGGAACGACGATAGCAGGAACAAGAGCGCCCACGTCGAGCCACGGGGTGCTGCGGCGTACGACGTGGCAATGACCGCAGCTGACACTAGCATGTAACTGTGCCGAAGAAGGAGAAGAAGTGTCAATCGATCATGATCCACGACACATTGGGCGTGTGGCGGTCGAATGAGCACGTACATTCCAGGGATTAATGGGAAGGGCCGCAGTTTGAAGGGCCGTTCGAGCTCCGGATGCGTGAAGCGAAGCATCACTAGCACCAAGACCGCCAACGCATAAAAGATCGTCGCACAGAAGCCAAAGTATCCGATCAACTGCTCAAAGTTGCCAGCGAATAGTACCACGGCGGACCAGCTAACAGGATCGAGAGTTGGCATTAGTTTGTTGGTACTACGAAATGAGATTGTAACTCACTCACTCTCGCGCCACTCGTTCAAGTACCTGCTGCTGACTACGAGCGAGAAGATGGGCGTCTTGGTGGTTGGATTCACTGACTTGAGTTGCGTCGAGAACGGTACCAGTCCGTCTCGAGCGGCAGCAAACAACGACCGAGCGCCCGTGAGAACGGAACCGTTTCCAGTGCCGAATGCCGAGGCAGCGACCAGTAGCGACATGATGACCGCTCCCCAGGTGCCTGTGACTCGGTACGCAATGTCGACCGCCACTAGATTGCATCGGCCATCATCGGTTTCGTGAGACGATGGTGTCGTTCGTATTCACAATGGCGATCGGAATGGAATGGCACGTACACGCTTTCGAGCTCACAATCTGTGAGGTTGTGAGCACGCACAGGTACGCCACATTCACGACGGCATACGCCACAATGACGACCAAGCATCCGAGAATGATAGCTCGTGGGATGTTCTTGCCAGGCTCCTTAATCTGCTCGCATTCCAATCCGATTCGGTGAGCCAACGCTGTGGCGATAGTTGACGACAGCTCTGGCGCACCTCTTCGGCGACCATCGTCACGTCGGTGTATCCATCGTAGGCCCACAATGCAGACAGCACACCGAGACCGAGATTCTTCAGGATGTTCCACGAGAAGTGCTCAAAGGGCGAGGCACCAAAGTTGCTCTTGATGACGGCGATCGAGGTCCATGTCGGATCGTCGGGACCCTTGATGAGACTCATGACGATCGAGAAGGCCGCCATGCCGAGCACCATCAAGAGCGCCAGCGACTTGGCGCCGACCAATGCATTCTGCACCATGGCCGCCAATCGAACGCTGACGATGTTGATGACCGTGATGACGAAGAGCGCCGCCAGAGCGAGAGCCTTGACGCGCAGGTCCGAGTCGATGGCTGCATCTTGCAGGTCGAACGAGAAGATCACGGCGCCAAAGTATCGAGCGAACACGAGACAGATGATGCCGTAGGCGCCGGCCTTGATGACGAAGAAGTAGACCCACGTGAAGGCGAACGCCACCGGCTTGCCGAGGTAGCGCTTGTAGTACTCGTACGATCCGCCTGTCGTGAATTGTGCATTGCATCATGATTCGATTGATGATTTGATTGATGATTCAGTTGATAATTCAGTTGATGATTCAGTTGATGATTCAGTTGATGATTCGATTGATGATTTGATTGATGATTTGATTGATTATTCGATTGATGATTCGATTGATGATTGGATTGATGATTCGATTGATGATTCGATTGATGATTCGATTGATGATTCGATTGATGATTCGATTGATGATTCGATTGATGATTCGATTGATGATTCGATTCATGATTCGATTGATGATTCGATTGATGATTCGATTGAAGCAATTCGCAGTTTGGTTGAGCGAGTGAGTACGATCGAATCTACCCAACAGCGACCATGATACCATTCGTACCTGAAACGGGGATCGCTGCACCGAGCTCGGCGAAGCACAAACCTCCCAGCAGTACCAGCAGGCCAGCACTGAGCCACACGACGAGTGACACGTAGGCCGACGAGCCCGACGACTCGAGCACCAAGCCAGGCGACGCGAAGATGCCCGAGCCGATGATGATGCCGACCACGACGCCCACGCCGTCCTTCAGGGTCAACGAGCGATCGAGAGCTGTGGGTGCGTTCTCGAGGTCATCGTCGGTGACTGGTGTATCGGATTGGAATTCGTCGAGTTCGATGGCGGTCGAGGAGTTGGAGTTGGGTTTGGACGTGGTGTCGATGCCGATGTCGATGTCGAGGTGCTGGTGGTCGATCGAGCTGGGGAGCAGCGAGTCGGCCGAGTAGGATCGTTCGACCGTACTGTCGTGCTCGTCGGATAGCATGGCAGCCACCAGGGCAAGGCCGAGAGCGAGAGTTGGAGGCTCTAGCTTCGAACCGAGCACGCGACGAGCAGCAGCAGCGAGCGAGCGATGAAGCGACAGCGAAGTGAGAAAGCGAGATTGCGTCGTGTATGGCGGCCGCTGAGGAACGCACGTACTCGAGGTGGAAATTGTAAGAAGACGATGAGTGATTCGGAATGATGGTTTTTGAGTAGTGCTTAGAGTAGGAGGTTTGTCTCAGGTGTCGTGTTTTGTTGTTTGTTCGCTTCGTCGCTTACGCATCGCTCTCTCGCTCTCGCTCTCTCGTGTTGGTTCGACGGGGTGGAGGTTGCTGTCGGTCAGGTGGGCGTAGAGCAGCGTGCGGTTGGTTGATTGGTCGGTCTAGAGATGTCTGGCGATAAGCCGCCAGGTGGTGGGTTCGGGTCGTTCGGCGGCTTTGCTGGCGGCTTCGGAGCCAAGCCATCTACCGATGCGTCTGATGGATCAGGCAAGCCTACTGCAGCTCCTGCTTTCGGTGGAGGCTTCGGTACTGGAGGCTTCGGTGCTGCTGGAGGAGGCTTCGGAGCCAATCCAGCTGCCGATGCGTCTGATGGATCAGGCAAGCCTACTGCAGCTCCTGCTTTCGGTGGAGGCTTCGGTACTGGAGGCTTCGGTGCTGCTGGAGGAGGCTTCGGAGCCAAGCCAGCTGCCGATGCGTCTGATGGATCAAGCAAGCCTGCTCCTGCCTTTGGAGGCTTCAGTGCTGCTGAAGGAGGCTTTGGAGCCAAGCCATCTACCGATGCGTCTGATGCATCAAGCAAGCCTGCTCCTGCCTTTGGAGGCTTCGGTGCTGCTGGAGGAGGCTTTGGAGCCAAGCCATCTACTGATGCGTCTGATGCATCAAGCAAGCCTACTGCAGCTCCTGCCTTTGGAGGCTTCGGTGCTGCTGGAGGAGGCTTCGGAGCCAAGCCATCATCTGATGCGTCTGATGCATCAAGCAAGCCTGCTCCTGCCTTCGGTGGAGGCTTTGGTGCTGCTGGCTTTGGAGCCAAGCCTACTGCCGATGCGTCTGATGCATCAAGCAAGCCTACTGCAGCTCCTGCCTTTGGTGGAGGCTTTGGAGCCAAGCGTAGTGCTGCACCCGGCAGTGATGGTGGACATGGAAGCAATCGTAGCAGCGACGATGGGAGCAATCGTGGCAGCGACGATGGCAGCGACGATGGCAGCAACGATGGCAGCGAGGACCATGAGTCGATGGACGATGATGCAGGACAAGCCGATGACAGTACCGACGACGGTAACCACGATGACGCAGACGACAGTGATGACGATGGTGGTGACGACGGCGGCCATGTTGCGTCGGGCATCCCTGCAGTCCGCTGGGGTGCTTGGGGCGTCGGCGATGACTACTTGTTGGTGGCCTTCCGCCCGTTCGCTCACGTGCGAGACGCCGCACGCCGCTCTTCGCGTGGACCGGCGCTCGCGCAAGAACGTGAGACTGGCGACAACATGGACGACAACGACGAGCCGCGACACTTTTCGTTCGCGCACTACAAGCACGACTTCTTGCCAGAGAACCGCAAGGTAGCGAAGCGAATGTGCCACTGGCTCGAACGTTGCGCCCTTTGACCGAGTGACTGACTGTGTGTCTGCCACAACAGTTGATCAGCGATAGCCACGGTAACTTTGAGCAATTGCAGCAAGCCATGGCAGCATTCGGCGACGATGATCTCCAGCAACAACAACACCAGCAGCAACTCGGCGGCATGATGAGTGGAGCGAGCATCGCACATCAGCGCTCCGACATTCTGCTACAGTGCTCGCGCACCTACCGTGCCATGATGAGCGCCCAGTCGGGTTACATTCTCGACGCCCGCAACCAGCTCCAGAGCACCGGCGACGAGCCATCTCCGGTCGATAGCGAGAAGCTTCGACGCCAGTACGAGCGACAGAACGTGCTCTGGACCGAAGCCATCCGACTGTGGCACCTAGCCGAGATCTGCTACGCCTTTCCGTCGTGCTACGTGGCCATGGCGCTGGTCGAGTGGCAGTTCTCGTACTCGTCGCTCGGAGTCACGCTCTCGGACTCGTACGGCCGCTTCGCACAGCTCGAGCGGTTCCCCAGAGAGGCCTGGGATCTGGTGTTCACGTACGTCTCGATGCACGGCGATCCGTCGTCGAGTAAGCACTCAGCCTCTCACTCTCAACTCACGCCATGCCTCTTACTACCTCCTCCAGGAGCTTACTACAAGGCCAAACAGACAGCGCCGCTGCTCTGCTCGAGCTGCACGAGGCCTTCCAAGACTCGCGACACCCGCTGGCGAGCTACGTGGCTGAGACTGCGGTACTGAGGCGCACCTTCCTCGAGCTCCAATACCTTGAATGGAGGAAGTGATACTGATGCGAACGAAATCTCTTGATCGCTACAGAAACTGCTACGAGATATGCCAAAGCTGACTGTCGTGATCGAGGCCAAGTTTCCATCGAAATGGCGTGCTTGGCAGAATAACTGCAAGTACGTTGCAGTGCGCTGCTTCTTTCAATATCGCTCACTCACTCACTCATTCACTCGTGCAACCGCTTCGGTAGACGCCTGGCGAGCAAGATTCCGAACCAACCACTGTACCAAGAGCTGCGCGACGTGCTTACGATCATCTCTGGCCAGTGGGAGAAAGCCAGCGATCTCGAACAGCTCGCATCGATTGCCGGCAACGAGGATTCTGAGCTCACGTGGCGCGAGGTCTTGATCGCCAACGTCTTGTACTGCCACCCGACCACGACCAACGTCCAGCTCAAGCAGCGGCTGCATTCATGCAATAGCTTGATGCACAACACGGCCGACGAGCGCCACCGCTTCGAACAGATCCTTGGCAATGTCATTAGCTTCCAGACCGATAAGGTGCGTGCCGTTGAAAACAGTCGTTCGTGCAAACCGGAAGGAGGCTCACTCACTCGCTCGCTCGCTGGTATGGATGACCCATCGTAGGTCTTGACCAACTGTGACCGTCCATACGGCCCGATCGCCAAGTGGCTCACGGCGCACCTGGCCGACTTTCTCCATCACTGCGGCGTGCTCGATAACGAGTTCAACCAGCGCGAGCAACGCCTTCTCGAGTACTCGACGCAACTCTTTTCGGGGAGCAGCTACTGGCAGATTGGTGCAGCGTACTTGTCGTACTGCCCGACGTTCGGTCGCCGCTATCTCGAGGAGTTTGTGGGTCGCATCTCGCTCGATACCGAGTTCAAGGCACACAAGGTCATTCAGTACGTCGCACTGCCCCCGCGTTCGCAATACCCGTCGTGTCGGTTGGTGTTATTCACCGTCGTGCATGGCGACAACACAACACAACACAACACATGCGTAGTGTATGTCGAAAGTATGGATTGCGAGAGCAAGAACGTACAGTACGCGCCGTCATGGGCCGTACAGCCTTGACACAAGGCCGATACGCCGCCAGCATTCACTGGTTCTTGAGTAACAACGACACGGAGCAGATTGCCAAGGTACAGTGCATCGTGCCTCGATGCTCTTGTGCCATTCGATGACTCACACACGTGCACTCGATCGTGCGTGTAGATTGCCGGGATTCTCATGGATAAGGTGCTCGAGGGCGATAGCATTGAGGACGTGCAGGCGATCGTGTTCTCGCTGTCGACCATCGACATCTCGTCGCCGAAGCTGCTGTTCCTGCTCAAGTACTGCGAGTTGCTTCGTTTATTGCAGGAGAAGCAGATCTCCGAGGCCTTGGCCTTGACGCTGATGCTGCTACAGAACAGCATCGCGCCCAAGAGGTGAGTGAGCGAGCGCTGCTGCTGCTGCCATCACCGATCTCGTTACTCATGCCGGTCTCAATCTCGGTGTAGGTTTTGGTTGCACTTGATGGAGCTCACGACACCACATCTCGCAAGCAGCACCAAAGCGGCACCGCTACTCTCTGTCGCCGATACGCAGCGCATGATGCAGTGCCTCGAGGAGATCTATCTCTCGCATCGCAGCAACGAGTACCTGATCGACAGCCAACGTCGACCAGACACGATCGAGAAGCGCGTGTTGGCCGTACGCCTGGCGTTGGTTTCGCATCTTGCTGTAACACTAGCACGACCCAACTCGAGCAACTACTCGCCTGCCACGGTGGTCACATCAAGGCCGACTGCCATGTTGCGATAAGAAGCTGCGGGCCATCGATCATCATGCCGATCAATCACAACCTCCTCCACTTCCACCCACTCCACCTCACTGTGACCACCCAATTTTGAGCGATATATTCTTGAATCCGCATCGATATCCCGATAGACAGTCTCGATAATAGTTTCGATTCGATAGATTGATTGTTAGATTCGCTAGATTGATTGGTGTATCCATGTTGGAGGCGCAACCGATCATTTGATTGCTGCCGTTCTCGCTACTCCATCTCTCTCTCTCTCTCTCTCTCTCTCTCTCTCTCTTGCCGAGGTGTAAATGCCACATCAACTGGCACCAGATGATCCTCCTCCACCAGCATCAACTCACACAACAGCAGATCGATCAAGCCAACACTCGTGTCGCAATGAGGCTATCGTCGTGATACGCGAGGAACACGAGTCGGAGCTCGAGCAGCAGGAGCAGCAGCAGCGGATGGTGCTGCTGCTCTCGGTGCTCGACGTTCTCCCTCTGCAAGCCGAGCAACAACCTGTTGGAACAGGAGATGATCAGGAGGCCGTGAGTGTGAGCGATATCGATCGTCGATCGCTGCAGGTGTCGCGATTCGTCGAGGACTTTATTGCGACGTATGGCAAGAGCTCGGTGCTCGTGTGTCTGCTGTCGGTCGAGGAGCTCGAGCAGCTGCAGCTCATGTCGTTGTTCGATGCAACCCATGCGATCGGATGCACACTGTTGTTCATTCCATGGTGGCGAGGACCGAAGCAGCTGAACGACGATGATCGATCAACGACAGCGACAGGCGAGGCTGACGCTCAACAGCAACAACAGCATGATCGAATCGAGGACGATATGTTCGAGTCTGCGACGATACTCGTTCGAGAGCTTGCGGAACGCTTCACGTCCGGAGAGAACGTGGCGATACTGGGACACACGGGTGATTGGCATCGAGTGGGATTGTTAGCAGCGTGTGTGCTGATCGATCTGGGCTTCAGCTACTCGGTCGAGTACGCGCTTCATTGTGTACAACGTGCTGCCTACGAACATCATCGCCACGCAATGGCGGAACAACAACAGCAACAGCAGCAGCAACAGATCGATACGGATTCAACTGAACACGATCGAGCAGCATCGAGTGCAGCGTCTACGAGCAGCGAACCATTGCGTGGATGCCTCGAACCATGTCCTCGTGAGTGCGTGAGGTTCCTGCGTCGATATCATGCGTATCGCACACACAGCATGTCGTTCGATACTGCGATGCAAGATGTCGCTCGCGTTCGACGACTCGTTCGACACTTGAAGCTGCTCGATGCGATCGAGATCACAGATCACGCCTCCCCCAAAGACGACGATGGCGACGATGATGATCGAGCAAGGTCGATCGAGTCCGATGCGTGCTCGCTCACGTTCGCGACACGAACGCTGTTCGACACGATGCCGATGCTGCTGGCCTTGGTGCTACCGCTCTCGAACCTCGAGCGCTTTCGAATGTTGATCAGCGACGCTCTACCGAGCATCGTGACCTTGTTGCGCGTGGGCGACGTGCAGCTACAACCGACGGCGTTGGCGATACTGCGCAACCTGCTGCCGAACGACAACGTGTGCGAGATGGCGCTCGCTCTCGATGCCGTTCCTGCGACGCTGACGGCGCTCTCGGCATGTCTCGATTCGATCACGTCACCGCCGTCGACCGATGCAAGCTCCTCGATCAAGGTCGGTCTCGATTGCTTGCTGCTGCTGATGACGCACGATCAGACTCGCACGCTGGTCGAGATGGAGCTCGTGGCGCTACCGCTCGTCACCAAGATTGCCGCCAAGTTCGCGCACGAGCTGCGCACTCTCGATGCCAATGCCACGAGCGAGATCATGGCCATGATACCTCTCGATGCCCTCAACACGCTGGCGGCGCTCGCCAAGTCGCGGCAGAACACGCAACTGTGCCTCCAGGATGCTACGACCTTCAAGCTGCTCGTCGAGCTGCTATCATTTGCTCCTCCGTCGACAGCAAGTGAGCCGGCACACGCTGCTGATGCTGCTCCATCATCAGCCGCACACCCGAGTGGCAGCAGCAGCAGCAGTAGTAGTACGAGTTCGACTCGATCAGCGTCGGATCTAGACTACGAGCTACAGATTCGCCTCGCAACCTTGGAGTGCATACGCGAGTTGGTACACGGCGACAACGACGCAACGCGCAAGGAGTTCTGTCGCTACAGCACGATCCAGGTGCTGGTCGAGCATCTGCGATCGAGAGCCATCCAGGAGCAGGAGCAGTTGTTCGTGCTGCAGACGCTGGTGTCTCTGGCGAGCTGCACGCCCGAGGTGCAGGATGCCTTTCGAGACTCGCGATGCATCGAGGCGCTCATCGAGGAGCTTGCGAATCGGTTCGCTGATGCCTCGACGCAACGCTATCGTATCCAGCTGGCTCTTGCAGCGTTGACCAAGGTTCTGAGCAAGAGCCCGGCCAACCAGCAGCTGCTCGTGTCGATGCAACTCGACGAGCACCAATCGGCAGCGGGAACGCCGCGGCAGCGATGCAACGGCGTCGAGGTGCTGTCGCAGCTGTGTACGGTTCTCGGCAGCGTCTCGAGCGAGACCGAGCACGTGTGGCTGGCGTTGCTCGAATGTCTCGAGGTACTCTGCGAGCCGAATGCCGCCTCGGAGGCGCTCGATGCGTGCGCCACGAGCAAGGTCATTGCGCACTTTTCGACGCTGTTCTTTCAGCCGATGACGCGCAGCGCCGAGACGTGCCGCGAGTTCGAGCAGCTGCTCGTGACGTCGCTCTCGATCGTGGAGAACCTCGCGAGCTACAACCGTGAGATGCAAGACGAGGCATGCAATCAAGGCGTGCTGGCGGCGTGTCTCGACATGGTGGTGCGCGGAGTCGAGCTCGAGTTCCCGGACTCGACGTTGCGATCGGCCGTGTGTGCCGTGTATGCAATCTCGTACGCACACGCCGCCAACATGGTGATGGTCGAGCGAGCCGGCGCACTGACGGCACTGGTGTCGCTGCTGTCGTCGCCCGTTGCGACCGTGATCGATGCGGCGCTGCTGGCGCTCGATAACATGCTCGCGCACGCGAGCAACGAGGCCACCTTTACGACCGTGTTCGAGGCCGACATCAATCCGGCCTTGGCGCTGCTGCTGTCGTCGACTGCACGACAGCTCCAGATCAAAGCCGCGCACTGCATCTCGCATCTGGCCAAGGGCGCCGACACCGACGCCAACCGGCGAGCGATGTTGCGTCGCAACAACAACATTCCGTTGTTGGTGCAGTGCCTGCATTCGTCGCATAAGCAGCTCGTGGCCGAGATTGCCGAGGCGCTCGGATGTATCGTCGATGGCGCACCGTCGCTCCAACGCGATGCCAAGCGCGCGGGAGCCATCTCGCTGTTGGTCGATCGATTGCGCATTCAGCTGCCGCGCAAGCGAGCCGTCGCGGGCGGCAAGCTGCAGGCGGTACACGTTGCGAGTCTCAAGGCGCTGGCAGCGCTCGTGCACAACAACGAGTCGATTCAACGTGCGGCCGTGCGCAGGAACGCGGTCGATGTCGCGATCGTGCACCTGCTCGAGGACTGCGAAGTGGTGCTGCCGTATGCGTGCTTGATGCTCACGAACATGGCCGCCGGAGGCGAGCGCATGCAGGATGCCGTTCGGTTGGCTGGCGAGCGGTTGGGCGACACGCTCTTCCAGCGACTGCTCGAGCTCGTGCAGCATCCGAACATCGAAGTTGCCAATGCCGCCATCACAACGGTCGTCTCGTTGATCACGAATCATAGTACGTCGTGGGAGGAGAGAAGCAGCGTACCCAAGAGCGAGACTGACGGTGCCTGTTGTTTCGCAGCGAGGAACAAGAACCTGTTGCGCGATCTGGATGGCATTCGGATCCTCCAGCAGCTGGTCGATGATGGCAGCGATGCAATCAAGCCGAACGCAAGAGTGGCACTCGAGCACCTGTTATCTGAGTAGCACAAGCTGGCGAACGTCGCCCCGAACGAGGAGTGACGACGAGATATGTATATATACATGGAAGAATGTTGATTATTTGCAACAACTACAACCAATGAATCGAGATCGCTTGTACAAAGAGCAATACACAAGACGAAACGACACGACACGAGACACGAGAGATGGCGATCAAAACTATAGCATCACCAAAAAGCAAACCAATGAATGAATGAATGAATGAGGAGTGCGAATGCAAGGACATAGAGATGAGATACAATGCAATCTAGTGATTGCGTGAGTACTCACGCAACAGCAGCAGCAGGAGCAGGAGTGACACACACGAGATTGGACGGGTAATAGCCGAGTCGAACGTACCTACAACAGCCATCGCTTGTCGACCATGTTACCAGCTATCGAACGGCACCGACGAGTAGGAGTTGCTCTGTTGCGAGGCGATCTTGACCGAGTTGCTGGTGCTCGCAGTGCCACCGTTGCGAGTGGCGACATCGATGCCTCGCGACATTCGCAACACACCGACCAGGAGCAACAACGGCACGAACTCCAGCATCGAGAAGTACAAGAGATCGAACCACCAGTACCCGCGCCAGCTGGTGTACACTTGCGTCAAGACGATCAATGGCACGCGAGCCATGAAGAACAGCGGCGTCGCGATCATGATGACCTTGAGTCGATTGGCGATCGAGAGTGGTCGCTCGAACAGCGACGGCACGAGCTTCGTGAACTTGCTGCTCGTTGCGATCCAATCCACGCTGCAGATGAGCCCATGCTCACACGATATCACGCGCGGCAACGACGTACTTGTAGACCAAGAATCCGACCAACAAGAAGGCGATCGAGTCAAAGCAGTAACACAGCGATAGCACGAGAGATTGCGCGATCTCAGCGCCGGTGATATCCTCGGGATACGGGAGGTACAGTAGGGCTGCCGTGAAGACATCCACGATCATGGGTACGATTGTTGCAATCGCCATCAGAACGTAGAGTACTGCATCGATCACGATAGATCACGATAGATAGATAGATAGATAGATAGATAGATAGATAGATAGATAGATAGATAGATAGATAGATCACGATAGATAGATAGATAGATAGATAGATAGATAGATAGA
>Ga0097683_1002743_pt1 | contig 15021 bp, 17 predicted proteins | sample ThiBio_1000_plan_2_FD_72846 | JGI IMG/M metagenome (GOLD analysis project Ga0097683, IMG submission 72846) | Wastewater bioreactor microbial communities from Cape Town, South Africa - Thiocy_cont_1000_plan - 1398105538256 (version 2) (version 2) ...
GATTTGCGGCTTTGACGCAGCCCGGCGAACCAATCGCGCAGCGCGGCGGCGTCGATTTCCCGTCCCTCCTCGCGCGCCGCGATGAGCGGGGCCGCCGGGGCGTCGAACCACAGGGGATTGATGGCGTCGAGGGGCAGTTCCCCTCCGATGGCGCGATGCAGCGTCTCGGCGTCGTCGCGGTCGCCGCAGCTGATGGGCTTGAGCGCGATGGTGTCCAAACCCGCCGCCCGCAGGCTCCGGGTGAGCAGGGCGGTGACGAAGGTTTTGCCGACTCCGGTGTCCGTGCCGGTGATGAAGCAGTTCACTTCTGGGCGTTCTCGATGGCCTCGAGGAAGACCTTCTCGAGCGTGCGCTGCGGCTTGCGGGTTTCCACCAGCTTGGCGCCGGATTCTGCCACGAGCCGGGCGATTTTTTCCTGCAAGCCGTCGGGAGCGTTCTCGACCAGATACTCGGTCTGTCCGCCGACGGTGATGAGTTCGCCGAGAGTGCCCTCGCGCAGCATCACTCCGCGCGACATGATGCCCACCCGGTCGCAAACTTCCTGCACCTGCTCGAGGAGGTGCGAGGTGAGCAGTACGGTCTTGCCCCGGCGCTTCATCTCCAGGATGAGATCGCGGATCTGCCGGGACCCGAGCGGATCGACGCCCGCCGTGGGTTCGTCGAGAACCAGGAGGCGAGGGTCCTGCACCAGGGCCTGGGCCAGGCCGATGCGCTGGAGCATGCCCTTGGAAAATCCTCCCACGCGGCGATGGCGCGCATCCTCCAGGCCCACGAGCGCGAGAAGCTCGGAAACCTTGGCGGTGAGCGCCTTGCCGCTCATGCCGCAGATCTTGCCATAAAAGCGGATCGTCTCATCGGCGGTGAGGAACTTGTAGAAATACGGATTCTCCGGCAGGAACCCCACATCACGGTGGCTGTGGTAATCGCGGCTGTCCTCGCCAAAAATCTCCGTCTTGCCATGCGTCGCGGTGACGAGGCCGAGGAGGATCTTCAGCGTGGTGCTCTTGCCCGAGCCATTGGGCCCGAGCAGGCCGTACACCTGCCCCTCGGGGACATCGAGATTCAAGTCTCTGACAGCAACCACCTTCTGTCGGCGGAGATGCACGGGATACAGCTTGGTGAGGCCGGTAATGCGGACGGCGGGGGTGCTCATGAGATGATCTGGAATCCTCGGAATGCGTTGGGCAGGGAAATCTTTTCGCGCTGCTCGGTGGTGATGTGTCCCGCCAGCACGCTGTCGCGGATGTCGGTCAAAAAGGCATCCACCTCGCCATCGTCACCGCTCACCTGGAGCTCCACCCGGCCGTCCGGGAGATTTCGCACCAGCCCGGTGACGTCATAGCCCTGGGCGATCTTGCGCGCCGTCCAGCGGAAACCGACGCCCTGCACCCTGCCCTCGTAAAAAACCCGCGTCGCGTTCATTGGCGAATCTGTCCGTCTCCCCGGATCACGTACTTGTAGGTCGTCAGCTCATCGAGGCCCATCGGTCCGCGGGCATGGAGCTTGTCCGTGCTGATGCCGATCTCCGCGCCAAACCCAAACTCCCCGCCGTCGGTAAACCGGGTCGAGGCATTCCAATAGACAGTGGCCGAGTCGACCTCGTTGAGGAAGCGCTCCGCCACGGCGGGATTGCTCGTCACGATGGCGTCACTGTGATGCGAACCGTACTTCTCGATGTGCTCGATGGCCTCGGTGAGGTCGTCGACGACTTTCACGGAAATGATGAGATCGAGGTACTCCGCCGTCCAGTCCTCCTCGGTGGCAGGCTTCGAGCGGCCATTGAGGATGGCTTGTGTCGCCTCGTCTCCCCGGATCTCGACCCCCTTGGCGATCAACTCCGCCCCGGCTTTCTCCAGAAACGACTGGGCGACCCCGCGATGAACCAGGAGGGTCTCGACGGCATTGCATACGCCGGGGCGCTGGACCTTGCCGTTGATCGTGATCTCGGTCGCCATGTCGAGATCCGCGTCGCGATCGACGTAGACATGGCACACGCCGTGGTAATGCTTGATCACAGGCATGCGGGCGTGGCTCACGACGGTCTCGATAAGCTTGTGCCCGCCCCGGGGGACGATGAGATCGATGTAGCGGTCCATCTCCGCCATGAGGCGCACGGCCTCGCGGTCGATGGTGGGAATGAGCTGCACGGCATCCCGGGGCAAACCATGGGCGCTGCCTCCCGCCTGCATCGCCTCGGCGATGGCCAGGTTGGAATCGATCGCCTCGGAGCCTCCTCGCAGGATCACGGCGTTGCCGGTCTTCAGACAGAGCACGGCGGCGTCGCTCGTCACATTGGGACGCGACTCGTAAATAATGCCGATCACGCCTATCGGCGTGCGCACCTTGTTGATTTGCAGACCGTTGGGCCGTGTCCAGTGGTGAATCGTCTTGCCGACTGGATCATCCAGCTCGGCCACGCGGCGAATGCCCTCCCCCATGGAGGCGATACGCTCATCGGTCAGGCGCAGGCGGTCGAGCATGGCCTTGCTCAGGCCATGCTTCTCAGCGCGCTCGAGGTCAATCACGTTGGCCGCGAGAATGGCTGGGGCGCGCTCGACCAAGGCATCGGCGATACCTCTCAGCGCGGCGTTTTTTGTACCGGCGGAGAGCTTGGCGAGTTCCCGGGAGGCTGCGCGAGCCTTGCGCCCGATTTCCGTTATTTGGTCCTGCAGAGTCATTGGGTAAGGGAGACGGGATCATACGCGATCCCGTGCGCCTCCGCCACCGCTTTGCACGTGAGCTTTCCATCCTGGATCTCAATGCCGTGCAGCAGGCCGGGCTGGCGGTTCACCGCCTCGGCCAGGCCAAACTCCGCCAGGGTCTCGATGTAGCGGTACGTCGCATTGGTCAGCGCCTGGGTCGCTGTGCGAGCGTAGGCGCCGGGCATATTGGCCACACAGTAATGCACCACTCCCTCCTCAATAAAGGTCGGGTCATGGTGCGTCGTCGGCCGCGAGGTCTCGACACAGCCGCCCTGGTCGATGGCGATGTCGACGAGCACGCTGCCGGGCTTCATCATGCGGAGCATTTCCCGGGTGATCAGCTTGGGAGCCCGCGCGCCCGGCACAAGCACCGCACCGATCAACAGGTCCACCCCCGGAAGCAGCTCGATCAGGCTCGCCTCGCTGGAAAACAGCGTATGCGCCGGCCCCATCGTGATGTCGAGAAACCGCATCCGCTCAAGATCGACCTCCAAAATCGTCACATCAGCGCCAAGGCCGGTCGCCATACGGGCAGCGTTCACTCCGCTCGTCCCGCCGCCGATCACGATCACCTTGCCCGGCAATACACCCGGCACTCCCCCGAGAAGCACGCCTTTGCCATCGTTATGCTTGGCGAGGAAATACCCACCGACGAGCACCGACATGCGCCCGGCGATTTCACTCATGGGTTCGAGCAGCGGCAGGCGGCGGTTCACCTCGACAGTCTCGTAGGCGATGCAGGTCGCGCCAGTGGCCAGTAGCGCCTCCGTAAGCGGCTTGCTGGCAGCGAGATGCAGATAGGTGAAAAGCGTCTGCCCTTTGCGCAGCAGGCCGTATTCCGATGGGAGCGGCTCCTTGACCTTCACGATCAGGTCGGCACGGGCAAAGACCTCCTCGTGCGTCGCCACGATCTCTGCGCCGGCTTGCCGGTAATCCGCATCCTGATAGCCGATGCCAGCCCCCGCGTTGGTTTCCACCAATACCCTGTGTCCGCGCTTAACCAGCTGGTACGCGCCGGAAGGCACCAGCGCGACGCGGAATTCCTGTTCCTTGATCTCTTTGGGAACCCCGATAATCACATCGTGATTATCCCTCGGAAAACCCGCCACCACAAGTTCTTTGCCTTGGGTGCAAAATCGGATATTAACGGGTAACCGTATGGTTTCGCGCCAATGCGCTCTCGCTTTTAGCCTTGCCTGCAGCGTCGGTCTTCTCTGTGCCCAGGAACCGACGGATAAGGAATTGCAGGCTGCCTCCGACGAGTACATGCGCGACGAACTCGGCGTGAACGACATCACCGCGCCGTCCATCGCCGGCATCCTCAAGGACCTCGGCAGCTTCCAGCCGCCGCTGGACATCATCGCCCAGAACAACCGCGACGCGCTTTTCGACAACCGGCTCCAGACCTCGCTGCACTTTGGCGCGCTCGTGGCCGACGGCTTCATGCTCACCATCGCGGAACGCTCCGACGATGTGCAGGACATCGGCCGCGCCCTCATCCGCCAGGCCCGTGCCCTCGGCATCGGCGAGGGCATGACCAAGCGCAGCAAGAGCCTCCTTGAGTACAGCCGGAAAGGCGACTGGCAGGGCATGCGCGAGGAGCTCGTGCGCACCCAGGGCGATGTCGAGCAGTCCATGCTCGATCTCCGCGATGAGCAGATGGCCCACATGATCAGTCTCGGCGGCTGGCTCCGCGGCTTCCAGCTCGCCGCCAACAGCTGCGCGCGCAACTACAATCCCGACCGCGCCCGCATCCTCGGCCGCTCGGAGGTCATGGATTACTATCTCGACCGGCTCAACACGCTGCATCCGCGCCTGAAGAAAACCGAATTTGTCTCCACCCTCATCGCCAAGCTCACCGAGTTGCGCGACCTCGCGGCCAGCAAGGCGGGCCAGCCGCCCACCGAGGCCGAGGTCAAACAGATGCGCACGCTCGCCGACCAGATGGAGGCCATCGCCCTCGGCCCCGTGGACGACGAAGGCCGCATCGTGAAAAAAGCCGCGCCCTGATCCTTTTCTATGAAGTTCCTCAACGCCGTCGACATTGCGCACGTCCGAAACTTTCGGACTCTCTCGGAAGCCTATTTCGCCGAGACCTATCAGCGGTTTCCTCAAGCGGCGAGCCGCCTGGGGCTGGAGAAGTTCAATGATCAGCTGGGCGCCAACGATGTCTCGACGCACAAGGCCCAGATCAAGCTCGCCGAAAAAACTCTCGCCGCCGTCGAGGCGCTGCCGGAGGCGGCGTTCCACGGCGACGACTGGCTCGACCGACGCGCTTTCGTCTCCATGTTGCGGACGGAACTCCTGGAATCCCGCGACCTCGAGCGCTGGCGCAACAATCCGCAGGTGCATTGCGACACGGCGGTGGATGCCATCTTCGACCTGCTGGTCCGCTACGCCGACAAGGTCGCCTCGGTCCTTCCGGCCATCGAGGCCCGCCTCGCCGCCATCCCCGATTTTCTCGACGCCGGAGCCCGGTGCCTGACCAAGCCGGTTCCGCTTTGGACCCAGCTCGCTCAAAAAGCCTGCGAGGGTGCGGTGAGCTTCCTCGGTGAGATCGAGGAGACGCTCGCGGCCCAATCCGCGAATCCGGCAAAAACCCGCCGCCTCATCTCTTCCGCGTGCAAGGCCTTCGCCGACTACGCCTCGACCATCGGACGCCGCAAACAGGGTGAAGCGCGCGGCTACGCCATCGGGCGGGCCAATTTTGAGTACCTCATTCGCGAGCGGCTCGGCTTGGACTTATCGCTGCCCGAGGCCCGCGCCAATGGCGAACGTCTCGTGGCCCATATGGAACTCCTCCTGGAGCAGGAGGCCGCCAAATACGGCCGCCGGAGCGCCCAGGAGGCCATCGAGGCCGCCGCCCGCGGCTGGCTGCCGGAACGCCCGCTCCTAGACGAATACAAGGAGGTCACCAGCTCGCTAAAGGATCAGCTCCGCTCGCTCGATATCGTGAGCCTGCCGCATGGAGAAACCCTCAAGGTGCTGCCGACCCCGGCCTTTCTCCGCCATCACTTCCCGACCGCCGCCTACAACGCGCCGCCGCCATTCTCGAAAAAACAGCAGGGCATTTTCTGGGTCAATGACCTGAGCCTGCTGGAGAAGAGCCCCGCCCGCAAGCAGGCGGAGATCAAGCAACACTTCGGCCTGGAGCTCACCAGCGTTCACGAGGGCTATCCCGGCCATCATCTTCAGTTCGCCGTTCAGAATCGCCTCGCCAGCAAGATCCGCCGCCAGTCGGCCCACTCCATTTTCTATGAAGGATGGACGATGTGGTGCGAAAGCATGGCCGTCGAGCGCAAGCTGGTGAAAACCCCGGTCACCCGGCTGCTCCAGATCCACGACGCCCTCTGGCGCGCCCATCGCATCGTGATCGATTGCGGGCTCCACGATGGTTCACTGAGCTTCGACGCCGCCTGCAAGATGCTGATTGATGGCGTGCATTTCACCCGCGCCCGCGCCGCTGGCGATGTGAACTGGTACACCAGCTCACCCACCGTCCCGATGAGCTATCTCCTCGGCCGCATCGAGGTGGAGAAACTCTACCGCCGCTTCGTTGGCGGGGAGGGCTGGACGCTCAAGCAGTTCAACGACTGGATCCTCAGCCATGGGGCGATTCCGTGGTCGTGGATTTCGCGCGTGCATGACCAGGGCGTCTAGTATTTCCTCCGATCCCACTCCATGACCAAGCACGACTGGACCGTCCTCCTGATCCGCATCCTCGGCCTGTACTTTCTTGCCACCTACCTGGCGACGTTCATCACCTCCACTGCGACGCTGGGTATCGCGATATACTCCAGCCCCAAGCAGCCGCTGAACCTCACGCTGGTGCAAGGCGCCTTCGCCTCGGCGATCATCCTCATCCTGGCCTCGGCCCTCATCTCCAGGGCGCACAAAATCGCAACCTTCCTTTTCCGTTTCGACAAAAAATAGCCCGGCGCTTCCGGCTCCAGTAAAAGCCCGGCGACGAATGCCGCTTGTCGGGCTTGCACTTTTTGTCTGACTCAGCCACGAAAGGCGCGGCCAGGACGCATCGTCCCGCCCCGGCGACCAGTCTCAACTCGTTTCTCTTCACCTCATGAAAGCCCTTCTCTTCGACCTCGACGACACACTCGTAGTGGATGAAGCCGTTTCCTCCGAAGCCTTTGCCGCGACAGCCCGCGCTGCCTCCACCGGCCACGGAGCCGATGCCGGCCGCTTCCAGCGCGACGCCATGCGTCACGCCCGTGTTCTCTGGGCCGCCGGCCCGTGCCAGCCATACTGCAAGGCGATCGGCATCAGCGCCTTCGAGTGTCTGTGGGGAAAATTTGAAGGCGACAGCGAGGAACTCACCGCCCTCCGCAATTGGGCTCACGCTTACCGGGAACAAGTCTTTGACGCGGCCCTGCGCGAGCAGTTGATCGAAGATCCGGAGGGTGCCGCGGACCTTGCAAAAACCTTCGCCAAGGAACGCCGCGTTTTGCAGCGCCTGATGCCGGAAGCTCGCGAAACTCTTGCCCGCCTCGCTCCGAATCACAAGCTGGCCATGCTCACCAACGGCGCCCCGGATTTACAACGGGAAAAGATCGCCGCCAGCGGACTCGGCAGCCATTTCCAGGCCATCGCCGTCAGCGGCGAACACGGCATCGGCAAACCCAAGCCGGAAATCTTTCATCGGCTCCTTTCGGAACTCGGAGTCGAGCCCAGGGAAGCCATCATGGTGGGCAATTCGCTCGAGCGCGACATCGCAGGCGCCAACAACGCTGGCATCAAGTCGATCTGGATCAAGGTCAAAGGTAGCGAAGAACCCGACAGCGCCATCCCGGATTACACCATCGAGTCGCTTTCCGAGATCCCCGGCATCCTCGAGACGCTGAAGTAGCCTCCTCTTCCAGAGAACTTACCGGTTCTCCCCCACTAGAGCATTTTCTATTTAATTTGTCCCGTAACAAGCGTGACGAAAAAAGTTAAGGCAATGGGAGGCGGAGAAGGAGTCGAGGGCCAGGGCCGTGGCCACAGTGAGACCATGGAAGGTGCGTTGAGCGGCGGATCGTAAGGCGGCCTTGAGTTTGGCGAAGGCCAGTTCGATGGGGTTGAGATCGGGGCTGTATGCCGGAAGATAAAAGAGGCTCGCGCCGCGAGCCTCTATAGCGGCTTGCACCCCAGCCACTTTGTGAGAGGCGAGGTTATCGCAGATGACGATGTTTCCAGGCTGCAGTTGCGGACCGAGCACGTGCTCGATGTAGGTTCGGAACGCCTCGCCGGTCATGGGGCCATCCAAAAGCCAGGGAGCACCCAGTCCATCATGGCGCAAAGCGGCAATCAGGGTGGCTGTCTGCCAGTGGCCGTGAGGAACGCTGTCCAGGCAGCGTTGCCCGCGCACGCTGCGACCGTAGTGACGAGCCATTTTGGTGTTGAGGCCGGTCTCGTCGAGGAAGACCAGATGCCGATAGTCCCATTGCTGGCGCTGATGCTGCCATGCCTGGCGCGCTTGCCGGATATCAGGCCGATCTTGTTCGGCGGCGCGCAGCGTTTTTTTTATAGCTAAGATCCAGGCGATCGATGCGATGCCAGAGCGCGGTCGTCCCCAGTTCGATACCCAACTCCTGCTTCAGGCGGCATCGGATCTCTTCCAAGGTAATACTCTTGTTGGCTTCGATCCATCCTCGAAGATCATCTTCGTGGCCCGCCAGACACGAGCGCCGGTAGCCTCCCCGCTGCTTGGCTTTGAGCGTGCCCGTGGTTTGCTGCTGCTTCCAGTAGCGTTCCACACTGCGCTTGGAGACTCCAAACATCCGCGCCACCTCTGCTGCACTGTCTCCCTTCGATCTCCTGACTACGATGCGCTCCCGCAAATCCTCACTCAGAGTCTTCATCCCCTGAGCTTACTTCTTCATTCCTCTTTTACGACAAATTAAATAGAAAATGCTCTAGTCGAGCAGTTCGGCGTAGTGCGCGCGGGCGATATCGACGCACTTTTTAAGGATGACGTCGGCCGTGTCGGCTTCAAACACCTCGTGGGCGAGTGTCTGGCAGGTGGCCAGCGAAAGCGACTGGACCGCCTTTTTGACTCGGGGAACAACGGAGGAACTGGCGCTCAGTTCGTCCACACCGAGGCCGATCAGGAGGGGCGTGTACTGGATGTCTCCAGCCATCTCCCCGCATACGCCGACCCAGATATTATTCCGGTGGGCGGCGTCGATCACGGACTTGATCAGGCGCAGAACGGCCGGGTGGGTGGGTTCGTAGAGATGAGCGATCTTGTCATTGCCTCGGTCGACGGCGATCGCGTACTGGATAAGGTCATTCGTGCCGATGCTGAAAAACCTGGCTTCCCGGGCAAGGAGATCGGCGCACAGGGCGGCGCTCGGGATCTCGATCATGATGCCGACCTCGATGTCGGGGTTGAACTCCACGCCGCGCTCGCGCAACTCGGCCTTGCACTCTTCCAGCAGGGCATTGGCCTGGCGGAGTTCCGTCACGCCCGAGATCATCGGGTACATGATGCGGACGTTGCCCAGTGCGGCGGCTCGCAGGATCGCCCTGAGCTGGGTCTTGAAAATGTCCGGGTTCTGAAGGCAGAAGCGGATGGCGCGGCAGCCCAGGAAGGGATTTTCCTCCTCCTCCAGTTCCAGGCTTTCGGAGAGCTTGTCGCCGCCGATGTCCAAGGTGCGGATGATGACGGAGTGCGGCTTCGCGCGTTCCGCGACGAGGCGGTAGTTCTCGAACTGCTCCTCCTCGTCCGGCGGTTCCTCGCGATTGAGGTAAAGGAACTCCGTGCGGTACAGGCCCACGCCCTCCGCACCGCTGGAGATGACATCATCGACCTCCTCGGGCAGCTCGATATTGGCGGAAAGGATGATGTGCCGACCTTCCTGCGTGGCCGAGACGGTATCGCGAATGAGTTCCAGGCGTTCCTCAACCTCTTCCTTCCGGCTTTCGATCTTGCCGTACTCTTGCAGCGTCTCCGCTGTCGGGTTGACGACCAGCAGGCCGGTGTACCCATCGATGAGGATGTCATCGCCATTGGAGAGCTTGGAGCAGATACCATGCAGGCCGACGATGGCGGGTATGTCCAGCGACCGCGCCATGATGGCCGAGTGCGATGTCTTGCTGCCCAACTCGGTGGCAAAGCCAAGCACGAGCGAGCGATTGATCGACGCCGTATCGGAGGGCGTCAGATTATGCGAGAGGATGATGTGGGGTTTGTCGTTGGAGGTATACCCCTGCGGTCCTTTGCCCAGCAGGTGGCGAACGACGCGCCGGGCGACATCCTCGATATCGACGACGCGCTCGCGCAGGTAGGGATCATCGATCTGGCTGAGAGTCTGGCAGTACTTCTCCGCGACCTGGTGGAAGACGTACTCGATATTGTTGCGCTCCTTCTCGAGGTTGCGCAGCACCTCGTCGATAAGGGTGCGATCCTCGACTACCAGCAGGTGGGCGTCGAAGATGCTGGCATCCTTGGCCCCGATGGCGTCGGCGATGCGCTGCTGGATCTCCAGCAGTTCGGCGCGGGTGGCGATGAGTGCGGCCTCGAAGCGTGCGATCTCCTCGGGGAGTTCCTCATTCGTAATCTTACGGAGGGGGATCTCCTCTTCATCGACCCAATGAATAACCGCCTGGGCATGGGCGATACCCGGGGCGACTCCCACTCCCTGAAAGCGCAGTTCAGGCTTGGGAGTGGTCGCTGTCTCGCTCACTCAATCAGCGGTAGCAGCAAACCGCTTTCACGTCAAAACGTCTTCAACCATCGGTGTTTGAAGAATGGACGGATGGGGGTGGAAAAAGAGGTTTTTCCCGGGTTTCCCGAGGATGAAACGACCCGGCGAGGGGAGAGGCTTCCGGAGGCGGGAAGGGAGATTTCGAGCAAGGTATCAGGGGAATACGTATCTCCCGCCTGCCGGTGGCCCGGAAGGCGTCTCGGATCCTGTGATCGGGGATGGAAGGAAAGCGGAGGGAGAAGTGCCGCTGGCGCAGTGTCGCTTGGGAGAAGATGCTCCGGTCGCGGAGAGGCCTCCGCGTCGCCGGGAGCAGGTTATTCCTCTCCGAAGCGGGTCTGGACCAGATTGTCGAGTTCGGCGACAACCTTGTCGGCGTCGGCTCCCTCGGCAATGATGTGGAGCTTCGATCCCTTTCCGGCTGCCAGCATCATGAGTCCCATGATGCTCTTGCCGTTGACACGCTCGCCATCCTTCTCGACCCAGACCTCCGCCCGGTAACGACTGGATATCTTCACGAACATGGCCGCCGGCCGGGCGTGCAAGCCGTTCCGATTCTGTATTACGATCTCCCTGGTGCAGCGGAGAACGTCGTCGTTTGATTTCTTGCGAGAAAGTAGGCCCATTATCTGATACGTCTTTCGCTCATCATTTGCAGTAGACGCTGGTTAAATTCAACTGCACTGTTTTGACCCATGCTTTTTAGTTTTTGATCGAGCGCGGCAACCTCAACCAGCCTTCCGACGTCGCGCCCGGTGCGGACCGGGATGATAACGTGCGGAACCTTGATGCCAAGGATTTCATAATACTCACGATCAAGGCCGATGCGATCAACATTTTCCAGTTCCGCCCAGTCTTTCAGAGTCACTACGAAATCGAGTCGCTTTTCACTCCGGACGCTTCCGACACCGAAGATCGAGCTGAGGTTGATCACCCCGATGCCGCGGACCTCCATGTGGAAGCGGGTTAGATCCGCCGCCATGCCGATGAGCTCGCGGCCCTCCACGGAGCGGACCTTGGTGATGTCGTCGCTCACGAGGCTGTAGCCGCGCTCGATCAGGGACAGCACGCATTCGCTTTTGCCAATGCCGCTGTCGCCGCGGATCAAAGTGCCTATGCCCTGGATATCCACCATGCTACCGTACTCGCTGGCCGAGGGAGCGAAGTCGAACTCCAGCGCGATCGTGGCGGCGTTGATGAACTTCATGGTGATCATGTGCGTGCGAAACACCGGTGTCTCAAACTCGGCTGCCGTGTCCAGCAGGGCGTTGGGGATGGGTGCGTTGCGCGCGATGACCAGGCAAGGAATATTGCGGGAAAAGAGCTGCTTGAGGCGATCCTGCATCGTCGTCGCATTCAAGCTGCGCAGGTAGCTGAGCTCGGCCGCGCCGAGGACCTGGATGCGTTTGCCCGCGAAATAGTTGTAGAAGCCGCTGATGGCCAGCCCGGGCCGGTTGATGGTGGGCTCACGGATCTTGCGATTCAGGCCGCGCGAGGCGCCTTCGAGCCGTAATCCGAGCGTTTCCGCGTGATTGGCGTAAAAATGGCCAACCGTGATGTGCGGAACCTGATGGGACGTAGAGGCTGCGGCGGATTTGCGCGGCATGGGGAAAATTACATGGTGAAGTTTTCGCCCAGGTACAGCTTGCGGCTGATCGGGTCGTTCAAGAGAAAGTCCTTCGTGCCCTGGCTCTCCACCCGGCCTTCAAAGATGAGATAGGCGCGATCGACGATGTTCAGCGTTTCGCGAACGTTGTGGTCGGTGATGAGAATGGCGAGGCCCTGGGCGCGCAGGTCCTGAATGATCTGCTGCACGTCATAGACCGCGATCGGGTCGACGCCGCTGAAGGGTTCGTCGAGCATCAGCAGCGAGGGATTGGTCACCAGCGAACGTGCGATGGTGAGACGGCGCTTTTCACCGCCCGAGAGCGTGAGGGCGACGTTCTTGGCGAGGTGCTCGATGCCAAACTTCGTCAGCAACTCCTCGCAGCGCTCCTTGCGCTCCTTGCGGGTGGACTTGGTCGTCTCAAGGATGGCCATGATGTTCTCCTCGACTGTCAGCTTGCGGAAAATGGATTCCTCCTGCGGCAGGTAGCCCATGCCCTGGCGCGCACGCCGAAACATCGCCATGCTGGTGACGTCCTTGTCCTCAAACATGACGCGTCCTCCGTTGGGACGCACGAGGCCGACGATCATGTAGAAGGTCGTCGTCTTGCCCGCGCCGTTGGGGCCGAGCAGGCCGACGATTTCTCCCCGGCGGACATTGATGTCCACGCCGTTGACCACGGAGCGACCGGTGTAGATTTTTACCAGTTTATCGGTTTGCAGCAGCGGCTTGGCGGTATTTGCCATCGGTGCTGTCTTTGGCTCAGGAGAACTCGCGGCTGCACTCATCAGTACTTCTGTTCTGAGGTTTCGACGATGACGGTGGTGCTGCCACCGATGGTCTTGGAGGTGCCCGATCGGTTCAGGATCATGATGGTGCCTTCCTCGGTGGCCTTCTGCATGTTGACGTCGTGCTGGATGGATGGCCAGATGGAAAGTGTCACGTCGCCCGATTTCGGCTCGTAGACGGCCTTGCCGGCGCGACCGGTGGCCTTTGAGGTCTTGCCGCTCTCATCGGTGCTGTTCTGGACGATGATGACATTGCCCGTGGCCTCGGCGAGCTGGAGGCCCTTGCGATCCTTGCTGAGGGTGACCCGGAGCTTGTCGCAGAAGAGGGTGAACTGCGGGTCCTGGACGACCACGTTGCCCTCAAACTCCGCCATGCTGGCGTTGTTGTCGAAAGTCGCCTGCTTCTTCGCGGTGATCTCAGTCTTCGCGTTTTTCGGGCGGTCCTTCATCAGCGGGTTCACGCCGAAGGGATCTTTTTTCTCGGTTTTCGCCCCATCAGGGTCCATCGAGGCTCCCGAGTTGGTCTGCGCCCAGGCGGGAGCGGACAGCAGAACGAGGCAGAGGGTACAAAGGAAACGCTTGATTATCATGAATTATTGAAAATTGTCGGCGCTGTAGATGGTCATCTGAACATTGCCGATCACCTTGGCAAACCGGGTTTTGGTCTCGAATTCCCCCTGATCGCCCCGAATCTCAAAATCTTCACGCCGAATGAGCACGCGATCATTACCGGTCAGCACGCGGTTTTCGAGATTAAAAACCGACTTTGGAAGCTCGATGTAGAACTTCTTTCCGTCGTCGGAGTAGGCATCGATCTTGAGATTCTCCATTTCGATGTGATTTGCGTCGATCTTGCGCGCCACCTCGGCGTTCAGCAGCATGACCAACTGGCCATTCTCATCGTAGTGAGGGACACGGATGCCCTTGACCGGGACATTCTCCGGCAGCGGGATGTCGAACTCCTTCTGGGCTCCCGCATCGTCGCCGTCTTTTTTCTTGGCCTTGTCGTCCTTCTTGGCTTCGGGTTGGGGCGTCGCGGCGGGCTGCTGTTGGGCAGTGAGCGGGGACAACGCGACAAACGACGTGAGGAGGAGGCTAGCGAAGAATCTCATTGCGGATGCCTTTGAGTTGCCGGATCAGCTTGGGGAGCTGGCGGAGAGGGATTTGGTTCGGGCCATCGGAGAGGGCCTTGGCGGGATTCTCGTGGGTCTCAATGAAGATGCCGTCGCAGCCTGCCGCGACAGCGGCGCGGGCGAGAACGGGAGCCAGCTCGCCATCGCCGCCCGTGCGGTCGCCAGCGCCGCCGGGACGTTGGACGGAGTGGGTGGCGTCGAAGACCACCTGGTAGTTGAGCTGTTGCATCCAGTAAATCGAGCGCATGTCCGCCACCAGGTTATTGTAACCGAAGGTCGCTCCGCGTTCCGTGAAGAAAAATCCCGCAGATTTCGCGTTTTTCAATTTTTCCCCGATGTTTTTTACATCCCAAGGGGCAAGAAACTGCCCTTTTTTGACGTTCACGATACGTCCTGAGTGGGCTGCGGCGACGATAAGGTCTGTTTGGCGACAGAGAAACGCGGGGATCTGGAGGATGTCGATGTACTGGGCCGCAATCTCGATGTCTTCCGGCGAATGGACGTCCGTCGTGACCGGCACGCCGAGATCGGCGCCGATTTCCGCCAGGAGCTCACAGCCATCCTGCACGGTGGTGCCGCGAAAGGAGCTGATCGACGTGCGGTTGGCCTTGTCGTAGGAGGCCTTGAAAATGAACTGTACGCCCTCGTCCTGGCAGATTTTGTGCAGCTTGCGGGCCATGCGCCGGGTGAATGCCGGCGTCTCAATCACGCACGGGCCCAGAATAAAAAGGAGCGATTTGCCGCCAATCGACTGGCGACCGATCTTCACGGCAGGTCGGGACATCCGGAAAACCTAGCGAGCTTAACGATTTTCGCCAAGTCTCTTACGCGGGTTGTGCAAGTTTTGGGTAAACCGACAGGTGCTCGGAGATGGCGTCGCAGAAAATTTCCCCGTATTCCGCCAGTTTTTTCTCTCCCACGCCCGGGATGAGCGCCATTTCGCGCTCGGTGGTGGGGTATTTGCGGGCCATTTCCCGCAGGGTGGCATCGCCAAAGATGATGTAGGCGGGCACATGATGCTCGTCGGCGAGCTTTTTGCGCACCGAGCGCAGGCGGTTGAAGAGGAGTTCGTCGCAGGAAATCTCGCCGGAT
>Ga0097683_1002756_pt1 | contig 14941 bp, 17 predicted proteins | sample ThiBio_1000_plan_2_FD_72846 | JGI IMG/M metagenome (GOLD analysis project Ga0097683, IMG submission 72846) | Wastewater bioreactor microbial communities from Cape Town, South Africa - Thiocy_cont_1000_plan - 1398105538256 (version 2) (version 2) ...
TTATCGCTTTTCATTTGGTACTTATTGCGTGTCCTTTTCGCTATCCTTTTGCTATCTTTTTCCGTAATCTTTTCGCTATCCTTTAAATATCCTTATCGCTTCTCTTTTGCTCGCCTTATTGCTATCCATTTGCTTACTTTATCGCTACCGATTCGCTCTCTTTATTGCTACTTTTTTCTTTTAAAATCAAGCAGTTATACTCAGCGGGGGTATTGACATAGAATTTCATATGGCTATAGTTAATGAAGAAAAGGGGAAGTTGATGAATTGGTTCAAAAACTGCTTTTTTCTTAAATCATGCAAGGGTGATGAAAATGTAAACCAGGAAATGATTAAAAGTAGGATGCTTTAAAGAAATAAAGCCCAGATTGCGGCTGAGCTTTATTGTAGACAAAAAAGACACGTACATGCCTTTAATATGTAATTTTAGGTTAGTGGCTTTTTTGTGTCAAAAATTAAGAGACACAAAAGATGCATACTCATATCGACCAAAGGAAGGTGCCACAGATATTGGCGCTTGCTGCCAACAGGGTAGGGGAGTGGTACTCTCATTCCTGGAAGTGGCTTTCACGGCTACGTGTGGCCGTATTGATGCGTGTAAATCTTGAAAAGCGCCTATCAACGAGAACGATGCGAATTGATCAAAGGGAAGCTATCCTAGCCTTACTAAAAGTTGTACTAAGCCACCTTGATTTAAAAACGATGCAAATCGGGATCTACAACCCAGAAACGGATGTTTTCACCCATCTCAGTCTAGATTACCTTGCCCATAAGGCTGGACTATCATTAAGAAGAACCCAAAGGGCCATGGCATGGTTATACGATGCAGGATATATCATCGGTTACCGCCAATCACATTATGATGTTGAAAGCGATGAATTCCTGTATAAGCCATCGATTAGAAAAGTAGCATTTACTTTATTACAAGATCTAGGCATCACAGAGCTTGCTTATCAACGAGCTCGCAGCAAATCTCGCAAACATTTGGAAAAATTCTTATCAAAATTTTATAAAGATAAAAAGGAAGAGAGCAGGGCAGGGGGCTCGTTTGAAGCCACCAGAAACATCGTATCCAATATTGCCAATATGCTCACCCCAAAGGCATCTCAACCTGAAGCCTCAACCAAGATCTACACAGAAAAAATAAAACGATTAATGGATTTAATGCCTAATTTATCGTTCGAAGAAGCCAAGAGAATGCTTCCAAAGCCTAGCACCTACAATTAACAAATTTACCTCAAATCATATCCATTCTAAGCTTAAACAATAAACTTTCACGTTTAATTCTGCATCTTGAATAGAAAACCACTTTCAGTTGTGGATAAGTCCTTTAGGAAAGGTGTTCATTAACAATTTATCCCTATTTACTGTCGTGCCTTAATGGTGTGTATTATCTTATTTCTATTCATATAATTAATATCTTTTAAATATGAATAAATCTTTATAAGAAGTCTTACAGCCAAAAGACTTTGTTAATTGCTTAGCAGTCAAGATAAATTTGGTTCTGGATCTTGTGACCAATCAATAATTTTTCCACGCGTATAATCCCACCGGTAAAGCCAAGAGACGCCAAATGCATCATAATAATAATCAGGTTCAGAATAAGCTTTATCATTTAGAACAGCATCTAAACTAACAAACTTATATCCAAACTCACTAGCTAAGTTTAATAAATCATCCATGGCTAGTGAATTGAGTAAATTAGCGTGTAAGAGCCATACATGCTTAATGTTACGACCGAACATTCTATGAGATGCGTGCTCGTAAAAGCGAAACTTTCTTTTGGTATGCTCAAGATAATTTTGAATGATTTTCTTTTTAGCGCTCGGGTTTTTATGCAATTCGCGATTAAATTTCCAATCGTCAGTATCTATTGTAGCTGGAGCAATAACATACCCATGAATTTTAAGAAACTTATCAAATAAATCTCGTTTTTCCTTTGAGCCGCCAGTATCAAGATAGGGATGTCTAAAATATCGATAGCTTAAACCTGCATTATGCATCAGTTCTTTAGATATCATTGCCCCCTTAATAACATCGGTTTGAAAATCATCAAGATCTGTAGTGCTCAGGGCGTTGTGAGAATAGGTGTGATTACCAAGGCATTGTCTTTTATCAATCCAAGATTTGAGAATTGCAATTTTTTCTGATGTTTCTCCTTTATTAGATAGCTTTGATTCATTAACAAAACCTATTGCAGGAGCGTTAAAACTTTGTAAGGAATTTAAAATCCTATCATTAATTTCCTTTTGCTCTTGCGCTGATACATCTTCTTGGGCAGGTAGATCATCAAACGTTAAGGCTATTTCTTTTGCATAAGCCATACCACAAGAAAAAGCAATGAGTAGGGCAGAGGTTATAATTTTCATTCTGAGCATAAGGCAATCTCAATATGCCATATAAGGATAGCGCTTAGGATATCATAAGGATAGCATTAAGGGTAGCAGAATAGTTGGGCGCCTGCATAATAAGCAAGTTTGATTAAATCTTTTATTGAATTTAAGATGGCTGTTTTAATGACAGCATCAAAGCAGAATAAAGCATGAACTCTAGAAGTATTGAGGAAAATGCGTCACTACCCAAACCATTGCCTTCAGGTTTAATTCCCACATTAAACAAGATGGGCTACATGACCCAATTTTTAGATGAATACTCATTAAAGTTCATAGATCATCCAAATTCAGCAGATAAGCCTTTATTTGAGATTGGGGCAGCTTTTGGGGTGGCAACTCTCGAAGCTCTAAAAAGGGGAGCAACGGTAATTGCAAACGATCTTGATGAAGAACATCTAAAAATTCTTCAAAATCTGTGCCCTGAGCAGTACAAATGTAATCTTATGCTGGCACCAGGGAAGTTTCCAGATGAGGTTGATATTGAGAACGATTCTGTTTCAGCGATATTGATTTGCAGAGTGATCCACTTTTTTTCACCAGAAGAAATAAAGGTAGCTTTTAATAAACTTTTCGACCTATTAAAAAAGGGTGGTAGATTATTTTTAGTGGCTGACACACCCTTTCAAAAGAATTGGACTAAATTTCAACCAATCTATCTGCAGAGAAAGAAAGATGGTGCTGAATTTCCAGGTCTTGTTACAAATTCAGGTGAATATATAACCGATCTTGGTTTTAATTTACCAAACATGCTTAATTTTATGGATCCAGATGTTTTACGAAGAGAACTTCAAGAAGCTGGATTTGTTATTGAAAAACTAGAATTTATTAATAGAATAAACTATCCGGACACAGTGAGACTGGATGGAAGGGAAAGCGTAGGAACAATCGCCATTAAACCGTAGTTGAGGTTTAGAAGTATGGTTGAAAAACAAAGGGAAAGGTTACTCGGGCCTATTCTTGGCTGCAGTTTAGGCACTTATCTAGAATTTTTAGATTTTGCGCTTTATGCATCTTTAGCACCAATCTTTGCTTTAAAATTCTTTCCAAAAGAGTCTCATGACATTTCAATTGTTTATTCTTGGGCAATATTTGCCATAAGCTTCATAGCAAGGCCGATTTCAGGCTTCATATTGGGTCCATTAGGTGACAAAATCGGCATAAAAAAAGTAATGATATTCTCATTGGCATTAATGGGGATATCAACCGCTGCAATAGGGCTTATTCCAACGTATGAGCACATAGGCGTTTATGCGCCTTTAACGCTCATTTTCTTAAGAATTCTGCAAGGTTTTGCAGTTAGCATTGAGTATAACAGCCTTGGGATTTATCTATTAAATCGGAAAGATGTCAAAAACAGTTTTGGGTACTATTCAAGCTTTACTTCTGTTGGGGTAATAGCGGGTTTGATTTCTGGTGGCCTCATTGTCGCGTTATGTTTGCCTAGATCAGCTATAGAAAATGATTCGGATTGGCAATGGCGCGTCCCATTTATAATATGTGGAATTTTCGTTAGTTTTATAGGCATCTACTTGCGAAAAGGGATGTATGACGATAATCGACTTAAAAAAAATGATAGTAATGGGGTAATAGGTGGTCTTTTTAAATTCCAAGTAAAACATCTGCTGATGGGTGTCTTTGTGACAGGATTCATCAGCATTGCCGCCTATGTAGCGCTTGGCTATATGTCAAATTATTTACAGATACAACGCCATTATCCTATCAATGAGTCAATCAAAATGTGTTGCGCTTGTGGTTTAGCGATGCTAGTTGCTGTTCCAATTGGCGGGTGGGTTTCTGATAAGATTGGCCGAATAAACTTTATGGTTTTTTCATCTTCGATAATGATTTTGGTATCGATCTTCTCTATTGCGCTCATTGCATATGCTTCAACTCCATTAATCATTTTGGGCTTATTGATCTTGTCAGCGCATACGGGGTTTGCAGCAGGTGGGCTACCAGCGTTTATTACAGAAATATTCTACCAAAACCATCGATATACCGGTTCAACAATTGCTTACAACTCAGGTGTTGCATGGATTGGAGGAACAGCTCCGATGGTGCTTTCTTACCTATTTCTTAAGACTAATAATCCTTTAATTCCAGGTTTATATCTATCATTTTTCTCGCTTATAGCTTTATTTGCGGCTATATCTTTAAGATCTCAGCCCAATATAAATGGGTATACCCAAACTATTCAAGAGCCTTCATTTCTTTAAAGGAGTAGTAAAACATGACGTTACAAGAGGCAAGTTTAATATATAAAAAAGTAGTCGATGAAGACTTTGATAGAGAGATGATTGCACTTAAAGAAAGGTATTTAAGTAAAATATATTGTAATTATATGTTTTTTTGCATTGAAGATAGTCAGACCGGTAAACGCAGAGCATATAGCTCAAATCCTGATTGGCAGCGCTCATTTATAGATTATAACTTAATTAATAAGTGTGCCTTATATGCAGCCACGGTAAATTTTCCAAAAGAATCTGGGATTGATAAGTTCATGTTTTTGTGGAAACAAATTCCTAACCAAGGTAAAGCTCAAAAAGAGGTAGCCGGAATACGAGCAGAACATGGCATTGGAAATGGGCTAAGTATCACAAAAGTGATGGGTGGCAAGCAATACATGCTGGGATTGGGAACAGATCCAAAAGATCACGAATTAGAGCACAAATATCAAATTGCTTTGCCTACCATAATGACAATGTTTAAAGAGGCATGTTACTTGTCGTAGCGCATATTTAAATAGATGGCGTAGAAAGGATCAAGATGAGTGATTCTTTCGATGCCATACAATTGGTGCGACCCATTTAAGCGCAATATCAATTTTTGTGGAATTCAAAGCTCTTGTTTGTGGATTAGTGCAGTGTAATGAAAAAGTTTTAGGTTTTTTACCCGAAATGACTTTCCTAACAAGGAGATCCTTGCTTGCTGTCTCGACAATACAGTATTGATCAATGGCTTTAGTCATCTCTTTGCCAAATTTTTTGATACCACCTACAAAGTCACCTAATCCAAATACTGGAGCAAGTCCGTCGTCGGTAATCATAACGACAATTGAATCAGGGTTAATCTCTTCAAAATATTTGATTTCACTTTGAATGGCGAGTTGTTGACTCCAAGGTGAAGCACCTTTTCTATTTTTAGGAGAATCTTTAGGTAGGTCTAGATAATGTGGGCCTTCTCCAGAGCCTTCCATAAGCCATTCAACAGAGCATCCAATTCCCTCATTTAATAAGGCCTTAACCAGCCTATGCGCGCCCTTTAGCGTTAATCCTTGGTTTTTAAGCGTACCGGGTCGCTCCCATCCTCGTAGTGTTGAAAGGGGAATATCGTGCCTTGTATCCATTTGCTGTAATGAAACACCTGCAAATTTCCGAGCGCTTCGAACACGTTTAGCTCTTTCGAGCATATCAAGGGTAACAACTTTTTCCATGTGCCTATTGCATAACCTTTTAGATAATCAGCGTGCAATTGTACTACTAAACACACCAAGACAAAATAAGTTAGAAAGTATAATACATCTGTTTTTGACAATTTGCAAAAATACAACATAATGTGTTGTATTCTGGGTTTGATTAAATGTAAATTAATCGCTCAGTGGAAAGGCACGCAAGCTATTGCAGATAGGGAATAAATAATGAAGCAGTTTAAATTTTGCCCTAGATTTGAGCCAAAGAGGGGATTGTCACGATCTTCTAAAGTCGGTAATCTTATAGCGTGCTTACAAGGTAGTTCACACCTTGCAAGCACTTACCAAAATTTAACCTGGTTAAGAGGTCAAAAAATGGCTATAACAATTCTAATCGATCTATTTTCAGTTATAAACCTCCCATATCTTTTGCAGACATAAATTTTCAATTATTTTCATTTGAAAATTAGTTTGTTATCTAGCAAAAGAGGGATCTATGATTGAGAACGCTGCTGCGTGCATCATTCTGCAAGCACGCCAATCTAAACATTACGTCACGTTTACGGACAAAGAATTTGAATTTGTATCAAGTCATCCTGCCTTAAGCGCCAATGAAAAATTGATTTGGTTCAATTTGGTACGCAAAAGCTTAAGAGATCCTAATTTGTCGTGCGCAATAACACATCAGCAAATAGCGATGATGATAGGGATTAAGCAAGATACTGCCTACAGGGCAGTGAAGAGGCTTAAACAGTTTGGCTTTTTACAGGCACAGTTTGATGTTGAGTTACAAATTACAACCTATGCCATCACGTTACCGGACGAAGGGCTTGAGGCGATAACGAATGCGCCTAATCGTGGGTTCGGAAAAAAATCCGATACCCCTCCGGATAAAAATCCGGCACCCTCCGGAAAAAAATCCGGTACCCCCCCGGATAAAAATCCGATCCTATTAATAAATAATAATATAAATAATAAACATAATATTCATAATCAACCGCAAGCTCAGCAATCAATTGTGAACGATGCTGACGCATTGGTTTGTGAATTTGAAAGCTTACAAAAAGAATTTCAGAATTGTTCTCTTGCTGAGAGAGTTCGACGAATCAATGGGCATTTCACTACTGAGCAAATGCACATCATACATGCTCGAATTAATGCGAAGCAGAAGTGCATTGAAATTGAAGAAAATCAACGAAATGAGAAGCCAGCAATACCTGCGCAGCCATTAGAAAAATCAAAGCTTATTGACTTTGAATTCGAAGGGTTGCAGGTTTTGATTGAGGAAAAAGTCAAGGACAAAATTATCCACGCGATCCCACTTCTGCATCAACACAAAAAAATTAAAGGGGACGCAGCTAACAAAACCTTAAGTTCAATAATGAAAGAGGTGTTATTTTATGTCACGAAGGCCGGAAGCTTGACAGATAAACCGGTGATTCAACTGAAACGGTACCATATTGCTTGTAAAATTTTGCAAAAAGGTCAATGGGAATGCCCTAGAGGGATCACACGGGAGGAGGGTACTGCACGTGAAGCTTTATGGCAAACAAGCAAAAAAAATGAAATTGCAGGAAGCTTCGTTATGGCGGAGGGCAAATAGATGGATATGAAACCACATCTTGATTTGAAAGCCATGATCAGAGGCTTGTGCAAAGCGGGATTATCACAGGAAGCAATAGCATTAGCGGTTGAGGTCAATCAATCAACAATTAGCCGAATTTTATCAGGCAAATACCAGAATTCGAATTTTAAACTAGCGATCGGGATCCATTTATTATATATGCAACATTGCCAATCAGTACCTGGTCCATCAAGTGTCTATAACGTTTTTTAGAAACCCATCTGAAAATTATGCTTAAAAGCATAAGGAATTTCTTGAAGACATAGATCACCACTTGCAATAATGACAATACATTGCAAGGGAGTGATTTATGCATCCACAAAAATATATCTATGCTCTGCTGAATAACGGTTTTACTGAGCATTGGATAGCCAAAAAAGTCAAATTAGCACAATCCACTATTCATCGAATTAAAGTGGGTGATGTTCGATCACCTCGATTCGACACGGTAGAAAAAATTAAAAAACTATATGAAAAACAATTAGAAACTAGTTCCAGCAATGCTTAATGGTTCAGGGGTAATTATGAAAAAGATTTCATTGTTCGCGATAGGGACGTTAACAGCCTTAATGTTTATTGATTGTTTTGCTGGCACTAGCGTATCTGAGGCACTTAATCCGGTTAAAAGAGAAATCAACGATATGGTTGATTTTGGATTAGTTATTGTGTGGTTGGTGGGTGTTTTTTGGGGGGTAGCTTGGAAAGGGTTCTTTCAATCCAACATTTTTGCAGCGGCCATTGGAATTATTATTCCTAGTATCTGTACAGCATTGGCGTTGATTCATAAGTTTGCTTGAGGCGATATGGATAGCAGCCTTTATAAGATCCCGCAATATTTAGACGAGCCAGATAAAATATTCTTTTTTTATACGGATGAGCTGTTATTGGGGTGTGTTGCATTTTTTATCTTTTACTTGTTATTCAATTGGATTATAGGCTGTGTCGCATTAGTGGTCAGTATACGTTTGAAGCACAAATACAGAAAAACACGCTGGGCAAATATATTGCAATCGTTCATATATTGGCACTTTCCCAGCAAAAAAAACAAAAATATACCACCTTCATTTATTAGAGAATATCTATGAAGCTGGCAGCCTACACATTCCAACTGTCACAAACTAGAAGGCAAAGAGATTTACTATTAATTGGGATAATCATTTCAATGGTGTTGAATATGGGATTAACGGGCTTATCATACAAATTATCCGATCAGTATCGCATCGTGATTACTCCGCCTGTAATAGATGAGTCATTTTGGATTGAGAACAGAAAAGTATCTTCTTCTTATTTGCAGCAAATGGCTGATTACTTTAGTCGTTTACTTTTGAATACCACGGCTGTGAGCGCAAATAGCCGTAGGGAGGCGGTGCTTAGTTTAGTCGATAATACTTCATACGCCAGTTTTCAACATTTGCTTCTTGATGAAGAAGAGCAAATTAAGAAAAACAACTTTATAACCATGTTCACACCAGCTCAATTTAATGTTGATGTTGAGCGATTGACAGTGGAAGTAATAGGGGAGTTATCTATTTTTCAAGGTAAGCAACAAGTTAAAAATAATCACAAGGCATACAAGCTCAAATTCTCTTTTTCAGGAAAATCAGGAAAATTACTAGTGAAAGGCTTTGAAGATGTTACTAAAGAAGCTTAGTTTTTGCGTGCTATCGATAATGCCAGCTTTAGCATGGAGTGGCCAGGAGATTATTATTCCTAATAATGGGGAAGGGATGGCACAGATTGCAAGAACGTCTTTAAACAGAATTTACTTGAATGAAGATCATGTTGCTCAAATTACTTCTCTTAACGGGGAATTAGTGATCCAAAAAGATACAGAGAATGGTCAATTTTTTGTGAAACCATTAGACGAACAAAGAGAAAAGCCAATAGAAATTTTTATTTCCACTGAGAAGGGCAATCATTTCGCTCTTTCATTAAAACCCCTCACCGTAAAAGCTCAGAACATAGGAATATTGCTCGAACAACCAAAGCAAAAGATAAATGATGAAAAGTTGATTACCTTAGTTAAAGAAATGAATGAACTAGATTTTTCTTCGAAACTCACCCAGGAACTTATGCCAGAAGAAATATCTCATGTTGGATCATTGCGGGTAGCAAAACGACAAACCATACGTGATGGAAAACTGGTTGGTGAAGTATATGAGATAAAAAATGAAAATAATGGTCAGATTTTAATTGATCAACATCAGTATTGGAATGAAGGGGTGTTAGCTGTCGCTTTTGAAAAAGAGGTACTTAAAGAAGGAGAGACGACAAAACTCTTTATGGTTAAAAACTATGGATAGCCAGGTGACGCCATCAAACCTAAAAGCAAAATTAGATCAAAATCGAAATTTGATTTTGGTTGTGGGGGGCCTAATTGCGTTTGTTTTCTTAGTTGTTTCGTATTATTTGGTTAAATTTAAATCAGCTAACGCTAATGATGAACGTACAACTAAACAAACGATCAAAGTAAGTGCATTAAGTGATGACATAAATGACAGTTCAATCGCCCTTCAGCGATTGGAGAAGAAAATTGATGAATATGAAAAAAAGGTAAATCAACAAGAATTGGTTAATCAGGAACCAGAATTGCAAGGATCAAATCAAACGATCATTGATCTTGAAGAAAAGATACGAGCGCTTGAGGAAAAGATTCAAAATATAGATTCAAATGAACAAGAAATGGGTCCGCACGCAAAATCAAATTCCTGGCATGAAGATAAAAAAACATTAGAGCCTACAGTTTTTCCTTCTATGGATGGATATAATGTTCATGATAACGGATATCAAATGATAAGTGATCAGTACCAAGCTAATCCTATGCCGGTTGGCATTAATATCGAAAATTTTAAGAGTCCTGCAACGAAATCTAAAAAAGCGACCAACTATATTCCAGCAGGAACCTATGTAAAAGCGTTGCTTATTCAGGGAATAGATGCTTCGGCCTCAATTTCATCTCAGTCTGATCCTCGACCAGTGTTAATGCGCCTCGTCTCGAATGGTAGCTTACCTAATGAAGTTTCTACTCATATTGAAGATTGCAGAATCATTGGGGCAGCTTATGGCGACATTTCAAGTGAACGTGCCTTTGTTCGTTTGGAAAGCATGAGTTGCACTTTAAAGTCTAAAGATATTCTTGAAAATATTGTGGATGGTTATGTGGTTGGTGAGGATGGCAAAGCGGGTATTCGTGGTGTTGTTGTACGTCGGGAAAAAGATTTATTAGCCAACAGCTTTTTAAGTGGTTTGGCATCAGGTTTTGGTTCAGGTTTGTCAGAATCATTTCAACGGGATCTGGTTTCCCCATTAGGCGTTGTGACGGAAACACGCAGTTCTGATGTCTTTAAAAAAGGGGCAGCAGAAGGAGTCAGTAATTCATTCGACAGGCTTTCAAAATACTACATAGAGCGCGCCGAGCAATTTCAGCCAGTGATCCAGATTTCAGCTGGAAGAGAAGTCGATGTCGTATTTAAGAAAGGATTTCACTTACAGGAAGGATCACAGCCTTTACAGTTAGCGCAAGATGAATGGAGAAGATCATGAAGCGGTGTTTAATCTTATTTTTAATCTGCCTGACAACAGGATGTGCGAGTTTTAATAGTGAGTTTGATTGTCCAGCTGCAAAAGGAATGGGATGCAAACGCTTATCGGCAATCAATGAAGAATATAATGAGAAAAAAGGGTTGCCTAACGATAATTTATCGCAGAATACGATTTATGCCAAAAGTGATCATATTGATGTGTATTTAGATGGATATCATGATGAGAGTAATGTTTATCATCATCCACGAAAAGTCACCATTAAGACCTAAGCATGACCATGTTAGATCAAGCAAAATCATGGATTAAAAAGGCTTTTGAACCTGGTGGCGCGGTTAAAGTTTCGCCAACATTTCGGGAGTTGCAAAATTATCTTTCACAACATTCTTTGGGTGAAATCTTGCCTTATCGGTTATATGATGAGCATGAACAGTTATATTTTAATGATGGCACACAAGGCTTTGTATTAGAAGCAGCCCCTTTAGTTGGCGCAACAGAGCAAACTATTAATTTATTGACAAATATTATTAATCACCTGCTTCCTGAAGGCTCAAGCATCCAGTTTTTACTATATGCATCTCCCAAAATTGCAGGATATTTAAATTCATGGTCATCCTATAGGGCTGAAAGAGGGGAGCGCTTTGCTCAATTAGCGCAAGAGCGCGTAAAGTTTCTTTCTAAAGGTGCCAGGGGTAGCTTGTTTAAAGTCAGTGATTGTCCCGTTAGAAATTTTCGTTTGATTATTAGCATAACGCTTGATGAAAGGAAAACCATATTAGAAGTTAACCAATTAAAAGATAGCATAAAGCGCTCTTTTAAAAGCTTAAATCTTCATACTGAGAACTTACAGCCTGAATACCTAATTCAATTGGTGGGTGAGTTATTTTGTCCCGATTTGTCTGCTGAATCTAGGAAATTAGCATGGCGTAAAAATGATTATATCAATCAACAATGCGCTTTTCATGATACTTCTCTTCAAGTAACACCTCAAGGAATGATAGTAAATGAGGGTGAAACAGAGATTCGTGTTTATTCAGTAGCTAAATTTCCTGATAGCTGGCCCCAGTGGGCGATGCAAAGTTTAATTGGTGATCTGTTTTTAGAAACTCAACGCAATCGATGCCCGTTTTTTCTTTCATTATCGGCGCATATTCCGCATCAAGCCTATGAGAGTTCGCAAGCAGCCATGAAATCGATGCGTATAAATCGGATTATGAACTCACCGGCAGTGAAATATGTGCCAGAGATAGCACAAATCGCTCAAGAGCGTCGATATATCATTGATATGCTAAACAAAAATGGCAGACTTGTTAAGTTAACATTCCAAATTGGTTTGATTAGTGAACCTGAGCAAGTAGTAAAGGATGAATCTGTCTTAGAAAGTTTATTTATAAGCCAAGGATGGCACTTATATCGGCATCGTTACGTTCATGTCCCTATGCTATATGCATGTTTACCTATGACTCAAGATAAAGGGCTATTTAACACGCTACAGCGCTTTGGGGTGGTACATACTCAGCCTGCCCATGTGGTTGCCAATGTAGCGCCATTGCAGGGTGAGTTAAAGGGCATGACTGTGCCTAGATTGATGTTAACAGGAAGGAGAGGGCAGCTATTTTGGTTTGATCCTTTTTCAAATGATTCAGGAAACTACAACGTCTGTGTTACTGGGAAATCAGGCTCAGGAAAATCTGTTTTTATGCAGGAGTTGGCCGCCAGTATTGTTGGCTCTGGTGGCAGGTTATGGGTTATTGATGTGGGGCGTAGTTATGAGAAAACATGTAAGCTGCTAGGTGGAGAATTTGTTGAATTTTCGATAGACAAAGAAATTTGTTTAAACCCTTTCACGCATATTCAAGAATTGGATGAAGATCAACTTTCTTTACTAAAACCCATTGTTGAACAAATGGTTGCACCCCATGATCCGATTTCTGATATCGACAGGGTATTACTTGAAGAGGCAATTCAGCAAACCTGGGCACAATTTCGAAATGATAACAGCATAACTGAACTCTCAAAATGGCTGCATAATCATTCTGATTTACGCGCAAATGATCTAGGTAAACGTTTATACCCTTACACCGAGAAAGGGATGTATGGACGCTATTTTAATGGCAAGGCAAATATTTCATTTGAAAATCCATTTTTGGTGATGGAACTAGAAGAATTAAAAAACAAAGGTGATATGCAATCTATCGTTTTAATGCTTATCATTTTCCAGATCACCAATACTATTTATGCAGGTAATAGAGAAACCAAAAACGCTTGTATTATCGATGAAGCATGGCAACTTTTGAACGGGGAAAAGATAAAAATATTTATTGAAAAAATGGCCAGAACAGCCAGAAAGTATAATGCTTCAATCATTACAGGGACGCAATCGATTCAAGATTATTTCGAAAATTCAGCAGCGCAAGCGGTCTATAATAACTCGGATTATACCATTATCATGATGCAAAAGGAGGGTGTGATCGAGAAACTGGTTAAGGAAGAGAAGTTATCCTTAGAGCCGCATATGGAAAGGCTAATAAAGAGCCTTCGAATGAGTGAAGGCGAGTACGCTGATATATTCATTCGAGCGCCAAATTGGTACACCGTTGCCCAGCTTATCTTAGATGATTTTACTTTGGCTTTATATTCGACCAAAGGCGATGAGTTTTCAGCTGTGCAGCAACTGCAAAAACAAGGATATTCGCTTATTGATGCGGTTAGAACCGTTGCAAAAGAGAAATTTCATGGTCGTTAAAGCTATATTAGGGTTTTATTTGTTTACCATGCCAGTATATGCATTGGATTTAGGTTCTTTTGGCAAAACTTATCCGATTAGAGAGTTACCTGCGGATAAATTAATTGAAAATAAGATTAATAGCGTTAATAAAGATGAAAAAATTAGGTTAGAAAATCAATTTTTAGAGATAACCAAGAGCAAGATCAGTCGACCAACTGCTACCCAGCTGCCAGTTGTTACAAAAAATAATAGCCGTTTATTTAATCCAGCTGTTTATTTTGAAAATTCAGTAAAAGATCATCAACAGAATGAAGTCATTAAAGCAGGCCAACATGTCAACCCATTAGATTTTGTTAGTTTGACTACGCCACTCGTGTTTTTTGATAGCGATGATTCTATTCAAAAAGAATGGGTGAAAAACCATTATAAAAATGCCATTTTGATTTTAGTGAAGGGAGAGCCCTTAAAAGTACAAGATGAATTTCAGAAGAAAGTCTATTTTGATCAACATGGGAAATTTATAACGCGGTTTTCATTAAAAGCTGTTCCAAGCGTTATTTCACAGGATGGTAAATTCTTAAGGATCCAAGAATGCGTACCTTCCTGATAGTAATTATCATCACTTTAGGGCACTGTTCAATTGGGATGGCTGGCACGTTCTGTCAGGGTAGGTTTTTAAATCCTATTACGGATATTGCTTGGGGATGTATGTTCCCTTTAACCATAGGTAATGTGCCGGTTTCAAAAGGGAAGAACCCTGATACAGCTAATCCTAAATCACCCATTTGCACCTGTTCAAATCCCATTCCACGCGTTGGTCTAAGTATTGGCTTTTGGGAGCCCGTACAAATTGTAGACGTGACTCGCACACCGCTTTGTTTTGTCAGCATGGGGGGATTGCAGCTTCCTGCCCCTGCGAAAGGGGGGCAAATGGGGCCATCCCTAAATGGTAGTAATAAACAAAGCCAATATCATTTGCATTGGTACGATTATCCCTTGTTAAAGCTACTAGAAATCTTGGTTGATGGTGGATGTGTTGAAAATTCTGATTTTGATGTTGCGTATTTAACAGAATTTGATCCTACTTGGCAGAACGAGACGCTGAGTATTGTTTTAAACCCAGAAGCCATTCTATTCGGGAATATTGCCGCACAAGCAGCTTGCAGTGCCGATGCTTTGGCTGCGACAGCTCATACCGGTATTGATGCTTTGTTTTGGTGTGCAGGCAGTCAAGGTAGTGTTTATCC
>Ga0097683_1002916_pt1 | contig 14207 bp, 15 predicted proteins | sample ThiBio_1000_plan_2_FD_72846 | JGI IMG/M metagenome (GOLD analysis project Ga0097683, IMG submission 72846) | Wastewater bioreactor microbial communities from Cape Town, South Africa - Thiocy_cont_1000_plan - 1398105538256 (version 2) (version 2) ...
ACGATTGCCGCTTTTCGTCCGATTCCGTTGGCATTGTTGGGGCTGAGAACCCGCGGAATCTCGGCACATATCCGTCGCCGTGTCCGTCTTGGGAGGGTTCAAATCCCTCCGTCTCCGCCAAAAGTGTCTTATGCGAACCCCGCGAAAACGATAGTTTCCGCGGGGTTTTCGTTTGCCCCACACTCTTGGTCATCTGAGCGCTCAGAAGCACCGCAGAAGGGCTCCAGCGCCGTTCTGGGCGTGTTCCCCACTCCGTGGCAGGTACCAACCGTCCGTCAGGTCCATCGGGTGACACGGTCTCGCCGGTCTGCTGGGGGACCGGCACCACTACCTTGTCCCGCTCTTCCACCGTCACCGTCTCATCCCTCGACAGGATGCCCGCGAAGATGTCTTGCACTTCAGCCTCTTCGACCGAGCCGTCCTCTGCGATGAACATCTTCTTGAAGAGACCTTGGTTCACGAGGCGTCGTTCTGCGTCAGTAGCGGTTGCATACTGCTCGCGGCACAACCGTGCGACATTGAGGGCTCGTTCGAGTTGCTCATCGGTCTGTTTGAGGGTTCGGGCAGCCGTCGCCGTCTGTTTCCCGGCAGCTTCCAGTTCCCGTGTCGTTCGTTCCATCTCTGTCTTGAGCACGTCGACGGGGACAGCTCCGGCGTAGTGCGCCTTCATCAGGACGGCTTGTTCGTCTTTGACAGCCCGGACGCGACGACGGGCCTCGTCAAGGGTGAATTCGGCGTCGGCTTGGCTGTTCGCTGCCTCAGACTTCACCGCTGCTCGAATGGCGAGAATCTGCTCCTCCGAGAAGTGGAGGCGGTGGTAGAAGTCCTCGACACCCCGATCGACGTTCTCGACCCGAACTTAGGGACGGGTGCAGGGAGCTAGTTTCGCCACCCGCCCGAGGCATCGGTAATACCGGTAGAGCTTCCCGTGCCGATTGACGTGCTCGCTGTAGACCAGACGGTTGCCGCATCCTCCGCAGTAAACGGTGCCCTTGACGTAATGAGGGTGCTCGCGATCGTTCCTCACGCCCCCTTGTGGCATCGGAACACTGCTGCTCGTTCGTCGGCTGCATCGAAAGCGCGTCTAGCGATCTAGTGCGAAGGAGCTGGCTCCCACAGTGGGGTCGGCTCCTTCGCGTTCGGTGCGACCGCATGAATCGGGTCTCGGCGCGCGAAGTTGGTCCTTTATCTACACGTGTTGTGCAATTGCCGGGCGAAAGTACCCAACCGCATCTTGGTAATGCTCTCGCCTTAGGATGCACGGGCCATACTCCTGGAGAACGGTGACCCTCAGTGAATCTGTGCGACTTCGTATGTAGTCATTTCGGAGACAAGCGATGGTCGCGGGCTCCCAGATCGAGAACGCCCTCGCTCATTGGTTACGCATAGCGGAAACACCAATTTGACGGAGTGGAAACTGAACTTCCACTATTAGCGGCCACGCCTTCAGGCTTCGCACCGAACGGTGATGACGTAGTCGACGCTAGTGCCAAGGCTGGCCATGTCCGTGAGTATCCGCTGGAGCTGGCGACGCCCAGCCGTCCTGGCAGGCTGGCCAGCATCAATGTACTCGCCCACAACGGCAGGCATCTCACGGACTCCTTCCGAGATGATCATCGCCTCAACATTGGTATCGGGGAAAACGGGTTCAGGCGTCCCCAATTTGTCCCCCGATCTACCTACATCAAAGGTCTCGAATTGCGGATAGCGTCATCTCGATCGCTCCGGGGGGAGCGGCGCAAGGGGGGGGGGGTTATGCGTCATTCCGTACTCGCGAGGGCTAACCAATGGACGATGCTCGTCTTGGCGATCGTCTTGGCGCTCGTGACAGGTGCTTTGGCGCCTTCCGCAGCTCGGGCAGACGACACGGCTGACGCTGATCAGGTCGCTGCATCAGCCAGTACCGCAGCTGAAGCGGCCGGCGCGGCAGTCGACTCGGTTCCGATCACGTCGACAGCCGACGGGTATGCCGCACCGGCGGAAGGCGTGGTCGTTCCGTCCGATGCTGCGGCATCAATCCAGATAAACACGTCACTACCCGATCCGATCACGTTGTCCACGCCGGAGGAGGTTGATGTCGCCTCCGGAGTGATCGCGAGTGACGGCAGTGTGTCATACGTGGGACACGACGGAGGGCCCTCGCTGTCGATCACGGTGGGCGATGGCGTTCTGCAGCAGAGCGTTGTCATCCCGGACGCTTCGTCGCCCAGCCAGTACACCTTTCAGATCGATCCTCGACTGACACCCGAGCTGGAATCGGATGGTTCAGTATCGCTACGTTCTTCTCTGGCACGACTCGATCCCACGGGGCAGTCGACTGACACCACTGAATATACGGTCGGCAGTATTGCGTCGGCGTGGGCTCGTGATGCAAACGGAAACGAGGTTCCAACGCGTTACGAGGTGGACGGAAGCAAGCTGATTCAGTTCGTCGACCTCTCGGCGGTTCAAGCCTTCCCGGTGACCGCAGATCCTTCAATTTCGCTGTGCTTCATCTGGGGCTGGTACCCAGCGACGTGCCAGAAGTTCACGAAGACGGAGACCAAGCGACTGGCGACCTCGCTTGCAAGTGCGGGCCTGGGTACATCTAGCACCACCGCAGCGGCATTGATATGCGGGTACGTACCCACCGTGGCAGGAAAGGCGGTCTGCGCGAGTGCGATGGGATTCGTCGGCAGTCTGATCTTCCCTCGCATTCAGAGCGCCGCGTCAGGCGGAAATTGCATCCAGCAGAATATTCCGATCATCGCGATAACTGGACTCAACGTGTTCATGGTGAACTCCATGTGGATCGTTGTCCGATGCTAGTAGCCGGAGAATGAAGGGAGTCACTCATGCCCGTATTTGAAATGGAAGCTACCGAGCCCATCCTGGACCCGACAATCGCCGTTTCGACGAGGGGACAAGTGCTCTACGTTGGCGGCTCCATAGTCGCGGCGATTGCCCTGTCGAGCATCGGCATCCTTCCCTATCCTGTAACCATCGCTCTCGGGGTGGCCGGGATCACTCTGCGGGGGCTTGTTGGTGCCGCGAATAGGCGGGCAGTCGCAAGGTCGCAGACCATCCCCGCCCCTTCCAGAGCGACGACGTTGGCTCTCTGGTTTGCAACAGTAGGTCCACTCGCAGCCGCGCTTGGCTTCCAAATCTCGAGGGATCTCGCAGGTCAGATATTCTCTGAGGCAATTGCAATAGTGCTGGCAGTTGACGCATTCCTGCGGGCTGAGCGGGGCAAATCCACGCTCTCGCGTCGACTCGCCGTGCTGGAGTTCGGGATCTTTGTCGCGCTCGTCGTGTCGGCACTCTTTGCAATGGCAACGCGCTAGCGACGCCTTTTGACGCACGTCAGCACAGCGAAGACGCCGAGCCTACATAGTCACGGGGTCGCCTCCGCTGACGCTTGATAGGCAGGCCCCGCACTTGCTTGTTGGTGGGACATTCGGATCGCAGTTTCAACTTCCCGAGGCCACTTTTCTTGACTGAGCATGACCCGAACATCGGGAGGGCGGTTCACATAGTCGTATCCGATCACACAGAGGATGCCGAGACCGGTGTCCGCGAGATCGATGATGAAAAGATCTGTGAGGGTAAGAAGCTTTTTGGCTAGTTCGGTGAGTGGCTCCACGAACTCACGTCGGTCAGAGTACGCGAACGGGTTTGGGGCGTGGAGCACTGTGCTTACGTCACCGAAAGCCCGTCCCCAATCTTTCTCCCTCAGGTAGCCGTGTTCAACGTCGACGTAATCCGTGCCGACGACCTCAACTGGATGGGGCCAATAGGAGGGATTGAGGTCGCGCACGCGTTTCCGCGCATCCGAGATTGATGCCCGCGCTAAAGCCGACTCGACTTGCTCCGACAGAGGCCTGTGCGTGACGAAGCTCAAAAGTACAATGGACTCGAGAGTCATTCGAAGGTCTAGCGCCACCTGCTCGATCGTGTCTCGCCGCAGTCCTTCCGCGAACGTGTCCATCACTCGGAGCATGCGCCGCTTGATCTCGGCGAGCGTGCGGTGGATGCGATGAAAATCATCGATCGTTGGTGCTACATCTCCGAGCTGGGAATCCACGTATAGGACCCTACTGACGACCGAAGGTCATCGGACAGGGTCTATTCTTCGTCTTTATCTGAGGGGCTGACGTCTTCTGGTGCCGTGTTGGCTGCGGGCACGTGGCTTCGGTTCCAGAACTGCAGGAAGACGATCCGGAGCGCGAGCCACCACGTGTAGAGCGATTCCGCTCCTTCGGCGGTCCCGTCGGTGAGCAAACCGTGGGCGACTTCGTTGCGGAGGTTGGGGCCGGTGGCATCGAAGTAAAGGACTCGAAGTTCGTAGGCAAGATCGGCGCCAAAAATCTCGTGAACGTTGTCGCTCTCAAGCAAGCTTGACAGTCCCTTCTCGTTCTCGATGCCTTCCTCGGTTCGCGCCGTCGTGGGTACGCCTGCGTTCTGCAGGTGGTGACGAACGAAGTGCTCGATCTGAAGCGTGAGGAGTTGAGCGGCGGTTGAGAAGTCTCCGGTGTAGCCGTAATACAGCCCACGCGCGAACTGTCTGACGTGATCGAGTGGCACGGTCGAAGATCCAGCCGTGATGGCGATGAAGTCGCCGACGGACAGGTGATGTTCGTTCGTCAGCGTCTCGAAGGCAGGCCAGAGCCGCCCTGCTGCAACCAGCTGGATACGGAGGACATGCGCCTGAACCATTTGCCGCCAGACCGCTGGGTCAACCCCGAACACCGGGGCGCCACCTGAGCCGTCCGACCGCTTCACGACCCGGCCGTCTGCTGAGTAGGTTGTCAGCGAGAACAGGGCTGCGAAGGGATGTCGCTTCAGGCGTTCTTCTGCGTCGGCTCGATCTTTCTCGAACGACGCGAAGTCTTCGATCAGCGCAAACATGAGCAGCGCCTTGTCGGGCTTGTGTCCCGCGACCTGCTTGCTCGCTGCCTGTGCAGCCTCGCTCAGGTCCACCGGGTCGGACTCGTACCGGTGCATACTGCCCAGTCCGGCCACGCCTACCTCACGAATCCGGCGGGGCAACATAGAAGCTGTGTCACCGAGCCCAAGCTTGTCGCGATCGGCGCGAGGGATCTTCCGAAGGTCGCGAAGCGCGCGCTCCAGCAGATAGCCGGCACGGGCCAAGTTCCCGTCCTTCTCGCTTGCGAGCGCTTCTGCCTCCGCGATGTAGGACCGAATGACCGTCGCGTATGCCGCTCCGCGGGCGTCCATGTCGCCGTCGGCACCGAACCAGTCCCCGGCGGCCTCGTAGTAAATCCGTGCCTTGTCTGCGTCATCGGCAAACGAATCTCCGATGTCGTGGAGGCGGCGAGCGATGTCGTTTGCTCGTGAACGGCCGAGGCCGTGCTTCGCAAGAGCGTCCGCCAATTGTGCTTGAAAGTAGTCCTCAATCGGCTCATCGAGGAGGTTGCGTAGGAGTTCGTTCTCGAAACTTGCAAGCTCGGTGCTTGTGGACTTACCGAAGCGCTTCGCCGTCTCTATCGCGCGGTGCCACATGTCGCGTTCACCAAACCACCGCTCCGCAGCGATACCAACGCGGAGCAAGTCAGTGAGGTGGGCGTGGATGTGATCCATACGGGCACGACCACTGACGCGGATGGCCAGGACGTCGTGGACGCGAGCGCGAAGGAGGTCGTGAGGCACATGTTCTACGACGTCCTCGAGCACGGATACGCTCTTATCGGTCAGGTCACTGGGCACGAACGTCCGGCCCTCTCCGGATTGATACATCGGGCCGTAGCCACGGTTCCAGTCATCTGGAACGACGTAGAGCGAGGCGATGGCGCTCAGTGCCTCCAAGGCCTCGTTGGCTTGCGTATCTCCTTCGGATTCTGCTGCCTCGCGCAGGGGGAATGTAAGCAGAGTGACGCCGTTGCGTTCGGCCTCGAAAGATTCAAGCAGTGCTGGCGACTTGAACAATAGGTCCCAGTCGGGCCGAGCCGCTTCGTTGTCGTTCGACTGATCGTCCTTCGCGCTTCTCTGCATCCTGCCATCATCCCTCTTGGATTCACATAGTCGTATTTATGTTCTATTGCCCAGTGATTCCGCGTCCGTCCTCATCGTCAAGCTCTGCTGCGCGATGCTGGCCAGCGAGGTCACGCTCGGACCGCAAGTCGACGGTGCGCCGCCAGCGCGTCTCTACTCTCGTGGGCGAGCACTGACGCTACGATCAACGCCTCATCACTCTCGCAGCTGGTACGTCTGTAATGCAGGGGGCGCTCGCGGCGTGAGGAACGCCGGTTGGGGGCGGAGTGACAGCTAACGAGGACTTCTTTCAAGGACGCAAACCCGCTGCGGTTCTCAAACACGCGGTCCTTGAGGGCTATCTGTCAGTGTTTGCGACGATGACGGGTTCGACGGGGTCAGGGACCGTATGGGCTATAGACGCGTACGCCGGACCTGGCATCTATGCCGCGATCGGTGACGAGCCCGCGGCCGCAGGGTCACCCCAGATCGTATGTGACCTCGCAAATCGCTTGTCGGCCAGGGTGTGTCTACGTGGGGTCTTCATCGAGCGCAAACCCACGTACGCAGATCAGCTTCGCACCGTGGTCGGTGATGGCGGTGAGCACGTAGTGTTCAACGGTGACGCGGCGGATTTCCTCCCTGAGGCCATTCGAGCCGCGGGCTCTGATCCAGTGCTTTTGTTTCTCGATCCTTTCGGTGTCTCCCTGCCCCGCGATCTGTTGATCGAAACGGTCACCGGAAGGCCGCGAGGGGCGACAACAGAAGTTCTTTTGAACTTCAATGTTGAAGCGGTATCTCGGATCGGAGGCATCCTCATGTCCCCCAGGACGCAGCCGCATGACGTGAAGACGCTCCGCCGCGCAGACGAATTCCTCGGTGGTGACTGGTGGCGAGACGCTTTCATTGCGGCCCGTCGCTCAAACGACACGGCAAGTGCGACGGCGGCAGCTCAGGAAGTTTCGCGGATCTACCAGCAAACCGTTTTTGATCGGACAGGTTTGCGGGCAGTGCATGTGCCAATTCGGCGACGCACATCCGCCCAGCCGCTCTTCTTTCTGACACTGTTCACGAGATACCCCAAAGCGCCCTATATCTTTATCGACGTTGCGTCTTCGGCCAACCAGAAGTGGCGGGAATTCAATCGACGACTGGCGCTGAGCGAGGATCTCGATAGGTACTCTGGCAGCTTGATTCCGGCGGACATGGCTGGGTCGTGGTCCGAGGCGGATCATCGTGATACGGAGGCGCGCCTGGAGGAGGAATGGGTGCGCGAGATCAAGAGAAACATCGTCGCTCTGCTGCAAGAGCGCGGGTCTCTCGTTGTCGCTACGAGCATTGCTGAAATTTACGGCTCAACGATCACGCTTGCACGCGAGAAGCATCTGCACCGTGCATGGGACCAACTATCGGCGGAGCGTGTGGTTCTGCCGCGCGTGACGAAGCCAAAGACGCGCGATCAGACCATCAGGCCGTTTGCCGGTCCGACGGCAGAGGCATCTCGCTCCAGATAACCCCGTCGAGGGTTCGGCCGCCCGCCTTCGGAGTGCGGCCGCCCCACTGCTTGTGGAAGAACGGCACATGAGACCGCTCGCAGTTGTCGCGAATCTCGCGGACCCAATCTGGATCGAGCGGTCGAGCCCCAGGGCCGGACTCTCCGCCGGTAATCACCCAGTCGATCCCATTGAGGTCCAGATTCTTGAGTGGTCCGATGAGCGGTTCGCACGACAAGAACCGAACGGCAGCAGGTACTGATCGCAGATGGTCGACCCGGTACAGATGGTCTTCGTTCTCGACGCTGACCCCCATCCACAGGTTTGACGGCCAGTCCAGCTTGTCGGCGACTCGGGGTAGCCGGGACGATCGCTTCGTGAGCACTTGGTAGGTGTGCTGCGGTGTGTCTCTGATGACATCGAAGACACGGTGAACGAAGTCGAGCGGTACGCGCGCGTGGAACAAGTCGCTCATCGAGTTGACGAATACGACTCGGCGCCCACCCCAGGTGTATGGCTGAACTAGGGCTGACTCATGCAGGGTGATCCCGAACCCGGGTCCCGATGTCAGAGGGTTCCCGTCGTTCTGGTACTTCTCCGCGCCCATGGCCTTCAACCGCTTCGCGAGCGTGAGGGCGTAACAGTGGTCGCAGCCCGGCGATACGCGGTCGCACCCCGTGGTCGGGTTCCAGGTGACCTCGGTCCACTCGATGCCTGTCTTCCTTGGCATGTCGGTACGACCTTTCCGTTACGAGATCTGCGTTACGTGATATTCGTAGTGTATGGACACGGAGCCATCCCGGGAAGCACTGCGGCGCGTGTCACGTGCCGCCTTCGGGCAGAGTCATCGGTTGGAACTCATGCTTGAGATCGCTGACCTTGCAGATGGAATCTTCACGTTGACGCAGGTATCCAAGGCACTCGGCGTAACGATGAGCAGTCTTCAGAACGCACGCGACGCCTTGCTTGAGGTCGAGCTGATCTCGCGACTGCCCCAAACGGACTCTCGGTTCCAATACTTGGTTCGCAACGACAGTCCTGCGTGGCACTGGGCGCGCGACCTAGCGCAAATTGCGAGTCGCGCAGAACTCGGTCGCCCGGTCTCGTAGCGCAGCGAACACGCGGCACCGTTGGCTAATTGAGGGGCTGTTCACGCGAAGCCATCCATTCGAGGAGGCGCTTAATCTCCCATGAAGGGTTCGAAAGCCACCGCGTCGGGTCCGTCAGAAACCCCCGGATGTCCGGGGGTTTTCGCGTTGTCCGTGAGTTCTCGAGTGCGTCAGGAGTCGGCCTGCGCGCGGGCCGCGATGAACGCCTCGGAGGCGCGCACCTCGAGCGCGGCCTGGGTGGCCGTGGTGCGCTCGATGAGACGATGACCCATCAGCCGCTCGGCCTTCTCGAGCCTGCTGACCAGCGTGTTCCGATGGATGAACAGGCGGTCGGCGGCGGGTGCGATGCGCATGCGTGTGTCGAAGAACACTCGTACGGTCTCGCGCAGCTCGGCCATCTCGTCCGTGTCTGCCGACAGGTCTTGCAGCACTGTCTCGGCGAACCACATCGCCCGTTCCGGGTCCTGCAGCAGGAGCGCCCGCAGGGCGACGTCGCGGTAGAGCGCGCCGCGGCGCCGATGCTCGCCCCGACTCACCGCGAGCGCCGCGAGTGACTCGAGATGGCTTCTCCGGAAACCCGCGCGACCCGGATGGGCTTCGCCGATGCCGACGAGCAGTGTGTCGTCGAATCGCAGGGCATCGAGGGATTCCACGCGCACCGGGCCGTCTGTCGTGACCCAGAGCCAGACCTCGCCAGACCCTGTCGCGTGCCGCACCGAGCGCGTGGTGCCGACCGCGCGCTGCACGGCATCGGCGACCGCGTCCACCGCGCGCGGGGTCATCGTCGCTCCGGGCGGCGCGCCGATCGTGCTCGCCAGATGCCAGCTCTCGACCGGAACCCCCAGCACGGATGAGGCCACCTGGTCGTCGACCGCTTCTCCGGCGACGAGGGAGCGCACCATCGCCCGCCGGCGTGCGTGTTCCGACTGGAACGCACGGCGCCGCTCCGCATCGATTGCCGAGATGAACGCACCCACCCACCCGTCGACGGTCTGGGTCACGACGCGGGTGAGTGCGGGGACCTCGGCCGCCCCTCCGAGTTCGACCGCCCGAGAGACGAGGGCGTCGAGCCACGCATGCTGCATCATGCGCATCGTGTCGACGACTCGCCCCAGCGGAATGTCGCGGGCGACGATGTCGTCGGCGAACGCGCGCTCTGCCAGGCGCTCGTCGGGGGTGGTCGGTTCCGATGCGAGGCACCGCTCGATCGCCTCGGCGAGCACGTGCTCGGCGAGGGCGCGCATGTGGGGCCACGGTGCGAGTGCGTCCGCATCGGGCCGCGCTCTCAGTACACCGAGCGTGTGGTCCACGGTCGCGACCACCCAGCGCACCGGCCCCTCGCCGAGTGCGGCATGCAGGCGTTCCAGCTCGTCGTCGGGCAGTGAGGCGGCCGTCGTGGGGGCGCCGTCGAGCGTGCACACGAACTCGCGCAGCCGACCCGGGGAGGACATGCGGTCAGCCTAGGCGCACCGTGCACTCTGCACAGAGAGTGCTGTGAAGAGTGGTCGAAGCGACCGATGAGCGGCGACGCGAACACCGCGATCGTGGTGGTCATGCGGGACAACCGCCCGCGAACATCCCCCGTGATCAGGAGGTCACCGTCATGCCCGAATCGAACATCATCGCCGTCACCTTCGACGACCGCTCGAACGCCTTCCAGGCGCTCAGCGAGCTGAAGGGCGCAGGCATGGAAGGCCGCGTCGACGTCGCCGCCGCGGCCGTCGTCACCCGCGACGCCGACGGGCGCATCTCGATGCCCGACGGCGTCGACAACAACGGCGCCGTGGGCACCTGGGGCGGCAGCCTCGTGGGACTCCTGATCGGCGTGATCGGCGGACCCATCGGCATGCTGCTCGGCTGGACGGGCGGGCTGCTCGTGGGCGGCGCCTTCGATCTGCGGCGCGTCGACCGCTCGGCGGGCGCGCTCGAGCAGATCAGCAGTGCCATCCCGATCGGCGGCACCGCCCTCGTCGCCGAGGTCACCGAGTACGCCCGTGAGGTCGTCGACGGTGAGATGGCGAAGCTCGACGGCGTCGTCATCCGGCGCCCGCGCGAGGAGGTGCTCGACGAGATGGAGGCCGCCGAGGAGGCCTACCGTGAAGCCGAGAAGGAGGCGCGGCGTCACGCGCGTGAGCAGCGCAAGGCCGAGCGCAAGGCCGATGCGGCGGAGCGCACCGCGGCGCTGAAGGAGAAGCTCGGCGCCAGTTGATCCGCCATGCGAAGAGGGCTGCCGGTGCAGGAGCGCCGGCAGCCCTTCGCCGCGCGTTCGGCGGGCGGGCCGGGCGGAAGTAGGGTCTTCGGTCCGCCGATGGGCGTGGCATCCTTCGGCGAGCCGGCCTGCTCCGGGGGACTGTGCACAATGCGCAGTCGTGGGCTCCGGACCGCGATAGAGCGGTCCCTCCCCGGGATCTCCCCATTTCGCCGTCGGTGAACTCCGCCGCCTTCGCTGGCACTCTCACTGCCCGAGTGCTAATCTCGCACTAGTTGAGCCAATCAGACTCAACTTTCGCAGACCCGGGTGGATGCTGCATCCGCCCCGCTCACACAGGAGAACCCATGGCGACCTACGACCTGCTCCGCGACCTGGAGCGCTTCGCGACCACGACTCTCGACCAGACCCGCCGTGGTCCGCGCCAGATGCCGATGGACGTCTACCGCGACGGCGACCACTACGTGCTCACCGCCGACCTCCCGGGCGTCGACCCGGGTTCGATCGACGTCGACGTCGACGGACAGCTGCTCACCATCCGCGCCGAGCGCACCCTGCCCAGCGGCGAGGGCGTCAGCTGGATCACCCGCGAGCGGGAAGCCGGCGCCTACCTGCGCCAGCTGCAGCTCGGGCGTGGCATCGACACGGAGACCATCTCGGCGAGCTACCGCGACGGCGTGTTGAGTGTGACCCTGCCCGTCAGCGAGAAGGCGAAGCCGCGCAAGGTGGCCGTGGCCGGCGCCGCCGAGGCGGTCACCGTGACCGAGGGCGCGACTCCCGCCGCCTGACCCATCGACCGCGCCGACCCGCGCACAGACGGAGCGCCCCTGGCCCGAGTACGGGCCGGGGGCGTTCGCGCATTCCCGCAGCTAGCGCAGGTCGGCGGGTTTCACCCGCACCGGTCCCATCCAGAGCGCGACGAGCACGGATGTGACCGCCCCGGCCGCCATGATGGCCGCGAGCACGACGATCTGGAACCGGCCCGCCTCCAGCGGCGAGATCCCCCCGAAGATCGCGCCGACGAAGGCGCCCGGCAGCACGACGAGACCGGTCGTCTTGGTCTGGTCGATCGAGGGGATGAGGGCATCGCGCACGGCCTGCCGCGCCAGCGCCAGGGTCGACTGCCGGGGCCGCGCGCCGAGGGCGAGCCACCCCTCCACCTCGTCCCAGTGGTCGACGATTCCGCGGGTGAACATGCGGCCGGTGAGGGTCGCGATGCTCATGGCGTTGCCGATGACGATCGCGCCGATCGCCAGCGCGTAGCGTGCGGTCAGCTCGAGCGCACCGGTCGCGAACACGATCGTCGTCGCGAACACGACCCCCGACACGATGGATGTCGTCATCATCGCCGCGTGGCGCCGCGACCATCCGATGCGTCCGGTCGCCACCGACGCCGCGATCACGAACATCGCGACGAGGGTCAGTGCGATCAGCCTCGCGTCGGTGATGAGTCCGGTCAGCAGCACGCTGATCACCGCGAGCTGCACCGCGCCGCGCACGATCGCCAGCAGCGGCGACCACAGGCCCGGCACGCGGAAGGCGGCGAGCACGACCGTCGTGACGGCCGCGAGCACCCCGACACCGACGAGCGAGGGGAGCAGGTCGGTCGGCGGATTCACAGCGCGAGCGTAGCCCCGCGGCATCCTGACGCCCGAATCTCGGCGCATTCTTTGAATCGCACCGCCAGGATGGGCGCGTGAACATCATCGACAGTCTCGGAAGCCTCGGTCCCCTCGCCCTCGTGCTCGTCGCCGTCATCGTCTTCATCGAGAACGGTCTGTTCTTCCCCTTCCTGCCCGGCGACAGCCTCCTGTTCGCCGCGGCGATCCTCGCGGTGCCGCTGAACACCTCCTGGGTGCTGATCGCGGCGATCGCCGCGGTCGCCGCGATCGTCGGCGCCGAGCTGTCGTTCTGGATCGGTCGTCGCTACGGGCGGCGCCTCTTCCGTCCCGGGGCGCGGCTGTTCAAGCCTGAGTACCTCGCCGAAGCTCACGGCTTCTTCGAGCGCTACGGGGTGGGCGCGATCATCCTGGCCCGTTTCGTGCCGATCGTGCGCACCTACATCTCGCCCGCGGCGGGCGTCTCCGACATGCCGCGTGCCCGCTTCTCGATGTGGAACGCGATCGGCGCCGTGATCTGGGCGGGCATTCTCGGGCTCGCCGGCGCCCTGCTCGGCGGGGTTCCGTGGGTCGCCAACAACATCGAGTGGATCAGCATCGCGATCGTGCTCGTGACCGTCGCGCCGGTCGTCATCGGGGCGCTCGTGAAGCGCTCGAAGGCCAAGCGCGCATGAGCGCGACGACTTCGGATGCCGCGCCCTCGCGCGTGCCCGATCCGACGCCGTCGTTCTGGGTGGCCAAAGCCGCGTCGACGGCGCTGGGCGAGGCGCTGTCGGACTTCTCGATCCGGGTGCTGCCGCCGGTGGTCGCCGTGCTGATCGCGTTCGTGCTGTTCTGCGCGGCACTGGCGCTGCAGTTCACGCGCCGGCGCTACGTGCCCGAGGTCTACTGGTTCGCCGTCGCGATGGTGGGCGTCTTCGGCACGATGGCCGCCGATGTCGCTCACGTCGTCGTGGGCCTTCCGTATGCGGTGTCGGCGACGCTCTACGCGGTGTTCCTCGCGGCCGTCTTCCTCGTCTGGTGGCGGGTGGAGCGCACCCTGTCGGTGCACGCGATCACCACGACCCGGCGCGAGGCGTTCTACTGGGCGGCCGTCATCGGCACCTTCGCCCTCGGCACGGCGGTCGGCGACTTCGCCGCGGTGACCCTGGGACTCGGCTACGCTCCGTCGATCCTCGTGTTCGCGGTGCTCATCCTCGTTCCGGCACTCGGCTACCGCTTCCTGCGCTTCGGCGCCGTGTTCGCGTTCTGGTTCGCCTACGTGCTCACCCGTCCGCTCGGCGCCTCGGTCGCCGACTGGCTCGGCAAGCCCGTCGACGAGGGAGGGGTAGGCGTCGGCAGCGGCTGGGTGTCGCTCGGATTCGCGTTGGTCATGGTGATCGTCGTCGCGATCATCCGTCAGCGGCGCAGCGTGGCGGGCACGGCCCCGGTCGCCGCATCCGACCTCGGTCTGTGACCGGCGCGGCAGCCGCGCGGCATCGATCCGGCCGCTGAGCGCTCAGGCCGCGTAGAGCACGCCCGCGCCGTCCACCACGACGCCGACGGTGTCGCCCACGGCGGGAAGGTCGACGCCGAACACGCGCAGCGGCACCCGCGCCTCGGTGCCGTCGTCGCACACGACCGTGACGAGGGCGGTGCCACCGGTCTCGACGACGTCGAGCACGCGCATGGCGGGGGCCGTGGCATCCGTCGTCAGTCGAAGCTGCTCGGGACGCACCATGACGACGAGAGCGGATGCTGCGCCTGCCGCGTCCGTACGCACCGGCACGAGGCCGAGCGGGCATCGGGCCGACCCCGCCTCGCGTGT
>Ga0097683_1002972_pt1 | contig 13911 bp, 17 predicted proteins | sample ThiBio_1000_plan_2_FD_72846 | JGI IMG/M metagenome (GOLD analysis project Ga0097683, IMG submission 72846) | Wastewater bioreactor microbial communities from Cape Town, South Africa - Thiocy_cont_1000_plan - 1398105538256 (version 2) (version 2) ...
CGAGGGGCGCGAGGTTCGAAGAGATGCCGCGCGTACCTTGGCGACCTTGGAGACCTCAGCCCACTGGCTCGGCGTCGGGTCGACACCGGTCGGGTTATGAGCGCACGCATGCAACAACAAGATGCCGGGCGCGGCCGAGTCGATGTCGTGCAGCATGCCGTCAAAGTCGAGGCCGCAGGTCTTGGCGTCGTAGTAGCGGTACTGCTTGAGCTCGATGCCCGAGTCGCGGAAGATGTTCTGGTGGTTGGCCCACGTCGGGTTCGGCAGGTAGATCGGCGTCTTGGGCATGAAGCGCGCAAGGAACTGTACATGGTATGATGTGATGGTGAGCGAGATCGAGAGCCATCGTGATAGTATCGCGAGTGATCGTGGTATCTCGATCATCGAGTGAGTGTGTAGGAGTGTATCTCGTGTAGATATCTACACGTGGAACGTACATCGCCAGCAACTCGCAGAGCTCCAGTACCACTCAACGACTGGATCGTAGCGTTCTACAAGTCCCAACAACAACAACAACAACAACGACGAGGAGATCGAGAGAGTGAGCGAGATATCAATCGTGATCGATCGATATCGCGAGCGATCGGCCGTACGAGTTGGCGCTTGATGACCGGGCTGTCGGCACCAAAGATGAGGTTCGCGGCCTCCTTGTTGAACTCGGCGAGACCCACGATCGGCAGGTACTCGTGGTTGAACTTCTTCTCAAAGATACGCTTCTCGGCCTGCGGCATCATCGAGGTCTTTGAGTCGCACGACTCGCGTGTATGCGCGCGCGCGCGTGGATATCTCGCGTACCTCGCGGACGCACGAGAGCACGAACGGCTTGTTCTCATCGTCTCGGTAGGCACCCACACCGAGGTTGACCTTGCGCGGGTCGGTGTCCTATCGCAAGTACACCGTGTAGCGTGAGTATACCACGAGAGCGAGCGAGCGTGTTGAAGCGCGAATGGTACCGCGTTGAAGGCGAGCGACAGACCCAGGATCGGGTCCTCGGGGCCCTTCTCGATCTTGTCGAAGAAGCCACGACGAGCGGCCAACGCCACACCAGTCGAACGAGTGGTGGCGGTGGTGGTGACTGGGCGAGCAAGGGCTCGAACAATGTGACGAAGAGCCATGTGAGTCGTGGGCGCTTGGCTGCTGCTGTTGCGACGAGGCGACGAAGAAACAAACGAACGAACGAACGACGAAGCTCCCGCTCAAGTGCCCGATCGATGCGCCGGACTTGCGGAATAGAGGTCGTGGAAGTCGCGCCTCATTAATCTCCAAGCCTTGCGCTTCTGGGAGTAGAAGGATCATGATATGGTCTATCTCGTGGTATTGTATGCGGCTGATCAGGGCTCTGGATAGCGAGCACGAAGGTCGGTTCTGGAAGCAGCGGAACTTCGAATCGATGCGCCGGACTTGCGGAATAAAGGTCGTGGAGGTCGTGCCTCATTAATCTCCATGCCTTGCGCTTCTGTGAGTAGGAGGATCATGATATGGTCTATCCAGAGGCCTTCTATGCGGTGGATCAAGGCACTGGATAACGAGCACGAAGGTCGGTTCTTGAAGGAGCGGAACTTCGAATAGCTGTGCCGGACGTGCGGAATAGAGGTCGTGGAGGTCGTGCCTCATTAATCTCCAAGCCTTGCGCTTCTGTGAGTAGGAGTATCATGATATGGTCTATCCAGAGGCCTTCTATGCGGCTGATCGGGGCTCTGGATAACGAGCACGAAGGTCGGTTCTGGAAGCAGCGGAACTTCGAATAGCTGTGCCGGACTTGCGGAATAGAGGTCGTGGAGGTCGTGCCTCATTAATCTCCAAGCCTTGCGCTTCTGTGAGTAGGAGGATCACGATATGGCGGAGAGCGTTGGATCGTGGTTGAGCGCATAGTTCTGGCGGCAGCGCTACCACTGCCGCTCCTGCAGGTACACCATCGAACTTGCCTACCGCCACAATCAAACGCGAGCCAGCCAGCGGTCCGCATCCAACCACTCAAAAGCAGCCCCTCTCGAGTGCGGTATGTAACTCGAAGAAGACCTCCCTCGTCTCTCTCAGCTTGTCTCTAGACGGACGAGAGATATCCACCTAGCGATCGGAAGAGACAGGTAGATATAGTGATGCGAGGGGCGCTACGTTACTGTCTTATCGGCGCGATCGGCTCGAGCAGCAGCAACACAGAGCAGCAACACACAGAGCAACACCGCCATCTTCCTCTCCGCTGTCTACCGCACGCATCTCTCTGTCCCTCAACAACCGCGCCAAATACTACTACTACCTCCTCCTCCTGGCTGTACTGTAGGTCCTGCCTATACCCAACTGCGCGGTCTCTCTGCTTGTGTGGTGTCGATCCACGTCCACTTCACTGGATTGATCGATTGCGACGTGGTTTACACGCATCGTCCACGGCTCGTCCACACACACGCGCGTGACGCGAGCGAGAGACCTCTCATCCTTCTCTATCGATCACACCGCAACACACTGCTCTTGGAGAGCGTGTTCGTGCGGTACTATCCCACCCAACGAGTCGATCTCTCCCTCCCTCTCTCTCTCTCTCTCGCAATCAATCTAGAAGGATAGATAGATATGGCGAGCGATAGCGACCTCGACGAAGCGCGTCAGCTCGGTCTGTGTCACTATCTGTTGACGTTTGCACGTATGCATCCTGTCGGCGATGGACGCAGCCATCTCGTACCTGGTATGATCCATGCCTCCCCACGTCTTCGTTCCTTGCATCGGCACAACGAGAGAGTATATTGACTGTGGTATCTATGCGTTCGATATACCTACGGTCATCGAATCAAATCGGATCAAATCAACGATCGATCTCAATCAACCAGTGCGCCTGGCCATGAAGGTGCTGACCGACATGGGCTTGGCACCATCGGTCAAAGAGGCTGGACAGCTGCTCTCTCATCCATCACTACGCGAACGTATCTCGTTGGTTCAACTCGAGAGCGGCGACCAAGGAGCCGCCACGCTCTACTACAAGATCGAACCTCTCGTCGTACGCCGACATCAACAACAACAACAACAACACACAGCCAGATGCATTGGCAGCATATCTCAGCAGAGACGCTGATATGCCACACACGCGTGTGATGCTGTGATGTAGGAGCCGGCAGGTTATCCTCGACCGCTGCTGACTGCTCAACAACTCAAGTCCTTCTCGACCTCGTTCATATCGTGCTATCCTCTCGAGGTCGCCCGTCAGCTCTCGCTCATCGAGCATGGTTCGTTCGCAACCTCCACGCCAACTCGATCACTCACCAGCGGAATCGAATGTTTCTCTTGATTGAGGCACTTTGGATTGACGTATCGATTGATGCGACGGTGGCTGTGCGTGTGTGTCTCTCGGCGTGTGTTCATGTGTCAAGAGTTGTTTACGAGCCTCGTACCAGCGGTCGACCTGGTGAATCTCGCCGATACCACCAAGACCAAGGCCGTCGCCGATTGGGTCTGTTGGTCCAATCGTTTGTCGGATTGGGTCGTCACCGAGGTGCTTCAGCAAGCCAACACCGACGAGCGATGTCTGGTGTACAAGCGTTTCAGCCACGTCGCTGAGGTTTGTGAGAGCACGCCATCTCTCTCGTGCTTGCTCACGCCCGCTCGATCAATCAGAGACTGACACCACATCATCGATAGGAATGTAAAAAGCTGCATAACTTTAGTTCGATGAGTAGTATCGCGTTGGCACTCGGAGCTCCAACCATCTCTTGGCTGGCGTCGGTGCGTCCATCTCACCATCTGGGTCTGCTCGTGTACGTTGGCGTGCCGCCTGGACTCACCGTCGCTCTGGCACACGAATAGCTCGTCGACACCAAGACCATCAAGCGGCAGAAGGATCTCGAGAACCTGTGCTCGCCCATGAACAACTTTGCCACGTTACGAGAGGCCATGGGCCGCATTTCAGACGACGAGCCTGTCGTGCCGTACTTGCGTACGTTCCTCGAGTGCGCAGCGAATCGCTCTCGTACTGACGACGATAGTGCTGCAGCTGTTTTCCTGAAGGACTTGACGCTCATCGAGCTCGGCAACGAGGATCAGCACCATCGACTCGAGCTGGCCGCTCCCATCTTTGAGCGCCTGGAACAGCTGAAACAGCGCCGCTACCTGCTGGTGCCGATCTTCACGTTGCAGCGCTGGTTGCGAGTTGGCGTCGTGATTCTGTCAGAGGAGGAACGCACCTTCCTGAGTCAACGACTGCGCAAGGTGCGTTTGTTGGTGGGACTTGCGAGGCGAGCTCGTTATTGACGTCGCGGTGTCACTTGTGTGTGCGCTCGGATAGGACTTTGAGGAGAAGCGGCTACGTTCACCTCCACAAATGCCGATCGCGCAAGCAAGACTGGTTCGCGGGTCGCTACGCGATCGTACGCGATCGGTATCAACCGACTCGCTCCTTGCACTGATTAAGGGCGTGCGCAACAAGAAGGATGACGACGAGAACCCAGCCGCCTCAGACGAGGAGGCGGCCGAGCTGCTGGAACGGCTGCGCGCGGCACAGCAACAGAGCCTCAAGCACCAGCAGACACTCGAGCGACAGGCCGAAATGGCAGCAGCCTCACCCTCTCCACCTCTGCCACCTTGCGAAACGGACCAGAGGCCACCGCACATCGACATGGTGCCGCTGTCGCCACTGCCGCCACCAGCGAAACGGCCGAGCAACAAGCTCAATTCACCGGCGCACTTTGAGCCGCTCTCTGACAAGCCAAGCCCGTACGATATTCTCGAGCAACTCGTGTCCGAGAGCTCACTGCAGTCTTCGAATACCGACAACACGTCACCCGGTCGACTAGCTCTCACACCAAGCGATGACAGTGACGAAGTGCTGTCGTTCTTGCTCACCAACGAGCCCGAGTCACGGTGATACCTCACACACCCACTCACATACCCACTCACACCCATCAAGCTATACAACCAATATTTATTCACGCTCTCTCGGTGCTTGATGGACCACGTGTACAAACCACTCTCACGCTAACGACCGACCGCTCGCTTGACGATGACGTGATGCCAACCCGTCAACTCTCGCATACATTCCATCGATTCATTCACGATGGCAGAAGCAGAATGAAGTGATGGCCAGATACCCAACGCATTCACTTGCTGCCTCGCTCGCTGCCACACTCCCTCCCACAAACCATGAGTCGTGTGCCGACCTCACCTCGTTCTGCACGCGCCAAGGACAACCGTGGCCCCGCCAGTACCAACAACACTGAACAACTGGCACCCGAGGATGAGCTGGTGATCGCTACGCTGGTCGAGATGGGCTTCGCACGACCAGTGGCCGAGATCGCGCTCAGCTCCAATGGCTACTGCATCGAGGATGCGCTCACGTGGCTCGAGCAGAACGACCTAGCCGACCAAACGCCCGCACTCCAGGCACCGCCGCCTGTCACTGTGGCACCTGCGAGCACACGAGCCATGTCGGCCACCACGATACCGTCAATCGCTGCGCTACTGATCGCGAACAACCGCAGCAACAACGCCAGCAACATCAGCAGCAACAACAGTAGCAACAACAGCAGCAGCGTGGAGCGTCAGCTCGACCCGTCATTGCCCGTACAAGACTCATCGAACGACGCCACGGTGCCGTCTTCAGCGTCGTATCTCACGGCCTCAGCGTCGGCCAATCCGATCACAGTATGCTTGCGATTCGACGACGGCAAGACCACACGATATCAGTTCTCGGCCGACGACACGGTGTCGGTGCTGTTCGCGTGGGCCATCGCCACACAGCCGGCCCTCAGCCAAGACTCGTTCCGTCTGCGTATCCCGGGCGAGGACGCGGTGGTGCTCGATGAATCCACCATGTCGCTGCCGCTCTCGGTGGCTGGCATCACGGACGGCACGCTGATCTCGGTCGTGGTCGACAAGCCAATCACGAGGCCGCAGCCCACAGCATCGTACGCGCCGCCGTACGCACTTCGAGCGCTGCCGCACCAGACCTACTTTCCAGGCGAGCAGTACTTTGGGTCGGGCAACTACAATGTCATTCTCAGCTCGTCGGGCGACCAGCTGAGCGATCATAGTGGAGACGACTCGGACAATGACCTACAAGCGAATGCCATCGATCACTCGCTGAACTACGAGGCATGTGCTATGGCCGAATGAAATGAGTGAGCAATGTTCATGAGGCTGATGCTGGTGATTGTGGCCGTGATCGAGCAGGAGCTGCTGGCTCTCGAGGAGCGCATTGGCTCGGTCAAGGTCGGCACGCCAATCAAGGTCGTCAATTCGTTCCCTGAGCTCAAGGTACGCGCCTCTTGAGGTTCTGGTCGGTGGGGTGATTGAGGTTGATTACTGACTTGACCTCTTGTTGCGTTGCTCGGTAGTTTGATGCCCAAAACCCAACAGTAGCCACAACGTACGTGAGCTGTGCAATTCAATGAGCGATTCAATGAGCGATTCAATGAGCGATTGTATTGATTGCTGGATTGAATCGATTGGATTTGATTGGGGTTGATGGCATTACATTAGATGCAACATCTGCTTGGAGGACTACATCTCGGGCGAGTCGTTGCGTACGCTACCATGCAAGCACTCGTTCCACAAGCAATGCATCGACACATGGCTCGACAACAGCAAGTTCTGCCCGATCTGCAAGGGCTCGGTGGTCTAGAACCTCCACAACCCTCCGCACCGTGACTACACCACACCAAACCAACCTGTATAACTCTCTCACTCTCACTCTCTTACTTGGTATCGTGCCACGACGCTCGTTGATTGGAGCCGAGCACGATAAAGCAATCGCTCAGAGGAGCGCCTATGCTTGATGAGCTTAGTCTAAGCCCGCCATTGCCGTATGACCAGATTTATTCGATCGCGATCGATCGATTGATCGATCATTCGTTTGGTGGCTGCGTCGCGCGCAAGGGAGCGTTGCTTGGCTCGCGGGCGAGACCCATAGAGATCGATAGCGGCTCTCCACGTTGAGTAGCAGGTGACGAGGATTCAAACCCGAGTGTTTCTAGATAGCCTCCGGCTGCGCGGTTAGTGCGTGAGTGTGTCGAGTGCGTTGAGCGATATGGCGAGCATACCGCAGTTGATCGCGAGCGGCAACTGCGAGGAGGCCTTGAAGCAGATCTCGAAGAAGAAGCAGCTGGCCGTCAAGTCGGAGGACGATGGCACGACGCCGTTGCATGTGGCGCTCGAGCATAACCATACGGCGTTCGCCGTGACGTTGGTTAAGACCTACAAGGCCAACATCTGCGCCAAGGACGGCGAGAGTCGCACGCCGATGCATATCGCCGCGGCGCGAGGCAACCTCGAGTTCATGGACCAGGTGTTGAGCAAGCGCTCGACCGTGGTGCCGGACGACCGAGGCAACACGATCCTGCATGCGCTGGCTCGTAGCCAGGTCGCGAACATGGAGCTGTTGAATCGCGTGGCGTCGACCTTGGTGTCGGCCGGCGTCGACCTCAATGCGCTGAACGCCGACGGCGAGACGTGCTTGCATCTGGCGGCCTACCACGGCAACGAGCTGTTCGTTCTCTTCGTCGTCAACCAGAAGGGAGTCGACTACGATATCCAGACCCGGTACGATACGATGCGAGTGCTATCGAGAGAGATCGAGATAGCACGAGCGAGCGATCACTCACGCGATGATCGATCTGATTCAACAGCGAGGGCCTCACGGCGATCCAGATGGCTGCGCGAGAGTCACACAAGAGTGTCGTACGTCTTCAAGGCACAATCAACCAAGGTGAGACATGACTTCTTACTCGAGTTGAGCGTCGCTCTCTCGCTCGCTCTCTAGGTCGGAATCCTGCTCGGAATGAAGTGCGACACGACGGGCCTGGCTGCCGACATGCACGCTGGCTTCCTCGCGGCCGAGATCCAAGAGCTCTACAACAAGCGCATCGGCGCCCAACAACGCACCAGCTGTACGTGTAGCCAACCCCAATAGCTCGCTCTCTCTCGTTGATTGACCTCTCGTTGAACCAGCTGTGGACATCTCGGCCGAAATCGAGCGAGAGCGGTCGTCGACCGTGAGCAAGACCAAGGTCGTGCCGCAAGAGACTGGCAAGCTCGCGACCTTGTTCTCGGCCGTGCGTATGGGCAACAACAACGAGGTGATCCGCAGCTTGAAGAAGGACGGCAAGTCGCTCGCCAAGAAGCGCAACCAACAGCAGCAGTCGGTGCTGCACGTGATCGCCTCGGTCGGCAATGTACGTCACTGCGCTCGCCTCGAGTCTCGCGGCTCCTGCTGACGATTGCTCGCAGATGGCCATGTTGGAGGCGGCGCTCGATCCCAAGGTCAAGGTCGATCTCAACATGGTCGACGTCGAGGGCGTGACTCCCTTGCTCGCTGCCGCCCGCGCAGGCAAGGCCGACCTCTGCACAGCGCTGCTGCAACACGACGCCGACCCCAACATTCCCTCCAAGTCAGGCGAGTATCCCACACAAGCGCTGGTCCGCCACGTCAACGGCACGGCCCTCGTGATGGTTCGTCAATCTCGCAACCAACCCAACCCCATTCCCTCATACTAACGATGCGGTTGCGTTCGTTGGCGTTGCGATAGCTGTTGCAACTGCTGCGCTCCAAGGGCGCCAACCTACAGGTGACTACCGCAGACGGGGACACGCTGTTGCACATTGCTGCGAGCATCGGCAGCGAGGAAGCCGCTGCGGCGTTGATTCCTCTCGGTGTCGGCCTCAACATCCAGAACAAGTACGCTGGCAAGAGCGATAGCAACTCGAGTCGACTCACTCCCGTTGACTCATTCGCTCGCTCTTCAGTGATGGTTTGACAGCAATCCAAGTGGCGGCGCGCAAGTCGCACTTGCAAGTCGTCGCCATCTTGCTTGGCATGAAGGCCAATCACGAAGGCTTGGGCTCCGATGTGCAGAACGGCCTCGTGACCGAGGAGGTGGCGCTGCTCTATCGCTCCAAGGTCAAGACCGACACGCCGACCAAGGCTGCCGAGTACCTCATCATCGGCACCGGCTCGCCGCGCGAAGGAAGCCCGCGCTCGACGCTCGAGGCGCCGCCGACTCCCGTCAAGATCGACCACAAGAAGAACCGCCTCTCGAAGCTCTTCCCGATCGGCGACCTCTTATCGTTGAGCACCTCGTCCTCGTCGTCCTCGTCGTCTTCGTCGTCATCCTCGAGCACCTCGACGACTTCGAGCAGCAGCGCCAACCTGGGCGACTCGCTCTCGCAAGCCGACGACCACGCGAGCGACGGCCAGCGCGTGCGCAAGCCCTTCACCTCGGCGCCTGCGCCCAGCATCTTGCTGAGCGACATTGAGTGTGGCAACATCTACAAGGACGGCACCAAGAACGACGTCAGCCGCATCGTGAAAAAGTACACCAAGACCGTTCTCTCGAGCGGCACCTCGAACGGCTCGTATCCCGTGTGCGTGGCTGCCGAGGCTGGCAACCTCGACGTGCTCTCGACGCTGATCGACAAGTACAAGGTGCGCTTCGACGTCAGCGACAACAACGGCATGACGCCGCTGGCGCTCGCGAGCCGCAACGGCCGAATGAATATTGTCGAGTTCCTGCTCAACAAGGGCGCCGACCCCAAGAAGCTCTCGGGCCCGCAGCAGAACGCCGCTCTCCACTTTATCGCGGGCCTCAACGCCGGCATCGCCATCGGCGAGCTGAACCAGGCCAGCAAGCGAATCGCGGTGCTTGTGAGCAAGAATGCCGATATCAACCAGCCCAACGGCACTGGTGATACGCCACTCCACATTGCAGCCCGCGGCGGCCACCCGCTGATCCTCAACGCCCTCCTCGACGCCGGCGCCGACATCAATCCGCGCAACGCGAGCGGCGATCTCCCGGTCCAACTCGCGGCCAGGAACGGCCAGCACGACATGCTGCTTCTGCTGATGGCCCGAGGCGCCGATACCACGTGGTTTCGACCCAACTCGACAGAGGCCGCTTCGTATCTTCCCGCCATTGCCACTGCGCTCACGACGCGCGAGATTGTCGGTGTATGTAGCAGCGAGGCTGTTGCGTCTGTGTGGTTGTCACTGACAGGTTCGTGATCTGGATGCGATAGCACACTCCGCCCGACAATATCAACCGCCAAGAGATCATGGATCGCGAGCAGACCCAGCGCGCCGTGCTCAAGGCGATCCAGACTGGCGACAAGACCGAGTTGCGCCGCTTAATCAAGGAGCAGGGCTCGCAAGCCATTCTCGAGATGGCCATGCCGTCGGGATTGCTTCCGGTGCATCTGGCGGCGTGCTTCGGGCAGACCGAGATTCTCGAGCTGCTGCTCCAAAAGTACCAAGCCAACCCCAACACTCCCACTGCGTCGGGAATCACGCCGTTGCTGCTCGCCGCGGCGACGGGCTATCTCGAGGCCACCATCTTTCTGCTCGAGAACGGCGCTGATCCTCGCTCCACGACGGCGCACGGCAGCGGCCCGCATCACTTGCTCGCGGATTACCGCTGCACCGATCCGACTCTGTATCACAAGGTACTGCTCTACTGTCGTTGGTCTGCTCGTTACGAGGCCTCTGCTGACTCGTGCGACAAACCAGGCTTTCAAGGCGCTCATCGAGCGAGGAGTCAACGTCAACTCCCAAACAGCGTATGGTGCGACACCACTCCATCGCGCCACTCAAGCAGGCAACGAACAAGCAGTCATGGTGCTGCTCAACGTCGCCAGCAGAGATCTCGACATCAATCTCCGCAACAAGTACGCTTCCTTCTCAATCGAGAGCTGCATCTACTCGAGATATCAATCGAATCAATCATCTGACTTGATTGTGTCTCTTGTCGTTGTCTCATTGTTGTTTGTTTGTATTTTGACGATCTTGATGAGTAGAGCAGGAGAGAGTCCGATCCAGATCGCTGCTCGATTCAATCATGCTGGAATCGTGCGCATTCTCCTCGGCATGAAGGCCGATGTGTCATCCCTGCGACTCGACTGGCAGTATGGCATCTTGCCTGTCGAGGTGGCTCAGATGCTCTCGACGCGACTCGAGTCAGGCATGGCTCCTGCTCGTGTGAGGCAGCTCCGAACCATGAAGACGGCTCTCGTGCAGCGTCGCACTCAACTCGAGCTCCAGATGCACCACAAGCCAGCGGATCCTCCTGCTGCCGCCGCCGCCTCCAAGGCAGGCGTGATTGCGATGATGAGCGGCGATGTCGAGGGTCTCTCGGCCGAGAGCAGCGCCAAGTTGCGAGCCATCTACGAGCAGTTCATCATCGTGCCTCAGGAGAAGGTGCCTCATGGCTTGTTGGTGGTGTTCTACATTCGCTCGCTGCAGCGGATGTTCAACTTCCTCGACCACAAGGTGTCGTTCGCCGAGGCGCGAATGCTGTACGACTCGTGTCCCAAGGATCGCGCGACCGGAGTGATGTCGTTCTCGGACTTTGTCGCGGGGTTCGGGTCGGTGTTGTTGCTGATGGGAGACGGCTCGTTGCCGATGATCGGCGGCGGCAGCTCTGATTCGTTGGTGTTCTCGGACTCGGCTTCGTTGTCATCGACGTTTCAGAGCACGAGCACCACGTCGTTGTTGTCTCTTCTCAACAGTGGCACTGAGTGAGCCTCTCGTCGCGATTGACTGTTGATTGCACTAGTCTCCACCAAGCAGTCAAGTCAACCAAGCAATGCGATTGTAGATAAACTGAACCGCAAACTCACTCATTTCTGTGCTTGTCTTGATGTTCGTGAGGGAGACCGATAGTTGGATTGGATATTGAGGGAGATTGTTGGTATTCATTGAGAGATTGATGATTGAGAAGAAACAATCTCAATACTGAAAGATTCAATACTCAAACACAAACACTCAAGTCATACAGCTGTGAGACAAACAAATACACACATCAAGCACTCAAACAATCACTTCAATCGACGTCGAGATCGTTCTCGATCATCATCATCATCTACTCGTGATCGAGTTCGAGTGCTCATTGTTGTTGGTTGGTGGGACGTTGACGATGCTGCACCGCCTCCCATTGAGCGAAGATCTGCGAGAAGTTGCTTGCCATCATCGAGAGAAACAAAGTGACGAGCACAATCAAGAAGCCTTCGTTTGTCTTGTTCGTTGATTGATTCGAACAGATCGCCTCCTTCCTCGAGACTCGTTCCAATCGACGAGATCGGCCTCATCGATTGGATTCGATTCCAGCAGCGACGCCAAACATCGATGAATATCAACAATAATGGTTTCGATTGCTCGATGCCAAGAGCATCAAACACTTCAATCACGATGCTCTCGAACAAACTCGATCGAATGTTGGCTGAGAACTGCCGCCTCGATGTTGCTGCCATCGCAACCACCAACAACCGAGCCTCTTCTCGAGTTGATGGAACTGTTCGATTCTCGATATCGATGAACCACTTCACGATGTTCTCGTTCTTGTCGTTGAGTTGGCGCAAGAGAATCAATTGAACGTTTGCTGCTGTTCGGAATGATGCAATCACATTCACTGGAATGAGAACGTGATCGAGACCCACCAACAACTTGCATCTCATCATCGAAGGCTTGGAGTTGCTGATGTCATTGATCTCATTGACACCAACAAGCTCATTGCTGCCTGTCATTGGTTGGAGATGGAGGACATGGCAGTACTGATTGGCGAACTCCTTGGTTGCTGAGTGAAATGCGTTCCAAATCTCGGAGAGCTGTGAGTTGCCGAGCTCAATCGAAGGAGCTGATTCAATCGAGAGAAGGCAGCGGCTTGTGGTGCCATCAAGAATGATCGATGATGGTTGTTGGTGATGCGGAATCATCTCAATCACAATGTCGAGAGCGATCGATCCAATCAAGTCGGATGTTGATGTATCGTGGGCAATATCGCCTGCCACTCGCAGCTCACAGTTCCAAGTGAGACCTGGAGCCAATTTGATCTTGTTCATCTCAGTTGATATCGCACTCGCAAGACCTGGGAAGTGAGTGTGAAACAAGCTCTTGACTCTTGATGTCGATGATTGGAGGTGTCGAGATGCTTGCCAAAGCTCTACATTCTCGGCGGGAACTGTGTCATGCTCGATAATCTCGATAGAAGCGCCAACATTCGTCAAGATATGAGCAGAAGCCGTTATTGAGGTTGCTGATTGAGAGAGGGTCGTTGAGCAATCGATTGGAATTGCAGAGCTGGAGATGTCGATGCCAATCAATGATCGAACATTCACGGGTTTCTTGGTTCGTGAGCATCGATATACTCGACTCTCTTTCGATGATCGACATTCATCGAGAGAGAAGATCTTGCACACTGATATTCGAGAGCTCGATGACCATTGAGATCGAACACACTCGATGCATGGAATCTCTTCTTCAATCATCTTCATCTTCTTGTTCGATTTCTTGTTCTTGTTCGATGAATATTGACAATCAACGAATGCTTGATTGATGCTGTCCATCGCTGATCGAACGATTTCTCGATACTTCTTGATTGATCTTGTTGCTGTTGCTCCTTGTTGATGATTGTGAGGGAGATCGATGTTGGTGTTGGAGATGAACATCACATTGATCATCGAATCAAGTGGTCCTGTTCTTGATGTCGTGTTGATGTGCAACGGATCTCGATCGACAACGAGCGATGGATTGTGGAACGATGCAATCATCACGAGTTCTCCATTCAAGAACATGTGAACCTCGTTGAGATACATCGAGAGCTCTGCTTCTCGCCAATCAATCTCATCATCATGATCTTGATCGAGTTGGTGATCATCATCCACTTGTTGATGATGATGCAAGTGAGGGTGAGATGATGATGATGATGATGTTGCATTCGAGGAAAGAACTCGAGCATCTCGAAGGAGATTGAACCAATAAACTTGGAATGTGCCGAATGCTCCTGGAGGAAGTGCTCCTCCTCCTGCTCCTGCTCGTTGTGATCGAATCCATCGACTCATCATCACTTCCCTTCCTTGTTGTTGTACTGGCAACATCAATGATTGTCGTTGATCATCATCGATCATTGGAAGAAGCAATGGAAACACAAACGATGTTGGTGATGATGA
>Ga0097683_1002984_pt1 | contig 13841 bp, 9 predicted proteins | sample ThiBio_1000_plan_2_FD_72846 | JGI IMG/M metagenome (GOLD analysis project Ga0097683, IMG submission 72846) | Wastewater bioreactor microbial communities from Cape Town, South Africa - Thiocy_cont_1000_plan - 1398105538256 (version 2) (version 2) ...
GGATATCCCCGTCGCCATCAAGACCATCGAACAGGCGCTCGCCGACAAGGCTTACGAACTAGGCTACATCCGCCCCTATCCGGCCGAGAGGAAGACCGGCAGGAAGGTGGCGATCATCGGTTCCGGTCCGGCGGGCATGGCCGCCGCCCAGCAGCTCGGCCGCAGCGGGCACGAAGTGCATGTCTACGAGCGCGAAAGCCGGCCCGGCGGGCTGATGCGCTACGGCATTCCTGATTTCAAGATCGAGAAGCACCATATCGACCGGCGCGTCGTGCAGATGAGCGGCGAAGGCGTCACCTTCTTCTGCGGCGTCAATGTCGGCGTCGACAAGCCCATGGCCGAACTCCTCGCGGAATATGATGCGGTGATCTATTGCGGCGGCTCGGAGGTCCCTCGCCCGGCCGGCATTCCGGGAGCCGACCTGCGCGGCGTCCACGACGCCATGCCCTATCTGGTTCAGCAGAACCGGCGCGTCGGCGGCGAGGACATCCAGTCGGTCGCCTGGCCGGCGCAGCCGATCCTCGCCGGCGGCAAGCATGTTGTCGTCGTCGGCGGCGGCGACACGGCGTCGGACTGCATCGGCACGGCCTTCCGCCAGGGCGCCGTGCGCGTTACCCAGCTCGACATTCGCCCGCAGCCGCCCGAACGCGAGGACAAGCTCACCGTGTGGCCCTACTGGGCGACCAAGATGCGCACCTCTTCCTCGCAGGCCGAGGGCGTCGAACGCGAGTTCCAGGTGGCCACGCTCGAATTCGTTGGCGAGGACGGCGTGCTCGCCGCCGTCAAATGCTGCGAGGTCGACGAGAAGCGCAAGCCGATCGAGGGAACCGAATTCTTCATCCGCGCCGACCTCGCCTTCATCGCCATCGGTTTCGCCGGCGCGCTTCCGGAAGGCGTCGTCTCGGAACTCGGGGGCACGCTGAAGCTGGACAAGGACCGGCGCGGTTCCGTCAACGTGGCGGCCAACGAACGCGACTACCGCACCAGCGTCGACAAGCTCTTCGCCGCGGGCGATATCCGCCGCGGCCAGTCGCTGGTGGTCTGGGCGATCCGCGAAGGCCGGCAGGCCGCGCGCGCGGTGGACGAGTTCCTGATGGGGTCGAGCGTTCTGCCGAGTTAGCCCGGCAGCATGGAGCTTCCTGGCCCGAGAGACGGTCGCGTCAGGAGAGAACGCGGCCGTCCTGTCCGAAGCGGTAGATGCGGGCGGGATCCGGCGTGGCGTAGAGCACGTCGTCGGCCGCGAATCGGTGCTCGCCGAACAGCCGCGCCGTGACGAAGCCGGCCTTCTCGGTGTCGAGGTAGAGGATCGTGTCCGCGCCGAGATGCTCGGCGTGGAGCACCTTGCCTTTCCAGGTGCCGCTCTCCTTGCCGATCGAGACATGTTCCGGCCGGATGCCGATCGTGGCGGCGCTCTCACCGAGCCTGGAGCCCTCGATGAAGTTCATCTGTGGCGAGCCGATGAAGCCTGCGACGAACAGGTTGGCGGGCCTGTTGTAGAGTTCCATCGGCAAGCCGACCTGCTCCACCACGCCCTTGTTGAGGACGACGATGCGGTCGGCGAGCGTCATCGCTTCGACCTGATCGTGGGTGACGTAGATCATCGTCGCTGTGAGTTCGCGGTGCAGTCGGGCGATCTCGAGCCGCGTATTGACCCTCAGCGCCGCGTCGAGATTGGAGAGCGGCTCATCGAACAGAAACAGCTTCGGTTTGCGCACGATGGCGCGGCCGATGGCGACGCGCTGGCGCTGTCCGCCCGAAAGCTCGGCCGGCCGCCGGTCGAGATAGTCCCCGAGCGACAGCATGGAGGTGGCGACCCTGACGCGCTCTTCGATGATTTTCTTCGGCTCGCCGGCCTGCTTCAGCCCGAGGCCCATATTGTCGCGCACGGTGAGGTGCGGATAGAGCGCGTAGGACTGGAAGACCATGGCGATGCCGCGCTTGGCCGGCGGCACCGAGCCGACCTCCTCGCCGTCGATGCGCACGCTTCCGCCGCTCGCATCCTCCAGCCCCGCAATGACGCGGAGCAGGGTCGACTTTCCACAGCCGGAAGGTCCCACGAAGGTGACGAACTCGCCATCCTTCACGTCGAGATCGATGCCCTTCAGCACGTCGACCTTGCCGAAGGATTTGCGGATATTTTCGAGCGTCAGCGATCCCAAGGCATCATTCCCCGCATGTAACCCGATGCGCCGGCAGCCGCGGGGCCGCCGCATCTCTAGCCTTCATCTTCCGTCTCACTTGACCGCCCCCGAGGTGATGCCGCGGATGAGCTGCCGCGAGAAGATGAGATAGAGGACGAGCACCGGCAGGATGGCGAGCGACAGCGCCGCCAGCACCGCGTTCCAGTCGGTGACGAACTGGCCGAGGAAAAGCTGGGCGCCGAGCGTGACCGTCTTGGTGGCTTCCGAAGGCGCCAGGATCAGCGGAAACCAGAGGTCGTTCCAGATCGGGATCATCGTGAAGACGGCGACCGTCGCCATCGCCGGCCGGACAAGCGGCAGTACGAGCCTGAAGAAGATGCGGTATTCGCTGAGCCCGTCGATGCGACCGGCGTTCTTCAAATCGTCGGAAACCTGCTTCATGAACTCTGACAGGATGAAGACGGCAAGCGGGATGCCCTGCGCCGTATAGACGAGGATGAGCGCTGTCAGCGTATCGACGAGGCCGCTCGCCACCATCAGCCGCAGGATCGCCACCGTGCCGAGGCGGATCGGGATCATGATGCCGAGCGCCAGATAAAGCCCGGTCATTGTGTTGGCGCGGAAGCGGTATTCGGCGAGCGCGAACGCCGCCATTGCCCCGAACAGGAGCACGAGGAAGATCGAGACCACGGTGACGACGAGGCTGTTCCAGAAATAGAGCGGGAAATTGCCTTGCGCCATGACGGTCGTATAGCCGATCAGGTCGAAGGTCTTCGGACCGGGCAGCGACAGCGGCGCGCGGAAGATGGCGCCGCGCGACTTGAAGGAGTTGACGACGACGATCAGCACCGGGAACAGCGCGATGATCGTATAGACGATCAGGACCGCATGAGCCGCGGCCGCGCGTGGGATGGAGGTGCGCGCTTTGTTCATCGCGGCCTCAGAACTGATAGCGGCGGAGCCGCGTCTGGATGGCGAAGAGGTAGAAGCAAACGCCGACCAGGATGATGAAGAACATCATCGAGGCGATGGCCGAACCCATGTTCGGGTCGCCGAGCTGGAGCTGGAAGCCGAAGAACGTCCGGTAGAGGAAAGTGCCGAGGATGTCGGTCGAGAAATTGGGTCCGCCGAGCGCACCCTGGCTGACATAGATCAGGTCGAAGGCATTGAAATTGCCGACGAAGGTCAGGATCGAGATGATGCCGATCGACGGCAGGATGAGCGGCAGCTTGATCTTCCAGAACTGCGCCATGCCGGTGATGCCGTCGCACTCCGCCGCCTCCAGCACCTCGTCGGGGATCGACAGCAGCGCCGCATAGATCAGCATCATCGGGATGCCGACGAACTGCCAGACCGAGATCAGGCTGAGCGCGGTGAGCGCGTATTGTTCCTTGCCGAGCCAGGGCGTGAACAGGCTCTTGAGGCCGACGATGTCGAGCATGTGCGGCGCCACGCCCCACAGCGGCGAGAGGATCAGCTTCCAGGCAAAGCCGACGATGACGAAGGACAGGATGGTCGGCACGAAGATGGCCGTGCGGTAGAAGGCGGAGAAGCGCAGCCTCGGGCTGGACAGCAGCGCCGCCAGCAGGACGCCGATCGGGTTCTGCACCAGCATGTGGATGATGAAGAACCAGACGTTGTTCCGCAACGCGTTCCAGAAGTTCACCGACCAGTTGGGATCGCCGAACAGCGTGCGGAAATTGTCGAACCCGACGAAGACCTGGGCCTGGTTGATGCTGCGGAACAGCGACAGTTGCAGCGTGCCGGCGAGCGGCAGGATCATGATCGCCGTGTAGACGAGCACCGCCGGCGCCAGGAAGACGCCGATGTGCCAGCGGAACGGTCGTTTCGGTCGTGTCTGTGCGGCCATGCGTTCGGTCCCCGCCGTCTCTGGAGTCCAGTTCGGATGATGCTAGTCGTTGTCTCGATGCACGGCCCGACTGTCCTCGCCATGGGAGGATCAGGCCGCGACAATGCGGCTCGGTCTCCCCGCGAAGCCGAGGGTAAGACCGCCGGGCGGCGCCGACAATGGATATCTGAAAGCTGCCGGACGGCTGGCCGGGCCGGAGCCGGTTGATTTCAGGCCGAGATCGGCCTGAAATCAGAGCCGGGCTCCGGATCCGGGAGTAGGAACATGACGCTGCCCGAAAGCCGCTCGGCAAGTCTCGGCGTCATGCTCCAGCCCGGCCGGCTGATTGCCCTTACTTCGCCGGCTTGTACCAGCTGTCGAGGCCGGCCTGCAGCTTCTTGGCCGCGTCCTCGGGCGTGACAGTGCCGTTGATGACGTTGGCCGACTGCACCCAGGTCTCGTTTTCGAGGTTCGGCGTGCCGCGCGACAGGATCTGGTAGGTCGAGCGGATCGTCGACTTGCACTTGCCGCGCCAGGAAACGAATTCCTCGGCGAGCGGGTCTGCCATCTTCACCGGTGTCGAGTTCAGGCTGAAGAAGCCCGGCAGCGCGTTGGCGTAGATGGCGGCGAAGTCCGGCGAAGCAACCCAGGACAGGAACTTCTTGGCTTCCTCGGGATGCTTGGTGGCCGCGTTCATGCCGATGCCGATATCGGTATGGTCGGAGATGTAGCAGGTGTCGCCGGCCTTCTCGACGGGCGGCGGAAAGGCGCCCATCTTGAACTGGGCCTGCGTGTTGAACTGGCCGATCTCCCAGGAACCGGCCGGATAGATGGCGGCGCGGCCGAGGGTGAACATGTTCTGGCTGTCCGGATAGGTCTGCGCCTCGAAGCCGTCGCCGAGATAGGGCTTCCACTTGGCGAGCTCGGTGAAGGGCGCGACCCAATCGGCATCGGTCAGCTTCTGCGCGCCCTTGATCAGCGCCAGGCGGCCGTCCTCGCCCTTCCAGTAGTTCGGGCCGATGTTCTGGTAGCCCATGGTCGCGGCTTCCCAGAGATCCTTGGTGCCCATCGCCATCGGAACGTAGGTGCCGTCGGCCTTGATCTTGTCGAGCGCGGCGAAGAACTCGTCACGCGTCTGCGGCACCTTGATGCCGAGCTTGTCGAAGGCGTCCTTGTTGTAGATGAAGCCATGGATGACCGAGGCCATCGGCACGCAGAAGCTCGACTTGCCGTCATCGGTCTGCCAGGCGGCCTTGGCGACGGGCGAGAAATTCTCCATGCCGGCCAGCGAGCTGAGGTCGGCGAGGTTGCCCTTCTTGAACAGTTCGAGCGACTTGTCGAACGGGCGGCAGGTGATCAGGTCGCCGGCGGAGCCCGCGGTGAGCTTGGCGCCGAGGGCGGCGTCGTATTCGGTCGGAGCCGAGGGCGAGAAGACCAGCTTGATGCCGGGGTTCTTGGCTTCGAAGGCCGGGATGAGCTTGTCCTTCCAGATGGACAGGTCGTCATTGCGCCAGCTCTCGATGTTGAGCGTGACGTCATCGGCCAGGGCCATCCCGGTCGAGCCGAGGATGCTTGTGCCGAGCAGCAGTGCCGTCAGTAGTCTGGTGGTCATGTTCAGTCTCCCTTTTGACCTTTTTCAGGTTCGGTTTTGATGAGAACAGGGACGTTGAGCCCCTTGCTCCCCTCGATCATGGAAAGCGGCGGCCAGGGCCTGCTCTTTCCAGTATCCTTTCGGCCTGGCCGGCACGACGACAGCCACGCGCACGGCGCGACCGCGCAGTCCGGATACCGCCGGCGGCGGCAAGGCTGGTCATGCGACCGTCACCCACAGGAGCGGGTTCGACGCGGTCGATATTGATGGGGCTGAGCAAAGCAAGGATGGCATGCGGGGCCTGGACATCCAGCCCTCCGGCACTTTGATGAGGCGCTAGCATGCGCATCTCCACCATCCCGTCTCCTCCCGGTTGATAGGACAATACCAAAAAAATACCACTTGTCCATATCCATTAACGATTTTCGATGCACCGGCGTGATCGCCCGGCAAAATGTCTCGATTTTTCAATAAAATGCGCCTCAATCTTTTTTCGCCGGAAATTAATCCTTGGCTATTGGTATTTTATTGGTATTATCTTCCCGGAGGAGACATCCCGTGAAATTCGTGCTTGGCATAGATGGCGGCGGCACCAGCTGCAGGGCGGCCCTTGCGACCGCGGACGGGGCCGTCGTCGGCCGCGCCAAGAGCGGCGCCGCCAACATCCGCACCGACCTTACCGGCGCGCGCGCCAACATCGTCGAGGCGGCCAGGCAGGCCTTCCTCGCCGCCGGCGAGAACCCCGACCTTATCCCGCAGACCCCCGCCATACTCGGGTTGGCCGGCGCCAATGTCGGCACCTACCGGCAGCAGCTCGAGGCCATCCTGCCGTTCAGCACGAGCCGCGTCGAAACCGACGCCGAGATCGCGCTGGAGGGCGCGGTGGGCTCCGGCGACGGCGCCATGGCCATCCTCGGCACCGGCACCGCCTACATGGCGCGCAAGAATGGCAAGTCGCGCGCCATTGGCGGCTGGGGCTTCCAGGTCGGCGACCAGGCGAGCGGCGCCCGCATCGGTCGCGACCTGCTCGAGCAGACGCTGCTGGCCTATGACGGCATTCGCCCCGGCTCGCCGCTGACGGGCGCGATGCTGGCCGTCTTCCGCAACAATCCCGAGGACGTGGTCGAGTTCACCACCAATGCCAAGCCGGGCGACTTCGGCGGCTTCGCGCCCAAGGTGTTCGAACATGCCGCGAAGGGCGACCTCGTCGCTAACTGGATCGTCGACAAGGCCGTCGGCGACGTCGAGGCCGCGCTCGGCGCGCTCGATCTTTCGCCCGAGACGCCGCTCTGCCTGCTCGGCGGCCTGGCGCCGCTCTACGCGCCGCGCCTCTCGGCGCGCTACCAGACGCTGCTGAGGCCGCCCCTCGACGACGCGCTCGGCGGCGCGGTACGGATGGCGGCGCGGATCTTCGCCGGTGCCGCGGAGAAGGCCGGATGAACGCCGCCGACCAGATCTTCGCCATGCTGAGGGAATCGTCGCGCAGCGGCGCGCCGCTCTATCTGCAGCTCCGGCGCAGCATCGAGGAGGCCGTCAATCGCGGCCTGATCGGCCCCGGCGACGCCCTGCCGTCCGAGCGCGACATCGCCAGCAAGGCCGACATCTCCCGCGTCACCGTGCGCAAGGCGGTGCAGGATCTGGTCAAGGGCGGCATCCTCGTCCAGCGCCACGGCTCGGGCACCTTCGTGGCGCCGCGCATGGAGCGCGTCGAGCAATCGCTGTCCAGACTCACGTCCTTCACCGAAGACATGGCACGGCGCGGCATGGCCGTGCGCTCGGCCTGGCTCGATCGCGGCCTCTACGCGCCCTCGCCCGACGAGATGATGGTGCTCGGCCTGTCGTCCAGCGAACTTGTGGCGCGCGTGGCGCGCCTGCGCATCGCCAACGACACGCCGCTGGCGATCGAGCGCGCGTCGCTCTCGGCCAGCGTGCTGCCCGATCCCGAGGCGGTCGGCACCTCGCTCTACGCCGCGCTCGAGACGAGCGGCCACCGGCCGGTGCGCGCCGTGCAACGCATTTCCGCCGCCAATCTGGGCGACAATGACGCTCGCCTGCTGGAGGTGCCGCCCGGCGTCGCCGGATTGCACATCGAACGCATCTCCTATCTGGCGAGCGGCAAGGTCATCGAATTCACCCGCTCCATCTACAGGGGCGATGCCTATGATTTCGTCGCCGAACTCCGGCTGAGCGGACCAAGCGAAGAGGGCCGACCATGAATGCACCCAAGACCCATATGCGCCGCGAGATCGAGGAGATCCCGGACGCCACCGCCCGGCTGCTCGACAGTTCGGGCGCGGTGCTGAGCGAGGCCGGCCGCGGCATCCGCCAGCACGAGCCGCAATTCATCGTCACCGTGGCGCGCGGTTCCTCCGACCATGCCGCCACCTTCATGAAATACGCCGTCGAGCTGACGGCTGGCCTTGCCGTCGCCTCGGTCGGCCCCTCTATCGCGTCCATCTACGGCACCAAGCTCAGGCTGCGCGGCTCGGCCTGCCTGGCGATCTCGCAGTCGGGCAAGAGCCCCGACATCGTCGCCATGGCGGAGGCCGCCAAGGCCGGCGGCGCGCTGACGGTCGCGATCACCAACACGGCCGACTCGCCGCTGGCGCGCGCCTCGGACCATGCCATCGATATCCTCGCCGGCCCCGAGCGCAGCGTCGCGGCGACCAAGACCTTCGTCAATTCGGCCGTCGCCGGCCTGGCGCTGATGGCGCACGCCACCGGCGACACGGCGCTGCTCGAGGCACTGGCCCGCCTGCCCGAGCATTTCCGCAAGGCGATCGCCTGCGACTGGATGGGGCTTGCCGGCGCGCTGGAGAAGCGCCAGTCGCTGTTCATCCTCGGGCGCGGTCCTTCCTTCGCCATCGCCAGCGAGGCGGCACTGAAGTTCAAGGAAACCTGCGGCATGCACGCCGAGGCGTTCAGCGCGGCCGAGGTGATGCACGGCCCGCTGGCGCTGGTCGGCCCCGATTTCCCGGTTCTGGCGCTGGCCGCCCGCGATGCGTCGGAGCCTTCCGTCGCCGAGGCCGCCGACGCGCTGTCGGGCAAGGGCGCGCCGGTCTTCGTCACGTCGGGCCTGGCCACCAGCGCCGTGCGCCTGCCGCATGTCGCGACCGGCCATCCGCTCACCGACCCGCTGCCGCTGATCGTTTCGTTCTATATGTTCGCGGAAGCCTTCGCCCGCCACCGCGGGCTCGACCCCGACACGCCCCCCAACCTTCGCAAGGTGACTGAAACCGTATGAGTGACCATTTCGCCCTCACCGGCGCCCGCATCTTCGACGGCGACGCCTGGCATGACGATGCAGCCCTTGTCGTGAAGGGTGGCGAGATCGAGGCCATCGTGCCTTCGGGCAAGATTCCGGCCGGGGTCTCGCGCGTCGAGACCGGCGGCGGCCTGCTGGTTCCCGGCTTCGTCGACATCCAGGTCAATGGCGGCGGCGGCGTGATGCTCAACGACCATCCCGACGTCGCCTCGATCGAGACCATCTGCCGCGCGCACGCGCCGTTCGGCACGACGGCACTCCTGCCGACGCTGATCACCGACACGCCGGAGATCACCGCGGCCGCCATCGCCGCCGGAGAAGAAGCGACGAAACGCAAGGTGCCGGGCTTCCTCGGCCTGCATCTCGAGGGACCGCATCTGTCGATCGCCCGCAAGGGCGCGCATGATCCCAAGCTGATCCGGCCTATGACAGCCGCCGACGAAGCGGCGCTGATCGCTGCACGCCGGCACCTGCCGGTGCTGTTGACGACGATCGCCCCCGAATCCGTCAAGCCCGAACAGGTCGCCGCGCTGGCCAGGGCCGGCGTCATCGTCAGCCTCGGTCATTCGGACACCGGCTACGCCACGGCGGTCGCTTTCGCCGAAGCCGGCGCCAGCGTCGTCACCCATCTGTTCAACGCGATGAGCCAGATCGGCAATCGTGAGGCCGGGCTGGCGGGCGCCGCGATCGACACCGGCACGCTGTTCGCCGGCCTGATCGCCGATGGCATCCATGTCGACCCGGCGACCATGGCGATCGCGCTGCGGGCCAAGAAGGGACCGGGCAGGATCGCGCTGGTCACCGACGCCATGGCGACGATCGGCACCGACATGACCTCGTTCACGTTGAATGGCCGCACCATCCACCGCAAGGATGGCAGCCTGCGGCTTGCCGACGGCACGCTGGCGGGCGCCGACCTCGACATGATCTCGGCCGTGCGCTTCATACACCGCGTCGTCGGGCTCGATCTCGATGAGGCACTGCGCATGGCCTCGCTCTATCCGGCGCAGGCTGTCGGCCAGTCTAGCCGGCACGGTCGGCTCGGCGCCGGCGCTGCGGCCGACATCGTGTCGCTGTCGGACGATCTCGACGTCCGGCGGGTCTGGATCGGCGGCGCGCCGGTGTTCGAAGCCGCGTAGCAGAAGGCGCGGCCAGTTCGGACGATCAACCGGCCCTGTCGGCCGCGCTCCTGATGGCTTCGATGTTGGCTCGGTAGGCCTCGACGCTGTTGCCCTTGAACACGGCGGCGCCGGCCACCAGCACATTGGCGCCGGCGGCGGTGACCAGCGGCGCGGTCTCGGGCGAGACGCCGCCGTCGATCTCGATGTGGATCGGGCGGTCGCCGATCAGCGCCTTGACCCGCTTCACCTTTTCGACGATGGCCGGAATGAAGGCCTGGCCTCCGAAACCCGGATTGACCGTCATGATCAGGATCAGGTCGAGCCGGTCGAGCACGTATTCGATCGCGCTCTCGGGCGTCGCCGGATTGAGCGAGACGCCGGCCTTCTTGCCGAGGCTTCGTATCGTCTGCAGCGAACGGTCGAGATGCGGTCCGGCCTCGGCATGGACCGTCATGCCGTCGCAGCCGGCCTCGGCGAAGGCCGCCAGATAGGGATCGGCCGGCGCGATCATCAGATGGCAGTCGAAGAAGGCCTTGGTGCGGTTGCGGATGGCCTTGATCACCGGAGGCCCGAAGGTGATGTTGGGCACGAAATGGCCGTCCATCACATCGAGATGGATCCAGTCGGCGCCGGCTGCCGCAACCGCCTCGACCTCGTCGCCGAGCTTCGAGAAATCCGACGCCAGCACGGATGGCGCGATCAGGGTCTTCTTGGTCACGATGCTGGCTCTCCCGATGTCGTTTCAGCCCGCGGCCGCCGCGGGCCTCGTCGGGGATGTGCCTAGACCATCATCCCGCCGAGGGGAAGCGGGTTTTGCCGGCCGGACCGGGCCGGAAACGCCGCGTTCCGCGGGCCAGCCCATGAAAAACCCCGCCGGATTGATCCGGCGGGGTGACGAATGATCGACGGTCGAATGACCGTCTATTGCAGGTTATTCGGCTCCTGCGGCAGCCGTGACGGACGCCTCGGCCCAACCTGCATCACGCCCGGCCCGAGCAGCAGGCCCGGCGTGATGAACTCCACGCCCGGCCGCCTGCGGACAGGCACGCAGTTCGGATACTCACCCGTCGTGCCGACAGGGCAGCGCCGCCGGACCGCCGGCTGGCAATGGCCGTTGACCAGACGCGAGCCAGGCGCGCATTGCACCTGCGGCTTGCGGCAGGCGCTGCCGCGCAGCTCGGTGCCACGCGGGCAGACGCAGTCGCCGCCGGGCGTGCGAACCTGACCGCGCACCGTACACTGCTGCGGCTTCGGGCGGACGGGCAGGCAGGCATTTCCCCGGACCTCGGTGCCGCTCGGGCAGGCGCAGGCGCCATCGGCGTTGCGCACCTGGCCACGGATCCGGCACTGGTTCGGGTTGGGCTTCGGCTTGTCCGGCACGCAGGCATTGGCCCTGCGGTCGAGATGCGTGCCGTCCGGGCAGGCGCAGCTTCCGTCCTGGGTCGGCACCGAGCCGCGTATGGTGCACTTGCGCACCACCTTGCAGGCCCCGTTCACCACCACGCCCTGGCGGCAGACGCAGTCGCCGTCCTGGTTGCGGTATTGGCCGGGCAGCAAGGTGCACTGGCTCGGTGGCGGCTGCTCGCCGGAAGTGCAGCGGCCGTTGCGCAGTTCCGTACCGCGCGGGCAGACGCAGCGTCCGTCCTCTGTGCGGATTTGGCCCTGCAGCAGGACGCAGGACGGAACCGGAAGCGGCAACGGGACGGGGATGACCGTCGTGCCGCCGCCGGACGAGCATTGTCCGTTGCGGAAGGTCGTGCCCGGCGGGCACACGCAACGGCCGGCGCTGTTCAGCACCAGGCCCTGCGAGCACTGGTTCTTCACCTCGTGCGGGATGGTGAAGGGATGGCAGGCATAGGCCTTGCCGCCTTCGCCCGCGCCACCCGCCGCGCCGGGAATGAGCGCGTCACCGCCCCGGACCGGCGTGTCGGGCGACAGGACGCCAACGCAGTTCTGCCCGCTGGCCGGACCCTGCAGGGCGGCCAGGCGACCGTCGTTCGGAAGGACCACGGTGACATGGTGCGTATGGCTTTCGCCGGCGCCGAGGCTGAGGTTGGCTATGCAGGATGCCGGCAGCGTCGCCGGTTCCGGCGCGCAGCCGAAGGGCGGATCGATCGAGGTGATCGCGACCCCATCCAGCCGGCCGATGCCGTCGATGCCGATGGCGTCGCCGATGCGCACCGGGCCGGAGAAGGCAGCCGGACCGTCGTTCGTGATGGTGATCTCGAACGAGCAGGGCTGGCCCGGCCGGCATTCGCTGTCGCCGGTCTTCTCGACACGGATGGTGGACCCGCCACCGCCCTCGGCGCAGGCACGGCCGATCGGACGGACGATGTCGTCGCCCGGTGCCGGCCCGATGGAGCCGCGCGCGCAGTTCTGGAACGCGCCGTTCGCTGCCACCGTCACGTCGAAGTGGCGGCTGGTCCCGGCCGTCAGCGTGGCCCCCGGTATCTGGCAGGACAAGGCGTTGGCGGGAACCGGTCCGCAGGTCCAGTCAGCGCCGTCGGGCATCACGGCCTGTACCTGCGCCGCGCCGCCGCCGGAGACCAGCGTGGCCGCGTCGTCGACGCGGATCTGCCCGGTCGGCGCCACGGTGCCGGTGTTGGTGACGGTGATGCGGCAGGAGGCCGAGGCCGCGCCGGCCAGCGTGCCGCCGCAGGTCTTTTCGATGCGCAGCGACGGCTGGCCGCCCTCGGGACGCGGGAAGCGTTCCGTGGCGCACGCCTTGTTGTTGGCGAGATTGCCTTCGCCGGGAATCGGCCTGACCTCGGCGCAGTTCTCGACCGTGTCGGACCGGTAGCCTTTCGGCATGGTCGCGGTGACGACGATCGCGGCGGAGGCACCGGGCGCGAGCGTGATGGCGGCTGCGTCGCAGCGGAACTGGCCGGGGCCGTTCGGTCCGCAGGTCCAGGGCGGCGTCGGACCGAAGCTCGCCGAGGCGGGGGCGCCGCCCGGATAGCTGTCGATCACCGTCAGCGGCCCGCTATAGGTCGCCGTGCCGTTGTTGATGACGTCGATGACGAAACCGCAGACGCCATTGGCCGAGCATACCTCCGAGCGAGCCCGCTTCTTCAGCAGCAGGTCGACCCTCTTTTCGACCGGCGGCTGGCAGTCACGGTCGCGATCGCCACGCCGGCAGATCGGGATCGAGGCGCAGGCGCGATCGTTCTGCTGGCTGCCGAACAGCGGCTTGCCGCTGGCCTGGTAGTCGTAGGCGGCGCAGTTGCGCAGGCTGTTGCCCTGCCAGCCGGGAGCCGGCTTGAAGCCGAGATGGAGATCGACATGGGCGCCCGGAGTGAGCGTCGTCACCGGATAGGTGCAGGTCATCGGCGAGGTTGTGGGCGCACAGACCCAGGGCGGATTGGGCCCTGTAACGAGCGTCGAGCCGGCTGGCAGCGTGACGTCGTCGATGACGATCTTGCCGTTGTAGGGCGCGGTGCCGACATTGGTGACGGTGATGGTGAAATCGCAGCCGCCTGCCATGGTGCAGCGCGGCACGTCGGCGCGCTTCTCGACCTTGAGGTCCGGCTCCTTGTCACGGGGCGGGCAACGCAGGTCACGCGGGATGACGATGTCGATCGTCTGCGTGCAGCAGAGACTCCAGCCTTCCTTCGGCCCGCCATAGGTGTCGATGCCGGTGACGACGAGGTGGATCGTTTCGCCCGGCGAGGCGCCGATGATCTTCCAGTCGAGCACGCCGCCGCCCATCGGCACCTGCTGCGTGGCCGGAACAATGGTGACGCCGGGTGTCGTCGTCGACACCTGCACCCATTTGCCGCCCATCTGCGGGCCGACCGGCATGTGGTAGATGAAGGCGCCGCCGCCGGGCACGCAGTCGACCGTACCCCGCTCCACCTTGAAGCACTCCTTGCCG
>Ga0097683_1003012_pt1 | contig 13703 bp, 12 predicted proteins | sample ThiBio_1000_plan_2_FD_72846 | JGI IMG/M metagenome (GOLD analysis project Ga0097683, IMG submission 72846) | Wastewater bioreactor microbial communities from Cape Town, South Africa - Thiocy_cont_1000_plan - 1398105538256 (version 2) (version 2) ...
GCGGAGAGGCGCCCGGTGAACTCGACCGCGCCGTTGGATTTCTTCAACGCCGACGTATCCCCCCCTTCGCCTGCGCGCTCAATGGTAATGGGGCGGAGCTGGCGGGAGATGAGCCTCTGGTAAGCCTCGGCTTTTGATCGGGCCTGGAGCGTGCCGGTTTCCACCCCGCCGGGACCGGCGGCCTTGTAAGAAAAAGTCTCCATCGTCAACCCTCGGCGGCGGCTTCGGACTCCACAGTGGTGACGCGGAGCACCTCGGCGGGCGAGGTGAGGCCATCGCGCACGCGCATCCAGCCGTATTCGCGCAGGGTGATCATGCCCTCTTCGCGCGCAAGGCGGCGGAGATTCTTGAAGGTGGCCTTTTGCTGGATGAGCTCCTGGAGATTCGGACTCACGAGGCAGATCTCATAAAGCGCGGTGCGGCCCCGGTAACCCGTGCCGCGGCAGGCCTCGCAGCCGCCGGGTTCGTAGACGTGATGGCCGTCGGGGACGAAGAGCCCGGCGGATTCCCACTGCTTCGGCGAGACCGGGCGGCGGCACTCGTGGCAGAGGCGGCGGACGAGGCGCTGGGCGATGAAGGCGCGCACGGCGGAGCTGATGAGAAACGGCTCGACGCCGACGTCCATGAGACGCGTGATGCCGCCGACGGCGTCATTCGTGTGCAGGGTGCTGAAGACAAGGTGGCCGGTGAGGGCCGAGCGCACGGCGATCTCGGCCGTCTCCAGGTCGCGCATTTCGCCGACCATGATGACATTGGGGTCGCCGCGAAGCACGCTGCGCAGGGCATTGGCAAAGGTGAGGTTGATCTCCGGGCGCACGGCGATCTGGATCACGCCGGGAAGCTTGTTTTCCACCGGGTCCTCGATGGTGACGATGCGGCGCTCCTTGGTATTGAGCGAGGAGAGAAAGGTGTAGAGGCTGGTCGACTTGCCGCAGCCCGTGGGGCCGGTGACCAGAACGATGCCATTGGGCATGGCGAGGAGGCCGCGAATGACATTCTCGGAGGCCTCATCGAGGCCGAGCCGGGAAAAGTCGAAACGCTCCTGGCCGAGCAACCGGAGGCTGATGGTTTCGCCCGTGACGGATGGAATGGTGGCGACGCGGACGTCGATGGGTTTGCCGGAAAGCTCCAGGTTGATGCGGCCATCCTGCGGGATGCGGCGCTCGGCGATGTCGAGGCCGGCCATGATCTTGATGCGCGAGAGGACGGAGGCCTGGAGGAGCTTGATCTTCTGCGGGACGGGGACCTCGTGGAGGACGCCGTCGATGCGGTAGCGGATGCGCAAATCGGTACCGAGCGGCTCGACGTGGATGTCGGTGGCGCGCTCGTTCAGCGCTTCGCGCATGATCTGGTTGACGAACTTCATCACCGAGGCCTCGGAGTCCTCGCTGTCGAGGACGTTCACCTCCTCGGTCGCCTCCAGATGGTCGATATCCTGGCGGCCCTCAAGGAGCTCCTCAAAGGTCTCCGCGCCGACGCCGTAGCGCTCGCGGATGGCATTGACGACAAATTTACGCGTCGAGGCGACGAACTGCACGCGGTGCTGTGGGAAAGCCTGGCGCACGGCGGACAGCGCCACGATGTCGAGCGGATCATACCCGGCGAGGGTGATGTGCGCCTTGGTCATCGTGATCGGGACGAGGTGATACCTCAGGGCGAGACGGGCGGGGAAATGCTCATTCTGCGGATCGAGGGTATTCGATGGAGCGAACCACTCGACGCCGAGCTGGCTGGCCAGCGAGTGGAGGAACTCGGTCTCCGGCAGGCCGGTGATATCGAGGACGGTACGGATGGGCGACTGCTGGAGCTGGAGGGCGGAGGCGACACGGGAGCGAATCTCGGTGATGTCGGGAAAGCCCGACTCCTCACCGGCCCGGCTAAAGAAGTCCACGAGTGAATCGCCGTCTTGCATGGGTCAGTTGGCCTGCTGCTGCTTCTGCTGGAGCTGGATCTGGCGCTCGGCGGCCTTGCGCTCGGCGGCTTCCTGTTTCTGTCGAGCCTTCTCGGCCTTGCGCTCCTGCTCGGAGCGGGGCGTGTCGGGCAGGAGGGCCTTGCGCACGGGAACCTTGTCCTCGTACATGCTGGACTGGAAGCTGGTGTTGGCGCGCTCGATCATATTGGCCTCCTTGAGCTTCTGGTCGCTGTCGATGATGAAGGGCTGGATCATGACGATCAGCTCTCGGCGGGTGACGTCCTTCTTCGTCGTCGAGAAGAGATAACCGAGACCGGGGACATCCTTGAGGAAGGGGATGCCGGTCTGCACGCGAGTCTCCTGGTCGGTGATGAGGCCGCCCAGGACGACGGTGTTGCGGTTCGGCACGGTGACGGTCGTGCGCAGCTCCTGGGTGCCGACGACGGGAACGCTGTTGTTGGAAATCTGCACGTACTCCTGCACGTTGTCATTTTGCTGCGCGATGGTGAGGGTGACCTCGTTCTCGGAGTTAATGAGCGGGATGACCTCCAGCTTCAATACAACATCCTTATAATCAATAGTCGAAGCGATGGAAGAGGAGTCCGTGGTCGTATTGGACGAAACCGCCGATGTCAGAGAACTCTCCGGCACCGGAACCTGCTGGCCGGAACTGATGACAGCCTTCTTGTTATTGACCGTGTAAACGACCGGGCGGGAGATGACCTCGAATTTGTTGCTCGTTGCGAGGGCGCGAACCAGGATATCCACCGAATCGCCGAACGATCCAAAGACCGTCAGACCAGAGAGGAGGGGCAGCGCGGTGCTGGCGACGTCCGTGGCGGCATCGACGGCGGTGGATGTGCCGGGAACGACGTCGATCGAGGCATTGCGGCCTTGAATCAAATTGCTGAGGTTGGCTGCAGTCCCCTGCCCGAGGATCTTCAGGTTATCGGTGTGAATGAGGTAATCCACGCCCGCCTCGATTCCATCACCAAGAGTGAGCTGGCCGATGACCACTGCGAGGTAGATCTGCTTTGGCTGCTGGTCGAGGAGTTCAAGGATCTTGGCGGCGCGGATACGGCTGTCCGGCGGGCCGATGACGATGATCTTGTTCACGCTGCGGTCGGCGATGATGCGGGCGTTGCCGACGATCTTGGAAAGCGGCGCAGTGCTTTCATTGGGGTCCTGGAGTTTGTCAGGCTTGGTGCCGCCGGAGCCGGAAGAACCACCTGAACCGCTTCCACTAAACATGGAGCCGTTGTTACCCATGTTTGAACTAGAGTTATTGTTCGTATCATTGCTGTTTTGCTCCGACTCAAATTCCTTCTGCTTTTCCGGATCATCCGTGAGCATGTTGGCAAGAACGGGGAGGACTTCGGCGGCGCGGACGAATTGCAGAAAGCGCTCGTAGGGTTCCTCGAAGGAGGCGGCTCCATCGAGGTCGGAGATGAGCTTGCGGATGTAGGGCATCTGCTTCTCCGGAGCGATGACGAGAACGCGGTTCGTGCGGATATCGGCGAAAATCTGCACGCCATTGCCGCCGGCGGCCTTGATCGCAGTGGCATTGGAGGTCGTGGGAGCGCCCCCGGCGGGCGGGGTGGAGGGACGCGGCGCGGAGGTGGTGCCGGAGTTCTCAAAGATCGCTCCGAGCATCTCCTGGACCTTCGTCGCATCGGCGCGCTGGAGCGCGAAAAACTCGGTCATCATCGTTGCGCCCTGCACGTCGATGACCTTCCGCAGGTCGATGAGACGCTTCACGAGCGGGACGTTTTCCGTGATGACCACGGCGTTCACATTCGGCACCGGAATGATGGAACCGTAAGAGCGCAGGGCGACGTAGGAGTTGAAAACATTCACCGCCTCGTCGCTGGAGATGAACGAGAGAGGCATGAAGTAGGAAATCACCTGCTCGCCATTGGGCAGGCTGGAGGCCGGGCCGGAGTAAAGCGGGACGCCTTCGCTGCGGGGCTGTTTGGTATTGCCCAGGATCTTCACCGTGTTCTCGTCCACGGGTACGATGGTGTATCCGTTGAGCAGGAGGGCGGCCTCGATCATGCTGATGGCCTCCTCGCGGGTGACAAAGTCGGGGGCCTCGATGGAGAGATTGGGCCCGGTGAGGGTAGCGTCGCGGATGAGGCGTTTTTTCGTCAGAGCCTCGTAGAACTCGAGCACATCGCTGACCGGGTTGTTGGGGAGCTGGAGCTTGGTATCCCGCGGGCCGGATGGGGCGGCGGGATTGCCTGGAGCGGGTGATGCAGGCGCGGGAGCCTGGGCCATGGCCCAGGAGGCGAGCAGGGAGAATGCGAGAGCGGCGAGGAGAGATCTCATCGGGTGGTATTGGTTTGGTTGCCGAAATTAATCAGGCGACGGCGAAGCTGCCGGTTGGCGGGAGGGGGGGTTGCGCCGGTCTGGGCTTGCGAGGCGGTCTGCCCGCCATTGGGATTGCCGCCCATGCCGGGAGGGCCAGGAGGGCGTCCCTGACCGCCAGGGGCTTGCGGTGCGGGTTGGTTGGCGACCTGGGCGACGCCGGGATCGTACTTGAGAGTGGCCTCCTCGTTGCCGAGGCGAATGGTGACGGCGGACTCCTTGAGGCGATCGGGATTCTGAATGGAGACGATCTGGACGCCCGACTGGTCCTTTCCATTGCCGACGACGACGCGGGTGAGCGTGTTGCGGTCGAGGAGAAAGACGAGCTGGCGGTCGCCGAGCGTGGCGAGGCCGGTGAGGGCAAAGCGCTGAGCCAGCGCAGGCCCCTGCTGGGCGGCGGCGGCGGTGCGGGCGACGAAGGGCGACTTTTCCCAGATCGCCCGGTAGTAGGTCAGTTCGTGGGTGTCCGGGACAAAGTCGACCGGCTCCTGAGCGCGGGCGACGCCGAGGAGCGCGACGAGGGCGATGGCCGACAGGGAGAGGCGCATGGTCATGACGACTTGGCGACTCCTTCCATCTTTCCGATTTTGGTGACACGCAAGCGAACAATCATGGTGTCGCCCTTGTCGAGGCACTTGAGATTCATCTCCTCGATGACCACATAACTGCCGGGCTGCTGGATGGCATGGAGCCAGCGGACGATATGCTCCAGGTCTGCCTTGAGGCTGAGCTCCAGCTCCATGCGGACGAGGTCGCCCTCGTGGCGCGACTCGCGAAGGCTTTGGGAATCAATGGTGATACCCTCTTTTTGCAGGCTCTTCTGGATATCCTCGGCAAAGGAGGATTCTGTCTGCCACCCGGCGTAGGCCATGGGCGGATGAGCCTCCATCCATCGCTGGCGCGCCTCCCAGACCGGGCGCTCGGCGACGATGGAGCGGTACTCCGCTCCCATCGTACGGAGATCGGACAGGCGATCGAGCGCGGCACGGCGGGCGCCGACATACCAGCGGATGGCAAAGAGATTCGCAATCAGCGCGATGACGCATCCGAAGATGACGAGCAGCCGTGTTTCGCTGGGATTGAGTTTTCTCATCGCGATGTGCCGACGATCTGGAATCGCGCGGTATTGTTGGGCAGGAGCGCCGGGGGCGGCATCTGCCAGTCAATATCCGCCATCCCGGCCTGATGGGAGACGGTTTCGAAATACTTGGCAGCGTGAGAGGCCGAAACCGCCTCGCCCTCGACGGTGATGCGCTCCGGCGTCACGTCAAAAATCGTGAGCCTGATGCCCTGGGGCGGAAGGCTCTCGACGACCTGGCGGAGGATTTCCAATGGAAAGCGGCGGGAGTCGATGCTGGGGCCGACGGATTGCCACTGGCGGATCATGGGCTGAATCTGGGTGGCCTCGGCCTGGAGGACATCCACCTCGGAGGAGAGATGCGACGCCTGGACATTCAGCCACGCGAGATAGCTGCCCGCAACAAGGACAATGAGCGCGTACGCGACCGCCACGGCGAGGCCGATACGGCGAAAACGAGCGCGCCCGGCCTTGCGGCGCTCGGCGTCGACGGCGGAAGCGGGCCGCCAGTCGCACTTTGCCCGCTCCAGAGCGGGAGGCCCGAGGGGACGAACGACAGGCGAGTGATCGAACCCGAGATCGGAAACGCTGAGTCCATCGTCAACGACGATCTGCTGCGGGCGCCGCGTAATGACGCCGGAGGCCAGGAGGCTAAGCGTGGTCGATTTCAGCCACGTCTGAATCTCGCGTCCGGTGGCGGCGGCATCCCAGGTGGACCAGTGGACCAGATCGCGATCGCGCGTGTAGGCAGCCACATACTCGCCGCCCTCGCGCCAGACAGTCAGGGCATTCTCATCGAGGGGCAGCAAAGCCGCAGAGACGTCATAGCGTTGCGCCGCCACATCGGGGAAGCGCTTCTCGAAATCCTGCGGAAACACCGCGATCACCACCAGCGTGCGACCGCCCTCCCGGGCGATATGGCGCGCCGAGGTGTCGGGCATCATGCCCTCGGAGGCAAATCCCCTCACCTCCATCTCGAGGAGCACGGCCGCATCGACCGTCGCGGGATCATCGGCGTCCAGCCAGAGCGGCACGGCTACGACCTGCCGGGCGGGCACGGCAAACACGTCCCCCTCACCAGCCACGGCCAGCTCGAGAGAACGCACGGTCGCGGGCGACGACGGGATCAACTCCCAGCGCTCCCAGCCGTTGCACCATTGCCGCACGACGCGGATGCCTGTGGCTTTTTTGCTCATTCCTCCTCCCAACTAAACGAAGTGCCCTGCTTGCGGTCGAGCACAGAGGTGATGCGGTAGCGTGTTCCTCCGATGATGCCAACACTTTCAACCCGGGACGGCTCGGCCTTGGTCTGGAAATCCTGAAGGACGCTCCCGGCCTGCTCCGGACCGATCCCGGCGGCCTCGGCCACCCAGTTCATATCCTTGATCTCGGTATCATCGGTCGTGCCGGGAAGCCGGTCGCCGCCATTGCGGACCTCGATGATGGCCTCGGCCTGGGTGGCAGTGAATCCAGCGGCTTCGAGCACATCGGCCGAGGCGTCCTGGATGTCGATCTTCCCGTTGCCGTAGACAGTGAAGTAGTCCTTCCAGTCGGGCTTGGCCTGGGCCACGGCATCCATACCGCGCACGCGGGCCATTTCACTGACGGAGCGAAAATTGCGATTCTCCGGGAGCGAATACCGGTCCTGGCCGACGAGTTGCTCGCGCTCCGCGCCGTTCAGGCGGGCGAGGCCGTCGCGATCCACCCAGTCGCCGAGGGAGTCGGTGACGATGCGGATATCCTCATCGGAAACGCCCCAGAGTCGGAAAAGCCGCTCAAGGACCCGGCTCTCGCGATCGGCGAGGAGGGAATTGATGTTCAGGCGGGAGGTCTCGCCGATGACCCGGACGTGCCACTCGCCGCCGCTCGGGAGCTTTTGATAGTAAAACTCGCTGTCGCGCTCGAGCTTGGGGTTCATCCCGTGGGCCATGCCTGAGAGGGCGAGTTCGCGGGCCTCAAAACGCTTCACCCGCACCTTCTCGGTATCCACATCGGCGCTCACCACCCGGGCCAGGGTGACCACCACGATGGCTACAATGGCCACGCACCAGAGCGTGATGAGGAGCGCCGCGCCGCGCCGGGATGATGGGGAAGGCAGGGCGTCCATCAGTTGCGAGGTGTCTGAGCACCCGCGCGGGCGAGCACGGGAACGCCGAAGGTGAACTCCGACGAAGCTCCGTCGGAGAGGATGACATCGAGGACAACGAAAGCGGGCCGGCCGGAGTTGCCATCCCAGGTTTCCTGGAGGACGGGCTGGCCGGGCATGCCGAAGCGCCATCTCACCGAGCGCACGTCGGGCAGGAGGGGAATCCAAGCCGCCTCGGCGATCTCGCGTTCCCGATCCTCGCCCTCGCGGGTGCGGAAATTTGCCATCGACAGCGTGTAAGCCCCGCGTCCATCCGGCAACGCTGCCAGGGAAAGCCCAGCGCCGCTGCCCCCGGTGCTGAAATCCATGAAATCCGGAGCGGGAAAGATCAGCAGCTCGACGGCAGGCCCGCCCTTGGCATCACGCACCCGGAGATCGATGCGGGCATCGGGCGGGAGATTGACAAAGATCGAACGCAGGAGGGTTTGAAAGGAATCCATCCGCGCGCCCTGGAGCCGCGTCGTGGTGATCTCGCGCGCGGACGTGGTGGACACGGCGACAACGGTGAAGATGCCGCCGACGAGAAGCATGAACACCACCATGGCGATGAGCACCTCGATGAGAGTAAAGGCGCGGCGGCGGCTATTGCTTCGCATTGAAGGCGAGATGGGAGACATCCCATTCATAGTTTTTGCCGTTTTCCTTCCACTCCGCGAGGACGCGGATGCGCCAATACCCATCCATGAGGGTGAGGTCGGCGGCTTTGATCGGCTCGCGAGCGACCTCCGAGGTATAGCGGATGCCGCCAGTCTCCTCGGTCTGCCGCCCCTCGTTGTAGGGCGGGACGGAAAGGCGGGCGAGGCGGTTTTGCAGCTCGGCGCGGAGGGCCTGCTGGCGCAGGGTCTCGCGGGCGGCGTCCGTGGTGACATTGAGGGCGAAGAGCAGCCCGAGCACGGCGAAGGCAAAGACCGCCACCGCGACCAGCACCTCCATGAGGGTGAAGCCCCCCGAGCACATCCGTTTCCCCATGTCCGGCTAAAGCGAGTATCGCTCCTCCAGGATGTCGCCGGTCAGCGGGTCGATATCCGCCTCCAGCCAGTAATCGCCATCCTCCACGCGCACAGTGGCAGGCAATACCACCCCGCAGGGCAATATCCTCCAGGCCTGGCCATCGGCATGCTCCATCTTGCCGCCTGGGAAGCGGATCGAGAGCCGCACATCGGAGACGTCGACGCGTCCGGCGAGCGTCTTTTGATTCACCCTCAGGCCGTCGCGGCCGCACACCATGACGATGTCGCGACCGGCGGATTCCGCGGCGAGGCGATTGGACCGCACGAAGGCGACGATATCATCCATGGAGTGGCGGAGCTTGCGCTCGGAAAGCGAGGGCGCAGCCAGCGGGACGAGAGCGACAAAAATCAGCCCGACAATCGCGAGGGCAATGATCACCTCGATGAGGGTGAACGCCCCGCGACGGGATGCGCTAGTTCTTCGGCACGTCATCCTCACTCGGCTTGCGGTCGGGCCCCAAGGAGTAGAGGTCAAAGCCGCCGGGGGTTTTCTTGCCCGGGAACGCATACTGGTACGGGGTGCCCCAGGGATCGAGAGGCACGGCCTTCAAGAGCTGACGCCATTTGCGCGGAACGGGTTCGGTGGACGGGCGCACGACGAGAGCCTCGAGTCCCTGGGCGGTCGTGGGATAGGTGTAGTTTTGCATCTCGTACAGGCTGAGCTGCTGTTTGATGGCCTGGATGTCGGAGTCGACGCGCTGATCCTTGGCGGTGTCGACACTGCCGACGAGCATGTAAATGGCCGACCCGGCGAGCACGGCGATGATGCCGAGCACGATCATGATCTCCACCAGCGTGTAGCCGGATTGCAAAGAGAAGCGGGAGCGAAGAGACGAGGAGGAGATGCTCATGGATAACTATGGCGAGAGATCGAGGTTTTGCGAATCGAGATCGACCGAATCCCCGGAGGATGCAGCCTGCTCTGTCGAAGAAGTCGGGGTGGTGACCGGCCGAAACTGGAGCGCTGCGTCGCGAATGTAGACGCCGGTGGATTTCGTGGAGAGGACGAGGGAATTGTCCCCCTGCTGGAAATCGGAGGCACGAATGAGCAGCGCGCCCGCGCGCCAGCCCGCGTAGGTCGACTCGCCGGAGTCATTGACGACGTACCCGGCGTCGTTCAGTGAAGGAACCTGCGGACGCAGCTCGCCCATGTAGCTTCCGTTCAGCCATACGGTGACGCCCTGATCGAGCGGCAACCCGAGGAAGCGGGCGGAGAGCAGCACCTGGGAGGCAGCCGCACCGAGAGGCACGACGAACTCGACAGCCCCGTCGACGGCGGCAGGCTCCTCCTGGAGAAAAGCCTCGAAAACCTTCCCGATCCACGCATCGGGCTCCACGACCGGCGGCTGACCATTCACGGCATCCACTGGAATGAGGCGGTCATTGATGAGATACCGGCCGGGCCGCTGATCGGCGGCGGCGAGGGTGGGAACCGGAGCCAGCCAGTCTATGCGCGCTCGGAGGATTTTGGACTGGTCTCCGGAGATCACGAATCGGCCGCCGGACAGCGCGGAGGCCACGGGAATGGCGACCGTACGCTGGTTTTTGCCCACCACCCCATCGGAGAGACTGGCGGAAAGGGTGACCTGCTGACCGGAGTCATCGATCCACAGCAGGGAGGGACCGCCCTCGGTCCCGTCCTCGAACACCACGGTGACAAGGACTTCCTCACCGGGATTCGCAGGCTGAAGGGCAAAGATCGTGTACCCGATATTGTCGGAAGAAATGATCTGCTTCACCGGATTGGCGAGGCGGGGCGGGATGTCGGAAGAGTCCTTGATCGGAAAATCAAAGGAGGCGGTATCAGCCGCCCGGAGGGAGCCCGCCACGAGGAGCAGCATCCCACAAAGGACCAGCAGACGCCTCGCCATCACGCGGATGCAGGGGCATTGCGACATCGGAAAAACACACATAACAAAAAATAAACGGACCGGCGGAGCGGAGTTGGGATCGTGCGTTGGGAAGGCTACCGAGGTAGCAGGCAACCACAACGGACGTTCCGTGACAAGATTGTAACGAAACGGTGCATAACGTCTTTTCCCCTTTCCTAATCCTGGAGAATCATGTCGCGTAACCCGATGCGATCTCCGTCCCAACCACCCGAGGCGACGGCTCCCGAGGCGGAGAAGCCGACCTTCTGGGAAGCGACGCGGTATTGGTTCCGGCTGGGGTGCATCAGCTTTGGCGGACCAGCCGGGCAGATCGCGATCATGCACACGGACCTGGTGGAGCGGAAACGGTGGATCAGCGAGGAGCGGTTTCTGCATGCGCTGAATTTCTGCATGCTCCTGCCCGGGCCGGAGGCACAGCAACTGGCGACCTATATCGGCTGGCGACTGCACGGGACGGTCGGCGGCGTGGTGGCGGGAACGCTCTTTGTCCTGCCTGCGGCGATCCTGCTTTGGGCCTTGAGCTGGCTCTACGCGGCAGCGGGCTCGACGCCAGCGATCTCAGCTGTTTTTTACGGGCTGCAGCCAGCGGTCATCGCCATCGTGGCGGCAGCGGTGCTGAGGATCGGGCGGACAGCCCTGCGTAATCGCGCGATGTGGGTGGTGGCCGGAGGAGCGTTTGCCGCGTTGTTTGTCTTCAAGATTTCGTTCATCGCGGTGATCGCGGGCGCGGCGCTCATCGGCGTGGCGGGAGGACGCTGGATGCCGCGCTTATTCGTCCCGAAGCGGCCGGACCCGGCGGATAATTCCTTGTCCGACTGCGAACCAGTCAATCATGGACGGACTCTTCGCATCGCCGCAGCGTGTCTCGTCCTCTGGTGGGTTCCGGTGGGCGTGGCCTTCCTGTGGCCCGAGGCGATCTTCGCCAGTCTGGGAGTGTTTTTCAGCAAGGCGGCGCTGGTGACATTCGGGGGCGCGTACGCGGTGCTCCCCTTTGTCGCACAGCAGGCGGTGGAGCATTACCACTGGCTGTCGGCATCGCAGATGGCGACCGGATTGGGCCTGGCGGAAACGACCCCGGGCCCGCTGATCCTGGTGCTGGAGTTCGTCGGGTTCCTGGCGGCATGGCAGCACCCGGGCGGCCTTTCGCCGCTGGCGGCCGGGACGCTGGGAGCGGCTGTGACACTATGGGCGACTTTCGTACCGAGCTTTCTCTTCGTCCTGGCGGGCGCTCCCTACATGGAGAGGCTGCGAGGGTCGCGGGCGCTGGGGGCGGCGCTGGCGACGATCACTGCGGCCGTGGCCGGCATCATCCTGAACCTCGCCGTGTGGTTCGCGGTTCACGTGATCTTTCCTGCTCCGCATCGTATCGACTATTTTGCCCTGGTACTGGCCACGGTGTTCTTTGCCGGGATCTGGAAAGGGCGGTGGCCGGTGATCCCTGTGGTGGCGGCCTCGATCGTGCTCGGCCTGGCGGCTAGATTTCTGCTGGGAATCGCTTAGTTCCAGCGGGGGGAAAATTGCGGAACGCAACAGGTTTGACGCTGGTGCTTTCCACCAGGGACTGATAGCGTTTAACCCTGTCGAACGACACTCCCGCATGAATCGATTCAGCTCGACGGACGCCTCCTCCTTCGATCCTTCCGGGACTCCGCCCAGGATTATCGAACTCATCCGGACGGCGTATTGGGATTGGCGACTGGCAGAAGATGCCGAGTCGCTGAGCGATGGTTTTGCGGAAATGTTTGGCCGGACGGCAGACGATCTGCCCGAGCATCCTCGCGCGTGGAGGAAATTTCTCGCGCCGGAAGACGCGCCGCGCCTGGAAGAGAGTTTTCGCCGTCACGTGGAGAGCCGGGGGAAGATTCCCTTCCGGGAAGAGGCTCGATACTCTCATGCCAGCGGCGCTTCCGCGTGGGTGATCTGCACCGGGCAGGTGATCGACTGGGGACCGAACGGCGAACCCTTGCGCATGACGGGAACGCACACCGACGTGTCCGCCCTGCGCACTCAAAAGCTCCGCCATGAGCTCGTCTCCCTCGTCGCGGCCCACACGATCCATGCTGTCGTCATCACCGACTCGACCGGGCTGATCGAGTGGGTCAATCAGAGCTTTACCCGCATCACAGGCTACACCCTGGATGAGGTGCGCGGGAAAAAGCCCGGGCAGGTGCTGCAAAGAGCGGGATCTGATTTCCAGGCCGTCTCGCGCATCCGGCAAGCCATCGCGGCAGGGCAGAGCTGCGAGGAGACTCTGACCAACTACACCAAGGCCGGGGAGCCTTACATCGTCCATATCAAGATCGACCCGGTGCGCGACAAGGACGGCAATGTCACGCACTTCATCGCCGTACAAACCGACGTCACCGAGCAGGTGAAGGCCCAGCGCGCGGTGGAGCAGAGCGAGGTCAGGCTGCGCGCCGTGCTGGACTCAGCCACGGGTGTGGCGATCGTGGCGATCGGCCTGGACGGGGTGATCACCTACTTCAGCCGCGGCGCAGAGGCGCTGCTGGGCTACAAGGCGGAAGAGGTGGTGGGCAGGCATACACCGGAGATTTTTCACGACCCGGTCGAGACCGAGTCCCACTCGCGTCGACTGCTCACGGAACACAACCTGGACGTATCGGGTTTCCGGACATTCGTCGCGCTGGCCGAGAAAAACGGGATCGACCGGCGGGAGTGGTCATTCCTCTGCAAGGATGGAAGCCGCAAAGCAGTCGAGATGAACGTCACGGTGGTGCGCGATGAAAATGGCGAGGCTCGCTCCTACCTCGGCACGGCCATGGACATCACGCAGCGCAAGGACATGGAGCGCGAGCTGCGGCACAGCGAGCAGAGGTTCCGGGGCATGTTTGAGCTTTCCCCGGTCGGCATCTCGTTCAATGCGATGGACGGCGCGTTCCTCGATATCAACCGGGCATTGCTCGACAGCCTGGGCTATACCCGCGAGGAACTGCTCCAGATGACGTACTGGGATCTCACGCCAAAGGAATACATGGCGCTAGAGGAAACACAGATCGCGATCATCCGGCAGACCGGCCGATACGGGCCGTATGAGAAGGAATTTTACCACCGAGACGGTCACCGGGTATCGGCGCTGTTGCATGGCGTCGTGCTGCAAACACCCGGCAACGAGTCGATCATCTGCTCCATCGTCCAGGACATCACGGAAACCAAGCGCACCGAGCGCGAACTGCGCCATGCCGTGGAGGCCCAGAAGGCGGCCTACACCCTGCTGGAGGCGGCGGGCCGGCTCGGTCGCGTCGGCCACTGGGAATGGAGATTCCGACCGTTTAGCGTG
>Ga0097683_1003023_pt1 | contig 13664 bp, 13 predicted proteins | sample ThiBio_1000_plan_2_FD_72846 | JGI IMG/M metagenome (GOLD analysis project Ga0097683, IMG submission 72846) | Wastewater bioreactor microbial communities from Cape Town, South Africa - Thiocy_cont_1000_plan - 1398105538256 (version 2) (version 2) ...
GAAACTGCTTTAGACAAACAAATGCAAATATCAACGAAAGATTACATTACTTTAGCACAAATTTATAATGATTTAGCAGAAGGACATTGTAAACTGAATAGAATAAGTTCGGCAACAGATTTTAATGCAATTGCAATTGAATTTGCATCGCACATAGAAGACGTACATCGTCGATACGATTTATTGAGCAGTTGTAATCATACAACTGGCAAAATCTATCTTTTGAGCCACGCGTATGACATGGCTTTACAATCACTTCAGACTGCGTTAAGTTGTCGACAACTATATTATCCTGCCAATCATCCACATATTGCAGAAATATATTTTAGTATTGGAATGGTATATTCTGAAATGGAACAAAATTCTAAAGCACTCGAAATCTTTGCTATGGTTCGTGATCGATATCTCGATATCTTTTCTTTGACACATCCATATATTGGCGATATAATATATAACTTTGCGTTAACACAATTGAAGAAACATGAACGAAATGATCTGTGCAAAAATGTCGATCCCTCTAGTTACTTTTCAGAAGCATATAATATTTTTCAACATGCATTACCAGCAAAAAGTTCTCGATTTCTTCGTGCTAAGAAAACTCTAGTAACCTTCACGGTAGGCTTTTTTTTAATGTTATTTGCTCTTTGATAATAACATATTTTCTTTTAGAGAGCACAAGCTCATAATCGTGGTACAGATTTAAGGATTGTCATTGCAACGCCTGCTTCCATATTATTTTAGTTTCTCGATTACCTAGAAATAAAAATCTATTTTAACTTTTCATGAATCCAAGTGTTATTCCATCATTGATCTAAATCGACGTTCGATCCCTCTGTTTAGATATACTGAGAATAGTCGAGCATGTATTAAAATATCACATAACTCGTTCTATTCTCAGCGTACCCCGGGGGGGTATAATGTTATATAACATGGTCGCTGCCCGTCCAATCACTACTCTAGTCCCTCCAAAGGCGGGACACCCGGTTTGTATGTGATGAATACCAGCGAACACCAAGTTTCAAAAAAGATTTCTAACTAATTTTAAATCGGGAATAATTTAAGAAAAAAATTTTCCACGTAAGAGTATAAGAAAGAAGAATAAAACATTGAAGTAAAATAACACAGCATTTTTCCAAATAAATAAATAATGTACATTTGACTGGCAGAGACAAATTCAATCAAATTAACGTAGTTTATCTAATTGACGAATTACTTCATCAGTGCGTGCGGTGTTACCGAAATGTTTGCCAGCATACCCAATGATTACCTGTCGTTCTTTAACGTTCAAGGTATAAATCACGCGTACGCCGTATTTTAAACTGTATTCCCACACATGATTCTTTGAAACCATCTGCTTCAATGTACCAGGAATACCTTTTGATGGTGTTGATTGTAAATGATTTTTCATTTCTTCGAACTCCGACACGTAATCATTTTTACACGCAAGCAGATCCTTGTTAACACTTTTGTTGAGTGAGACCAAGGTCCACAATGCGTTATTTCTATTCAAACACGAAATTAAATATTGTACATCCAGGGGGAAAAAACGACTTACTGTGTTTGTAGTTTAGAACATTGTACGTTTTTCGAATTTGACGCCATACCAAAGAATACTGACTTTTGTGAAGCTTTTTATAGTCAAAGAAATTCATCTCGCTTATCAAAACTTTGTTTTTCTCTCGGATAATATATTATTCGATAACTACTGTTGGCGAGGTATTTCTTATCTTTTCTTAATTTTGAATGGGGAAAAAACCATTGAGGGTAAAAAGCATCGTACGTTTATCAACTATTTACTCCATAAATCAAGGGTACTATTCAAAGAGATAACATCTGTAAGGATAGTGACCTTGTATCAAAGCAAAACAAAATCTTGTTTTTTTTTGTTTTATCACATCATCAATATTGACAGACAAGTAGAATTTTATTAAAGCAAAACAACATTCTTTTAAAATCTCCTAAACAGAACAGAAAGTAATATATGAATCCGTTAATAAAAAATAGTTCAATTACTTTGACTGATGCTGTGAAAAAGTCTATCAATGAAGTAAGTTATACAATACAACTGAAATAATTCAGTGTTTATTTTAATAAGAATGCCTTATTAGAACAAACTACTTGTGGTATGTTTATACCATGGAGCAAGACACGATCTAGATAAGTACAATAATATCTATGCAGATTCGTTTTTAGTTCCAATAAAAGAAGTATGCGTATACTGGGAAAAGACGATTATTTCCAATGAAAGTTATAACGAGTAAAAAGGACATTATATGATTACAAATTTTGATAGAACATTTTTTTAATATAATTTCAGTTTGATTCATGAATGGAAAACATGCATTGATGATTTTCCTTATGTGATAACTATCGCACAAGATAAACAAACACAACTTAAATTTAACTTGAAATGCATTATTGAGGGTGATGTATCTGATGCATTCACATTAAACCTACGATTACTCGCAGAACCTGCCATATGGAATTCCATACCAAGCGCGACAAACAAAAACAAGTAAATGAAAATAATTATATATACTGACAAAGGAAAGATACAATCTTTCGATTAAAACTCTAGTTTGAATCGATCGTCAAGAATTTTCAAGATCAGCAACAATATGATCAGTATAAACAAGAAAAACCTGTGTATGTCGATAAGACATGGATGTCTGAAGATGTTATCGAAATGACGTCATTATTTGTTGAAAAAGGTATAAAACCAATAAGAGAATCTGCTACGCGTATACGTAGAATCTCGGATTCTGGTGCCGAGGTTCAAAATGTCGAAGATGTCAATTGTTCTGCGCCTGGTGCTGCATTTTTTACATGTTATGAGCAAATATGTTCTACTTTCGAAAGTGGTTCTCGTCCATTATCAAAAACAATAAAATGTAGCAGCCATTTGCGTCGATCAAGTGGAACAATTTTTATTTATCTAAGTGGTCATGGCTTATCAGTTCGACAAGCCGAAAAACTAAATGAAAATAAAGAAGATTTCTCTTTCGGAGATGAATATATTTTGAGCATGACTCGAACTCAATGCACTGCATCAAATCAAACAATATCGGCAGGCGATATCATAGGCTTTATCAAATTTATTAGTTCAGTGGATTTTATAAAAGAATTTCTTTCAATTTGTAAAAATGGAGATCAATATGAGCGTCATTTAGTTTTAATTGTCGATGCATGTTTTTCGGGCAATTGGATAGACACTGTACAAGAGAATAAATTGTTAAAACGAATGAATTATGGTAAAAAAATGTCAATTTTACTTCAAACATCAACAGAATCAGAACAAAAATCGAATGGTTATTTTTTTACACCTTTGTTTGTTCATCTTAATCGGTTGGATGAAAAAGATTTGGAAGTTTTAATCAATGATTTCAATGCGATGACATCGGAGCAAACAAGTCTGCTGTGCGAGAACTATCAATATGATCAGAATCCATTATTTTATTATTTTCAAACGATTAGTGATAATCAAAAATACGTCGAAATAAAATCAAACGAAATGACAAATCAACCAATTTATTCTTGTCATAATTTACGCTTCTTCAATAATACGAATTTTTATCAGTGTTTTGTCGAAAAATTTAAATACATCTATGATATATTTCCTGACGTTGACCGAAATCTCAGACAACGACCAGTTATCTTTCAGGATGAAACGAACCGGTTGATGAATTCATTGCTAGTACAAAACTGACCAGATATCGTTTTGATCACAACGTCTCTATGTGTTCCTCTTCTTCGTGTCAAAGATGATTACCGTAACAATACCAACAGTGAATCATATGGCCCATGGCGCATTTTACATGTTCACTTTGATGATGATCGAAATCAATTTCCTGGTACTATATAACATGTGCTAAATTGTTATATGCATTAAGTGAATCAATGAAATATCATGAAATAAGAAAAGGCTTCAAAGAAAAAAAGCTGCTGATAAATTTAACGATGATTATGAAAATACAGATAATCATGGGAAACAGTATCCTATTGGTTGTAATCGATACATCGAAGATTTAGCCGGATATATTCATCCTTTGAAACAAAAACTAGTCAATTGGGCACAGACAAATGGGATGTTGCCAACACAAAATGAATTCAACAGAAATGCTTGGAATACTCCGAATAAATGGAAAGATGTGGACTCAATTCGACTTGGTAAATATAACTGTTAGGGAACGGTCGAGATTCGCAATAACAAAACAGTTAATTTTTGAACAGGAAGAAAACACACACATTCGTTTCAACCTTACTTTAAATAAATACTTCTTAGTTATATGCTCATCTAAAACTAAAGCAAATCATTCGACGTTCGATCCCTCTGTTTAGATACACTGAGAATAGCCGAGCATGCATTATATGTGACATAACTCAATCCTATTCACAGTGTACCCCCTGGGGAAATGTTGTTGAAAACAATCGCTGTCCATCCTATCACCATTTTAGCCTCTCATAATAAATGAGAGACAAGGAGGTGTGATACAATATCACATATGGTGACGGATACTACTGAACAGCGAGAACGAGCAGCTAACGTGCCTAACCACTAATTAATAAAGAAAGTGAAATAAACAGCCACACCAAAACACAAACGAATAAGCCATATAATGTTGCTGATGAGACCGTACACGAAAAGTCGCCGAAAGATTGTCTTCCAAGAAGTAACAATGCTTAAATTAGCATAGTTTACCTAGTTGGTTAATTATAGTATCCGTGCAGTGCTTATTGAGATGAACACCTGCGTATCCAATAATCACCAATCGTTCCTTAGCATTCAATGTATAGAGCACACGGTGACCAGATGGAAGCTTATACTCCCAAACGCGTGTGTTCAAAACCGTCTGCTTCAATGTACCGGTAATACCTTGTGTAGGTGTTGACTCCAAGTGTTTTTCCATCATTTCGTACCCCTTGGAAAATTCATCTTTCAGAGCGTGGACCTGTTTGTTAACAGCTTTATTCATGCCAACCAAGGTCCACTCTACCTTATTACTGATAAAAAAATAGATATACAACATATAGAATCATTTACCAATAGAAAAAAAACTTACCATTTGTCAGAGCATTTCATATTATTTGTCGCCATTTCTCCAACGATTGCAGTTTTTACGTGCCTTTTTATAGTTGAAGAGATCCATCTCGTTCTCTCTCTGAAATTTGATCTTTTCTCAGCACCTGATTTACCAATAGAAATGCTGGTTATACCAGGTAGAGTTGCTGTTTTTTTTTCGTAAGTGGGAAAAAATCCACTGTGGGTAAAAACAGGCAAAAATCCCCTCTTCTCTTCTCTTACACATACAATATTGACTTATTTCTTTGTCGTTGCATCTTTTTTCGATAGGTTTTAATAGTTTGTCGAAATTGTTCTTTGTAAAATTTTGTTGACATTACAAATATAATAAAATTAAACATACACGGAATAAATGAAATAAAATATCCCATTAGAAATATCCATGCATCATCGCTTGACTGCATACAATTCGATAGAAATATCATTATTAAATGTTTTAATTCTCGAATTTCTTCGAGTAACAACTCTTTATAACTTCGATTTGTAAGAATAACTAATTGTTGTTTAACTTTCATTATTATTATAATAATAACTGATATTAAATTAATTAAATATGATCCAAATACATGAAATGCATGTATAAAATAATTATAAATTTTTAAACCTGATGAATAACTAACAATACACCATATTCGACTTGTATCATCGATACCATTCGTTTCTTCAATTAAATGTCTATAGCTTGCATCATGAATATAACTACCGATAATTACAATCAAAAGACTAATAAAACCGAATTTTGCTGTTTTTACACTAAGTTTTTTATCGAAACCAGCACCTTTGATTTATCATCATGCTTCTTTCGACTGCAATCGATGTACTTAACCAATGATTCATACTCAAACATATTCATAAAAGAAAATCTAATGAATAACATTGAATTTGTAAAAATATATAATATAGAAGATCTTCACGTTTATTCAGTAAAACATTTTCTGTTTTGACTTTGAAATGAGAAGTACAACTATTTTTGTTTAGATGTTTATTACAAAATCTGCTACTATAATTATTTTCATGCGCAAATCGTTGGTGTATATTTATCTCACAAGAAAAGACTTTAATACATGCACAGATTGTTTTTTTATTAGGTAAATAAAAAATATGGAAAACATGATTTACAACGAGAGATGGTATCCACCAGAATTGATACAGATATTGAATTTATATTTTGAGCATTTAGAAACGAATATGACTTCATTCAGAACATTTCCACCATCTTTCAAGGTTTTGATCATAATGACAATTAAAAATTTCCGTAGCTACAACATTGTTGACCGTATAAGAAATTATTGTGTCTAACTATTTCCTATATGCAATCAAGACTATTGAATATTTTTTTATGTAAATACTCTTATATTCAAGTCTAAGCTATATGCTACTGTTTATCATTTTTCATATTAAAAAAAATTAGATGTCAATTTATTTTTTAGGTAGATTTGATGAGTTCGGCATTGTGGTACGGGTAACCGTTGGTTGTGTTTTGTATGTTTGTAGAAATTTTTGAATTTTTTGCGCAGCGGCTTGATTATTCATGAAATGTTTCTCAACAGCAACTATAGGGTCTTGAGAACATTCATCTAAACCTTTGAGTTCTTCAGGCAAACCACATATTCCTGTTTGACACGGTGGATCAGCTCCGTATACACCCAAACAACAAGCCCACATCAATTTTGGTGCTTGGGATGGTACTTGGTCGCTGCGACTACTACTTGCTAATAATTTCGTCTTTTGAGCAATTGCTTGAGCTTGCTCACTGTTTAGTTTAACGTTATGATCAAGATCGTAAACGAATCCATCATGATAGTGACAATTTCCATAGTTAATTTGTGATGGTATGTAATTTTGTAGGCATTTAGGACATTTTTTGACTTTTTTCTCATCATTTTGTTTGTCTTCATAATCACGTTCTTGTTGAATTTGTTCTTGTGTCTTTTTAAATTCGATATCATCTGTTAAAAGACTACGAAGTAATGGATGCCTGACAATCATTACAATCCATTTTTCTTTTAACTGATAACCATCGTTTGATGATGTAGTCTGAAATAATAAAAAAAAGTATTGTGCGTTTAGAAAGTTCATAAGCATTTTAGTACATTGTTCGTGGACTGTTGTCTTTGTTCGACAATAGCTGTCTTACATTTTTGTCGAATGAATTGATACAAACGAATATTGGAGATTGATAGTGATTTTGACATTTGTGAGTCAGATACACTGAGCATAATTAGTGAATCAATGTCAAAAATAAGCATTGAACGATTGTATTCGTCACATTCTATAGAGAGATGAAAGTTACACATTTTACTGTTATATATGATATGATTGTTACCGAGAAATAAACTAGTTAATAATTCAAATATTTGATTTTCTTCGAATGCATTCTGTTTAGTGAGATAATTAAGATCGATGACTTGAATTGTATCGACATTTCGACTCAAACATCCATTAATAAAACGTGATAGAAGGGTTAATGTTGATGTTTCTTCTTCATTGAGTGCTTTTTGCAAAGTAGGTTCATTATTCAATTCAATTAAACATTTTTTTGCTTCTAAATCAACAAGTATGCGACCTGATGGAAGGCTATTAGGTAGTTTCAATGAATAATCATCATTTTGATTGGCAGAAGTAAAAATATTCGGATAGAGACGGCATATTTCAGGCAAAGTTCCAATACCAAACCAACAACTGAATTCGCGTGCTGCATTATCAGCTAATTCAAGCAATATATGATCAGTAAGTGTACCTGGTTGGCGATAACGATCCATTGCAACAATGATACTTGATCTGAGTGCACTTAGAGCTGCGCCACTGAAATTAGTTGTTATCTTAGTAAGAAAATCGAGACGACTGCTCGTAAAAGTCTGAGGATCTTTGAATAGTAATGGTTGAAGCATTTTTTTGCGAATTTGAGGAGAAGGCCGACCGACAAAAACTTTTGCTTGCATACGACGTAGAAAAGCTTCATCCATCATATTTCGTCGATTGGTGGCACCGAAAACAATCAAATTCGGTATATTTTTTACACCTTCAATATGTGATAAAAGAACACTAATGCCATCGACTTTCGATTGTTGAGCATTATTATCACGTTTCGGAACAAGTCCATCTATTTCATCGATAGTCATTGCGCATATCAGATATGGTATCGTATTCGAACGACCCATTATATCGACAAGTAGTCTTTCTGTTTCTCCGACATAAGGTCGATTTAATTCTCCTGCAGCTAATGGTATTGTCGTCATTGTAATTCCAGCAAAAATTGCAGCTCGTTTTAATATTTCAGATTTACCTTGGAAATAATTAAAATTTTTTTCGTATAATTTCACAGAAATGTCCTACCTGTTCCTGGTGGTCCGTAGAGAAGTAATCCTCGGCCAAACTTAACGATCAACTTGCGATGTTCATCTGCCAAATTAAGCTGAAGAAAAGTGTCAAAATCTCGAATCTGAGCATCATCTTCGGCTATTTTAGTTGTCAATGTTCGAAGTTCTGCTGCATGTTTGGCCAGATCGAGTTCTGCATTTTTAAGTAAAATCTGAGCATCATGTTTTTCCTTTTGATAATCTTTCTTCTTCTTTTGTGCTTCCTCATGAATTTTCATCCAACCTTCATTGCTATTAGATGTCATCATGGTACTAGCTTTCTGTAGCAATTCCTTTACTTCTATTTCGATATCTTTTCCTTTGTCATTGATATTCCGAAGACGATCGTTATATAATTTTACATCTTTCTCTGCTTTTGAACGTTGGCTTTGAAGCGCATCAGCAGCAACAGAACGTTTTTTATTAATTTCACGCAAAATTTTTTGGTCTTCAATCCATAAACGACGTTGTTGTTCATGTTCAGCTGCACTTGCAACAGTATTCTGTAGACAAAATGTTCTCAGATAGGCATGTATATTGTTTAGCACGTTACCATCGTCATCATATGTAACACGTATCTCACTAATTGCCATATCAACAGCTTGACGATCGAGATAAGGAATATGTTTTAAAGTATTTGTTACATAGTGAAAATAACGTCGGACTCGATGTATGTCACCAAGAAGAGTTGCTTTCGAAGTTTCATATGAATTTGTAGTTGAATTAAATGTATGCGAGACAGAACTTAATTGTATGTAATCTTTTATCATTTGTTTAACTAAATGTTTTATTGACGTCAGTTTTTCCCAGCAAGCATCGTTGAGCACTGCTGGTCGAAGATGTTCAACTGTAGTGATGTTTTCCTCTAAAGAAAGCAAGTAGTATCGATACAGTTCCAAAAACTATAAGTTATATGTATTATAGCGATACCTTTGAGAGCACGAAGCCATATATTTACATCACTTTCATCACATTTATTTTGACGACAAATAGCCTTCAGAAGACCTATTAGAGTAATGTCGTCTTGTTGTTCGGAATTTGTAGAAACTGTTGTTGCTGTTGCTGATTGTGCAGTATTTTGGCTCATTTTATTAATTTTAACTTTGGTAGTTGGCTTTGTTTTCCAAATTTTAGGTAAGTTTTTATCATCTGTGCCATCATATTCATAGCTTAATTCAAGAAGAGTAAGCAAAAAATTGAAATTCCATGGCCCAAACGCATCATTTTTTCTCGTGAAAAGATTAGGCCGATATGTTAAACGTACACTCTGATTACTCATATCAATCGGCTCTCGAGTTGATTCCAATGCATATAGATGAAGTATAGAAACACATTGTTCCGTATCAGTAGAACGAAGATATTCGCATGGACTCATAAGCTCATCGACAAATGCTTCCAATTCAGTATAAGTAAACTTTAAAGAAATGTTTAATATAATCGAGTCAAGAGTAACACATTCAGTAGATGTTGAACTACTTTGACTGCTACTTTCATTTTCGTTTATGACTGTTGAAACAAACGGTTCAAATGTAAATTTTTTTTTGTCCGATTCACTCATATTTATAATTAAAAATTAGCAAATGTAATGATTAGAGTAGATTAAGAAGAAAAATATAGATCTAGAATAAAATAATGTTTTGAATCGAACTCTATCTAGTTACTTCATATGAAAAAGAAAAAAAACAATGAAATCTCTAAATGTATTGTCTGTAAATCTATGTAAGAACGAATTTAGTCAATTACGTCGTCTAGTTTGTTCGTTTGCAACTCTATTAGTATTGGTATTGGTTTCCCTAATTTTTTGTTGTTTCTCCACAATACCAACTATTTTTTCTTGATATTTTGCCTGCAATTCACAGTGATGCACTTTCAGATCGGATATAGTTTTTTCAATTTCTTCAAGATTTTCATAATTCTCCGCTGTCAATTTTTTGTTCGAATTGAGTTTGTTGTCTGTTTGACGGAGTGCTTTAGCTTGTTCGAGAAGTGAATTTTGGATTTTGGCAATATCTTTGTCTGCTTTCTCAATTTGTTTCTCAATTGATGATAATTCATTTGTCGTTTTTTCAATTGTTATTTCTGCAGTTCGTTTTTGTTCATTAGCATTTCGTATATTTCTGTTGATTTCATCAGTTGCATTTTGACTTTTTTTAATTTCTTGCTTTTTGGCATCTAATTTGCTTTCAACATGCTGCACATCATTCTTCAGTTGTTTATCACGTAAATTTAATTTATCGAATTTTTGTCGCAATGCTTGCACTTTATTTTCTTGAGTTTGACTTCGAGCACGTGCCGCTTGCTTTTCTTGTTCTAAGTGAGTGAGTTCACTTTGTTTAATTTTAATACTATTCTCTAAAACGACCTTATGTTGTGTCAATTGTTGAATATTTTCTGTTGTCTTTTGAAGTTCTGTAGTTGTATTTTGTAATTCCTGTCGATGTTCATTCAAAGTTTGTTGCTTGTTAGCAATATCGGCGCGTAATTCTTCGACTGACTTTTTATCCGCTTCCAATAGCGTTTGTTGATGAGTCATATCACGCACTTTAACTTTCTCTTCATTCATCAAATTACCAAGCTCTTGATTTAGCTTTTGACTTTCATCTACACATAAATATTGCGAGAGTATATTAGAGTCAAACAAAAACATTTGATATAATAGAAAGATCAGAAAAAAGCTTCGAAATTTTATCAATAATTTCCGCTACAGAAAAATTCTTACCTTTAAGCTGAAGAACAACACGCTTGGCTTCTCGATATTCTCGATTTGCTTTGTCAAGTGCTGTTTGATTTTCATCCATAAGCTTTCGGTGTTCACCCATATTCCGATTTTTCCTCTCAATCTCTGTATTTAAATCTTCAATGTTTGTTTTTAAAGTTTCCTGTTCATTCTTATATGTTGTTACTTCTTGTTGATAACGATGTAGATCATTTACGATTTTACTGAGCTCAGTTTCGACTCGTTGAAGTTTACCTGTTGTTGAACGCAGATTAGACTCAGTCTGCTTCTGTTCTCGAGATACAGTACGATGTCGTTCAACAAGATCTGTGGCAGTAGCTTTCCGTTGTTGAAGTAAAGATGCTTTGTCTTTGGCCAGTTTTTCAGCGCTCGTAAGTTCTTTTACTGTCTGCTGATGCTGTGTTTTGCATTCTTCAACACGATGCTTTGCTTCAGTGTGCTTGGTTTCAAGTTCGACACGTTTGTCTTTTCTGGTTTGCAGTTTATCTTTTGCTCTGTTAAGAGCCGATTCAGCATTAGCTAGTTTTTGCTTCGCTGCATCGCCAAAATTTGAGAAAAAAGGTATCCATGATATCAGCCTTGTAAGTTCAGCTTCTCGCTTTGCTGCATTATATCGAGCCTGAGCAGCCCTTAATTCTTGTTCAGCAGTATTTTCGTCTAATTTAGCCCGTTCTAATTGAACATGTGCTCGTTCTAATTCATGAGCAGCTTTCATATGTTGATTTTTATGATCGCGTTCTTGTTGCGTAAGGCGTAACAATGCTTGTTGAGCTTCTCTATTTTCACTCTCTGCAGTCTGCTTTTCTTGCAATGCTTCGTCTTTTTGCTGGAGTAAATCATTGCATTCTATAGTAAGTTCGTCGAGTTTCAATTGAAGTTCGTCCTGTTTTTTTCGTAAATGTTCAACTTCAGTTGTTTTTGCTTGCTCTTGTCGCTGTAAATTATCAACATTATTTTGAGCTTGAGTAAGTAAAGCTTCAATATTGAATAATTTTTGTTGAAGTCTATTTAACTGATTAGTTTTATCTCTGAGTTCATCTTGTAGTTCTTGAAAAACTTTCTCTAATTCCCGTTTTTCATTTTCTAATCTCTTTTGCTCAATCTGAATTGTATTCAGTTGTTCTTGAGCTTTAGCTAGTTCTTGTGTTACTGTCTGAATCTTTTCATTGACCGACTGAATCTTCTCACGTAGTTGTTCTACTTCTCCTGCCAATTTCTTGATTTTCTCTTGACAAGCTTCGATTTGAGCTTGAAGTCGAGCAACACCTGCTTCCTTTTCTTGAAGAAGTTTTTCGAGCTGTTTTATAACTGCTGTCATTTGTTCAATTTTTTGTTGTATATCTTTTTGTTGAAGTTGTAAAATACGTTCTTGCTCTTTCAATTGTTCAAGTTCGCGTACAATATTCTCGATTTCTTCCTTGCTTCTTTCAATTTCACGCCGTAATTCTTCAATCTTGCGTTCGCAATCTTCTCGTAATTCATTTTCCTGAGTTAAAAGTTCTTCATGTTCTTGAAGTTCTTTAGTAAGTTGTACGATTTGTTCCTGCAAGGCTTTTAAAGACAATTGAAGATAATTTTGTGCATTTGCTTTATCCGTTTCTTTATCCTTGATATTCATAAGTTCTTGTTCTAATTGCTTCTGTTCTTGATCCAGCTTATCTCGTAAAGAACTATTTTCTTTCAATTCACTTTCTAAATTTGCAATATTTTCTTGTTGTTCGTCTATAGCTATTTTTTCTTTAGCTATCAACTCAGCATTGTCCAACTGTTGCTTGCATAAGCTATCATACTGTTTCTCTAACTCTTTTAATTTTTGAGTATCTTGTTCTAATGTACGTAAACTTGCATCGGCCTCATTCAATATCGCTTCATTTGTTTCTTCAAGTGTTTTTCCCTGTTCGACCAATTCTCGCTTTTGATCTTGCAAACGATCGTGCTGACCAGCACAATGATCTATTGCTTTCTGCTTTTCAGCTTTAGTCGCATTGTACTCCTCTGTTCTACCGGCAAAAAAATCATCTTCATCCAGTGCATCGGCCATAAAAGGTGTTAAATTTTCACAAGTGATATACCTAAAAGTATGGAATAATCTTTTTATACAAAACGAATTGAGAAGAGTGTTGAAGTTTCCTATAAGAAATTTGGAGTTACACTCACATCATTGCTTCGATGCTCGTTAGTAGTATGTGAAACTCACGACGACATCATGAATGAAAAATCTGATTTATTGATCTGTAAATTATAACACAGCATAGGACTACGTTTACACAGTCAAGCTTAATTGCATATTTTGCTTAGCCATATTTATGTTTCTTATTTTCTAATTTACTGTTACGAAAACCCTGAGCAATGGATCTCTTCATTACAGCCAGTGGCGCAATCAAGGGGGAGGCAAATGGGCAATTGCCCATTTCATTTAGAAGTTTGCCCATTGAAATTTTTATAAGTAACTTTTTGCCCACTGAAACTTCTTTTTCTCTGAACCAGT
>Ga0097683_1003037_pt1 | contig 13625 bp, 13 predicted proteins | sample ThiBio_1000_plan_2_FD_72846 | JGI IMG/M metagenome (GOLD analysis project Ga0097683, IMG submission 72846) | Wastewater bioreactor microbial communities from Cape Town, South Africa - Thiocy_cont_1000_plan - 1398105538256 (version 2) (version 2) ...
TTATGTTAGCTGGTTTATTTTTTGCTGCCGAAGATGAAACAGGTGCACAATCAGCTATTCCTGAAGGAATTCTTATGATTATTCTATTAATTTGTACCATTATTATTCATTTGATCGTACATTCAGCTTTTGATAAACTTTCTCAATATTTACCTATTGATTCAGAAGAATTTTCAGAATTGCAAACATCGAAAGTAGAACATATCGAAACAATCTATGAAAATGCAAGTCGAGACGCATATTTGCAACCATGTATTACAACACCAAATCGAATAGTTTGGCTTCCAAATGATCGATTAGGTTTAACAGCCGGTGAAATTCAACGAACACAATCATCGGGTTTGAATATTGATATATCGATGGAAGGTGCTAAGTTTAATGAAAAAAATCGAATTGAAATTTCAGACCTACCCCCCAAGCATAACGAATCAAATGAAATTAACGATGTTTTAACTCGTATTTAGATGATACAATAAACTAATGTCACTCACTCAGTTGTCGAAAGGAAAGAGAAAAAAAAATTCTCGGAGAAAAAGAAAACAGTCATTTGAAGTGTTACACACACGTGGTGTTCTTGAATTGAAACAGTAAGTAAGTGTATTTTTTTTCTTCTTTCTTTTTTTTTCTACTGATGTAGTTCAAACGATTTTTCTTTGAATAAAATGAATATTTTTATTCCAAATAAGAATCATGAATTAATGATTATTTACTTCAATGATGAACCAATTGATTTCGATCTTAAACAAATCTTAAACGAACTACATACAAATACGAATATTTGTTCGACAATCGAACAATTAACAACATTGATTAATGATTTACACAATTGTAAAATTATATTGATTCTTGAGGGCCAATATTTATTCGACATTTATTCTCAATTTCAATCGAATAGTAAAATCGATTCGATATTTATCTTCTGTCAAGAGAAAAATATCAATGAGCAACATTTACCAAATATCTATTTCGATTATACATCGCTGTGTTCTTCCGTTGAAAGACGTTTACATATCGTATTCAAACAATTGTCCCTATTCAAAATCATTGATTTCAATCATCCATCTCAAATTTTACTTTGGTATCGTTTGCTACGCGATTCGTTGTTATCAATCGAAACTGAAACAGCAAAACAAGATCTACTCGAATATTCTCGTTTGTACTATGAGAATGATCCGATTCGTTTGAAACAAATCGATGATTTCGAACGCACATTCACACCTTCAGATGCAATTCGTTGGTATACGAATAATTATTTTCCATTTCAATTAATTACAAAAGCTTTACGATGTGAAGATGTCGAAGTTCTTTATCATCTTCGTTATTTTCTTATTCATATTTCCGAACAATTAACTAGACAACAATTATTCGAGTCGAATTTCTATGTTTATTGTGGTTTGATTGTTTCGGCCGACGATCTCGATCGATTGAAATTATCCGTCAATCAATATGTATCAACCAACGGTTTTCTATCGACAAGTCGGTCACGTCATGTCGCTCAAATGTTCAATGCTAATGTTCTGTTCGAAATTTTACTCGATTCAGAAAAACAAATCTATGCTGACATTACTTCATTTAGTTTGCTACCCGACGAACAAGAGATTCTCTTTGATCTTGGAACAATTTTTCAAATCGCAGACATTCGAACTGATGAACATCTATGTATCATATCAATGATTGCAATCGATCAAATTGAATCAATAAAAAACTGGTCTATTGTTAAACAACAATCAAATTTCGAACATATTCTTTCGTTCGGCAAGTATTTAATACAGATTGGTCAATATGAAAATAGTATATCCTATCTACAGAATATTCTACATCGAACAAAACTATACGAATACGAACGATATTATGTTCTTCGTGAATTAGCACGTTCGTTTATTAAAATTGAAGAATACGATCTAGCTCGAGATTATGCACATGATGCGTATCAAATTCATGAATATTGTCTTCACAATGAAATCATTCAAAGTTATTTACTTCTCGGTGAAATCTATTGTTATCAACATGATTATAAACAATCGATGAAATATTACGAACGAATTTTAAATGAAAATACAATTGAAAATCGTGAAGAAAAAATGAAATATCATATTAATATGGCAACAATCTATTTCTCATCGAATAATCTTTCCGATGGTCTCGAACATTCTCATCAATTAATTGAAATGTTAGAACAATCGGATGAAATCGATTTAATGATGATTTCTAATGCACATTCGATTATTGGTAAAGGTTATTATCTCGCCAATAATCTCGATTATGCAATTGAATATTGTCAAAATTCATTGTTTATTCGAACAGAAATCTTGTCTTCTGATCATCCGATTTTAGCCAAACATTATGTTGAATTAGCTGATATTTACGAAGAAAATCATGAATATAATCTTGCCATTGAATATTATATGAAAACAATTGATTTTCATGAGAAATATTCATCGGAAAGTGATCTTTTAGAAAATCAAATAAGTCTCTTGTCAAATATTGGTCGTTGCTGTTTTTGTTTACAAGAATATGATCTTGCACGAATGCATTTCGAAAATGCACTTCAAATTCAAGAACTTCTTTTACCCGATGATGATATTAAAATCGATGATTTACATGAAAATATTGCACTTTGCTATTGGCATTTAACGAATTACGATCGAACAATTGAACATTATCAAATGTCATTAAATTTACGAAAGAAAATTTCATTGAATAGTATCGATATTATTCAATTATACAAACAGATCGGTATTTGTTATGAACATAAGAACGATTATGAACGAGCACGAGAAAACTATCATCAAGCATTAGAATGGCAAAAACAAATGCCATCATCTGATGAACAACTTATTGCTGATATATGTCAACTATTAGCAATGAATTATGAACATGAGAAACATTTCGAATCAGCAATTTGCTATTTTCAATTAGGACTGAATCATCATCATCATGAAAAATTTCGAATCTATCGCAGTCTGGCGAGATTATTCATTGAAATACATGAGTATGATTCAGCTATTGAATATTTAGAAAAACTTTTGAATTCATCGGCTGATATAAATCTGTATGTTCAATTAGCATTTTGTTATACAGAAAAGAAACAATATGATCGATCGGTTGAATATTATCAATATGCAATTGATCTTTATAAAAATTCATCGTGCAAAATCGATAATGATTTATTGATTCATTTATACGAACAATTGGCAATAGGATTTGAATTACAAGAAAAGTATTCGTTAGCATTAGAAACTTACAAACAAACAATAGAATTTCTCGAACATAGTCATTGTCGATGTGCAAAAATGTTTTGTAAATTAAGTGAATTATGTTGTTTGTTAGAACAGTATGAGACAGCAATGAATTATTGTGAAAAATCCATGGAACTTGTTCGAAATCATTGTCCAAATGAATATAGTCTAGCTGGTAAAATCAATGAAATCAAAGGTTCAATTTATGATTGTTATGAAAATGATCGTCTCGCTGAACATTCATATAAACAAGCAAAAGATCTGTATTGTTTAGCAACGAATCATAATGATGATATTCGTCGAATTGAAATTATTCTACAAGATTTTCATCAAACATCATCGGTCGTATTACCGAAACGTCAAATAATCTTATTTATTATTCTATTTTCTATTATGTTTCTACTTTTCTGTTTCTTTAGTGAATTTTGTCAAGATATACACATTCATTTTGTTGATTCTATTTTATATACACGAAATAAACAAAGATAAAGTGACAAAAAAACATCATAAATATCTTATCATTTCATGATGAAAGTACATATCATTATTATTTTAATCTGCGTAGTAAAAATAATCAATGCAAAAATTAACATTGAACGAAATGTTGACGGTGAATTTGTTTTTACACAGTTACGCGGTTCGAATTATTTGCGTTTAGCAAATCGTTCGATGCCGATTCTATTCGAACCTGAACTATATCCAACATGGGATATTGAAAATGCAATAAAAGAAATGAATTATTATGGATACAATTATGTTCGAGTATTTGTCGATTGTCCGACACTTTATCATGGATTTGGCATGGAAACACCGGGAGTACCAATGAATTTTACAATGAATATCGTTGATTTTTTACTGAAAGCTGCAAAATATGATATTGCTGTGATGTTGACAGCGATTTGGACGCCGATTAATTATCAATCGATTATAATGTCTTATCCTGTACCAGCGAATGTAACTGGCATGAATGTAGTGATTTTTCATGCTGGTCAAGCAGCAGGCAAAGCTCAATTTTTCATTGATCTATTATCAGAAATTAAAAATATGAGTCAAACAGCATTTGATAATATATTTGCTATTGATATTTTCAATGAAATACAAGTATCTGTACATGAACAACCGTATTCATTGACAAGTGGTCTAGTGACTTTTGTTGGTCGACAATTTGACATGGGAAAAGGTGCTGACCGACAAGAATTACTCGATGTTTGCGGAAATATTTGGTTTAATACTGTTTGCAAAGCAATTAAATCCGTTGGTCCATCGATTCTTGTTAGTGCAAGTGTATTCTCGCCGAATTCAGTTGGACATAATGGTTTCGATGGAGTGGAACCACGGCCACCAAATGCCGATCCACGATATCCATTACGACCAGCAAGTTTAGTCAATAGTCTTGCTGATTATATTGATTTACATGCCTATCCTGGTCATAATGATACACAAGCACAATTTGATGGAGCTGCATTGAGTCGAGTTAAACCACTTCTGTTAGGTGAAACAGGCGCTTTCAAAGTTCCGTATCCAACTGCTGTGCTTGGCGCTGAAGTTATTAAAAGTGTGATGATCGAAAGTTTGAATTATGGTTTCAGTGGTTGGGGTATGTGGACGTGGGATACTGTTGAACAAGTAACACTTTGGACATTGACAGAAGCAAACAATACGATGAACAATATTCTATCGCCTCGTGTTTGGCCTATTGTCTCTTGATTCTGTCGGTTATATGACGCCCTCTTTTGAAATAAAATAATAATAATCTGAAGACTTAAAAACCAATGACAAATGTTCTTACGAAATTACGTACATACATACATATAAATGTCCTACTTTTTCTTATTCAGGGATTATAAGTGCAATAATGCCTCTGTTTGAAACTATTCCTATTGATATTGAACATGTACGTCAGTTAGCACGTGAGCATTGGAATGTTGAATTAGGAGAATGTGCGAAAGCATCACAAAATCATACGTTTTATGCAAAAAAAAATACAACGGAACGGTTCGTTCTACGTGTTACACCTGATCCAAGAAATGAACGACTCAATAGTACAAAATTAGAAGTAGCACTTTTGGATTATTTACATGAAAATCACTTGCCAGTTTGTCGAACTATTCCAAGTGTTCTTACTTCGTCGAATGTTGTACATAGTGATCCATTGATTCTTTGTCTTTTTACATTTGCAACTGGAGAACCAGTCGTTTATACGGATTGGACATGGATGACTACACGTGAAATAGTTGTTGGACTCGGACGATGGTTTGCTCGTCTTCATACATTGACACAACGATTTGTTCAAGAACAACCTGAACTTGCTGCTCATGCTCGTCTTTGGACAACATTACACGACGGAGTTCTAGCCGAAGTACCAGTCGATGAACACGATCAAAAAACAGTATCCGATCCGAAACAATTCGGTTTGATTCATGGTGATGTTAATCCAAGTAATTATTATTGGGATCCATCACTCGGCATGCCATGTATGTTCGATTGGGATCAATTACAACGATGTTGGTTTCTCTACGATTTATCAGCACCTATTTGGGGCGTTATGTCTCTTGAACGATATGGTTCACCCATCGATAGATCATCGGTACCACAGGCGAATTCAGAACTTTATCTAGCGTGGATTCTCGAAGGATATCAATCGGATGAAAGCGGTTTCGTTGTTGATCGTGCAGCTTTACAACGAATGATATTGATTCGTCGAGAACTCTACAATCGATTTTGTCGACGTGCAATTTTAGAAATACCTGCCGATCATCCGATGGCAAGTTTTTGCAAATCTGTAGTTGATGCATTCGATAAAGAAGAACAAAAATAAATAACTCTCTCAAAATTTTTATTCAAGCAAAAGAAAAATATGACAGTCAGTTTATATTGATTCTAAGAACCATTGTTGATAATTATTTCCATTGAACGTATGTGGATAAACGTTGCCCATGTAGTTCGAATCTAATACAGTTGAATAGGCAACATTTTCTAAAACATAACTATTATCATGTTGTTGAATAAGTTTCCATTTTTGTAAATTTTCATTTTCATCATTTTTCGTATACACAAAACGATATCCTTCAGGATGAAGTACCAATGATGTGACGAGATTTTTCAGTGCATAATAATTATTATCTTTTAATAGAAGTTTCCATTTTTGTGAGTTTCTACCATTGTATTCCGATGTAGAAATCGATGTATCACTATGTGAATCCAATACTCGATTGGTTTGTTTATTTCGTAAAGTTACAATCATATTAGGATAGGGTTTTACCGTTGGAATATGTACAAACCATCGTTGATGATTATTTCCATTGAATTCATTTGGATAAACTTCGCCTTCATAGTTCGAACTGATGACTTCTGGCGAGAGAATACTTTCGAAAACATAACTACCATCTTGTTGTCGAATAACTTTCCATTTTTGACAATCACTACGATTCATATTATTTGTATACATTATATTATCATCGATTTGTATGACATGCGATGTTGCTAAATTTTTCAGGATATAAATTCCTTGTTTTTGTTTAAGAAAAATCCATTTTTGATTATTATCTCCTTTGTATTTTTGTGTAAATAGATTTTTTTCTAGATCACTTCCAAGAGCTAGATTGGTTTTCTTACATGTTAAAACAGCAATCATATTATCGAATGGATCAGTACTTGATGGTAGGAAAAACCATTGTTGCTGAGCATCATCATCGGCAGCATGAAAATAAACGTCACCTGCACTGTTCGAATTCATAACTGTTGAAGATCTGATCTTCTCAAGAATATAACTGCCGTCATGCTGTCGACTAAGTCTCAATTTTTCATCGATAGGAATATCATATGCGAGATTTTTCAATGTATACACATCATCTTCATGTTTAATAAATAACCATTTTTGATTATTATCATTATTTTGATCCATTGTACGAAGTTCTCGTGTTGAACTCAAATATAAAACTCGATTCGTTTGTTTATTCTTCAAAATAAGAATGCTATTATCAGCGGGATATAAATCCGTCTAAAAACAGAATACAATTTGTAATCATCGTTGGCCAATCAACTTACTAAAACAAACGAAAATGAAATTCTTATTAAATGATGAACTATTTAACATACCATTCTTTTTCGGCTTTGTCGTCGTTGTCGTCGTCGTCGAAGTAGTAGTAGTAGTAGTTGTTGTTGTTGTTGTTGTTGTTGTGGTGGTGGTGGTGGTAGTAGTTTTGGGCTTACGAGTCTTTTTTTCTACGAAAAAGAGAAATGAAAATTCCGTTATGAAATGAAACTGCATACGGCATTGTGCGTTGACATGTTCGTATAGAATTGCTGCGTTTTTATTTGTATTTACTAATAAAATATTGCCTTGTTTATCAAGAAACATGGATCCATATTTAGTTAATTCGCAATCATCATCTAAAAGATTCGTTTTTGATTGATCAATTCTCATATTGAAAAAAAAAGAATGTTTTCTCTATACTTGTTAATTGAATAATTTTTCGGCATCTCCAAGCACGATTTGAATTCAATGAACATTGAAAAATACGTCGTTGCGCTATATCATAACAATAAATGGTATTAAAATCAGCTTCATCAACAATCATTGTATAAATCTCAGACGATCGTGGTAAACGAAACAGAAGTGTAGCAGCACCGAGATTCTTTTCTTCTGGATCGAGTTTGAAACGATGCATGCCTGTATTATCGACAACATAAAGTTGACTACCATCATCAGTAACATAAATAGCTCGTGGTGCATTCAAATGTTCGGCAACAACTACTTCCTGTTGATCATTTTCATGAGCTGAATATTTCAAAATACGATTTTTAGTATAATCCGATACGAACAGATTATAAGATTTATCAAAAAAAATTGTTTGACTTTTCCCGTTGTCATCTTCAATGACACTGCCACTTCGTTTGATATCATTTTCTTGAGGTGCTATGGCAAGAGATGCATGACTTTTATGAATACGATGATCGGCTATTGTATGCCATTGTTTTTGTGATAAAATGAATTGATTTAATTCTTGCGGACTATCATTTGCTGTTATCGCACTCAAAGATAGTACACTGTTTAAATCTGTATCGAAACGTTGTGCTTGTGATGACCATTTTGAACACGGTCCAGTAATACCTAATTTGAATCTTATTAAAAATATAGACGAATTTAATTTTAATACAAACTTTGCACTCGTTTTCCATAGATTTGTTGAATCAGTATTTGATCGATCACTGGCAAATAATCGGCTCTTGTTCTATTGTATGCTTTAGGATATTCGGCTTGCATAATTGAGTCGGGATTATCTTCGATATGGCCCAATCCGAGTACATGTCCGATTTCATGCATAGCAATATGAAATAAATTTGGTTCCGTCGAATTGAAACTAAAAGAAAAGTTGATTTTTTTTATTGTTTTTCATTTTTCGTTTCGAATATACCTATCAGTAAAATTAAATTTCTTATTGATATGAATAAATCTGGGAGAGGCTCTTCCTGCTAGTGATGCATGGGCATATTCAGATTTAGTTGAAAACCGATCGTTTTTTACATTCACCTTAACATAATTGGCACGTTGAAGTTCTATAGCGTCGAAAACAGTATCCACATGGTAACCGCCTTTATCATCAATAAAGTCAACGACAATATTAGCTGGACATACTTCACAAACTTTTTCAAATGTTAATGGTATATATTTCGACCATTCATGAAAAGCATCGTCAATAATTGATTCTTGAATTGTACGAGACAGTTGTGTGTATGAAGCAAATGAAGATATACGATATGTTAGGAAACTTTTATTCCTTCGTGTAGACAACGACGCATGCATTGTATTCGTATTCGTCGAGAAATCTTGTACAATATCTGCGACACCACATCGTTCTCTTTGCATGTATTGTTTTGTTATATCGTCGATTACACCTGTTTCTTCGAGACCTCGGAGTTTTTGAAATTTTTTGATGGCATCTGTATAGGGATCACCATGGGTACGATACATTACAGGATATGTATCCGAGTCTGAATCAGAATCATTTTCGTCGTTCAAGTAACCGTAACTTTTAAGATATTCTCGTGGATCAAAATCTTCATTAGAAGTTCGTAATTTTACTGGCGTTGCAAATCCAACAACGCCTGCAAATAATAGAGCATAAAATATCTTGGATATAACCATAATTGAGAAAGAAATGTATATGAAAAATTATATATGTGTGTATATATATATATAACTATATCGTTTGACTCATGATAAAGATGGGATTTTTGTATGGGAAATAGTATCTAAGCAAAAATATGTTACTTTCCTTATCTATTTTTTCTTATTCCTTTCTCTATATGTAAGATATTTGATACGTTACGAGATTAAGAGTGAGATATTTCCCACGATTTTTATTAAACATAGAAAGATAAATGTAAATGATTGATTAAAAATGATGAATATACTATTACACACAGAATTATTAATAATTGAATACAAGCCCGATGAACTAATAGAAACTTCGATATAACTGCCATTTCTTGTCAATCTTTCGATGTAAATACGAAACAAAGACATACGTAGTTTTTGTTTCATTTGTTCGAGTAACTGTTGAGATACATTGGAATCCATTTGAGCTACTGACTAATACAATTGAATATTATTGGAATATAGATTATATTTGTACCTGCTGATGAATTTGAACATATTTCTAGCCTAACCTTTTCTTTCTCAGTATTTATTGAAGAAAGAAAACAACAAGACAAGAGTTAATCATCGAATACAAATACATTGTTGTTTCTGTTCTTTTTCATAAGTAAATTAAACACTTTTAATGAAATAAGAAAAAAATAGTTTCTCATTGGATTTTCTTATTTTGTGTTGTAGACCATACTTTTCTGGCAATCAATGTTGACCAATAGAAATTAAGTATTAACGTCAAAATATAAAGAGCTACCTGTATTAGAATAAAAATAAAACTAATCATGTCACGGGCATTGAGAGTCATTTCAATAAATTTTAGTACAGCCATAGTGACATATACGCATATAATTATTCCATAAATTAAACGACACAAAATAAACGTAATAGCAAATAGAAGATTAAACAAATCTTTTATACGAGGTCTTGCAGAAAAAATCACTGCAAGACTTAATGGAATAGTAGAAAGTTCTCCAAAGTGTAAGAAAAAGTGATTTAAATGACCAACACGTGTATACAATCCTATTAAAAAAATGAATAATAAATATAAAATTCGGTTTTATATAACTAACCCGACACAATTGCAAATATGTGTGTTATATGATGGATCCATTCCGAACTATTTCGAACTAAATCATATCGAAATTTAATAACAGTATCATAGATAAAATAACCAGCAGAGTAGCATAAAAAATAGGTCGCTATTTCATCATTTGTACCTTTGATACCACCACCAAGCATTTTATTAACTTGAGTTAAATCTACTGGTGTAGACATAAAATAGAGGCAAACAGAAAGAGCAGATATACACGCATGAATAGTTCCGATGATATAGCTTTTGATATATGGGGTCATAGATGATTGTAAAAAGTAGAACATTACGCTATTCATAATGATAGAGATTAATATTAACGATAGTATTGGAATGTCTGATGAAGGATTCGATCCAAGATCTACATATAATTATGAATAAATATATTAATGAATAATATTTCATAATACTTACATTGAATACGCACATTATCGTCGATTAACATTGATAATGAAATGATTTTAATGTATCTTCGTTTTTATTTTTCTCCGTGTTCGCTATTTATTCTAGGTATTAAGTATTCGATCATGCGTGCAACTGATGATTAAAACAAATGCAAGTCTTCAAGGTCTACATTACGTAGTTGAAGAAAAACTTCAAAGTTTTCTTCTACCGATTTCTTCTTACAAAAAAATAAATTAAAGTTTATTTTGAAAGCATCAATTGTTTCATTTCGACTTTCGAGAACTTTCTATTAATCATTATTATTTTTTGTTCCGATGGCACCTACAACGCCACCAAGAAAACCGATTATAACTCGTATTAGTCAAGTAAAGATCATAAATTATTCGGAAAATTCATTGAATCAATCGGCAAGCACATGGCCATGGAACGTAATAAAATCGAATCGATCAAAGCTGATGATAATTTTAAAAAAAAAACGTATAAATTTTAGTCGACTGATTTAAATACAAGTGCATTCGATGATGAACGTCGTCTGTTCACATTCTATTGGATCAAAGGACGTGGCTTAGATGAAACTCGAAGGCACGAATACCGATTTTATAGTATATAGTTTTAATTGAAAATATGATTTTATATTTTAGAGCACTTGGTGGATTTTCTCTAAGAAACTGTTATTGTTATTCTATGATAGCTATCATATTAGCAGCTATCTTTGTTGGAGCAATCATAGCAGCTACTAGTGTACTTGGTACATTATTTTTAGAAATATTTATTACTAATTTCATATATTCTTCGATTATTTATTAGCATCACAATGGCATAGAAGAATAGCAAATATTGAGATGATCACAGGCAAATAATAATAATAATAATAATAACAACGAATTCTTATAGCATTTCGTTTTCTTTAGACATCACAGCAACAACAACAATAACATCAAGTATAAATAATGAATTTACCTGGTTTCTCTAATATTAAATTCCATTTCTTTTTGTATTTTAGGCGCAAGTGCTTTGACAACAAGTGTAACATCAGCTGGCACATCCTCGATAAGTACGACGATAACTAGTTCGACCACTAGTGAAACTACAAGTGCTTCGACAACAAGTATTTAGACAAAACAAAATGTTCTTTGTTTTTCTTATATTAAATAATTATAATACACTTAGTCGCAAGTACAGCAGTAACAACGACAGTCACCGTTTGTACTTCAAGTATGTTTTAACAAAACCAATCATGGATCGACTCGTTTTTGTTCGTTCTTTATTTAGTAACATCAACTGCAGCACCCTATACGACTTGTTCGTTATTTTCTAACTTTTATTTGTGCATAGAATAATGTATCGTTAATTTTCTGTTTTAGGCAGCAATCTTCATTGGAGTTCATCAGGAGTTACTGTTGCTGGAGCTGGCGAAGGTTCAACTGCAAATAAATTAAAAAATCCAACAGCATTATATGTCGATGAAAATATTGTTTACATTTGTGATACTGAAAATCATCGAATTCAACAATGGACTCAATGTGAATCATCAGCCAAGACAATAGCTGGCAGTACTACAGGTGCTGCTGGTGTAAATTCTGTTTTATTAAACAAACCTCAAGATTTTGCTTTTGATAAAAATGGATATTTGTACATTGCCGATGGTGACAATCATCGTGTCCAACGTTTTCCTCCGAATTCAACAACGGGTACTACTGTTGCTGGTGTTACTAGTTCGAAAACATCAGCATTAAACAATTTAGATCATCTAACATCTCTTCTTGTTGATGATGATCTTAATATTTATATTCTTGATAGACACAACGAGCGAGTGATACTATGGCCACCAAATGCCACGCAAGGCATTGTTTTAATCAGCAGTTCTCTTTTGAAAGAAACTCAAGACATATTATTTCTACCTAATTCAACCAATCAAGTCTATATAAGTGATCCGAAAAATAGTAAAATCTATGTATGGACATTTAATGAATCTAATGCTAATTATACGATTTCTTCAGTTGGTAGCGGTAGCGATAGTCTTAACAAACAGACTGGCATGGCTCTCGATCCTTATGGTAATTTATATGTTGCTGACACAGAGAATAATCGAATTGTGATGTATTGTGCTGGATCAGCATCGGGCACTGTTATCGCTACAGGTACTTCACCTTCAATTTCCAAGCCAACAGCTGTTGCCTTAGATTCAAATCTTAATCTTTATGTGGTCTCAAAAGATAGCGATACTGTTATCGGATTACCACGATTATAAAAGTATTGTAATAATTTTATTCTGCGAGAAAATGACATGATTTCTGATAAACAGGACACTCCTTTAATTCCCGACACATTTTTGACGTGTTTTTCGTTGATTTTTCTCTCGCATCTTGAGCTACACATATAAATTCATTATGTGAGTATCATCGAGCATTAACTGTTTGGTTTCACATCTATAAAAGAAAAGGTATAAAATTATTTTTCGATATTAAACTAAAATTTCGAGTAATAATTGATTTTAATTGAGTTCGAACATCTAAATTCACTATTTCGACGATTTCATGAGTTCTCAATGTTACACTCGAACGTGAAAAAGTTGCAATTTTACAGAGTTTAGTACTGAACGTTGCTTTACCGCACTTCGTGTAACATGATGAACACAAAAATGATAAATGCTAATATACGTACAAAGCGCGGATAAAGGAGGTAGAAGTGATAGGAAATGAAATATGATCGTAGAAGGTGAGAAGGAGTTGCCGAT
>Ga0097683_1003161_pt1 | contig 13082 bp, 10 predicted proteins | sample ThiBio_1000_plan_2_FD_72846 | JGI IMG/M metagenome (GOLD analysis project Ga0097683, IMG submission 72846) | Wastewater bioreactor microbial communities from Cape Town, South Africa - Thiocy_cont_1000_plan - 1398105538256 (version 2) (version 2) ...
TCTGCCATACGAGACCATCGACATCGACCTGATGACGGGGGAGCAAAAGCAACCGGCGTTTCTTGCGCTCAACCCGTTCGGGCAAGTACCCGTGATCGACGATGACGGGCAGGTGATCGCCGATTCGAATGCGATTCTCGTCTACCTCGCAAGTCGCTACGATGCGCACGGGACCTGGTTGCCCCGTGCCCCCCTGACGGCCGCCGCGGTGCAGCGCTGGCTGTCGGTGGCCGCCGGCGATCTGGCCTTCGGACCGGCGGCCGCGCGCGTGGTTGTCGTGTTCAAGCGTCCCATCGACGCCACGGCGATGATCGAGCGCGCCACACTCCTCCTGTCGCGCATGCAAGCCCATCTGTCGGCACCGCAGGCGACGCCGTTTCTCGCCGGCGACACGCCAACGATTGCCGACGTGGCGTGCTATACGTATCTCGCGCATGCGCCCGAGGGCAACGTCCCGCTCGAACCGTATCCGGCCGTGCTTGCGTGGTTGGCCCGTGTCGCCGCGTTGCCGCGCTTCGTGCCGATGGTGTCGAGCGCTTGCGGCCTGAACGCCGCCTGAGCCTCGGGAGGACATCATGAATACGTCCGAATCCCCTTCGGTCCCCACGTCACCGTTCCATACAGGCGAACTCGCCGTGCAGACACTGGCCGGTTCGCGTGAAGCGATAGCGGATATCGGGGCGCGGGTGATCCGCAGCGCGATGCCCGATCAGCATCGTCAGTTCTTCGCCCAGTTGCCGTTTCTGGTCGTGGGTGCGCTCGACGCGCGGGGGCAACCCTGGGCAACGCTGTTAAGCGGCACGCCCGGCTTCGCCCAGGCGCCGGAGCCGACGTTGCTGCGGGTGAATGCCTTGCCGCCCGCCACCGATCCTTTGTACGGCGCCGTGACGCCAGGCGCGCCGGTGGGCGTGTTGGGGCTCGAGCCGTCGACACGCCGCCGGAATCGTGTGAACGGACAGGTCGTCGACGCAGATGCGCAGGGCTTTGCGATTCGCGTTGCGCAGAGCTTCGGCAACTGCCCGCAGTACATCCACAAACGCGACATCACGCCGCAAGCGCACGCGGGACGGGCACTGGCCGAGCCGCCGCGGACATCGCTCGACGACGATGCGCAATGGCAGATCGCGAGCGCCGACACGTTCTTCATCGCCACGCATTACGCGGGCGACGGCGCGACCGAGCGCAGCGCCGGTACGGACGTCTCGCATCGCGGCGGCAAGCCGGGCTTCGTGCGTGTCGACGATGCCAACACGCTGACGTGGCCCGACTTCCGTGGCAACGCCTACTACAACACGCTGGGCAATCTGCACGCCAATCCGAGGGCGGGACTGGTGTTCGTCGACTTTGCGTCGGGCGACTTTCTGCACGTGGCAGGCGACGCGGAAATTCTTTGGCAGGACGAAACGACGAGCGGCTTCGCCGGCGCACAGCGGCTTGTGCGCATGCGGGTGCGCGAGGTTCGGCGCGTGCATGGCGCGCTGCCGGCCGCGTGGCGCGATGGCGAGACGTCACCGAGCGTCGAACGCACGGGCGCATGGCCAACCGCTTGATACTGCGCGCTCACACCCCATTCGCCTCGGGCTCACCTCGGGCTCACTTCAGGCTCACCTCGGGTTCGCCTCGCGCTTGCCGCAAGGGTTCGCTGCGTGTAAAGTGTGCCCACGCCCGTCGAGTGACGGGCGCCTCTCTTCTCCTCATCGATCCATGACTGTTCACACGTCCCTTCGACTTGCCGTAGCACCGCCGCAACGCGCGGTGGGTGCACGTCTGCGCGGACGTTTTGCAGCAGTCGCGCCTCCCCCGCCGGCCGGCGTGGCACCGCCCGCTGGGGTGGTCGCTGCCGCAGTCGCCGATACCGGCATCGTGGCCTGACGCCACGGTTGGCGCGCCGGGCGTTCGTCGCCCGGCACAACACCTTTTCATTCGAATTTCAGTTTCGATCCGCCTGTCAGCGCATCGTGCGTCGAACGCCGTGACGTTGTGTCATGCCGTGTCGGCGACGGCGTCGCGTCACGGGGAGCGGCGTTCTTGAGCCGTTTTCATTGACGTCGCGCCCGGCAGGCTGGACATCCTGTTCAGGGGAAGATCGATGCAATCAGAAGGTCTCGCGTGGCGCCGGCACGGCGCGACGCTCTTGTTTGTCCTGCTTTGGAGCGGCGGCGCACTGGCTGCCAAATGGGGGCTGGCGCATGCGTCGGCGTTTGCGTTTCTCGTCATTCGACTGGGGGTGGCGCTGGCTGCGCTCACACTCATCGCACTGACGCGCCGTCAATGGTGGCCGGCCGCGAACACCCGGTGGCAGGTGGCGGGCACCGGTGTGCTGCTCATTGGCGGCTATCAGGCGGCGTACCTGCTGGCGCTCTCGCACGGCGTCACGCCCGGCGCACTCGCCACGGTGCTGGGCGTGCAGCCGATTCTCACGCTGGTGGCGCTGGAGCGGGCGCATAGCGCGCGACGTCTCACCGGACTTGCGCTCGCTCTCGCCGGTCTCGCACTGGTCGTCGCGCAAAGCCTGATGTCGGCGCGGTTGTCGGCGGCGGGCTCGCTGTGGGCGCTGGCCGCGCTGGCGTGCATGACGCTGGGTACCCTCGCGCAGAAAGGCTCGCGACAAACGCCGCTCGACGTACTGCCGCTGCAATACGCGGTCGGGTTCGCGCTGGCGTTGCTCGTCGTGCCCACGCAACCGTGGCACGTCGACGCGTCGCTCGGTTTCTGGCTGCCGCTGCTCTATATGGCGCTCGTGATTTCGGTCGGCGCGACGCTGCTGCTCTACCGCATGATCGCGACGGGCAATCTCGTCACCGTCACCAGCCTGTTCTATCTGGTGCCCGTAGTGACGGCGCTGCTCGACTGGGGCATCTTCGGCCATCGTCCCACGGCGCTCGCCGTCGCAGGCACGGCCGCGATCCTGCTGGGACTGCGATTGGCGCTTCGATAGGTCAGTCGCGCGTCATCTCGGCTAAGATTGTCGGCTACCGGGTGACAATGCTGGGGCGAATCCCCTCGTTGTCACCTGGATCTTCTTATGACTGGGAGCTTGCGGATGGATTTACTCGACGACATGCGGATCTTCGTCACTGCGGTCGATGCCATGAGCTTCACGGGCGCGGCGGCGAAGCTCAGCCTATCGAAACAGTTCGTGAGCCGCCGTATCTCGTCGCTGGAGCAGGCGCTTGGCGTGCGTTTGTTGTTGCGGACGACGCGGCGACTCGCGGTCACGGACCTCGGCCGCGTCTATTACGAGCGCGCGCGGCGCATTCTCGACGACGTGGAGGCGGCCAACCTCGCCGTGAGCAGTCAAGGGGAGCGCCCGCGTGGCAATCTGCGGGTCTCCGCCCCCATGTCATTCGGCACGATGTTTCTCGGGTCGGTCATTCCGTCGTTTCTCACGACCTATCCGGACGTCACCATCGAGCTGGAACTCAACGACCGCACCGTCGACATCATCGGCGAAGGCTACGACGTGGCGGTGCGCATCGGTGCACTGGCCGATTCGTCGCTGATCGGCCGGGCGGTCGCGCCCATGCGCATGGTGACCTGCGCCAGCCCGCGGTATCTGGAGGCGCACGATGCGCCGCAAACGCCGGAAGCGCTGCGCGAGCACGCCCTGCTGCCCTATGGGCATAGCCAGCGCGTGAGCTGGACGTACACGCGAGACGGTCATCCGGTCGAAATTCCGGTGACCGGTCGCCTGCGCGTGAACAATGGCGAACTGGCACGTGACGCCGCCGTGGCCGGGCTCGGCATCACGTGGCTGCCGGTGTTCATCGTGGCGCCCGCCTTGCTGAGTGGGCGGCTGGTCACGGTCCTCGACGCGTTCGCGCCCGCCCCGTCGGCGATCCACGTGGTCTATCCGCAGCATCGACAGGCATCGCTCGTGATTCGCGCGTTTTCCGATTTCCTGTCGTCCGCATGTAGCGTGGCCGGTACTCAATGGTGACCTTTTGCGCAATGTTTGGCGTCCCGACGCACGGGAATCGGCCGTCAGACTTGACCATCCATAGCCCGGACGGGGATACTTGACAGGTTAAAAACCCAGCTTTTCCACGCCGATGACCACGATTCTGCAACACATTCCCACGGGACAACGGGTCGGCATCGCCTTTTCGGGCGGTCTCGACACCAGCGCTGCGCTGCTTTGGATGCGCCAAAAGGGCGCGATTCCGTACGCTTACACGGCCAATCTGGGTCAGCCGGACGAACCCGACTATGACGAAATCCCGCGCCGCGCCATGGGTTACGGCGCCGAGAACGCCCGTCTGATCGACTGCCGTGCGCAACTCGTGGCCGAGGGCATCGCCGCTCTGCAATCGGGCGCGTTCCACATCTCGACCGCCGGCGTCACGTACTTCAACACCACGCCGATCGGCCGCGCCGTCACGGGCACGATGCTCGTCGCGGCAATGAAGGAAGATGACGTCAATATCTGGGGCGATGGCAGCACGTACAAGGGCAATGACATCGAGCGCTTCTACCGCTACGGTCTCTTGACCAACCCGGGCCTGCAAATCTACAAGCCGTGGCTCGACCAGACGTTCATCGACGAACTGGGCGGCCGCAAGGAAATGTCGGAATTCCTGATCGCCAACGGCTTCGATTACAAGATGTCGGTCGAGAAGGCCTATTCGACGGACTCGAACATGCTGGGGGCGACGCACGAAGCCAAGGACCTCGAGCACCTGAATTCGGGCATCAAGATCGTGCAGCCGATCATGGGCGTGCCGTTCTGGCGCGACGACTGCGCGATCAAGGCCGAAGAAGTCACCGTGCGCTTCGAAGAAGGCCAGCCGGTGGCGCTCAATGGCAAGACGTTCGCGAGCGCCGTCGAGTTGTTCGAGGAAGCCAATCGCATCGGCGGCCGTCACGGCCTGGGCATGAGCGATCAGATCGAGAACCGCATCATCGAAGCCAAGAGCCGTGGCATCTATGAAGCCCCGGGCCTCGCGCTGCTGTTCATCGCGTACGAGCGTCTGGTCACCGGCATCCACAACGAAGACACCATCGAGCAATATCGCGAGAATGGCCGCCGCCTCGGCCGTCTGCTGTATCAGGGCCGCTGGTTCGACCCGCAAGCCATCATGCTGCGCGAGTCGGCACAGCGCTGGGTGGCACGTGCCGTGACCGGCGAAGTGACCGTCGAGCTGCGTCGCGGCAACGATTACTCGCTGCTCAACACGACGTCGCCGAACCTGACGTACAAGCCCGAGCGTCTGACGATGGAAAAGGGGGACTCGGTGTTCACGCCGCTCGACCGTATCGGCCAGCTCACGATGCGCACGCTCGACATCGTCGACACGCGCGAGAAGCTCATGACCTATGCCAAGGCCGGTCCGCTCACCGCATCGAGCGGCGACGCCCTGCCGCAGCTCGAAAGCAAGAAGGACTGAGTCGGCCAACACTCGCCGTGCCTCTCGGGGCGCTGCGAGTATCGCCCGCCACAACAGGCGGCGCGCCCTGAAAGGAGCGCGCCGCCTTTGTTTTTGGTCTGTCACGGTTCACACGCTAAGATAGCGTCAAAATCAGCCACATCCCCAATCGTTACGCATTCGGGCTGCGCGCCGTGTCACGTTTCGCGGACAGGCGCATGCGATGGAGACCCTGCGTTGGTACGCTTGATATTGCTGTTGCTCGGCGTCGATTACTTGCGCCGCCGCGCCCTCGCCCTGATTTGGATCGGGGCAATTTTCTTCGCTTTCGGGCTGGCGCTGATCGTCGATGCCCTCGACGGGGTGGTGCACTTCCCGCTCAACGTGTTCGCCTGGCTGTTGCTGCTCGAAGGCCTGGCGACGCTGGCCATCGTCAGCATCGGCGTTGGCGGCCAGCGCATCGTGCGCGGACTCAAGGGCGGCACCTTTACCCTCGCCGCGTTGCTGGTGCTCTTCTTTCATCAACAGCACGGTAACTTCTGGCTGTCGATGTTGTTCGGTACGCTATTCCTCGCCGATGGGCTGCTGCAATGCGTGGCGGCCTATGTCGTGCGGTATCCGCGCTGGATGTGGGCCACGGCGGGCGGATTGGTCGAGATTGCCGTGGCGATCTTCTTCTATCAGCCGTATCCGACGCACTACAAGGGCACCTTGCCCTACGCCATCGGGCTGGGGCTCGCGTTCACCGGGTGGAACTTACTGGTCCTCGCCATGCGCGCGCGGCGCCTGCGCCGCGACTTCCGCGTCGAGCAGGTTCTCGGCAGCCCCAGCGACAAACGCGGCTTGTGGAGGAATCGTCCCCGCGCACCGCGCTGGGAGGGCCCACCCGCCGACGGCGAACCCGCGTTGACGGTGCACGTCTGGACGCCATCGGGCTCGTCCAAGGCCCCGGCGCGCCGTCACCCGGTCATCGATCGTTATATCGCCGCCGTCGACGGGAATGGTGTGATCTCGACGGGTCACGCCGCGCTGGAGAGTCACGAAGGCGTGTATGTGAGTCTGTATCCCGCCAAGGAAATCGACCGTTCTCCGGATCAATTCGGGCAACTGCTGCGCGCCACGCGCGAGAATGACGTCCCCGGCGTGTTCCAGCCGGACTATGCAACGGAATCGAAGGCCTGGTGCGCGTCCACCGTCAAGGTGCGTATTCGCAATTACAGCCCGCGTCAGCTAGGCACGTTCTGGCAGGCTTACCGTCAGGACGCCACCTATAACCTCACGCACCGCAACTGCTCGAGCAGTGTGGCCAAGGCGCTCGAGGCCGCAATCGAAGGCCGCGTGGGTCAACTGCCCGGCGGGGCGGATGCCGGCTGGTGGACGTTCGTACGTCTGTGGCTCACGCCCGAGTTGTGGGTCGCCGCGCAACTGCGCAAGCGGGCCGAGACGATGGCGTGGACGCCGGGCCTGGTGCTCGATTACGCGCGTGCCGTGAGCATGCTTGTCGACCCGCGTCCGTTCGGCTGGATCACGATGTCGTCGCTCGCGCTGCGTCGCATGCGCCGGGCGCGTCGCGCGTGGCAGGACGCCGCCGATCAGGCGAGCGTCGCACAATCGCAGGAAAATCGGCCCTAGCACGGCCGACGGAACACCGAAACGCCCGAGACATCTGAATGGCGACGGCGTAACGTCATGGATACGACGCAAGGCAATGGCAGCAGGTCCGCGGGCGACGCGTGAGCTTCACTCACGCATGCTTCAGAAGCACAACTCAATACGAGGACAGTTCAGTATGTTCCATCGCCTGTGGCGCTTTATCAGCGCCGCCCTGTTTGCCAGTCTGGTCATCGGCCGCGCGGCCCACGCGATCACGCCCGAAACCGCGCCCGCCACACTTCCACACGGGGCTATCGTCGACCGGCAGCCGCTCGATGCCGACCACGGCTTGCCCGAAGCCGGCGAGCAATTCCGCATTCGTTACAGCTCCATCGATGGCGTGGGTGGCACTGAAGCGCGAGAAGACACGGGTGCCGTCTTCCTTCCCAAAGGACCGACACCGCCCGGTGGCTGGCCGGTCGTTGTGTGGGCGCACGGTACGGTGGGCGTCGCCAGCGCGTGCGCGCCGTCGCTCAATGTGCGCAGCCAGCGCGACATGCAATATCTGGGCACATGGCTCTCGCTCGGCTTCGCGATCGTGGCCCCCGATTACGCGGGTCTGGGCTCGCCCGGGCTGCACCACTATCTGAATTCGCGTGCGCAAGCCTACAGCGTGCTCGACAGCCTGCTGGCTGCACGCAGCGTCTTCCCGTTGCAGAACCGCGTCGTCCTCGTCGGGCAATCGCAGGGCGCGCACGCGGCGTTCTCGGCCGCCGGTTATCAGCCGCAATACGCGCCTGACGTCAAAGTGATCGCAACCGTGCTCACGGGCACGCCGTATTTCAACGCGCAGACGTCGGCCGCCATGCTGTTCGCGAGCCAACCCGATCCGGGCGCGCCGGATCCGAAGATTCCGTACGCGATGTACCTGTTCCTGTCGGCAGCCGACCGCGATCCGACGATGCAGGCGTCGCGCTACTTCTCACCGCAGGCGTTGCCTGTACTGAACGAAGCCCGCACGCTTTGCATCGACGAACTGACCGATCACTCCACGGCCGCCGGCCTGAATGCGGGCAACAGCATGCAGCCGGATATCCAGAAGCTGCTCGACAACCAGACGCCGTCACTGCGCTACCCGACGCTGCATATCAAGCATCCCGTGTTCATCGGCATGGGCATGAACGACATCGACGTGCCGGTCATCATGCAACAAGCGTTTGCGCGCGATGTGGCCCAAGCGGGAACCACCACCCTGGTGCGTACGTACGAAGGGCTCGATCACGATGCGACCGTCAATCCGTCGCTCCGCGATTCGGTGCCATTCGTCCTCGACCTCATGTCGACGAGAAAGCGTGCGCACGCACAATAATTAGAAGGATGCCTCGAAATTTTGGGTCGAAAAAGCAGAGAGATTGATGGATGGCAGCGATAAGTAGCTGATTTTATTGTTGTTATTTTGTGTTGCATATGTGCAACATGCGGGTAACTACGTAAAATTACATATGGTGCGTCGCAACACAGCGTCCTATACTGAATTCGTCTCCTCCATGTCTCCTCCTGATATGGATTAAGCCCGCCATTCGCGGGCTTTCTTTTTTTGCGCGGCCGGAATTCGCTCGACCGTCCGGCGCGGTCATGACCCAGCGCGCTCAGTCGATAGCGGCCGCACACGCGTCCGTCGGCGTGGCCAGCACGCCCCCAACCCCCGGAATGATCTTCAGCCCCGCCGACGCCACCCGGCAGGGGGCAGCCATCAATCCGCACCCTGACACCGACGTCACGAACGGGAGAATGGCGAACAAGGCCCACCACCGGCGCAGATTGCGCGGGGCGGGTTTCGACGCCAATGTCGCGTCCCCCACGTCGGGGATGCGGAGCGCTTGCCTGTCGACCGTTGCCGGGCGGGAGCGCGAAGCGTCAATGGTGTGATGGGACATCGGGGGGCGCAGCGTCATGAGGGGGTGTCCTGATAAGGGCGAAATGCCAGTCGTTCATGTGATTTGCCGCGGGCGTCGCAAAGCGAGCGAGGCGCCGTGGCTCAGGCAGCAGGCGTCGTGTGGCCGATGTACGTGAAGCGCGACACCGAACCGCTGTCCGTCTCCACCGGTTCATTCCAGATGCGCAACAGACGGGTGCTCATGGGTAGCCCTTCGCGCGGGTACAGCCGCGTATAGACGACCACCGGCTCATCGGTCTCATCGGCGCGGGCGACACCTAGCGCGAGATAACAATTGCCTTTGTAATGACGGTAGACGCCCGGGCGGAACGCCTCGATTTCCGGCGTGGATTCGGCCGACGGCGCGGACATATTCGATACCATCGTTCTCTTCTCCTGCTGACCACAACCGGATACGGTCGGGCAAAAAATGCTCGTTGAAGTTCCGCGTCAGCGCGGCACCGCGATCCCAACCGATTTCGCGAGCGGCGCGGGCGAGATGCCTGAAGCGCCACGGAACGGCTCATCGAGGTTGACGATCAACGCGATCACCATCCCGATCGCGCCCATGTGGATCGCGATGATGAAATTACTTTTCCACGAGCCCGGATACCGGCCGTTCATCGCCATCGCCGCCAGCATGAAGAGCGCGATGACCCACCAGAACACGTCGGGCACGGTTTTCGTCGAGTTTTCGAAACGTCCTTGGCGGGCCTCCTCCAACCGATCGAGCAAGGTCCGGATCGAACTGGCGCTGTCCTCGTGTTTCGCGACCACCCGACGCGTAGCCCCGACAAACGCCGTCAATGCCGCTTCGGTCACGGGCGACAGATCCGGGTCGGCGGTGCTCAACGTCTTCCATTCGTCGGTGACGGCGGACGTCACGTAGCTGCGCAGCAACACACGCGCCGCCTGCGCGTCGCTGTCGCCAACCGCCTTGAGTTCTCGATCGAGACGTCGGACCACCGACGCCTCGCGCAGCGCCTGATCGTCCGCATGGCCGAGGTTGGCGCGCACGTCGGTCAACACATGGGCGAGCACGAAAACGATGAATGCGAGCAGGCTACCGTGGACGACATCGGATACCGTGCCGCGCACCTCGGACGGATCGGCTAATCGATCGAACAGCCAGACACGCGCCAGCCACGCGACGGCCACGGCGAGCAGCGCTGTGCCGATGGCCATGCTGACAAGCAACAGCCCCGTCGGCATCAACGTCATTTGGTTCACCAGCCATTGCATTCGCGTTCCCCCGCATCCGTCTCGACAAAGCTTTGCGAAACTTACATGGCGGCAGTAAGCGCTGCACCGCCGCCGATGCGGCGACTATACCTGATGCGCGCCCGGCGACAAGCTGGCGACGACCTGACGATGCGTGGCCGCCGGGGCGCACGCGAACAGCGCCGCCCGCTCGAAAAGCCATCTGGGTGCCTGGTTCGCGAACCTTGTGCTCAAGACCACGCGTTGCGAAGCTTGCGAGCGACGTCGATGTGCACCGCCACGTCGCCCACCGGCCCCCGCAGCACCTCGCCCTCGCGCGGCTTCGGGAGAATTTCGTACAGCGGCAACATCGTGTCGGAGACGAAACGGCTGCGCGTGCCGTACACGTGGCGATCGCCCATTCCCGTTTGCTGATGCACGTAAAACCGCTGAGGCACGACCAATTGCAGCGATTCCTTCGCGCGCGTCATCGCCACATACAAGAGGCGACGCTCTTCCTCGATGTCCTCGTCGTCGCCCGTGCTCATGTCCGACGGAATGCAGCCGTCGACGACGTTGAGCACATAGACCGAACGCCACTCCTGCCCTTTCGCACTGTGGATCGTCGACAGAATCAGGTAGTCCTCGTCAAGCAACGGCGGGCCGGATTGCGCACTCGTGGCGTCGGGAGGATCGAGCGTCAATTCGGTCAGAAACTGCTCACGCGACCCATACGTACCCGCAATGCGGGCGAGCTGTTCGAGGTCCGCCTGGCGCACGGCCGCGTCGTCGAAGCGTTGTGTCAGCAGCGGCGCATACCAGCGCAGCGCCAGATCGACATCGGCCGGCCATGACAGCCGCGTGTCGTGCAACGCGATGAAGACGTCGACGAACGCGCGCCAATCGGCAGCGGCCGCCGACGGTGGCTTGAAGTCCGCGAGCACCTGCGCGGGCATGGCGGAGGCCGACATGGCGTCGAGCAATCGGGTGGCGCTCACGGGCCCGATTCCGGGGATCAACTGGGCCACACGAAACCCCGACAAGCGGCTGGCCGGGTTGTGCGCCCAACGCAGGATCGACAACATATCCTTGACGTGCGCCGCTTCGAGAAACTTCAAGCCGCCGAATTTCACGAACGGGATATTGCGGCGTGTGAGTTCCAGCTCCAGCGCCGCGCTATGGCTACCGGTGCGGAACAGCACCGCCTGCTGCATCAATCGGGTGCCGGTCTCACGTTGCGCCAGCACCTGATCCGCCACCCAGCGGGCCTGCCCCGACTCGTCGCTCACATTGACGAGTTGCGGCAGATGCGTCGATTGCCGATCGGTCCACAATGCCTTCGCGTAGCGCTCGTTCGACTCGGCGATCACGGCATTGGACGCATCGAGAATCGGTTGTGTCGAACGGTAATTCCGCTCGAGCGTGACCACATGGGCGGGCTCGGCAAATTGCCCGGGAAAGTCGAGGATGTTTCGGATGGTGGCCGCGCGGAACGCATAAATCGACTGCGCATCATCCCCCACGACGGTGAGGCCGCGTCCGTCGGGCTTCATCGCGAGCAGGATCTGCGCCTGCAGCCGATTGGTGTCCTGGTATTCGTCGACGAGCACGTGGTCGAAGCGCTCGCCCAGTTCGCGCGCGAGTTCCGGCGCGCTCATCGTCTCGGCCCAGTACAGCAGCAGATCGTCGTAATCGAGAACGTGTTGCGCTTGCTTCGCGTCGACGTAGGCACCGAAGAGCGTCTTGAGCTGCGCCTCCCATTGCGCGCACCACGGGAAATGCTTCGCGAGCACTTCCGCAAGCGGTGCCTGACTGTTCACCACGCGCGAATAGATCGAGAGGCATGTGCCCTTGAGCGGGAAGCGCGACTGCGTGGCGGAAAAGCCGAGGTCATGGCGCGCAAGGCCCAGCAGATCTTCGGCATCGCTGCGGTCGTGAATGGTGAACGCTTCCGACAGGCCGATGCGCGTTGCCACATCGCGCAGAATGCGAGCGCCAATGGCGTGAAACGTGCCGGCCCACGGCAGCGACGGCGGTTGCGACGACGCCAGCCCCAGCACCTTTTGCAGCACCGCGCCCACGCGTCGCTCCATTTCGCCGGCGGCGCGACGCGAGAAAGTGAGCAACAAGATACGGTTGGGGTCGGCCCCGCGAACGATGAGGTTGGCGACGCGATGCGCAAGCGTGCTGGTCTTGCCCGAGCCCGCGCCGGCGATGACGAGCAATGGCCCGCCGGGCGCGCCATCGTCACCGACACCATAGTCGACGGCTTCGCGCTGGCGGTCGTTGAGTTCGGCCCACGGATCGCGGGCGGGGGCGGTCGGCTGTTCGGACATGCGAGATCTGGGAGCGCCACGAAAAGACGGGCCGTGGCCCGCAAGTACGCTCATCGAGTACTGTATATTTATACATTATAACGATGGCTTCGACGCCCATCGAGTCCCTTCGGAAATTGAGACGAATTCCGGCTGTCGCCCGTCTGACGGCCCACTCACCTACCTCATGACGATTCGTACCGGCACATCGTCCTGGACCGATCCGACGCTCATTGCGTGCGGACGCTTCTACCCGCCGGGCGTCGATACGCCCGAGGCGCGGCTGCGCCATTACGCGTCGCAGTTCGATCTGGTCGAGGTCGACAGCAGCTACTACCGGCTACCCGACGCCGCCATGGCATGGCGCTGGACGCAACGCACGCCCCCGTCGTTTCGCTTTCACATCAAGGCATTTCGGGCGTTCACCGGCCATACGACGCCGCGCGCGGCACTGCCGCGCGATATCGCGCAGGCGCTGGGTGCGGGGGACGACGCAAACGCAGGGCCAGAGGGCCCGCTTGCGTCGCTTGGATCGCTCGCGCCGCACGACCTCCCCGCGGAACTTCGCGACGAACTCTGGCGACGCTATCTCGAAGCCATCGAGCCGTTGCGTCAGTGCGGGCAACTGGCGGCCATTCACTTCCAGTTCTCCCCGCGGGTGCAGAACGACCG
>Ga0097683_1003163_pt1 | contig 13080 bp, 13 predicted proteins | sample ThiBio_1000_plan_2_FD_72846 | JGI IMG/M metagenome (GOLD analysis project Ga0097683, IMG submission 72846) | Wastewater bioreactor microbial communities from Cape Town, South Africa - Thiocy_cont_1000_plan - 1398105538256 (version 2) (version 2) ...
TTTCTTCTTCTCCAGACTTCAATCGGATTCTATCTTTCTCAAAGAAAGATGACTTCGTGATCTCACTCAAAGCATCGTTGAAATCAAGCATATTATCAGAACCCCAGCTTCTAGAAAGATTAACTAGAATGTCTTCAGGTATTTTGTTATTATGCCAAAAGGAACAAAGGAATAATAATTTTACACCTAGGGAAGATTGTTTTTCTAATTCTTCTAATGAAAGTCTAAGCGCTGTTTCAGCCGTCATCTGATAATTATCATGAATATCTTTTAAATCTTTATCCTTTTGAAGAAGCTCTGCTTCTCGTTTCCACAGTTCCTCCCTTTTATTTAAGAAAAGGGTTTTATACTCATTCACATCCATAATTTGATGTTTTCTAATGTAGCAGCCTGCTTGCGTTAAAGATAAGGGATGATCAAAAAGAAGAGAAGCCAATTGATCAAGTTGGGCTTCATTTTCAATATGAATGATCTTTTGTAGTAAACTTATTGATTCATTTCTTTTAAATTTCTTAAGCTTAATTGGATCTTTCCACCCTAATTCACTTCTTGAGGTAATAATAACGTATCCCCCTGAATTATTATTTTTTGGAGGTAAGTAATCTATAATGTCTCCTTTATTTTGCACGTTATCAAAGATGAGTAGCCACTTCACCTGGGTCGATTGAAGAAAAGAGTGTATCCTTTGCAGGAGAACATCTGGTTGGGAATTTACATTTATGGGAGAGCCACCATCATCAGAAAGCCTGGAATTATTAAGCTGAGCAGCTAAAGTTCTTAATTGATCTATAATGGATTTTTTTGCGTCCAAAACCCATACGATATCGTAATTACCCTGATTCAGCTCAGCAAACCTTCGAGCTGTTTGGGTTTTACCTGTGCCTAAAAAACCTGAAATAACGACCGGGTAGTGACCAGAATCAATCAGGGATTTTACTGTTTTAAGAATCTCTTCTCGACCAGTAAAATTTTCATTAGTACGTGATAAATTGGTAATTATTGTTCGTGAAGATTTTCCTACCGCCTCATTGCTGTAAGGTAAAAATTTACCTATACAAAAGAGAAATAAAAGCCCGAATAAACATTTTAACGTTATGTTCATAATGTCCCGTCTTTTTTTATATACGAAAAGGGGATAACATTATTTCCTAAGTTTGGCTGAGTTGTCTCTCCACTTTTTTTACGTCCTAGTGACTGCATAGGTAATTTAAGAATTAAATCATTTCCTTTATAAACTTCATAATGTGCTTTTAGCTCACCTCCTAAGAGATTTACAAGTTTTTCTAAATCATGCCACTCAAGGAACATACAATCGACAGAATCTCCTTTTTCTTTTTGTAAATTTTCTTGTTTAACCTGTTGATCTAGCACGTAGCCATAATCTTTACATTCTAAGAAAAACTGTTCCTTGTCACTGGATAGGCTTAGTTCAATGATTCCACCCTTTGGGCTATTTTGTATGGCTCTATTTAAAAGATTGATCACAACTTGTTTGACAGCCAATTCATCGCTTATCAAATTTCCTATTTTCCCCTTGATCCTTTTTTTTATGAGGATCTCCTTTTTTAGCGTTTTCTTTAAAAGAATCGTACTCGCCTCCTCTAAAACTCTATTTAAATCAACTGAGGTCACTTCACTTTTTACACAGGAATAACGGGAGTGCATGATAGCTTTTTCAAATATCTCCATGAGATCATCTGCGTTTTCTTCTAATTGCTCAGTTTCATTAATTCTCTTGAATAGACAATTTCCTACATAAATAATTTCTGATAAAGAATGAGAAACTCTATGGTTTATTTCAAACTGGAATTTCCTACCTGCTCTTTCTGCTTCCTCTGAAGATTTCACATAGCTTTCTAATTGTCTTTGCTGTTTTAAGAGCTCTATGTTTTCCCTGTTTTTTTCTCGGTTAATATGCACAACTCTTTTCATTACACGTCGATGGTAAAAAAGTGAAAACAATATTGAGGAAAGTAAAAATATAAAGAGCAAACAAGTTTGTAATCCAATCAATTTTAAAAAAAGAATGTAAAACTGCCTTTTTGAATAAAGTATATACAAATAATAGAAAATCTTATTTGAATGAACGATGAATGGATAAGAAAAACTCTCCAATCCTCTGTTTTTAAAAAAATTTTCATCAATTTTTCCTGTTGGCATCATTCCTTTAATTTGTTTTATTTCCTTAGAAGAAAGGGATATAGATGAGGCAATAATTTGAGAACCTTTGTCGAACAGTATAAATTCATGGTTTTCTTCCGCAAAGATGAGCCTCAATCTTTCGACTAAAGCTTCCATATTTATTCTTACATTTAAAAAGCCGCGATAAGTTTCCTCATTGTCTCGAACACCTACCCCCACGTTTATGATATATGGAGATGAAGGGATATTTAAGAGCATACCTCCTGAAATTTCCATGCTTTTATTGTTTTTCTTCAACCTCGAAAGGTAATCCTGCTGAAGGTTTATTTTATTTTTCAGTTCCCCAAGACGTCCTATTGGAAAAGAAATATCCTCACCAATCCAATTGACTCCAGAAATACGTATGGCCTCTTTATCAATATTTTCTATGCCATACACATAGGCTTTCTTTAAGGTGTCTGCTATCTCTTCTTTATTAGTAAAGATGTTTTTCGCTTTAAATTCGGAAGATATTTTTTCTAATACTTCTTTATAGCAATCTATAGTATATGAAAATTTATTTTCGAATTGCTGCGCTTCTTTTAGAACGCTATTTACATAGCGTTTTTCAAATAAAATGTATTCGATTGCCAAGTATGAAATTAATATAACAAACAGTACTCCAGTCAAATACCAAGAAAGAGGGCTTCTTACTATGCTGTTTTTCATAAAGTATTATCTCTGATGTTAATTCTTACCGCTTAATTTTTAGGGTGTTTTCAATCTTAATTGGGAATGGGTGTAATGACAACTTTAAGTATATGGATTTAGACCGGAAAATAAACTTTGCTATTGATGGGCTTATGTCTTCTAATTTTATGTAGTCGAGTGGCTAGAAAATCCACGTCATTTTCTTGTAGAAACGAAATGATTTATGTGTTAACCAATGAAATTTGGTCAAATGGTGACAATTAAAAAATTACCTTTAAAATTTTTAGTAATAAAAATTTGGAAGGCTTTTTAATTTCGATATGCTAATTTTCTCACGTGACTTGAATGGCTTTCCCTAAATCCCTTTTAGAAGTGTATTGATATACGTCTTAATATATACTATCATATAAATATACGCTAAGATGGATATTTATATGGAAGATTTGATAGAGGAACTCCTAAAGGCTCGTAAGGAAAAGGGGTTCACACAGTCTGAGCTTGCCAAATTGGTGGGTCTCCCTCAAGGTCATATTTCAAGCATTGAGCAAGGAAAAATTGACATAAGAATCTCAACATTAGTTCAAATAGCTCGCATTTTAGATCATGAGGTGATGCTTATTCCACGCCAATTCAATTCTCTTGTAAAAGCCATTATAGAGGAAAAAGAAGGGGTTGAATCCGAACCTCTCTGGCAACCCGATAAAGAAGAAGATTAACTATGATAAGATCAATCAATGTATTTTTACAAGAAAAGCGCATCGGACAAATCAGTTTATTATATGGGGAAAACACCCTTTTTGTTTTTGAAGATGATTACATCGAAGATCTCTCTCGCTCCACTCTTAGTCAAAGCTTTATTTCGAAGACTGGACAACTTATAACCCAAGTGAGGCCTACACGTACTAGGCTTTATCCCTTTTTTTCTAACCTTCTTCCAGAAGGACATTTACGAGAATATCTTGCAGTTAAAAATCAAGTAAATCCACAACGAGAATTTGCTTTAATAGAAGCTCTTGGAGAAGATTTACCAGGTGCTGTCGTTATTCGACCGGCGATGGCTGAACCTTATCCTCATGAACTTAAAACGACTCTAAAAAAGATTCCCCCAGAAAAGAGACCTTATCGATTTTCATTGGCAGGCATACAGCTAAAATTTTCAGCTCTTCTTAAAAGAAAAGGAGGGCTAACCATTCCTGCTTCAGGAATTGGAGGAACATGGATCGTGAAGCTTCCTTCTGCAAATTTCTTTCAGGTTCCTGAGAACGAATATGCGATGCTGACATTGGCTAAACAGGTTGGCATTGAAGTGCCTGAGTGCCGTCTTATTTCCCTTGAAGAGATCGAAGGTCTTCCTGATCTAGGGCCTCTCCAAGGTCATTTAGCCCTTGCCGTTAAGCGTTTTGATAGGGGGCCTAACCAAACACGTATTCATATGGAAGATTTTGCGCAAGTCTATGGTATTTACCCTGAACAGAAATATGACAAAGTAAGCTATACGAATATTGCAAATATGATTTGGACTTTATGTGGAGAAAAGGGATTAACCGAATACATCCGACGATTAGTCTTTAGCATCCTCATTGGTAATGGCGACATGCACCTTAAGAATTGGTCGTTCCTTTACCCGGATCGGCGCACACCTCTCTTATCCCCTGCCTATGATTTGCTCTCCACTGTCCCTTATATTCCCGGAGATAATCTCGCATTAACATTGGTTAAAACAAAGCAAATGCATCTTTGTAATGAGCAAGTCTTTAATGCATTAGCAGAGAAAGCAAAACTTCCTAAGCATCTTGTCTTGAATACAATGAAGCAAACAGTTGAAGCTACCCGACAAAACTGGCCTCAAATAAAACAGAATGCAGATTTAGACCAAAGAATCCTCTCATCTATTGACGAACATATGAGTTTTATTCCTTTATGATCTTTAATATGATATGTGGTCTTTAAAAGGTGAGAGAAAAGAGGGGGAACCCACTTATGAGAACAATGAAAAACTTCCTTTAGGTGACAATATGGTGACAATTAAAAAACTACCGCTTAAAAATATAGCAATAACTTGTTGATAAAAAATGAAAAAATTAAATACTAAGAAGTAGATTCCTAATCTTGGGGTCGGAGGTTCGAATCCTCTCGGGCACGCCAGCCTTCGCTGCTTCGCAGTTACGGCTGGCAAGTCAAAAAGAAAGATAAGCAGCGAAGGCTGCCCGCCGAAGCCTTGGCGTAGGCGGGCTAAAATAATGTCCATGCCGGATACATAGGTAACACTTTATACCGAACTCTAAAACTGATCGATTTCTTCTACAAAGCCCAGTGATATATGTCTTAATATATATTATTATATAAATATGTATTAAAATGGATATTTTTATGGAAGATTTGATTAAGGAACTCCGTAGAGCTCGTAAGGAAAAGAGGCTCATACAGTCCGAGCTTGCCCAATTGGTTGGTCTCCCTTAAGGTCATATTTCGAGCATTGAACAAGGAAAAATTGAATAAGAATCTCAACGTTAGTTCAAATAGCCCGCATTTTAGACCGTGAGGTTATGCTTATTCCACATCAATTTAATTCTCTCGTAAAAGCTATTATAGAGTGAAAAGAAGGGCTCGAATCAGAACCACTTTGGCAACCAGATAAAGAAGAAGACTAGGCTATGAATTGTAAAAGCATTATGGATAAGGAGCCATAAACGTTGGAATCATCAAATAAATTACCCTTACCCTCAAAATCTGCTCAAGAAAATATCGTGCACTTTCTAATCTCGTAAGGAACAATGGCTTTAACCGTTGTATCCGTCGGATAGGGCGGAAGATCCTCATCTCTAAAAGTGCTTTTTCCCGTTGGATTGAAGACCAAAATGGAGAACTGCAATAATGATGAATGGGAAAGAAGAAAAGCCCCTCTTTGAGGGAGAGGAACTAATCAAAGGGTTACAACCCATTTTTAACATCCTCAAGCTTGTCACTCAACAAATTGGGCCCTCTCCCACGTCTTCTTTCAACTCATTCCTGCCAGGGAACTATGTCAAAGATTTTATGCAAGCCATACATCAGGCAGGAATAAACTTTCATGAAAAGATTATAGAAGATGGTGCTATCCTTCATAAACTATCATACCTAAATCATTGGATGACACAATTTTCGCCCTTCTTCTTGGGTGTGATGCCGTCGTCACAAGTATCACGCTCCCAAACTACCAACTCATGAAATTTACTCTTTACTGCCGCATCCTGCTGCTTGTCCAACGGCATATCATTCAAGTCTTCAATAACAGAGAAAAAGATCTTATACACCAGCACTTTGAGCGGCAGGACCTTGGTGGGGTCGGGTTGTCTGGACCGTATATTCCCGTATACTGAGCGAACCATCTCCACTACATCTGTGGGATGATTATATAACAAAAGCATATATATCTCTTGTTTAAGTTTTGGGGGGAGATCTCCCTTCGGGCATGTTATAAGATTCTTCCAGGATCCATGCAGCGAACAGATGGCTTCGCGAAGGGCTCTACTAACTGATCCCAAATTTATTATATCCTGCGTTTTAATGAAATGAGGAAAAATTACGTGAATCCAAATGTCCCGTGGGAGCCCTACTAACTCTAATGGCTTTGCTGAATGTGCTGGCTTTTCTGCTGGTTCCATAGCCGATGCTATCGGGCATACTGTGGTTGTTAAGGCCACACATGTTAAAAATTGCTTCATGAACTTGGGGACGACTGTTGGATACTGTTGGATTATCATGTTCATTGTGTTTTTTCCTTCACTCGATTTTGGGTTACATTACTTATTTTCTTTATTTATATTGTAATCTTAATGTCAAATAATTTAACAGTTAGTTAATATTTGAGGTTTTTTGTCATCACGAGGATATTGCCCAAAAAGACGAAGGAAAGACCAAGTAAATCGGTTATAGACCACTCATAACCTTCAAGAGCCCAGGATACAATAAGAGCGACGACTGGGAATAAGACAGTCGTATAACTCGCAAGCTCTGGGCCTATGGTTTTAATAAGTTTTAAATAGCACAAGAACGCCACAATTGATCCTGGGATAACTAAATAGAGAAGAGATGCCCAATACACAATGCTGTTTGGAAAAACAAAGTGATTTGATTGAACAAAAGTATAAATAATCATAGCTAGCGTTCCATACACCATTCCGATTGTCATAGAGGGAATAATCTCTAATCCATGATTGTGGTTTCGTTTGCTTATGATGCTGCCTGTTGAAAAAATTAAGGTTCCGATGCCAGCTAATGTAAAACCCTTGATGGTATTATTTTCCATGGTAACGTGAGTAACTTCATACCAAAAGAAGAGGCATAAACCAGTGATGCCAATGAAGACGCCAAGGGTGATATTAAGATTAGGCTTTGTTCGAAAGAAAATAAAGTTATTCAAAATACTCAAGAAACTTACGCCCGAAAAAACAACAGCGATAACTCCAGAAACGATGTGATGAGTTGCCTTATAAACAAATAAAAGATGTACTGAAAACATTGATAATCCAAGTAAGCATAAAAATACATGATCTTTTATTTTAAAACGTAACGATATGCCTTTAATTTTGCACCAGACCAGCAAGCATAAAGCTGCAAGAAAAATTCTGTAGAGGATAGAAATTTCAGCAGGGGCATGACCACTTTGTAGTTTAATTGCAAACCAAGTGGTTCCCCAGATCAAAACTGTCAAAATATATAAAATTACATTATTCATAGGGAGTAATATTATTTTTTGTTAATTTTACGCGGGACTATCGCAAGAGATTATTTATGATAGTTTTAAGCATACGTTGTATTCATCATTAAAATAGGCATCGCTTTAATAAAAATCAATCTCTAAAAGTCAAGGCACCTCAACTGCCCACTCAGGTGATTCTCCATCTTCAACAGACCAAATCCGGATACATAGATAACAGATTATCCCCCTCGTTTTTCATGGTTAATGAGCCATTTTTTGCGGGTGATACCACCGCCATACCCCCCTAAATCCCCATTCGTATTGATGACACGATGACAAGGAATAATAATGGCAAGCTGATTGGCACCATTTGCATTTGCAACAGCACGAAAAGCTGATGGTTTTCCAATAGCTGCAGCGATGTCAGAATAGGACCGTGTTTCACCGAAAGGAATCTTTTGGAGTTCTTCCCACACACGTTTTTGAAAGGGAGATCCAAGAAGAAATAGAGGTGTTTTGAACTCTTCTAACTTACCGTCAAAATACTGGTTTAGTTCTCTTTCAATTGAATGAATGGGCTCAGTTATCCCCGGTAATATAGTTGATTTTGTTTTCTTTCTCAACCGCTCAACCTCGCGTTCAAGACCCCGGCGATCCACAAATTCTAAAAGATAAAGTTCCCTCTCATCTGCAATGGCTATCATTGGACCAAGTCGGGTATCCAACCACGCTGCCTTTAAGATATGACGGAGTCCTACTAAAGTCGGGGCTGCTCCCATTATACGGGAAAATGCATCCCTAAAACCGCTACTGGATTCATAACCAGCATCAAGTTGAGCGTCTATCACTTTGTTTCCTTCCCTAATTTGTTTCATAGCGAGCCCCATGCGACGAGCACGAGCATAGGCAACGAAGGTCATGCCGAATCGTTTTTTGAATTGACGACGGGCCGTTGAGGCATCAACAGATAATTCCCGAAAATCCCTATCTTTCCACCGCCTTTCAGGGTTTTCTTCAACAGCATCGACAAGTGTCTGAATGAGCTCTGAAACTTGATTGGGGTGTGACAAAGGCCGGCAACGCTGACAAGGCCGAAAGGAAGCCAAAAGAGCTTCTTGGGCCGTTTCAAAAAATTCACAGTTCTCGAATTTTGGCTTTCTTGCGGAGCACGTCGGCCGGCAGAATACACCGGTTGTTTTAACTCCTACATAAAACACACCTTCGTATTCCGTTTTTTTATCTATTAAGGCCTGGTAATACTCTCTTTTATTTTCAACTGTTATCATGCTTTTCCTTACTCGATTCTGTATTCTAAACCTTCATGATTCTCCATTATAGTGAGTTTATGAAAAGACGTAGCCGAAATTCAGGCATTGATTTTTCTTTAAATGTCTCAGCAAAGATAAGCAGAAGTTATCTTTCTTCCATTTTAGAAAAAATTTATCATCCCAATGAAAAAATGTCTTGACCCTAACCTTGCGTCATACCCTAGCTTTCAAAATAAGGAGAAAGAACGATGACCCAGTGGTATGTGAATGAGCTGAGTAAGCTGACGAAAGTTTCGGTGCGAACCCTGCATCATTACGATAAAATTGGCTTGCTCAAACCATCCATAAGGCTCGCTAACAATTATCGTTCGTACTCTGAGAAGGATTTATTGAAGTTACAACAGATTCTTGCCTTGAAATTTTTTGGCTTTGAGCTCTCGCGCATCAAAACGTTGATACAAGAAGAGATCAATATTTATGATCATTTTCGCGCACAGCAAAAATTCCTTGAGCAAAAAGTTAAATCTTTACAAGAGGCTAGCCAAACACTTGAGCTTATTCTCAGCGAAAGTGACTCCAATAAATCTGTTCCTTGGGAAACAATACTTAAATTGATAGAGGATTATAATATGACAAAAGAACTTGAACATCCATGGCTTGCTAAGGTGCTCAACTCAGATGAACTTAGAGAGTATGCTCACTTTGAACAAAGTGTGAAGACTCGGTTCACAGAAAGTCAGAAAAAAAAACTTGAACAAGAGTGGAGTGACTTAATAGCGCAGGTTGAAGCCAATCTCGATAAAGATCCATCCAGTGATATTGGTAATCGTATTGGAAAACAATGTATGGATTTGGTGAATAGCTGGTGGGGTAAAAAGCATGCAGCTTTACGAACAGCTATTTGGCAAAAGGGCTATCAGGAAGGCAAAATGGAAGTGGACCCTCCCTTATCTCCCCAAGTAGTTGACTGGCTCGATAAGGCAATAGCAGACTATTATAGAAACCGCGCGTACAATATTCTTTCGCAAGTTGAAACACAGCCTTCTGATCGTGTCTTAATGCAGTGGGAAGAGTTATTGGAAGATATGCACGGACATGATCAAGCTCTTAATGATGCTTTTTATGAAATTGCTTTGAAAGACGATCATGTTAGCACTGCTGCTAAAAACTGGCTCAAGAAAATTTCTAAATAACGCAGTGTGCAGGTTTTTTTGATTGATTGTTTAGATCCTCGGCCAAGAAATGCTAAATGTTTTCCTTCGGAAAACAAAGCATTTCTTGCCAAGGATGACACACCGTGTGTCCCCTCTCCGTGTCATCCTTGGCAAGAAAAGGTTGATTTTTCGAAGAAAAAACTTACCTTTTCTTGGCCGAGGATCTAAAGACCTCTTTAAAAAAACTTGCATACTGCATTAAATAGGAGGTTTTTTCTGCTCTTGCTCTAGGGAGAGCAGAAAGCTCATGAAGAGCAATTTAAAGGATTTTGCACGCTTCGTCAAAAGAGAGACGAGGAGCGCGAGGGCCCGGAAGGCCTGCAGGGTCTCCATGTCCAAGGTTGCACAGGAAGTTAGATTTAAATCGACCTTCCGGAAAAAATTCTTTGTCGACACCTTCATTCGAAAATCCAGACATGGGGCTGCAATCGAGACCACAGGCTCGGGCTGCAATGATAAAATAGCCCCCTTGGAGACTGCCATTACGAAAGGCCGTGTCTTCTATAAAGGGATGTTTTCCCTCAAACCAAGATTTTGCATCCGCAAAGGGAAATAACTCGGGGAGATAATCATAAAACTGCAGGTCATAAGCTATCAGAGCTGTTGCAGGGGCAACCATCGTTTTATCCACATTCCCCGGAGCCAGATGGGGTTTTAAGCGCTCTTTGGCTTCTTTTGACCTTAAAAAAAGAATTCTTAAAGGACAACAATTGGCACTCGTCGGTCCAAGACGCATGAGGTCGTAAACCTCCTGTAAAAGCTCATTGGAAACGGGCTTGTCTTTCCACTTATTGTGGGTTCTCGCATCATAAAAGATTTGCTTGAGGCAATCTTCAGCAATTTTTCCCATAACCTTCTCTCCCTTTGTTTATTTAAAATTATAACTATTTTCTACTCTTGTGTCATCCCCCGCCTTCGCGAGGGCAAGCTCTCGGTTTAGAAGCACTTGCCCTCGCGAAGGCGGGGGATGACACGAACGCGTGGATAATTATCTAAAATTTTATCTATTATAGGGGGGAAAGGTTAATAATTCGTAACTGCTCATCTTGAAACCCCTCACCCGCTATGCGCATGACGACCTCCCACAAGGGGTGTTTTGTTGCAATAACTTGGCTCCCTCATCAGCGAGTTGCCATAATTTGAAAGAGCTCGTTTGTGTCATGATGACTGAGAATCAAGGAACACGTAGAGTTTCCTAATTTTGTCATTTCGAACGATAATCACATCCAAGCCCGTGTAGGCTGGCACCTCCCCGTGCGGACCGGAACCCCAAGCAAGAAGACCGACATCGTGGAGGGCCCGAGGCTCGCCATGCGGGGTATAAACGAAGTGTGAGTGTGTCTCACGAAGATCACCGGCAAATTTGTCCAGAGCATCGTGCCCAATGAACTTTCCGGGCGGTGCGTACAGCTGGCAATCTTCAGTATAGAGTTCGTCGATTGTTGCACGGCGGAGTACCGCGTCACCTTGGCCGAAGACCTCCTGAAGGTTACGGTGAAGCAGTTCGTGGATACGATTACTCATGATATTCATCTTTCTCGATATTGAGGGCGTCCTCATCCATGATTGTAAAAGTTAATAACTGTCTATTCATCTTGGAACCCCTCACCCGTCACGCCTTCTGCGCATGACGACCTCTCCCACATGGGGAGAGGTAAAGCAAGCAGCACTTGAATCTCCTCTCCACCGAGTGGGAGAGGTCGCCGCGAAGCGGCGGGTGAGGGGGTTAACCCCACACTTTTTTAAGGCTTTAAACGCATGTGCTGATCAAGGGTCATCTGATCATACTTACGTAAGTCCCGGCGTTTAATTAAATTCTGCACATCCATAATATAGGCGTGTCCGCGTTCGGAAAATTTTTGGAGGCCAGCAGCCAAGGTATGTCCACACAGCGGCTTATTTTTTGCTCTTAAGTTTGCCCGAATTTCTCGGAAACCTTTATAAGCAGCATGACGATTAAGATTTGTAATGTAGGCCAAGACATTAGCCTCAAGACTTGCAAATTTCTCTACATCTTTTTTCGTTCGCATGTGACCAAAGGTGGAATTTTTATTAACGGCAGCATGGGATCTTCCCCCACCTGTTTCAATGGTGGCTTGTGCTAATGCTAAGGAAGGAGGAACAATGTCTACGTGTTTTAACAAAGCTTCAATTCTCGTTGATTTGCATCGATAGTCAGAAGCGAGCTTACTGAGCCACATTTTCTCTGCGTGAAGCAAACGGTGCCCTGCCTTTTGACGCTTTTGCAGGTCTACAAGACGAGCTCTATCAATTAAAATCTTTTCATTCACTTTTAAAATATGGGGTAAGAGCACTTGAATGAATGAAGCGTTTGAAGACTTTTTCTGACGTTGCATATCACGAGGAAGCTTCGCCAAAAAGAGGCGAGGAACTTTTCCATCACTCTTGGCTTTTGTGAGGGTGTAATTCCAGTTCTTAAATACATGATCAAGTTCTTTCACGCTTGAAACTTGGAAATGCTTTTCCTTCGGAACGACAAGACCAACGGCTTTTGCGGAACCGGGGGTGTTGCGGTGATAATGGCCTTTATAAATGGCAAATCCCACTTGACCTAGTATCATTAATCCCAAAGTAACAATAAGGGAAATCTGAGTTTTCGATTGTTTTACCATAATTAACTCCTTAACTCTCTATAGCTCTGACTTCTAAAACTTCCGGCACATAATGACGTAGCATATTTTCAATACCAGCCTTCAATGTTGCGGAAGAACTCGGGCACCCATCACAGGCCCCCTGCATACGCACATAAACGATGCCGTCTTCAAAGCGATCAAAGACGATATCTCCTCCGTCCATAGCCACCGCTGGGCGGATACGGGTATCCAAGATTTCTTGAATCTGGATCACAAGAGGGTCATCGTCGTCTTTTGGGTATATGGGGATCCCAATCTCATTAAACAAGGGTTGATGTGTTATAAAATGTTCCATGATGGCTCCTAAGATGGCAGGCTTAAGCACTGCCCACTCAAGGAACTCATCCTTAGAAACTGTAATAAAATCCGCGCCAAAAAAAACACCTTTCACGCCGTCAATCTCAAAAAGCTTAAGAGCAAGGGGTGATGGG
>Ga0097683_1003174_pt1 | contig 13012 bp, 9 predicted proteins | sample ThiBio_1000_plan_2_FD_72846 | JGI IMG/M metagenome (GOLD analysis project Ga0097683, IMG submission 72846) | Wastewater bioreactor microbial communities from Cape Town, South Africa - Thiocy_cont_1000_plan - 1398105538256 (version 2) (version 2) ...
ACCACCGGCGGCCATCCACACGTCGCGGTACTGCCCGATCACCGGCACGATTCCCGCCGAGGTCGTTCCGACCAGCGCGCCACCCACGAACGACTGCATGCACGTCACCGAGGAGCACGTTGCCTCACCCGTCGGCAGCTTGAGCACGCCGCTGTCGAGTCCCACTGCCGCCCACGCGCGGTAGAACCCCTGCGTCGTCGCGATCGCCGATCCAGATGCCGCCACATCGATGCGACCGTTCGCGAACGTCTGCGCGCAGGCGCTGGACGCAGCACAGTCCGCCGGGCCCGAAGGCGCTCCGAGCGTGGCGATCCCGCCCATCGAGGTGTATTTCGCGGCGATGCCCGACGGGATCACATAGGCGACGGTGCCCGACGACACGATGAGTCCACCACTGAACTGCTGCGTGCAGCCGGCCGAGACGCATGCGGCGTTCGACAACGGATACCCCAGGGGTCCGCTCGAGCTGTTCACCGTGTTCCACGCTGTGAAGATCGGGCCCGTCACAGACGTCACTTGCGTGCCGGATGTGTAGAACGCCGCACGCGCGAACAGCTGGGCGCACTGGCTTCCGCCAGGGGAACAGAGCTCCGGTCCGCGCGCGCCGCCGAGCGCGACGCCCCCGGCCGCCAACCAGGCGGATGCGACATGGGAACCGACCAGCGACCCGCCCGTGGAGTCCGCCGCGATCACCCCGCCGTCGAAGGACTGCACACACGTGCCGTCGGGATTACAGACCACGACTCCCGTCGGAAGCCCGGGCGTCCCCGTGATGAATCCCAGATTGCGCCACATCGTCTCGATGAGCGTCGGCACACCGAACACTCCTCGACCGGGGAACCAGAAGATCGTTCCGCCCGTGAACGACTGCTGACAGTACTTGCTGTCGATGCACACGACGCCACCGAGCGGCGAACCGAGAATCCCGCTCGCGCCGCCGAGTGCCTGCCACGCATCGGCGTAGGCGCCCTCGACCGGCTGGCTCAGCGGGTTGCCGAACCAGTCGGTGTACAGCCGCCAGAAGTTGCGGTTGCCATAGGTCGAGCAGAAGTCGCCTGTCCCGTAGAGATTGTCGAGCGCTGCCTGGTTCGGCGTGTACGGCGTATAGATGTAGAGAGCCCGGGTCGCATCGTTCTGGATGTAGACCGGCTTCGTCCCGCAGATCCGACTGTTGTCGGGAGGCGTCGCCTGATAGAGGATGTTGTTCCAGCCGAGCTGATAGCCGAATGACTTCGGATTCTTGATGTAGACCTGGAACTGACGGGCCGCCCCGTACACCTGGTAGAAGAACCCCGCGTAGGCGGGATCGCACGCCGCGCCGTCCGGGCATCCCTGTCCGAGCGCGGCAGAGTAGTTCCGGGCCGTCGGCGCGGTGGACGTGATGAGACCCTGCTCCTTCTGGAGCATCACGAGGATCACCTTCGGGTTGATACCGCACGCCTGGGCGGCCAGCACGATGACCTGCGCGGCGCTCAGCGTGCCACCCGGCGTGGCTGCGCAGTAGCTGTTCGCCGCGAGCGCCGGAGTGGACTGCGCGTAGTAGTCCTTCAGACAGGGCATCCCGTTGCTGCCGCTGCACGAGGTCACTTTGGAGTTCAAAAACGCCTGGACATCCGCCACGGTCATCGACTGGGAGTCGAAGAAGTTCTGATCGGAGATCAGATACCCGGGCTGGAAGTCCGAGGCGTTGGCCGCGGCTGCCGGCGATGACGCCGCGGGGAGTACGACAGCGACGAGGCCGCCGACCACCGCGAGGCAGACAGCGAAGATCGCGATCAGCCGGGGCCTGCGCGCGCGTCGACCGGTGCCTGTCACGGCTGGCTAACGGTCGTGGGAGCAGAAGACGCTGCGGCCGTCGATGACGCGTAGCTCAGGACGAGCGTCCACTCACCGGAGGTCGCGCGAACCGAGATGGATCCGCAGTTGACCGCGGCGGGTGTCGCACTGGCAGCGATCGTGCCGCTCACCACACGCCCGTCCGACGCCGTCGCCGTGAGCGTGCAGGTCCCGTCCGTCCCGGCGGCGCCGGTCACCAGACCGGACGCCCAGAGCGATTGTCCGTCGGCACCGAAGTTGACGATGGTCACGGTCGCTTGACCCGACGGCGTCGACGGGGCATCCGGAACCACGACGTCCGTGGCTGCGGGCGTGGGCGCCGTGCTCGACGGAGTCGAGCTCACCGCGGGAGCACCGCTCGGCGCAACGGTGGACGCGGTCGGACTCGACGACGGCGAATCAGCGCGAAGTGGCGCACAGGCGGCAAGCCCTCCGCCGCCGACGAGCACGACGAACAGCGCCAGTCCACGGACAAGCCCCGAGCGACGCGGCGCGGAGGCTCGGCGGCCCGGAGCGATCAGGAGCCTGTCGTGGAGTCGGGTCACCATTCCAGTATCAACGCGAGGCGTCGCCGACGCTCCCAACGACACGAGACCTCACCGGATCAACCGGCGGAACCCTCGGGGACAACGTCGCCGACCACGATCGATTCGACGCACATCTTGCCGCCCTGAGAGTCGATGACCAGGTCGCCATGCAGTGAGTTCGGAAAGTACACGGCCACTCGGCCGCCGGAGGAGGGCCGGTCGACGGTCACCCAGCCGCCGGTGTAGTGCAGCGCCATCTTGTCTCCGGAACCGGCCGAGACGTCCACGATGATGTACGTTCGCCCCGACGTCCGCACCCCGGGCATCGGCAGGGACTCCGATCCGTCGGTGCACGCACTTCCGGTGAACTGTTGTGAAGGAGACGACACGGTAGCCGGGCCTGCTCGACCGTCCCGCCCGACGATCCAGGCGCCGTCGAGCACCGTCGTGGCCTGCGCACCGCGCCATCCCATACTCGGGAGCAACGGCACCACCATGTCGTAGGGGTGCAGCTCAGGTATGCCGAAGGAGGTGGGCAGCGGCGAGTCGATCAGAGGAGGCGAGGGGTTCGGGAGGGTCACCTCGAGATTGGTCACCCAGGCGCGGGCCGCGTAGCCGCCACTCGTCTCGATGGTGCGCAGCGACGTGACCGCCCAGGAACCGGCCGCGGTCACGAACAGCGCACACCCGCCGACGAGCGCGAAGACGCGGACGACGCGGGAGACGGCCGGTCGGGTACGGCTTTCCCGCTCCACCACCACGGCACGAAGAGCCACAACTAGCACGACACCGATCGCCAACCACACCAGCGCGGTGCTCTCGAGCAGGTACCGGAGCTGTCGCGAACCGGCGAGCCCGATGAGCTCGCCCCGACGTGACAGCACGGCTGCGTTCGCGAACACAGCGATCGCCGCGAAGATCCACACGCTGCCGTTCGAACGCGCGCGAAGGATCGTCCAGAGAATGAACACCGCGACCAACAGACAGGTGATCACGACTCGGGGCTCCGCCCACGAGGTCGGCTGGTTCGCCATGTCGATACCGAACAGAGACGGCACCAGTCCGCCGAAGACGTTCTGCGCGATGAAGCGCAGCGAGAATCCGATGCTGGGCGAATCCCCCGACTCGTCGACATACGGCCCCGACAGGAAGGCGATCACGTCGACGAGGGAGAGCGTGATGAGACCAAGCCACAGTGGCCACGCCCTCAGAAGCTCACGAGCGCGCTCCGCGACGGACCGCCCGCGCCAGATGACGAACACACACCACATCACGATGTGCAAGGAGAACAGCAGATTCTTCTCGCTGAGCGAGAGTGCCAGCGCGTAAAGGATGAGTCCGGCGATCAGGTGGCGCGCCCTCCGGGTGGTCACCCACCTGGTCGCACACCCCAGCACGGCGAGTCCGAGCGCGAGCGCGAACATGTTGTTCAGCGTGGCCGCCCACCAGAGACGAACTGCGAGCGGGCCAAGGGAGAGCGTGAACGCGAGCCCCGCGATGAGATTGATCCGTGCCGGCCCCACGACGGCGTCGATGCAGCGGGTGAGAGCGACAAAGGATCCCACGTGGATCAGAACGATGAAGACGAGCGCGGCCGGCCACGACAGGGCGAAGACTTTGAGGAACGCGATGACGCTGGCGATGTATCCGGGCATGAGATGCCCGAACCAGGAGCGCACGAGCACATCGGGCGTGATCGGATTGGCTCGGAAGTACTCGACGAAGACGAGATCATCCCGGTCGAAGTAAGATCCCGCGGCGACCGCGACGGTAGCCGCGGCCACGATGCCCGCAGTGAGCCACAGCTCCCAACGCAGGCGCGACGACACGGCGAATCGGACGATCATCTCGTTCGGTCCTCCCCCTGACGTGCCCCGATCATCCTAACTGGGCCTCCTTGCGGGCCCGTGCGCATCGACCCCGCTGGTATCGTTCAGGCGATGTCACGCGCCAGTCACCGAGCCGATCCGACGGCGCACTCGGCGCGAGACTGGTGCCTGTTCCTCGACCGCGACGGCGTCATAAACTCGCGCCTGGTCGATGACTACGTGACGACATGGGACGAGTTCCGTTTCGAGCCGGGTGCCGTCGAGGCGCTCGTCTCGCTCGCCCGATGGGCACCGCGAATCGTCGTCGTGACGAACCAGCAGGGCATCGGCAAGGGGCTGATGTCGCTCGAGGATCTGACCGACATCCACCGCGAGATGTGCCGGGTGATCGGCGATGCCGGCGGGAGAATCGACGCGATCGAGTTCTGCCCGCATCTCGCGGCGGAGGACTGCGAATGTCGCAAGCCGCGGCCGGGAATGGCCGCGCGCTACCTCCGCGCCCACCCCGAGATCGACGGCGCCGGTTCGGTTTTCGTCGGCGATCAGCCGTCGGATGTCCAGATGGCTCGCCGACTGGCATCCCTCACGGGCGACTGTCTCGCCGTCCGCATCGACGGCGGCGTCGATGCGGACGCCGACGCGACGTATCCGAGCCTCGCCGCATTCGCCGATGCCGTCGCACGACCTGCCGCGACACCTCGATGAGCGCGCCCGTCACGCGAGTCGATGCATCCGTCAGGCCGAATAGCCGAATGCGTCCTCGATAGCCTGCATGAACGAATGGATGACGACGAGCTCGGACTCCTGAATGCGGTCCGCCCATCGGTTCTCCCCCAGGGCGAGGGCGACGTCGGCGACGGCCGCAACCGGAGTGTCGGCGGGCCCGGATGACGCGATCACGACGCCGCCGGCAGACTTCATCGCCTCGGCCGCTCGCAGGACGTTGGCCGACTTCCCGCTCGTGGTCAGGGCGAGCAGCACATCGCCGGGACGGGCCAGCGCCTCGATGAACTTGGAGAAGACGAACTCGTACCCGTAGTCGTTGGCAACACAGGTGAGGTGCGACGGGTCGGAGATCGCGATCGCCCGCAGCGGCGGACGGTCACCTCGGAAACGACCGGTGAGTTCCTCGGCGAAGTGCTGGGCGTTGGTCATCGACCCCCCGTTCCCGCAGGCGAACAGTGTGCCTCCGGCGCGCAACGACGTCACCATGAGCGCCGCCGCACGGTCGAACGAGTCGACGAACGCGGCATCCTCGGCGAGAGCACTCATCCGCCGCACGTTGTCGCGAAGGTTGTCGGCAATCACACTCATCTTGCTTCCTTTCGCACGCAGCATCGCGTGATCATCCGCGGCGCACCTGCTCGCCCTGCGAGAGGCGCGTTGTCGACACGCCGTCGAGCAACCCCACGATCTGCACGCGGCCGCCCCACGCTCTGGCGTCCTCGCCCCCGACGACCTCTTCGGGCTTGTAGTCGGAGCCCTTCACAATGATGTCCGGCTTGATCGCCAGGATCAGCTCGCGCGGCGTGTCCTGATCGAAGACAGTGACGAAGTCGACGTAGCGCACGGCATCGAGCACACCCATGCGATCTCGCTGCGGCTGGAGGGGACGCGACGGGCCCTTGAGTCGGGCGGTCGACTCGTCGGAGTTGACCCCCACCACGAGCACATCCCCGAACGACCGGGCTTCCTTGAGCAGCGCGACATGGCCGGCATGCAGAAGATCGAAAACGCCGTTCGCGAAGACGATCCGCTTGCCGGCCGACTTCTCTACTTCGACCAGGCGGGCGAGCTCGGCCCAGTTCTCGACGGTCCCGGGTCGCCTGTCCGGCGAAGACTCGACCAGCAGCTCGTCCAGCAGATCGGCGCCCGTCACGACCGCCGTACCCGGCCGGCCGCACGCGATTCCCGCGGCCATGTTGCCCACCTGCACGGCCTCGGTCGTCGTCAGCCCGCTCGCAAGGCCCACCGCGATGCCGGCGATCATCGAATCTCCGGCCCCCGACACGTCGGCGACCAACCGCGCCCGCGTGGGAATCCGGACACGTGAGCCCGCCTCGATGACTTCCACGCCGGCGGCCGACAGCGAGACGGCGAGCGCACCGATTCCGTCGACCAGCAGTTCGTGCGCGATGTGCTCCAGGGTGGCCGCGTCCGGTCGGGCCGCTCGCACTCGCGACATCTGGCAGGCCTCCGCGAAGTTCGGCTTGACGATGCTCGCCCCGCGGTACTTCCGGATGTCGGTCGACTTGGGATCGACGACGACCGGGACTCCGTGGCGTTGCGCGAGCTCGATGACCTCGGCGACGAGGTCCGCGTCGAGAAGGCCCTTTGCGTAGTCGGAGATCACGACAGCGGTCGACGCCGTGCCTGCGGCCAGCCCTTCGGCGAGCGCCGCGACGACCGCGGCCTGACCCTCGAAGTCGAGTGCGGATGTGTCCTCACGGTCGATGCGCACGATCTGCTGCTGACCTGCAACGACGCGGAGCTTCTCAATGGTCGGCGCGTCGCCGCGATCGACGCGGCAGGTCGCCACCCCGGCGTCGGCGAGCAGTCGCTCCAGCTCACGTCCCGACTCATCAGTCGCCCACGCGGCGATCAGGGTGGTCGACGCACCGAGGGCGGCGATGTTCATCGCCGCGTTCGCGGCGCCACCCGCGACGCTGCGGTCCTGCGCGACCTGCAGCACGGGGATCGGCGCCTCCGGCGAGATCCGGTTGACGGTGCCGTCGACGTATCGATCGAGCATCGCGTCGCCGATGACGAACACCCGGGTCGTTTCGAATCCGAGCACGTGGCGCGGGGTGATCGACGGCGGCGTAGACATCTGCGAGGATCCAGACCTTCCAACAGGGGCGCACTGAAGTGGGCGCGACCGAACGAGCGTAGCCGACTCAACCCGCGAGTTCGCGGCTGACCTCCTCCACGGCCCGCAAGACATCATGCGTCTCGACGGCGAGGATGCAATGGGCATGGGATGCGACGCACTCCTCGCCGCAGTCACCGGTCGGAGCGGCGGGCTGGACGACACGGCATCGCGTCGACCACGGGCCGAAGCGCTCCGGCGCGTTGTCGCTCCACGGCGACCCTGTGGCGGGATGGCATGTGACGACGACCGTCGGCACATCGAGACTCGACGCGATGTGCTGCAGTCCGGAGTCGTTGCCGACGAACAGATCGCAGCGGCTGATCGCGGCTGCACTCTCACTGAGGCTGAGTGCGCCGGCGAGATCGGCTACCGGGATCCCCTGGGCCGACAACAGCTCGGTGAGGGCCGCCGCCCGCTCGACGTCGACCGCGCCCCCCAGAACCTGCACAGACAACGGCCCCGTCGCAGCGAGCGCGGCGGCGAGGTCGTTCAGCCGCTCGATCGGCCACTGCCGCTTCCCATCGCGCGCACCGATCCCGAAGCCGACCACCCGTCCCGGAGGCTGCCGCAGAGCGGCGGCCTCCGCGGCCCGATCGCGGTCGGACACGTCGTACAGCGCGGTCCCCGCTCGGCGGGTCGCCTCGTCGGTCCAGCGCACGCCCAGATGGGCGGCTACCCGTTCGAGCTGCTGCACGGAGAGCAACGGGACGTCGCCGCGGTCGATCACATCGGTGAGGAGGAGCTCCTGGTCTCCGAGCCAGGCTGGTTCCCGCGACGGCACGGGTGCGAACCCGACGACCGAACGGGCGCGCGAGGCGACGGCAAGGTAGCGCAGAGGAGTGTCGTCGAAGTCCCATCGCGGCAGGACGGCGAGGTCGTACCCCCGCAGCCGGAAGCGGCGCAGCGCCTGCCTCACCGTCAGCACCTGTCGTTTGAGCGCCGACCCGTGAAGGACGGGGGACCACGGGATGACCCGGTCCACCGTCGGTGCCGCGTGGAAGATCGTCGCCGGACCGGGCTTCACAACGAGGTGGATCGACGCCTTCGGCCACTGAGCCCGCATCGCAGCGAGCAGGGTCGTCGTGGTGACGGTGTCGCCGATCTCGTCGCTGCGCATCACGACGATGCGTCGCGGAGTGCGTGTCGGATCCCATGGACGCCGCCGCAGGGATCCGAAGAGACGCCAGTACAGCCGCGGGGAGAGCGGGTCACGGTGGCGGATCGCGTTGATCTGCCATTCGAGCTTTCGGAACAGGTTCGGTGTCGTCATGCATTCATCCACGTCGGGAGCGCGGCCATCGTCCGGATCGGCGCGCGGCGTCCCCGCGATCCTATCGGCTCGGCCCCGGCACACCGGGCTCACCGGCGGACGTCCACACCTCGCGGGCCGCCTCGTCGAGCTCCCTGGCGCGTGCGTCGAACGAGTGCTCCGCGCGGATTCTTGCGGAGATGCGAGCGAGCTGCGCGTCGTCGGGGAAGATCGTCGCCGGGTCGGCGCGCAGCAGGTCGACGAGGTGTGCGGCGTCCTGGTAGGTCACCACCGCGCCCTCGAAGATCTCCTCGATCCCCTCGACCTCCTCTGAGATCACCCGTCCACCGACGGCGACCACGTCGAACGGCCGCATCGCGAGAAACCCCTCTCGTCGCATCGCGGGCCACTGATCGTTGAGAACGATCGATGCGGTCTCGTACCGCTCGGGGAGTCGATCGTGCGGGATTGATCGCGCGGCCAGTGCGGACTGCGCAATGAACGGTCGCCAATCGGGCCCGTAGACACGCACCGGGATCCCGGCCGCCAACGGCACCACGACGCTGGGACGCGCGATCCCCCGAGCCGTCCCGACGAAGACGATGTCGTCGCCCCTTGGCAGTCCGCGCGGATGGAAGAGGTCGGTGTCGACGCACTCGAGCAACGGACGGATGTCGCGGCCCCAGCGCGCCGACGCGCGCGCCGCCCAGCCCCTCGACGCGGCGAACACCCGGTCGAACCCCGACACCTCCGCGCGGGTGATCTCATCAGGATGGCTGATGATCCACTGCAGTCGCACACGAGTTCGCGGTGCCCGGATGCGATACGGTCCCCGCACCACCACGCTCACGTCGTCGACGGCGTCGGTCGGACGCGACGCGGCGTCGAACGCATCGATGACCACGGTGTGGCCGCGCCGTCGGAGGGCACGCGCGAGACCTTCGGCGAAGTGTCGATCCCCCCAGACCGCGCCCTGGCGCCCCGCCGGTGCGCAGATCTTGATCGACCATCTCTGGGCACCGGGATGCGGACGCCGCCACACGAGATCGGCTGACGGGCGCACGGACGGGCGTCGGTGCCGCCAGCCGCGGACGTCGAACCCGGCGGCCCCGATGATGCTCCGAGCGACCGGCGTGTCATCGACACCCGAACGTCGACGCCAATACCGTGCGTCGCGACCGGCGCGGCGGCGCCTGAAGGCGATCTCGGGCTCATCGAAGACCGGTCGGACATCGGTCAGCACGCGCAAGGGCACGCCCGCGCACCGGCGGCGCACGTCGATCGAGATCGCCTCGAGCTCACCGTCGTTGGTCAGCGAGGGCAACGCCCCGGCGCGATCGAGCGTCGCCCGCGCCACGGCGAACGTGCGCCCGGTCAGCAGGGGGACGTCGAGGACCGCGTCGAGCCGGTCCAGATCCTCCGGCGGCATCCACTCCAGGATCCGGCCGGGAATCCCGTGCCCGATCGTCGCTGCTCCGATTCCCGCGACGGTCCCGTCGAATCGCCGATGCGCGGGGATCACGAATGACCCGGCGCCGGCCTCTCGCGCGAGCCGATCCAGTTCCCCCTCGGAGAATTCGGCACGGGCATCGAGCACGATGAGCGTGTCGGCGGCGAGAGAGCTCAGCGCCGCGCCGACCACCCGCGACCAGGTGCTCGTCGCCGCCTCCCGCCGCACGACGAGGGAGGGGACCAGTTGACGAAGGATCATCGCTGACACCCACGCGGATGCGTCGGGGGCGACGAAGCTCACCACGGCGGCGGCGCTGCCATCGGTGGCTCGGTGCGCCGCTTGCGCCAGCTTGCGGTGGTAACGACGATCCCCCGCCTGCAGGATGCGCACCAACCCGACCTCGTGATGCGGGACCGGACCACCGGTGGGCGCGGCACCGCGGCGCCAGGTGCGCGCGGCCTCGATGGCGAGGCGGCGGTACTGGTCGACGCTCATCGTCGTCTCCGCCGCCGCGGTGCGGAGCACCAGCGAGCCGGAGGGGTCGCGCCAGAGACGCTCCAGGGGCGGATCGCCCTCGCCCGCGACGGCTCCGTCGCCGGGTTCATGCCTCGTGGCGTCCCACCAAGGGTGCACGGACACCGTCGCCCGCTCGCTGACGAGATAGGCGTACAGGGCCGGAACGCGCAGAACCTCCGGCAGCTCGGCACCGGCGTACACCTCGTCGAAGAGGGGATTCAGGCTCATTCCGCGACGAAAGCCGCGCGTGACGTAGTGCGCGACGGCCGCCCGTCGCCCGACGCGATGGCCGAGCAGCGCGGAGTAGTACTGCGCGTCGATGAGCGCGGAGGCGAGCACGGTGCGCGCCCACCACACACGGTCGAGCGCACGGATGCCGGCACCGAGGACCGGTGCCGATCGCAGCCCCCGCACGAGACGTCGGATCCGGCTGCGCACCGTACGATCCTAGGCCGTGCTCCGGGAACGCAGACCCCGCAGCACCCTCCGAAGCCGCCGTCGCACCGCTCGCCAGACGGAGACGTCGACGATCGAGCGGCCGCGGTTGCCCGGCGAAACACCGGCTATGCGCTCGAGCACGCGCTTCTCGATGCCGGCCAGGTACAGCGGAAGGCCCGGCCCGTAAGTCGCGATCCACGTCGCGAGGGCTCGATCCCTCACGATCGCATCGTCGCGCGCGTGATCGGCGGACAGTTCGAACATGCTGTTGGCGGCCGCGCCCGTCACTCCGGGACGCTGGGTCCAATACGCGAGCGTCGTTCCTGGGATGAATCCGATCGGATGCCGCGGGAGCACCCGCAGATAAAACTCCCAGTCCTCGACGGCGTCGAGCGACTCGTCATACCCTCCGACCTCGTCATGGAGGGAACGTCGGTAGACGATGGATATCGGCACGATGCGATTGATCACGAGCATCTCGGCCAGCGATATCCGCGACATCCCGGCCCAGAACGGCGCGCGGTCCGCCTCCACCCACCGGCTCCCGCGCCGCTCCTCGTAGACGATCTCGGTGGGCACCGAGACCGCACCGGAATCCGGATGGGCATCGAGCCAGGACGTCGTGCGGGCGAGGAATTCCGGATGCCACAGATCGTCGTCGTCGTGCAGCACGACCAACGGCGCATCGGCTTCTCGAACCCCGGTGTTCGCCGCGATGCACCGTCCGCCCTCCCCCGGCGCGATGTGGACGACGTGCACCTTGTCGGAGACGGAGGAGTCGGCGACGACCTGCTCGACCTCGTGCGGCCGTCCCCCGTCGTTGACCACGACGGCGCGCCACGAGGTCATCGACTGTGCAGCGATGTCCGCCAACGCGCGTTCGAGGAAGTCAGGCCGCTCCTTGGTTCGGACGATGACGTCGACGCGGGCAGCCATGCGACCCATGATAGGGCGCGCCTCACAGCTCCGCGTGGAGCTCCCAGACCCGCGCGGCGTGGTCGGACCAGGAGAAGCCGCGTCCGCGATCGCGGGCCAGCACCCGCAGTCGCGCGCTGTCGCCGATCGCGTCATGCAGCGCGGCGCCGAGCTCGGCGGGGTCGACGAGCACTCCCCCGTCGACGATGATCTCCCGATGGTCGTCGCAGTCCGCGGCGATGACCGGCACCCCCACGGCGAACGCCTCGAGGACCCGCCATGGGAACGCCGAGGCCCGCGAGGGCGCGACGACGGCGACCGCCGCATCCAGCACCGCCGCGCGGTCGTGCGCGTCGAGCCCGGCGAGCACCCGCAGGTGGGCGCTCGGTACCCCGGCCTGTTCCGCCCGCGCCCTCACCCGGTCGACGCGCAGGTCGCCGGCGCCCAGCACGACGATCGGCACATCCGGGGCGCCGCACAGTGCCGCCGCGAATCCGGCGTCGAGGTCGGCCTCGGCACCCGCACCGTCGAGCACGAGCACGCGGTCGGGCACGACGAGCGCGCGGCGGCGTCCGATCGCGTCACCGGGAACGGCGAACCCCTGAGGTGCCGCCCCCGCGATCACGCGTACACGTCCGCGCAGCTTCGTGGTCGCCGCCAGTCGCTCCGCGATCGCATGGGTCGGGACGATCACGGCGTCGGCGTGCCGTTCGGCGCGCTTGAGCATCGCCTTGTGCGCGAGCGCAGCGGTCTTCGACGCGGCATCCGAGAAGTCAGGGATGTCCCAGAGCGTCACGACCGTCTGGTCGTTGTCGTTGATGCGGTCGTGACGCACGAGCGGCGCCGCCAGCGTCGGCGAATGGATGAGTCCGCCGCCGACACCCGGCGCGACGCCGAGCTGCCAGGAGGCGAGAGCGGCGGCCCGCGGCATCCCGACCGTGTCGACGCGGGCGAGCCCCGGAACCTCGCGCGCGAGCGCGGCAGCGTCGCCGGCCGGCACGAGGGCGGCGACCTCGCAGTCCCGCGGCGCGGTCGCGATCAGGGCGCGCGCCACCTCGGCGGATGCTGCCGTGAGTTCCGACGCGGGCGCTCCGACCAGTTGATCGAGCACCACGCGCAGGGTCACCGTCATGGTCTCGAGCCTACCCACCGCGTGTCGGGCGAACCCGAGCGCGCGCTCAGCCGGTGGGGCTCGGAGTGGCGGAGGACGGATGCAGCTTCTCGGCTACGAGCGCGCGCGTGACGGTGAAGTCCGGCTTGTCGGGGTCGATGTTCGCACCGGCGGGCGTGAGCTCGAGCGACTGCACGGGCTGACCCTTCGCCTTGATCGCGAGATCGAGGAAATAGCCGATCATCGAGTCGGGGATGTCCGTTTCG
>Ga0097683_1003222_pt1 | contig 12802 bp, 9 predicted proteins | sample ThiBio_1000_plan_2_FD_72846 | JGI IMG/M metagenome (GOLD analysis project Ga0097683, IMG submission 72846) | Wastewater bioreactor microbial communities from Cape Town, South Africa - Thiocy_cont_1000_plan - 1398105538256 (version 2) (version 2) ...
TTAGCTGTTGATCCTATAACAGATACACTCTATATAGGAGATCTCAATAATGATCGAATAGTCTCATATGCAAAAAATGCGAATTCTAGTACGTTGATCTTTGGTGGTCAAGGTCGAGGTGTAAATAGAACACAATTATCTGGACCAGCAGGCATCTATTTTGATTTCATTTCAAATAGTTTATATATTGCCAATTATTACGGTCAAAGTATTGTTCGCTATGTATTGGGTGCAAATCAATCAACTCTTTTCACGGGTAATAGCAACGGTAGTTTCGGTTCAGGTGAATCTGAATTAAAAACCCCACTGAAAGTTATATTAGATCCCATGGGTAATATATATGTTGCTGATGGAGATAATCATCGTGTACAATTTTATCCTCCAGATCAGATGAATGGAACAACAATTCTTGGTACAACGAATGTGTCTGGTACAGATCCTTCTCTTCTAAATAGACCTCGATCAATAGCCTTCGATAATCAATTGAATTTATATGTCGTCGAAGAAGACAATCATCGAGTTCAAAAATTTTTACGTTATTAAATAAAAAAAATACTTCTTTTATAAACATTGTTCGATGAATAATAGATATTGGATACTCAAACTATCAAACGTGTAAATAGCAATAAAAATCTTACAGATTACTTCATAGAAATATGAAGCGCCCTCTTTTGGTTTCGTAATAGCATTTGCTTTGTGTTTGGTGGAATGAAATGGGAAGTTTCTCATCGTTATCAATCGATGACGGTAATGGTAATAATCCCACTCGTAATGATAGGACTGGATCAAAAGATAATCTTTGCCTATTTAAACCAATTCGATAATATGAGATTCTATATAAAAAAAAATGTGCTTCGTCTACAGATTTATTCTTACTATTCTTTTCACTGAGTATATTTTACATGCAAACGAGATCGATCCTTATGAATATTTACAATCATATGGATATGCAACTGAAGAAAATACTGACCATGGTATATTATCATTATCTGCAGATAAGAAAAAAGAAGCAAAGGAAAATATGATTAAAGCTTATCAAAGATTCAGAGGTCTCAAAGTTACAGGTGTACTTGATGCTGAAACCAATGTATCAATGACGCGATTACGATGTGATATTGGTGATACCGCATTAAGTAAACAACGATCATCAATTAATTCTCCTGCACAGTATCTTTGGGATAAAAAATTGCGAACCTATCGTATTGGATCGTTTGCTTCATACGAACAAATGTCACGTTTGAAACAAGAATCAATTATTGATGATGCATTTCATGAATGGTCGAAACATGTTCCATTGATATTCGAAAAAGCTTGTGAAGTATGTTCAGCTGATATTGTCGTTGATTTTGTTGATGACGAATCGGGTAAACATTATGATAATAATCAAATAGCTCGTTTTAAACCGACATCACTTGCACATGCATCATATCCAATGGACTCATATCCGGCATATGTTCATTTGAATAAGAAAATTTTATTTACCGACAGGTAATTAGATATATTTATTTTTTTTGTCGTTTTCAAGAGATATCGTTTAGTTTTAATTCAACATCTTCTCCAAATTTGTTTCATACTATTTTACATGAAATTGGTCATACACTTGGACTTGAACATGTGCCAGGAGATACTAATTCAGTTATGTATCCTGATTATCATGTTTCAGCTTTGAATAGAACAAGAAAAGATTACTTATCGACAGTTGATCAAGGGTATATTCAAATACGATATGGAAAACGAGAAACAAGCATCATTAATTCATGTTCACGATGGTCAACAAAACCTGAATATTTGAGTATTAATGCGAGAAATTCAATGGATTTCTTTTTAAAAGATTTTATTCGTAAACATCGTCAATGGCGATCGATTGCATTTGACCGTATTCGTCAAAGTCAAAGTCAAATGCTTAATAAATTACCAGACTCTAAACAATCATCGAATGCAAACAATAAGAAATTAAAAATCAGTGGTCGTTTGATTGAAAATGAACTGCAAGATATTCAAGTGATCTTCTTTGATGAATCTGATAATCTCTACGTATCAGATTATTCATCGAACAGTGTTTTAAAATACGAATTAATCAAAAATAAACCAGTGAAAAAAACAATTGTTGCAGAAAATCTCAATGCACCACGTGCAATCTATGTTACAAATGATGGTATTATGCTCTATGTTGTCGATAGTAAAGGTGTTCATCGATTTAAACTCGATCGAGATGATGGCAATATCGGTGCAGCTACACTTCTTTTTCAACTAAGATCATCATCAGAAATTTACAATATGGTTGTTGATGAAACAGATTTTCAAACAATTTATTTGTATGATATATCACGACAAAGAATTGAACAATGTCGTGCAGAAATAAATACATGGAATTGTAAGAAAATAATTCAAGTAACAAGTATGATGACTTTGTTTCTGTCCTTTTTGCATTCATTTTTATTTGTATTTCATAGACAATGATTATAGTCTAATTAAACAATCGACAATGTTAATTGATCATGAAGGAAATCTTCTATTTATTGATGAATCTGGCTCGACAATTGTCTTATATAAACATGTGAGAAGTGCATGTTTGGATAAAAGTACGGCAAAAGCAAAGCCCAAAAAACCATCAACAGTTCCTCGTGTAATCAAAACAAAAAAAACACAAAAAAAACAAACAAGTTTAACTCCAATACAACAAACAATTTTACCCAAAAATAAAGTTCTTAATAATACAATTTTCATTCTTGAATGTAAAGAAACAATTAAAGTCTTGAATTCAACTATGCATACTGTTGATTACAATGGTAATAATCAACAAAAATGGGTATTCATCCAACAATCGGATGGTACTTATCTCATTAGAAATCTTGCATCACCATTTGTTTTAACTCCTGATCGTCATAGCAATCGAATCTATATGAATTATTATATTAAAAATAGAAGTTTACAAAAATGGAAATTATTACAACAAAATGATGGCAGTTATATAATTGAAAATGCTTTGTATAAACGTGTGCTTACATCGAGCGTAAATGATACCATACGATTAAATGTTATCGATACGACAGATAATCAAAAATGGTTTTTTCAAATGCCGAGTGTTTTTCCTTATGATAATATGATAGCAATTCTACGAAGTAAACAAACTAATCAAGTACTTGGATCGGGCATTAACCGACATGTTTATTCACACGATTACAAAGGTGATAATAATCAAAAATGGATATTTCATCAACAACATGATGGCAGTTATGCAATAAGAAATCTCGATACATCATATCTACTCGATGTTAATCAAAATACATTGTGGACAGAAACTTTTCCTAATGGTCAAAAACAACAAAAATGGTTTGTTAATCGACAAGCAGATGGTAGTTATCGATTGGAAAATTCTGTGTATAAAAATATTCTCAGTACGGATCCATTTTGGTTTTTTCAACAACCAAGTTTACAACCGTATCATTCAATGATTGTTTCAATTCGAAATAAGAAAACTAATCGAGTTTTAACGAATTATTATGATAAAAGTTTGCATATGTTCGATTACAATGGAGATACATATCAAAAATGGAAATTTAGTCAATGCGATGACGATGAATATTTTGTCATCGAAAATATTAAAACAGGTTTCGTACTTGATGCTGATAATTCGTATGCATATGCTCTTGAATTTAATGAAAGCTATCGACAAAAATGGAAAGCAATTCGACAAAATGATGGTAGTTATGTACTTCAAAATTATATGAATTCCTATGCACTTGGTTCAAGTAGTCATTCCAATGCTTATCCTCAACCCGGAAATAATAATGATTATCAAAAATGGTTTTTTGAATCGATCTAAAAGTTTTTTGCTTTTGTTTTTGTTTGATTTTAAACATGAAAAGAATCACGTTTTTTGTTTCTTTACCTGTCTTTTGTTCGAAAATGAAACAATTTCTCTGGCATGTGAATAGAAATTGTTGTCACTCAGTTAATTTCAAATTTATTCTTATATGGTGCATATTAAGTATTTTTATCACTGGTTTCATTCTAATAAATGAAAATTTAAATAAACATAAACATTTAAAAATCAATCTCCAATGTCCAGTGATTTTGATGTTGTACTTAATTATTACAATGAAAATATCACATTTGTTGCACAATTTATTCGAAATCTTCGAAATATATCGATTTTTAATAAATTTCATTTGCGTATAATTGTTTACAATAAAAATACAAACATCACCGTCAAATATTTGCGAACAGTACTTCAAGTAGATCGTGTCTATCAATTACTCAATATTGGACGAGAAAGTGATAGTTATTTGTATCATATTATTAACAATTATGATCGACTTACAAATCATATATTCTTCAGTCAAGCTGGTGCTCAAGGTTTTACTGGTGAAAAACTAGAGAGTTGGTTTATTGATCGATTAGAAAAGCAATTCAATCAATCAGTTGGATATATGCCGATGATCGATACAAATTCAATGGCAATATTTGATTGTGGAGAAGGACGCAATGAAAATGTCAAACAATTTGGGCAACTATGGGGAATTATTGAACAGACCCTATGTCCTCCAATAAAACAAGCTGTAACGATTGATAATCGAACATATAATTAACTTGTCTGTAAGTTACTTTTTTATAGGTATTCTTTCGAGGACAATTTATTGTCAGTGCTAAACGAATTCGTATTCGGCCATTAAAAATCTATCAATATATTAGTGCCATTCTTCGAGTAATAAAAACTGAATCTTTTTTCTCAAACAATTCTATTTTCTGTGTAGGCTAATCAATCTCATTGGATTCATAGTGCTCAGTCAACACCGATGAATCCACAATTTGGCCATGTTGTCGAGCGTTTATGGACAACATTATTTAATTGCACACATCCTGATATCTTCGCGCGCTGTGCTCAACAACAATGCGCATGTTTTGATTGATGTTTGTTTGATGTAAGAAAAAAAAAACTTCAAGAACAAATGCAACTATACGATCGTTAATTCAATAAAGAAAGAACTTTTATATTTGTATTCTGTCATGCGAAATAAATGAATATAATTGTGTTGATGCATGCAAGTTTTCTTTCTAAGATTAAACATTACATTATGATTACAATATAGAGTGAAGTCAGTACAAGTAACTATGTCGATTTATTCTGTTTGTCTAATGATGTTCGTTCTAGAATCAGCCGGCAATCCACGAAGTTTTCGATAGTTTCGAACAAACAAATGTTTAACATCACGACGAAATGATGCCGACACAGCCAAATATGTATAGAATGGTATTGCACTAAAGATAAATATTAGTAAAAGTGCCACATTCGTTGCAAAAATTTCAGCTTGAATAAGAGATAAATATTTTATTGGTAATACAAATTGTGTAATCATCATTTCCAAAGAAACAAGTGAATACGGAGCAGTTGTTACAAGATAAATAATTGCTTCAGCAAGAACAAAAATTAATAAATCACGATCTCGTCTTTTCAAAGAATTATTATTGTTGTTAGTATCCATGTCGTGATTGATAGGCTGGATTCGAGAGTGTAATTGTTTCATATTTCGATATGTTAAAAATCCAAATATAAATACGATAATAGCAGGTAGAAATGCAATGCAAAATACCGTATAAAATGCTTGAAAAGTAACATACCAACCAATTCGAGTGCATTGTCCATTACTAATTGTGGCCCAGATCAAGAGATGAATAGGAATAATCGCCCATGCTATATAAACAATTGCAGTAACATATTTCGCTCGTTTTAATGTACTGAATGCTCGTAAACGAACACTTTTGCTTGTAATCATATATCGATCAATACATGCACAAACGAGTAGTGTTTTCGTGACTTGCCCGAAGAATCCTGGTATGTAGTTAGATAACTTACACATGATAAGTGCTTGTAGACTCCAAGTACTGTATGATGATGCAAAGATTCGTATAAGACCTCCAACTGTAAGATAGAAAATATTTGCCACAGATGAGCTCACAAGATAAAGAGAACATGCATTATATTTATGTCCATGAAAGATGATAATAATTAGAATATTTCCGAAATCACCCACAACGAGAAGAATGGGGTACCCATAGTAATTCATCTGTGATTGAATATACGGTAGTATTGATGTAGACATTGTAAGAATTGTCAAATGGAATGAAAAATATTCTGTTACATCCTCTTTTTATAGTCTTCACTTAAAATAGGATAGGATAGAATTATTTGCGATGGAAAAAATTCACGATGTCAGATGACCTGCAAAAAAATAGGAGTAAGCTATTAAAGTAATTCTTCGTCATGATCTTAAGTGTTAATTGAAAATTATAGGGATGATGCATGCACTTATTCAAAGAGGATTGGATTTATATTAAGAAGTAATGATATGTCATCGTTAAAAGTTAAATTATGAATCTTGATTTTTTAATTAGACAATTTTATAGAATTTTAATTGAAATTGAATGATGCACAGCATGAAACATTTTTAAAAAGCTCTTATGAAACACGAGTGGCTCGTTGTAATGATGAGATAGTCGTAGTCGGATCAGTTGGCAATTTTCGTATTATTTTGTAGCCAGTGACAATCAATTGTTTGAAATCTTGACGAAATGATGATGATGCAACAATATATGTATAGAATGGTATTGCACTAAAAATAAAGACTAATAAAAATGCAACATTTAATGCAAAGGCTTCAGCTTGAATGAATGCTAAGCTTTTGACTGGTAATGCAAATTGAGTGACCATTCTTTCGAAATGAACAGATGTCAATGGAAGTGTTGTGAAAATATAAACAATCACTTCGGATAGAACAAGTACTAATAAATCACGATCTCGACGTTTCAAAGTTTTATTGTTAGTATCATCATTTGTATTTTGATCATTCGGTTGAATACGACTGTGTAATTGTCTCATATTTCGATATGTTAAATAGCCAAATACACTAATACTAACCGTTGGTATTAATCCAATGAATATGACTGCGTAGAATGCAAAGAATTTAACGTATCCATCCGATAGATTACATTGTCCCCTTATAACTGTTACCCAAACAAGTGTATGACTTGCAACAATAGCCCAAAAGATGTAAATACCAAAAGTAAAATATTTCGCACGTTTAGCAGTACTAAATGCACGTAAAGTAGCACTTCTGCTTGTAATCATATAACGATCAATGCATGCAAAAATCAGTAAAGTTTTTGTTACTTGTCCAAGGAATGATGGTGTATAATTGGACAGCTTACACAAAATAATTGAACGTAATGTTTGATCTGTATAAGAATACGAGAAGATTTTGAAAAAACCACCAATTGTTAAATAGAGAATATTTGCAACAGCCGAATTCATTAAGTAAATCGAGCATGCATTGCTACGTTGTCGATTGAAAAGAATCAAAATGAAAATATTGCCAATATCACCTACAGTCAAAAGGATAGGATATCCATAGAAATTCATTTCATTTTGAATATATGGTAACGATGATGTCGACATTTTTAATTTTGTTCTGAGGACAAAAGAATGCAAACCTGTCTATATACCTGCGCAAAATGACATTATCTACTAAATTAATTATTTTACTCAAAAATAGGTTCTTATCTTTTAATCGTGGACTCATGATATTGTGAAGAAAAAGAGATTATAAGTCAATAAGAGCATAAGTTGACATTTTAGAACATTATATTGGAACGAAAGAGTCATTCATCAAAGTTAATTGCACCCCGTTTCATTATAAGTATATACAAGCTTTTTTTAAATAATCATATCATTTATTTGATAAAAATGTTCCTTTTACATTAAAATTCTATCCTAATCCTTTTGACATTAAAGATTTTTGGGTATTCATTCAACAGAGGAGTTGAGGGTGAGGGTGTTCAGAACAGTGTTCGAGAAACTTCGAATATAAATAGATAATAAGATGTATGTGTTTTTTAACTGAAGATGAGATTGAGTTAAATAAAAAGAAAGAGAGATACGATGTACTTACTTTATTCTTATCTTTCTATGTGCATATGTCGTTTCGAAAATTATTACTATTTGTTTTAGTTTTTTTCATTTTCAATTCATCGATTATTGAAAGTAAAATATTCGATGTGAGCGATTATGGTGCATATGCAAACGATCATATTGACGATACACATGCAATTCAAGCTGCTATAAATGCAGCGATTTATTCAGGTTTAAATGATACGATTTCATTTGGGTATGGAACATATGTTCTATCATCTTCGATTAATGTAACCAATGCAACGAATTTAATTATTACAGGACAAGGAGCACAACAAACATTGTTATTAGGCATCAATCCAACAACAATATTTATAATTATGTCAGGTGAAAATATAACGATTCGTTCGTTATCAATCGATTTTGATCCATTACCATTTACAGGTGGTTTTGCAATTAACGTGACAGATACTTATATTGATTTAAAAGTTCAACCACCACATCGAATTAATCCCGAATTTCAAATTGCTTCACTGCTTCGTTTCGATGCCAATGAAATGCGCATTGCATTTGGCCCACAAACATATTTTTTCTATCCGAGTGGACCAATGAATACAAGTCAAATTTCAACTGATATCATTCGTATTTATCTTACATCATCAACAGAATTCAATGTTGGCGATGGTATACTCGCCCGTTACAGCGAACTACATCGTGCTATCTACGCTAGTACTGTAACAGATTTAACAATTCAATCGATAAATATCTATACATCTTGGTTTATGGGCATAGTAACGAATCGAATAATTGGTTTGAATATTTTCAATGTACAAATAGCACCACCGAATGGTCGTTGGGCAAGTACACTTTTAGATTGCATGAATTTTGCTAATGGTAGAGGATATATTAATATCTACGATAGTCGATGTGAATTGACTTCTGATGATGGATTAAATGTTCATGAACCATATGTTGTCATATCGGATGTAATCAATTCAACAACAGTCATGACTCAAGTTATGAATGGTACTGATGTTTATTTTTTCGCAGGCATGCGCGTAGAATTTAGCAGTAACTCGAAACCGTTTACAGTCTATCAAACAGCAACTGTTGCTGAATGGGTTCCAACGGGTCCGTATTCACGTTTGTTAACTTTAACAGTGCCAATAAATGTTAGTGTTGGTGATTATGTTGCCAATGCTGATCCGCCAATGTTAACTATTCGAAATTTTACTGTCGAAAGAAATCGTGCACACGGCATCCTACTTGAAACGCGTAATGTTGATGTTAGAAATTGTGTTTTCAATCGAACAAGTGGTCCAGCTGTTCTTTTTCAACCCAGTAAATTTTGGAATGAAGGTGTAGCAGGACAAAATGTGACATTAGCAAATAATCTTTATATTAATTGTAATGAAGGTATCGGTCGAGATCATGGTGTTATTGCAATTACATTACAACCTACACAATTCGAACCTGTAATGAAAAATATTCGTATCGAATCATCGACATTCTATTTCGGAAATTACAGCCGAGGATTGTTACTGAGTAGAAGTGCAGCAAATGTTCGTATTGAAGGCAATTATCTTGCAACAAATAATTCTGAACCGTTGATTATTATTTGTAATAGTCGAAATATTACAGCAAGTAATAATACATTAATCAGCAATCAAATTGGACATGAACAATACTATGCATTCGATACATTGGTATCATGTGCAAAGAATTTGAGTAGTCTAATCGATTTACCGGCATCAGCATTTAATTCATCATTTCCTCCACCTGTAATTGCATGAAATAAATTTTAAAAAGTCAATCCTTTTTTCGTTTTAAATTTTTTTAAACTGCGTAATTATGCTTAGGTGCGTTCAGTATTCATACGATTTTGAGTCGGACCAATTTGTTGTCGTCGATTTCTGCTATGCCATATGGAAATTTTTAATTTTTTTCGAAGTTCAGGTAAAGTTAAATAACATACGAATGGAAAACAAAATGTTATGTTATAGTAAATAAAATTTGAATAAATCAAAATTGGTAGAACAACATGAAGTGGTGCACCACATTGAAAAGCTAATGTTGTAAATATCCATGGTGAATTAAATAGAATACAAATAGCTGATATCGATATGGATTGAATGGTTAATTTACGATATTTTTTCCATCGAAACATTTGTTGTGCACGAGCTTTTTGTTTGGCAACACGTACAATAAGAGTAAATGACGCTATAATCATGATTAAAGTTGGAATAATTTGTTGAACAAATAAATCGAAACTTCCTAATATAGTTTGATAGAATATACATGGAATGTAAATACTACCTCGAAGAAAATCATCAAATGATGTATCACATGGTACACCGTAATAAACTACTATGTAGAAAATAATATTGCAAATAATAATAATTATAATAGGTAGATAATGTAGAAGAAAACGATTCCTTTTTGTTATTAACCATTGATCATGAAATATCAATATATGCCGTTCGAGAGTTGCCCAAGCGAATAATTCAATTTGAAGTACAAAAAGTAAATAATCGAAAAATGTCCAAAATAGATATACATCTTTCGAAGTTAGCCAAGGTGTATCATAGAACGTATTTCGAAGAAAAAAAGGAATATTAATCATTTCATATAGAATCACAATAAATAATATGACAATAAAAATATGATTATTTAATGCACGACGAAGAATACGATTAGAGAGTAAAACATAGAGTGTATATATTGCACAAGTAAGAGACAAAGCATCACAACAAAGAAAGTACCAAAATCGTAACGTATGTGAAATCATTAGTTAATTCCTATTTCACCAAGAAAGATATATATAGTATCGCTATGTCAGAAATATTAATTTCCTGTAAACCCAAGAAAAAAGAAATTGCTCTTTTGATACCAATGAGTATATATGTCGATGAATTATATCTGTCAAGTGGGTCTTTTTTCCTATTTGACGTCAATATCATAAATTTATTTAAACAGAAAAAAAAGCTCCTTCATTAATAATCGTTGATGCTTAAGAGGTAGTTGATGTCAGAGAATACTTCCTATTCGCTACAGTGAAGGCAACATGAAGTACTGATCTAACTGATTTTTTAAAAATTTAATATTTCTTATACAATTTTTACTGTCCGTTGTTGCAAGCTACGTGGTTATATTATTCTCCTTTGTTTACAGTGCGATTCTAAAATCTTCATTGAAGTTTCAAGTAATAAATTTCACAATTTCTGTGTTATGTAGGAAGATACGCGTAGCAGTGTTTTTAATCAATCTTCTCATTTGATCACAATCATACATACAGTGATAGACACTAATAAAAATATAGGTCTTCATTGAATACCGATCATATGAAGTCTTAAAAGTATGTCCACAATATAAAAAGAAAACATTCTTATTCATTTTTCATTGTAATGGTCCATACAACTAGTAACCATTCTATTTCTCGAAAACAAGTACTTTTTCTTCTTTAATATCTCGAACTTTATTTAATCAAACTGTAAGTTTTCTTTTAGTGTGGACGTCGTCATCGTCATAGAAAAGCATCCTCTGTCATTATTCATGTTAAAATTCGCCATTTACCAAACGATTGTCGACGTCATTCAACACATACAGTTGCATCAACAAAACAAACTATTTCATCATCGTCTCTAAATCACACGAATTCAACTCAACCAACGACTTCCAATCCTGCATCATCTTTGTGGGCCAATTCAAGAGATTATAGAACAAAACATGAAAACAATTCTAACCGAAGGAAACATAAAAAGTAGAACATTTTCTATATTCCGCACCCGAAATCATTTTCGATTAGGGTGAAACGAAAATGTAACTCTACGGTGGAATACGTCAGGTATCACGGTTGCTGGTACAACTAATACTAATGCAGTTGGTGATGCAAGCGATCAACTTTATAATCCATGGGGTTTGACATTAACTTATGAAAATACACTTTATGTGGCTGATCGATATAATCACCGAGTTCAAAGATATCTTCGAGGAAGTTCAAATGGTACGACAGTGGCTGGGCAAGTTGATGCAACAACATGCTCGTCGTATCAATGTTTACGCTACCCATCATCTATTGCCCTTGATGATAATGAAAATTTGTTCATTTCCGACTCACACAATCATCGTGTTGTTTTATGGAAGAAAGCTGCAATTATAGGAGAACTCGTAGCAGGAGCAGCAGGTACAACTTTTATTTTTTATGTGTAAATTCATTCAACATGTATACGTATTCGGTAAGGGTATGGAAGTGGCAATAATCAGTTTTGCTATCCAAATAGCATCGTTCGTGATACACAAAATGGTACACTCTATGTGTCTGATAATGGAAATGATCGGATAATGCGCTTTATTGAAGGTAACAATACAGGTGTTCTTGTTGCTGGTGGAAGTTTATTTTGAGTCATTATCCAACAGTCTTATCATTGCTAATACGAGAGCAAATAATATTGTTCGTTGGCGAATAGGTGACAGTAACTGGACATTAATCGCTGGTAATCTAAATGCATCAATAGGGAATTCACCATCTTCACTTTATTTTCCCTTTGGACTGACCGTAGATCCAATGGGGAATCTGTACGTCTTACAGGGTCGTATATCACATATGGAAGTATTCTAAAAGATTCAAATTACTAATGTCAATGTTGAGAATCCTGAAATGCGACTTCAACATTGTTGTTATGTTCAATCAGCAATTCTTTATGCAAATGTAACTTAACTTCTTGAAAAACGTAAGGAATTTGCTGTGGTTGAAGATGACTTTGGATCAGTTTTAAAAATCTAATAGCAGCATGTAGAAAATGCGATAACGAAGCTTGTATTCAGTTACATTTACTGACAACTAAAACTTATTCGCATCTCAATCTTATTAAAAAGGGTATCAATGAAGATGAA
>Ga0097683_1003225_pt1 | contig 12796 bp, 10 predicted proteins | sample ThiBio_1000_plan_2_FD_72846 | JGI IMG/M metagenome (GOLD analysis project Ga0097683, IMG submission 72846) | Wastewater bioreactor microbial communities from Cape Town, South Africa - Thiocy_cont_1000_plan - 1398105538256 (version 2) (version 2) ...
CTCCTTCGACAGAAAACGCCCGAACAGCACCTGCACCTCGTCAGGATTGACCGCCGTGATTCCCAGGCAATAGCACACCGCCGAGTTGGCCGCCGACCCGCGCCCCTGGCACAGGATGTTCTGGCTGCGGGCGAAACGCACGATGTCGTAGACCGTCAGGAAATACGGCTCGTACGCCAGCTCCCGGATCAGCGTCAGTTCGCTTTCGATGAGACGACGCACCTTCTGCGGTACCCCGTTCGGATAGCGCCGCGCCGCGCCGGCCTCGACTTCCTGATGCAAATACGTCACCGGCGTATGCCCGGCGGGCACCAGTTCCTCGGGATACTCGTAACGCAGGCTGCGCAGATCGAAATGGCAACGCGAGGCGATGGCAATCGTTTGCGCCAGGGCGTCCGGCGGATAGAGCCACGCGAGCCGCAACCGCGTGCGTAGATGCTGCTCCGCATTGGCGGCGAGCGCCAATCCGCAGGCCTGCACCGGCTTGCCCAGTCCAATGGCGGTGAGCGTGTCCTGCAACGGCTTGCGCGAGCGCACATGCATGAGGACATGGCCGGTGGCGACGAGCGGCACGTCGCACTCGGCGGAGATCGCCCGCAGCCGGGCCAGATGCGCGTCGTCGTCGGCTCGGTGATGGCGTTCGAGCGCGAGCCACACGCGTCCTTCGCCGAACGTCTGTGCCGCCCAGCGGGTTTGGGCCAGCGTGCGCTCGGGACTCGCGCCGGTCTCCGGCACCAGGATCATCAGGCACCCCGGCAGACCCCGCAGATGCGCCTGCCCGGTTGCCGGCGCGCTGAAGTCTCGCGCGTGCAACCGATAACCGCGCTTCGGGCCGCGCATGCGACCGAGTGTAATCATCTCGGAAAGATTGCCGTAGCCTTCGCGGTGCTGCGCAAGCGCGACCAGATGCACACTGCCCAGCGCGGCTGCGCTGTCCTCGGGCGTCAGACGAAACTCGCTGCCCACGATCAACGACACCGACGGATACTGCACCGCCTCGGCCAGTGCGCGAACGACACCGGCCAGCGAGCACTCGTCGGTCATCGCCAGCGCGGTGTAGCCCAGGTGCGCGGCCCGCGCGATCAGTTCCTCCGGATGCGACGCGCCACGCTGGAACGAGAAATTCGACAGGCAGTGCAGTTCGGCATAGGCAGGCAGGCTGCCGTCGTCGGCCGCACGCGGATCGGGGGGCGCCGCCGGATCGGCGCCGGCCGCGTCGGCACGCTCATCATTGGCGGCCAGCCCTTCGGTCGGGCCTTGCCACGGCAGGAAATCGTCGACATTCATCGCACAGCGGACCCGCCGGACTCAGCCGAACAGGCCATGCAAGTACCACGCGGCATCCGCCCCATTCACGGGCCGCTCGCGAAACACCCACAACAACGCCCCCGTGATATCGGCCGCAATGAAGTAGTCGCGCGTGACGGTGCCTGGCTCCCACCAGCCGGCTTCGATACGCTCAGGACCGCTCATCAGTTGTAGCGGCCCCTGCCGCCACGGGCGCTCCTGACGTACGCCGAGGCGCTGCGGTACATCGAGCAGCCACGCCGGGCGCGGCGGCAACAGGGACTCGCCATCGGGCCGATGACCGACCGCGCCGGACATCGTGCCGTGGGAGGCATGGGAAGGATTGCCGGACGCCCCATACGGCAAGCTGACGAACGCCGCCTCGGGCCGGTGATCGCCACGCACCTGCAAACGCCGCACGTGCTCGTCGCCCAACCGCGCCGCCACACGCTCCATCAGTTGCACAAAATCCTGCCGGGCGCGGCCCGGCTCCGGCAGGAGCGAGCCGCTTTGCGGCACATGGGGCGCCGTCTGCGTGACATCGAGCCGCAACGTCAGCACCGGGGCCACCAGTGGCGAGCGGGCCAGCCGCTCCTTGCACAACGACAGCAAGTGCGCGGGCGCCGCACTCGCTTCGGCAAGACGGATGTCGAAACGCGTCGGTGCCAGCGTTTGCCGCCCGAGCGGCTCATGCTCGAGCACCAGCGCGAGCGCGCGCGTGGCCAGTTGCCCGGCGGCCAGCCATCCCGTGAGTTGGGCGAGCAGACGGCGCAGACCGAAGAGCAGCACATCCACGTCATGCGTGAGCGATGGCAGCGGCAGCACCGCCTCGAAATGGGGCGGGGCGCGATACCAGGCGGGGGCCTCCGGCGTCTCGCCATAGGCCCGGGAAAGCGCAGCGGGCAGTTCCGCACCGCAGCGGCGCCGCACGCCCGCCGCAGGCAGCGCGCGCAGTTCGCCCAACGTCACACAGCCGATTTGCGCGAGCCAGTCGAGCCACGGCTGCGCCTCGGGCAACAAGGCGACCGAGCGGGAATCGAGGGATTGCGGCAGCGTCATCGGCGTCGGTGGTGTCGGTGGCAACCGCGGCGGCCGACAAGGAGTACCGGCACGCGCGAGCAGCGCCGCCGCGCTGGCCGTGGCGGCAAGGCCCAACGACGCCCGGTGCCCGAGCGCCTCGGCACTCTCAAACACCTGCGCCGCCAGCGATGCCAGACCGCCAAACAGGCGCAGGCTCGGTGCCACGTCGATCAGCACGCATTGTGGCGAGGCGATCGCAACGTCGGGGCCGAAGCGCAGCAAGGCCAGCGCCAGCGCCTCGAGCGCGACCGTCTCGGCCGCTTCGTCGCGATCGTGGAATCGCGCCTGCGGCAATAGCGCCAGCACGCCGCCACGGCGCATGCCGGGTTGCACGCCGGCTGCCTGCGCCGCCTCACTCGCCTGCCAGACACGCGACTGCGCCAGCACGACCGTTGTGTCGGTCAGCGTGTCAGCCGGTGTGAGCGGAGAGGCGATCTCGAGCGCCAGATAGGGCAGATGCAGGGCGATCCAGCAAGCCATGCGAGACTCCGGAAACAGAAACCAAAGGCACCGTGGACGGTGTGGACGAAGGTGCCGGACCAGGCCCGACAGGCCCCGGCCGCGCATCGTCGGCCGCGCCCGTCACCGGTTGCGAGACATGCGCATACGGCGCGGGCAACGTCAGCCAGAGCGGTTCGAGACGCGGCGGCCCCCGCCGCTTGTGAAACTGCACGCCGAGACGACTCCCCGGCCCAACGGCAAGCCCCAGTCGCAACGGTGCCGCCGAGGCGGTCGCGACGGCGGCGGGCCCTCGCACCACCCAGGTCAGCGTCTCGCCGCCACCGGCCGCGACCTGAAGCCGCCGGATCTGCTCGGGCGTCGCGGCCGGAAGCCAGGTGAGCACCGCCCCGCAGCACGCGCTTTTGAGGGCCTGCTCGGCACACCAGAGCATGTCGCGATCCTCCGCCTTCAGGCCGCGTGTGCCGCGCGCCCGAGGCGCCTGACGTGCCGGACTCACCGGACGCATCACGACACTGAGCCAGCGCAGATCGATGCCCCATCCCGCCAGCGCCGGGGCATATGGCAGCATCGGCGGCGCAATCACCATCACCGGCTGGCCCGCCTGCGTGAGATCGCGTAGCGTCGGGGCCAGCAACCGCCATTCACCGATGCCCGGACGCTCGCTCAGCAACTCCGTCACCGCACCATGCGGCCACCCGGCGCCGGGCAGCTCGGCGTCCAGCGCGGCAAAACCCGTGGTGTGGCCAGCACGGTGGCAATGCGCCAGTTCACTGGCGCGCCACAGCCCGGCAGGCAAAGAGGAAAGTGGCAGGGTCATCGCGCACCCAAAATACTGTATGAATGTACAGTATAGCAGTTCATCTGCCACCGCCGTGATATCCGTGACCTTGCCGCCGCCATGATCGCGCTTGCGGGCAGGCGCCGGCCCGGCTACCGTTGGCGTCATCGACCGATCTCCTTTTCTCATGCCGCTGCCGACCACCGCCACTGCGCCCTTCTGTCCTTCCGAAGTCAAAGGCAGCATCGTCATCGACGCACGCGAACCCCGCTGGATCAAACTCAAGCGTTTTGCCGGCCCGGGCCTGCTCGTCGCCATCGGCTATATGGACCCCGGCAACTGGGCGACGGACATCCAGGCCGGATCGCAATTCGGCTATTCGCTGCTCTGGGTGGTGGCGCTCTCCAGCCTTGCCGCCATCTTTCTCCAGATGCTCGCTGCCCGGCTGGGACTGGTCGCCGGGCGCGACCTCGCGCAGGCGAGCTACGAGCGCTACGGGCGGGCGGGACGACTCGTCCAGTGGATCACCGCCGAGATCTCGATCGTCGCCTGCGATATCGCCGAAGTCCTGGGCTGTGCGCTCGCCTTCAAGCTATTGCTGGGGGTGCCGATCGCCTGGGGCATCGTCCTCACCGCGCTCGACACGATGATCGTGCTCGGCCTGCAGGGCAAAGGCTTCCGTCAGATCGAAGCCATTGTCTTCGGCTTGATCGGCACGATGGCGCTGTGCTTCGTCGCGCAAGTGGCCATGGTGCCGCCCGATTGGCATGCGGTGGCCGCCGGTCTCATGCCGGGTGCGCCCAGCCACGACCGGCACGATGCCCTCGTGCTGGCGCTCGGCATCGTCGGTGCCACGATCATGCCGCACAATCTGTACCTGCATTCGTCGGTCGTGCAGACGCGGCGGGTGGTCGGCGGCAAACGCGGCGACGTGCGCGACACCCTCGCGCTGGTGCGCATCGACACATGGGTCTCGCTCGCGCTCGCCATGTGCGTGAATGCGGCCATTCTGATACTGGCGGGTTCGGTATTTCACGCCAGCGGCCAGACCAACGTCACCGATATCGAGCAGGCATATCGGCTCATCACGCCGCTTGCGGGCGGCGCCGCGGCCTTCCTGTTCGGCATCGCCCTGCTTGCGTCGGGACAAAGTTCCACGCTCACCGGGACGATCGCCGGGCAAGTCATCATGGACGGATTTCTGCACGCCCGGATCCCCTGCTATCAGCGTCGTCTGATCACGCGCGGGCTGGCGCTCGTGCCCGCGCTGATCGGCGTGCTGTGGCTCGGCGACGGCGCCGTGGGCAAGCTGCTGGTATGGAGTCAGGTGCTGCTCAGTCTGCAACTGCCGTTCGCCATGTGGCCGCTCATCCGCTCGGTGAGCGACCCGCGCGTGATGAACGGCAACACGCTCGGGCGTCCCGCACAGGCGCTCGCGTGGGGCCTCTTCGCGGTCATCACCGCCACTAACCTGCTGCTCATCGTCGGGTTGGACTGAGGTCGCGCAAACGGCGACGCGACGCGCGTCAGCGTCATCGTCGCCATGCCCGCCGGCTTTACAGCCCGAGTTCGGTCAATCCCGGATGATCGTCGGGACGGCGTCCCTGCGGCCAATGGAACAGGCGCTCGCCTTCGGTGATGCGCGAGTCGTTGATGCTGGCATGGCGCTCGGCCATGAGCCCTTGCGCGTCGAACGCCCAGTTTTCGTTGCCATACGAACGGAACCAACTGCCCGAATCGTCTCGCCATTCGTAAGCGAACCGCACCGCGATGCGATTCTCGGTAAACGCCCACAGTTCCTTGATTAGCCGGTAGTCGAGTTCGCGTTGCCATTTACGCGTCAGGAATTCGACGATCTGTTCACGGCCACGCGGAAATTCGGCCCGATTGCGCCAGCGACTGTCGACCGTATAGGCCAACGCAACCCGTGCAGGATCGCGCGAGTTCCAGCCGTCCTCGGCCATACGAATCTTCTGAATTGCAGTCTCACGCGTGAATGGCGGAAACGGCGGGCGGGCTTCACTGTCGGCCATGACAACACTCCTATCGAAAGTATGAGGGGAAAGCCGTGCGAGTGTATCGCCAAGCTGCGCTTGGCGCAGCGGCGCGCATACCTCCGTCGACGCACTAACACGACGACGAGTCGTTCCGCCAGAACGACCTGCCCGTAGCCGGCGACATCCACCAGGTCAGTCCGGCCAAGCTGCGCGAGATCTTCGGGGACGAGGCGATGGGTTGCTCACCGCGCGCCCCGGACGGCACGCATCTGTGCAGACGCCCGCTTGTCGCCTATAGTAATAGCGCATCATCTGGACCGATAGCGACACCGCGTCTCAATGCGGGACGATAACGTCTGACGGCACGCACGACCGATCGCGACGCGTGTTCCGTCGGCCTGCACGCAACATTGGCAGGCTTCGTCCGGGAGTCATCATGGTCCGCCGCTTCACTTCCCCCGCCACGGCATTCCTTGCTACCGGCCTGCTCGCACTGTCGTCGTTCGCCCACGCGGACCCGATGCATCTCTCCGATATCAAGAGTGCCAGCGGTCAGCAACTCAGTGTCGACGAATTGCGCTCGCTCATGCCCGGCGCGCACATCACCCACCTCGCCAACAACGGCAGTACGCGCAAATGGATCAACGACACCAATGGGTCGCTCAATGCCACGAGCGACAACAAGGGCAGCATCGGGTCGGGTAGCCGCGCGAACCAGGTCGCTCACGCCACCGGCACGTGGTCGGTCAACGACAACGGTTCGTATTGCGTGAACCTCGAATGGCGCGCGATGACCGAGAACTGGTGCCGCTTCATGTTCAAGGTCGGTGACAAGTACTACGGTGTGACCTCGCTCGCCAACGGCGCGGCGCTCGCCACCGAGTTCAGAATCGAGAAATAGACACGTTCCGCCGGGGTACGGCGAAAGCGAAGGACGAAAGGGCAGGACATTAACGACAAAGCCCGCCAAAGTGGCGGGCTTGCACTCGCCAACCCCGAAACCGCAGGGATTGGCATCCGGACTCACGGTTGGGCGCCGTCGCACGCCATCGCATGGATGACGGGGATCGCCCGCTGTGACGATCGACTTGCCTGATTGCGCCAGCGACGACCGTTCGTCCGGAGGGACTTGCTACAAACTTGCTTAGTAACCGGCGGTTTCGAGCGCGCGGATACGTTGTTCCAACTCAATGATGTCCTTCGACTCAGCCAGGAACGCTTCGCGACGACGACGCTCAGCCGTTTCAAACCAAGTGTTCACGACTTCAAACAGGGCGGCAACCATGATGTTTCTCCAATTCATTTAGTGTGCTGCATTGCAGCAGTGCTTCGCATTGTATAGGGTTTTCCCGTTAAGGGTTAGCCCCTATTTGCGAAAAACATCAAAAATCTGCTAGAGGCTCACTTCGAATCCAGTCAATTCGTGAAAATTCTATTTAAAATCAAATACATATTCGGCTGTCGACGTAACGCAACACCCGCTGCGGCATGCTGTCGCAGCGGGCGAATCAAAATTCAGGAAACAAAAAAAGCGCCGTCATTGCGGCGCGTCATAGGGGATATCGGGCGTCAGCCGGTCATGTCGACTTCATGTGTTAGGGCTGGGGGACGTGACGGATCTGCCCCTCGCTGTCACTGACCGAGCCGCCTGCCGACGCCGGGGCATCGGTGCCGGTTGCGGCGTCTGAGGCTGTGGCCGACTGCGCCGGACCGCACGACGCTATCGCGCTCGCGAAACGCGCCCCCTTGCCGCCCAGGTCACCGGGAAGGTCAGCGGCAGCGATCCCCTCGAGTATCGGGCAGTCTGGACGATCATCACCGTGACAGTGCATGGCGAGATGAGAGAGCGTGTCGCGCATGGCCACCAATTCACCGATGCGTTGGTTGAGTTCATCGACATGGGTTTGCGCCAACGCCTTCACCTGCGCGCTGGATCGGTCTCGATCCTGCCATAGTGCCAGCAGTTGACGGATCTGATCGATCCCAAAACCCAGCCGCCTCGCCTGGCGAATGAAGCGAAGCAGATGGAGATCCGGCTCGCCATATCGCCGGTAACCCGCCTCGGAGCGGGGACTCGGGGGCATCAGGCCGATACTTTCGTAGTACCGGATCATCTTGGCCGTGACGCCGCTGGCCTGCGCCGCTTGTCCGATGTTCATGGCTGCCTCACTGGGGGGAACGAGGGTTGAACGACGGGAGTGGAGGAACCGCTCATCGTCCTGTTGGCGTCCGACGGCACAAGTCGGGCGCTGATCGGTGAATGATCGGAAATCCGTGACCAGGGACGCCCGTGTAAAACCTGCGCCCCTTCGATATGAAAGCCTCGTGCGTAAATGCGGTCAAGTCGTAAAAGCGGCAATCCGCTCGGAAAACTGCGCGCCGGACGCCCCCCGCGGTTCTGAAACACCTCGGTCAGCGCCAAGCGTTCCGCCAGCAACCGGTCTGCCTGATTGCTCCAGTCATTGAAGTCACCCGCGATAATCAACGGCGCATCGGCGGGAATAGCGTCGGCCACACGCTCCGTCAACATTTCGAACTGGCGACGGCGACCATGTCCGGCCAACGACAAATGCACACACAGGCAATGCAGCGGCTTCTTCAGACCCGGCACGGCAATCTCGCAGTGAAGCATGCCGCGCTTCTCAAAACTATAGGTTGTGATGTCGTGGTTGTCCGACCTGACGATCGGATAACGGCTCAGAATCGCATTGCCATGATGCCCCTGTTCATAGACGACATTGCGCCCATACGCGTGATCGCGCCACATGGCGCCGGCCAGAAACTCGTGTTGCGGCTGCACCGGCCAATTCCTGTGACGCACCGCATGCCCCTGATGCAGGCCCTGCACTTCCTGCAAGAAGACCAGATCCGGCGCAAGCCCTTCCAAGCCGGCACGCAGTTCGTGAACACGCAGACGGTTGAATGCGGAAAAGCCCTTGTGGATGTTGTAACTTGCGATATGGAGGCTATTCATGTTCGGCAGGATTCATTCCGCGCCGGAAGGCAGACGATACCAATCAAATGATGCCGCTTTCGACGAATTTCAAGTCAATTAAAAATTCAGGCAACGCATCGGGCAGTCGCCGACCGCGCGTGCCTCTAACAAATTCATTATGCGCCGTTCGCCTTGTGCCCGGGCAAACCGCCCTCAAGCACTCGCGCTGCGGGCCTCGCCAATCTTGGCGGCAGCGCCGGCACTGACGTCTTGCGTCGCCGATGAACGCCAGCGCCGCAGCAGCAACGCGTTGCTCACCACACTCACGCTGCTGAGCGCCATCGCCGCCCCCGCAATCACCGGGCTCAACAGCCCGAACGCCGCCAGCGGAATCCCGACCACGTTGTACGCGAACGCCCAAAAGAGGTTCTGGCGAATCTTCGACCAGGTGCGACGCGACACATCGATGGCATCGGCCACCCGCAGCGGATCGCCGCGCATGAGTGTGATGCCCGCCGTCTGCATGGCCACGTCGGTACCCGAGCCCATCGCGATGCCGACGTCGGCCGCGGCCAACGCCGGGGCGTCGTTAATGCCGTCGCCCACCATCGCTACGACCACGCCGTCACGCTTGAGTTGCGCGATCACCGCCGCCTTGTGCTCCGGCAGCACGTTGGCATGCACCTCGTCGAGTCCCAACGCGTCGGCGACCGCCTTGGCGCTCCCCGCGTTGTCGCCGGTCACCATCACGCAACGCACGCCCAGCGCATGCAAGCGGTCGACGGCCGGCCGCGCCGTGGCCTTGAGCGTGTCACCGAACGCCAACAGCCCAAGCAAGCGCGCCGGTGCCTCGACATTTGCGCCCTCCCCTGAAGTCTCGACCAGCCACGAGACGGTACGTCCCTCGGCCGCCAGACGCGCTGCCTCGTGAGCCAGCGCCCCTTCCGAGACACCCAACTCCTCAAGCAACCGCGCGTTCCCCAGCTGCAGCGTATGACCGTTGCGCGAGGCGCCCGCGTTCTCGACGCCCCCAACACCCCCACCCTCCCCAACTTCCTCGATACGTGCCCGCATCCCTCTCCCCGGCAGCGCAGCGATGTCGAATGCCGTCGGCACCGCCGAGGTCACCCCGGCTTCCGCTGCGGCGGTCGTGACCGCCTTCGCCAGCGGATGCGAACTGCCCGACTGCACCGCCGCGGCCCATCGCAGCAAGGTATCGGCACGCACCCCCGTCACCGGCAGGTGTGCCACGAGGCGCGGCTTGCCCTCGGTCAACGTGCCCGTCTTGTCGAACGCCACGACGCGGATGCGGTGCGCCAGTTCGAGCGCTTCGGCATCCTTGATGAGAATGCCCTGCCGTGCCGCCGCCCCAGTGCCCACCATGATCGCGGCAGGCGTTGCCAGGCCCAGCGCACACGGGCACGCGATGACCAGCACTGCCACCGCATTGAGCAGCGCTGTCTCCAGGCCGATGCCGAGCCCCCAGCCAACGACCAGCGTCACGACGGCGACCAGCACCACCACCGGCACGAACACCGCGGCCACCCGATCGACGGCGCGCTGGATCGGCGCCTTGCCCGCCTGCGCATCTTCGACCATGCGAATGATGCGGGCCAGCGCCGTATCGGCGCCGACCGCCGTCGTCTCCACCCGCAGCGTACCGGCGCCGTTGATCGAGCCGCCAACGACCTTGTCGCCGGCCGCTTTTTCGATCGGTAACGGTTCGCCGGTCAGCAACGACTCGTCGAGCTGGCTCGCCCCCTCGCGAATGACGCCGTCGACAGGCACCCGTTCACCGGCGCGCACCACCACCCAGTCGCCGACCTTCACTTGGCCCAGCGGCACCGTCACCTCGCTCGCCGCGCCCTGCGGATCGCGCAACACGCGCGCGGTCTCGGGACGCAAGGCCGCCAGCGCACGAATCGCTTCCACGGTGCGACGCTTTGCCCGCGCTTCCAGCCACTTGCCAAGCAGCACCAGCGTGATGACCACGGCCGCCGCTTCGAAATACAGGTGTGTCATGCCGTGCGCCGGGGCACGCCACCATTCGTAAAGACTCAGCCCATAGGCGGCCGACGTGCCCAATGCCACCAGCAAATCCATATTGCCGCTACCGGCGCGCACCGCTTTGTACCCCGCCCGATAGAAGCGCGCCCCGAGCCAGAACTGCACCGGTGTGGCGAGCAACCATTGCACCCACGGCGGCAGCATCAGATGAATGCCGAAGGGTTCGAGCAGCATTGGCAACAACAACGGCAGGGACAAGACCGCCGCCACGGCAACCGGCCACCACGCCGGACCTTCGTGGGATGCGGCCGCCTGCGCGGGGTCCGTGACTGGCGACGCCTCGTATCCCGCCTGCTCCACGGCAGCGGTGAGCGCCGCCGCGTCGACGACGCCACGCACCCCGCGCACGGCGGCACGCTCCGTCGCCAGGTTCACGTTCGCCTCGACCACACCGGGCACCTGACGAAGGGCCTTCTCCACACGCCCCACGCACGATGCGCAGGTCATGCCGCCAATCGCCAACTCGAACGATTGCTCCGCCACCTGGTATCCCGCGTCGTTGACGGCCGTCTCGACCGCGCCAAGCAGAGCCGCGGGCGTCACGCCGGGCGCAGCTTCCACGGCCGCCGTCTCGGTCGCGAGATTGACGTTGGCGCTGGCCACGCCCGGCGCGCGCCGCAATGCCTTCTCAACCCGCGTCACACATGAGGCGCAGGTCATGCCTTCGATACCGACCGACCAGTTCCGAATCATTTCAGGGTCTCCAGGAGGACTGTCATCATGCGTCGAAGCATAGACCTTTCCATGAAGGGAAGGTCAAGCCGCCAGCGTCAATCTGCCGCACACCATCCCATGACAGTCTCGTCATTTATTACGATAGCGCGCCCGGAACCGCTCGGGTTTGGGCTGCGTCTGGGCGATCCAGCGAATACACTGAAAATAGCGCTTGAGCTTCCTGTCGTAGGAAGGTCTACCATCGATTTGTTTGATCACCGTCACCGAAACCGCTTTCAAGGAGTGCAACATGCAAGTGCAAGTCGAAGGAATGAGCTGCGGTCACTGCGTCAAAGCCGTCACGCGTGCGATCACCGAGCGCGATCCGGCCGCCAAGGTCAATGTGGATCTGGACTCCGGTCGCGTCGACGTCGAAAGCCGCCTCTCGCCCACCGAGGTCAGCGCCGTCATCACCGACGCCGGGTACACCGTCAAGGGCACCCACGCCTGAGCATCGCCTGGCACGTCCGACGTCGCGCAACGCTCACGTCGGCGGTCGGCGCGACATCCGCGCCGGCCTTCCTCCCGAGCCGACGTTGAGCCAATCGCCCGCCATCATTCCCACGAGCGCCGCGCAGTCTTCCCTGCAGCGCAGCAACACCCTGTGCTACGCTCTCTCTCGCCGACTACGCAACGACGCCACGCGATCAGTGACTGCGAGGCGCGCTGCTTGCGGCATACACGTCTTCAGGGCGGGGTGAAAGTCCCCACCGGCGGTATGTGACGCCGCGCAGTGCAAGCTGCGTGGGTCATGAGCCCGCGAGCGCCTGTCACCGTCGCTTTCGTGACACTGACAGGGTCAGCAGATCTGGTGCGAAGCCAGAGCCGACGGTCATAGTCCGGATGAGAGAAGATGCGTCGATACCCGCGCGCTATGGGGCACTGTCCCATGGAGGCGTCCGTTCGCATGCCCCGAAAACGTTTTTCGCCCGATTGATTTACGCGAGGAGCGTTTCATGTCCGTTACCCAAAGCACCACCCAAGCCGTATCGCAAGCCGTTACATCGACCGCTCACAGGGCCGATGCGACCCGCACAACCGACGATCTGCATGCCTACCCGGCGTTCGCCAACCTGGCACCGGTCGACGTCCGTCTGCCAGCCGCGCTCGACGCCATGCGCGAAGGCCGTCCGGTCATTCTGATGGACGACCTGGACCGCGAGAACGAGGCCGATCTGATCGTCGCCGCCGAGAAAATCACGCAGGCCACCATGGCCATGCTGATCCGCGAATGCAGTGGCATCGTGTGCCTGTGTCTGCCTGACGAGACATTGCGCCGTCTCGATCTGCCGCCGATGGTCGAGCAGAATCAGAGCCGCCATGGCACGGCCTTCACCGTGACAATCGAGGCGCGCCAGGGCGTGAGCACCGGCGTGAGCGCGGCCGACCGCGTGACCACGATTCGCGCCGCCATCGCCGACGATGCCCAGCCCGCCGACCTGTCCCGCCCGGGCCATGTCTTCCCGCTGCGCGCAC
>Ga0097683_1003245_pt1 | contig 12727 bp, 13 predicted proteins | sample ThiBio_1000_plan_2_FD_72846 | JGI IMG/M metagenome (GOLD analysis project Ga0097683, IMG submission 72846) | Wastewater bioreactor microbial communities from Cape Town, South Africa - Thiocy_cont_1000_plan - 1398105538256 (version 2) (version 2) ...
AAGGTAATTCCCGCGCATCGCCTCCGTCTGCTGCCGGCTTCGCAGCACGGCCATTGCTTCGGCATTCCCGGCCCTGGCCTTGAATGCCAGCCACGTTGCCCAGCCGGGAACGACCGTATCAAGAATCACCTGCCGCCGTTTTTTCTCCATGGCGGACCCGTTATTGCGCCGGATAGCCTGGGCGTTGAGGTTTATGAGCGTGAGAGCGGCACGGCGCCTCACCCCCTTCGGCGCCGCCTTGATGAACAGCTTCTGCGCCATGACCCAGCGCTTCAGGCTGGCCTCGGCCACCGCGCTTTCATGCTTCACCTTTTCCTCCCCCTGTTCCCGGTCTATCTTCGCCTTCATCTTCTCGCGCTGGTACTGGTCGAATAGCGCAGCGCTCGATGGGTGGTTTTGCCGGGGTTTCGGCTCGTAGGCCCTGGCCGGTTTCTCGCCTGGCTCAATGCCGAATGGCCCAAGCCGGTCTGTGAGCGCCTTGATGGAAAATGACCTGTCGCACTGGCTGGCCTTGACCCATAGTTCCCCGCTGCCGATCACCAGTCCCGCGCCGCGCTGCTTTATTTGGAGGCCGTGTCCGGAGAGGAGGGCATGCGCTTCCTGCCAGGTCTTCGTTTCCTTCAGGCGCTGCGTTATCTCGCGGGCGACATATCCGGCCAGGGTTTCCATTCCGCTGTGCGCCTCCGCTTGCGCCTGCCTCTCCTTCATTTTCGATTTGGGTTCCTGCCCGGTCAGGCCATGATTGGTGCGCTGCAGCCCAAGTTCCAGTTCAAGCCGTTCGCAAGCTTCCATGAGCTTTTTCTTGTCGAAGTAGGGCTCGATATTCTGGAAGCCTTTGGGATGGACCTTGTTGATCGCCACATGAACGTGCAGGTGGTCGCAGTCGATATGCACCGCGCTGACGCGCTGGTGTTCGGCGTAGCCGATGGATCGCACCAATTCATCCTCGATCTTGTGGAGAACCTCGAGAGGCGGCTCTTCGCCCGGGGGGAAACTGAATACCAGGTGGTAAGTCTTGTCGGTCTTTGAACGGGTATTCGCAGCTTGCGTGGCTTCGATCAGGGAGGTAGCGGCAGCGGGATCGTCGGTGTGGCAGTGGGTCACGCGCACCCCGCCGACCTTTTCACCGCGGTTGCTGGTCTTGCTGCACAGCAGGTAGTCGGCGGTGCGCGCCCAGCTCCGGGGGTCGAGTCCGCCTTCGGCCGCCACGACATATTTGACCAGCCGGGCCATGCGCGGCTTTGCGGCCCTGGACGTGATGCGCTTGGCGATCATCGCAGGAAGCGCCCCATGATTTCGTGTGATTGCTTCTGAAGATCCCGGAGTTCTTTCAAGGTGGTTGGGGTTGTGCCGTTGCCAGTTTTCAGCACCGCGGCCAGCCGCCCCAGCTCGCCATTGAGCTTCGCCAGTTCGGTGACGGCATGGATGTCGAAGATGGATCGAACCGGCTGATTCATGCCGGCGGCGCGCAGATAGGCCGAGAGGGGGAGGTTGGCGGAGCGGGCAAGGTCCGAAATGACTTCGCGTTCGTCGTCCGTCACGAATACCTTGATGGGTTTGCCGCGCGGGCGGGTGTTTTGCTTCTGTTCCATGTTTCGGTTTTTCCGCTGTGAGCCCCGCGGGGCAGGATTCGTGTCGAGCCAAAGGCGAGTAAAACGAAGTATTGGGAGGCCAAAGCGCGCAGCGCGTAGGCCTACAATACACATCTTGCCTTCTGTGTCCTTACAGAGTTTTCTGTATTTTTATGCGATAGTATGATTTGCTCCCAGTCCTGTCAATCTATTTCATAGATATATAATGATTTCCAATGTATTATTGGGTATTGCAATCTGTATCAGAAGCAATTAAAGTGTTTTACATAGTTTTATAGTCTTATAAGGGTAAAGTAACATGGAGATGCCAAAAAGGAGATTGGGTGCCGGAAGAGTGGCGTTTTTAGCCAGGAAGGAGGAAATAAAAGTAAAGATCGAGGCTGGCTACACCATGATCTCGATCTACGAGGGATATCAAAATCAGCTAGGTATCAGTTATGGGCAGTTCGTCAATTACGTCAATAAATTCATCAGGAGAAAGACGCAGGATGAAGCCAAACCCGAGCCAGCAGGAGAAAAGCCAGAAATCAAAAACGAAATCAAGCCCAAAAAGGAAGCCTTCACTTTTGATGCCAACAGTGGAAACACCGATGATTTCATCTGAAACAACCCAAAGGAGAGAACAGAAAATGAAGCAGGTCCATTTGGTTCTTCAAGGAAAAGGCGGGGTTGGAAAATCCTTCATATCCTCTCTCACGGCGCAATACCTGCGCAGCCGTGGAGAGCCCGTCACGGTGGTCGATACCGATCCGGTAAACGCAACGCTGACCGGATATAAAGCCTTCAATACCTTTCGCCTGGAGCTGATGAAAAACGGTTCGTTGATCGAGCGCAATTTCGATGCGCTGATCGAGAGGATCATCGAGGAGGACTCAAACTTCGTCGTCGACAACGGCGCGGCCTCGTTCATTCCGCTGAGCTACTACATCGCCGAGAATGACGCGATCAGCTTGATTTCCAATAACGATAAGCAGGTAGTCATCCACACGGTAATTACCGGGGGCCAGGCCATGCGGGATACGTTCGCGGGACTCACATCCCTGGTGCGGCAAATGCCGCCTGAAGCCATCATCATCGTATGGCTTAACGAATTCTTCGGGGAAATAGAGGCAGAGGGCAAGACATTCGAGGAAATGAAGGTGTACCTGAACAACAAGGATCGGATTCACGGAATGATCAGGATACCGAAACAAACCGGCTCAACATTCGGGAAAGATATTCAGTTGATGCTCGACTCCAAGCTGACATTCGATGAAGTCAAGGCATCGGAGGATTTCGGCTTGATGGCGAAATCCCGGTTGTTCAAGGTTAAACAGGCCATCTACGGTCAGATGGAAGCGGTAATCTGAGTCAGGACGGCAAGACGAAGGCCCGGAGCGAGGAAAACCCATGCTGGATATCGATGAAATAAGAAAGGAAATCGCCCTGAAGTACGATACCGTTCTGCGCAAGGACGATCCCATATTGTCCGCAGTGATAATCAATGAAATCGTCCTGGCGCAGTACGTGGACGCCATAAACGAACGGAATGCGCAATACCTGAAAACAGTTGAAAAGCTGGTGGAGGCTTCGATACAGAAAGGGATATCAGAGGCAAAATTGACGGCGGGAAGAGTGATTACCGAGTCATCGGATTATGCCAGCGACCAGATAAGGGCTGCTGTTTCGGAAGTAATGCAGGAAAGCCAGGAAGAGTTCAAGCAGGAAATGAGGAAGGCCTGGGTAGCGATTCAGGCCGCCAAAAAAACCGCGATCATGGGAGCCGCGGTATCGGCAACCTGTTCGGTAATCATGGTCGGTGTTTTGGCGACTCGTGTTCTTTGAGGTCGGCTCTATTTCGACCTCCGGCCATTGTTGCTCTGATCAGCAGAGTGCAAACACAGCCTTTCAAAAGGCTGTGAAGTGCTGGGCTAAAGATGAATAAATGCCTAGAAGCTTTGGCCCAGCACCTGAGAGCCCAGTCGCTTATACTGTTCCGTCACCATAGGGCAAGACTACGATAGCTCTAGCATTGTTCGTTCCGTTATATTTCTTACGACTGCGTTTTAATGCTAGTCGGAGGCATGCACCGAGGTATCAAGCGTACACCTGAAGAAGTGAGGAGGATTTCGTGCTAGCTGATTTTCTGGATGCGCATGAGCGCCATTGGACTGACGCCGAGGGGTTGTTTGCTGCTGAGCGTTTCGCTAATGCGGATCACCTGTATGGTATGGCAACTGAGTGCGGTCTCAAGCGGTTGATGATGAGATTCGGGATGACAGTCGATGAGAAAGGAAACCCTACAAAACGCCAGGATTGGAAGCATGTCAAGGATATATGGGCTCGCTTCGAGACCTACCGCAGCGGTAAAGTGGAAGGTGTTGACTATGGACTGCCCACACCTAGCCCATTTGACAATTGCAGTGTTGACGACCGCTACGCACATCAATCTCATTTCGATAAGGTACGGGTGCAAAGCCATCAAACGGGCGCCCGGACAGTTCGCAACCTGGTTGCCAAGGCACAACGTGAAGGCTTGATATGAGCACCTTCGATCAAATCCTACCGATCGCAAATGAGGTTCTGACTACTCACCACAATAAGGTCGCGCAACTGGACTGGCTGATCATCAATCGCGATCTCACCGGACGGGTGCGCTTCATCGCGCCGGAACTATCCAAGGAGGACGAACCCCAGCGTGCTGATGTTGAGGTTGTCTATCAAGCGCTCTCCGAACGTCTCATGCCACATGCTTATTCCGTTGATGCGGGTATTCTGTATGAGGCGAGCTTGGAACTGGCGTGCCAGGGCGCGACACATTACACACTGGGTGGATTCAACAAGGTGTGGATAGTAGATCGGCTAGCGACCGAGGCCAACTGGGCACATATGGTGCCGGAAATAGAGGGGGTGCCGCGTATCGTGTTTTTTTCCATCAAGGGTGGTGTAGGGCGATCGACGGCTCTGGCCGCCACGGCGTGGAGTCTTGCGCAAGCAGGAAAACGGGTGCTAGTGCTCGACCTCGATCTTGAGTCTCCCGGCTTGTCTTCGGCTCTACTGCCGCCAGAACGCCAGCCTATGTACGGTATCACCGACTGGCTGATTGAGGATTTGGTGGATAACGGTGGCGCGGTTTTCGACGATATGGTCGCTACCAGCAATCTCTCCCATGACGGCGAAATCCATGTAGTGCCTGCACATGGGGCTGAACACGGTGAATACATTGCCAAGCTGGGTCGTGTCTGGATGCCCAAGTTGCGTGCAGACGGAACACGTGAAACGTGGTCGGCCCGTCTTGGGCGCTTGTTGCAGGCGTTGGAGGAACGGATCCAGCCTGACGTTGTTTTAGTCGACTCGCGCTCTGGCATCGACGAAATCGCTTCCGCCTGCATCACCGATATGGGCGCCAACCTAATCCTGTTGTTTGCACTGGAGGGCAACCAAACTTGGAACGGCTACCGAATGCTGTTTGAACAATGGCAGCGCGCCCATGTGGCGGATAAAATCCGCGAGCGCCTAAAAATCATTGGTGCCATCGTGCCCGAACTGGATCGCGTGAGCTATCTTGAAGGCTTGCGTGAAAGTGCCTATGGCGTTTTCGTCGATACGCTCTACGATGAGATTGCACCTGCGAAGCCCGAAGCTATTGGGCTAACGCCTAATGGCGAAGGGAAGTGGCACGTTGGCGATTTAGTTGAAGGATGGAACTTCGATGAGGCCGATGAAGGTGCTCCGCACTACCCATGGGGGGTGAACTGGCATCGCAGTTTTGCTGGCCTGCGATCTCTGCAAGGACGGCTTGCCACCATCGACGCTCAGGAGGTGCAGTCTGTTTTTGGTTCACTAATCGGCGGAGTGAGCGATGCCGTTGATTTGAGGAGACCATCATGACGCAAGCTCAGCAATTACGTGAGGCTATTCTGGCTGCGTCGCTTGAAACCAGTAACTTCGGTGAGATCCCGCAACCCGGGACTTTGTATTTGCCGCCTTCGCATCTAAAAGCATTGAGATTGGATGCGCACATCGTTGTTGGCGGCCGAGGGGTAGGTAAGTCGTTCTGGACAGCGACATTGCAATCGGAACCGCTTCGCAAACAACTGGGAACTGTCACATCTGAACTACACGGAATCGATGTGCGCGCTGGCTTTACCAATGCAGAAGCCATAGGCAGCTACCCGAACGCCGATGTTTTTGCGACTTTTCTTGAACAGAATGATGACCCCTACGATTTGTGGCGTGCCGTGATTCTGCGCTGGATCGCACAGCGGGCAAGCGAGAAAATCCCCAGTGATAATTGGCCGGATACGGTAGCGTGGCTGAAAACTGAACCTGAGGCCGCCGCGCACTTGATGCAACGACCCCGAAGTTGGAAAGGACTGATTCTGTTTGATGCGCTGGACCGCACGAGTACAGATTGGCGGCATATGGATCTCATCGTGCGGGGTCTGCTGCGCACGACCCTCTGGTTGAAGACTTTTCCAGGTCTGTATGCCAAAGTATTTCTTCGCGAGGATCAGGCAGAGCGTACCGTGTTCAACTTTCCGGATGCATCTAAGCTTACAGCAACCAAGGCCGAATTGGCGTGGGCCAGGCACGATCTGCACGGCTTGCTATGGCAACGGCTCATCAATGCGCCAAATGCTCATGGCGAGTGTTTGCGTGCTATCTGCGAAAGTATCGAGCAAAACGGTGTGTGGCGTGTTGCGCAGGACATGAAATCGGAGTCCGAAGCTCAACGAAAGGCTTTTGAAGCACTGGCAGGCCCATGGATGGGACGCGACAAGCGTCGCGGTGTTCCATATACATGGTCGGTGAGCCACTTGGCCGATGGACGCGGGCAGACATCGCCGCGATCCTTTTTGGCTGCCATCCGGCAAGCGGCGGAAGACTCCAGCGAACGCTATCAGCTACATGACTACGCGCTGCACTTTGAGAGCATTAAGCGCGGAATTCAGAAGGCTTCCGAAATTCGTGTGCAGGAGATGGCCGAAGACTATCCATGGGTGCCTGACGTTCTTTCTACCTTGAGCGGCATGAACATACCCATTGAATTCGATGCAGTACAAGAGAAATGGGAGCAAAAATTCCCTGCAGGTGCACAGGGCATCAGCTCTATGCATCTCCCAGCACAACATATCGACCGCGGCTGGGACGGTGTACGTGAAGATTTGCAGCGTTTGGGTTTGCTGGAAACCAAAAAAGATGGTCGCATTGACATGCCCGATTTGTACCGCGTCGGTTTCGGTCTTGGCCGCAAGGGCGGCGTAAAACCTCGGAATTGATATATAACTTATAGTTATAGAAACCTGCATTTGAAATAATGCTGACCGGCATGAGGTTCCCCTGTTTATGTTAATCGCTATTCAATAACAGGAGAGGCTTTTCCAGTAAGCGGAATTGATGGCGTTGATATTTCGGAGTCATATTCTCTCGGCCATGAAGGCTTGAATGGGAATCCGGGGATCGCTGGATCTGTTTACCGGCATAATCCGTCTTTAAATCCTAAAATAAACGAGGTGTTACGGTTGGATGTTCGCGATGAAAAAAGTTTCAGGCAATTATTAGTTTGGTTTAGCCATTGATCGACCAGCACACGAAACCGAAAAAATCGTGAGCCGCTACAACAATGAATATCATCCTCACAAGGGGCTCAAGATGAAATCACCAAGACAATTCATCCGCAGCCAGTTACTAACCGCATCTTGTCCGGTTTAATAGGGGCAACTCCAAACTCGTAATGAGGTAAAGACACGATTCGCTTTCCGTCCTGAATCCAGAGTTGTTTCGTCACAGCCCTTGACACATTACTAGTAATTGCCCCATACTGTTACTAGTAATCTATGCCCTCTCCCCTGGCATTACTAGTAATTAGCGAGGCTTTGCATGGGAACCAATGCGCAAAGGCAGGCGGCTTTCAAGGCGAGAATGCGCCAGGCCGGCAAGAAGCAGATCGCCATCTGGGTCGATCCGCAGCAGGAAGCGGCAATCACCGCTTTCCTGGCAGGCGCCGCGCCGTTACCAGTAACGACAGGACCGTCCCCGCCGGACCGCCCCATCCGCCTGCCTGCGTCGTCCCGCAACGCCCGCAAAAAACGCGACACCCGCGAACCCTGGCGGATCAGGAACGATGAGCTGTGGGAAACCCATCAGGCGGACATCCGGGCGAGGCGCGCGGCCGGGCAGAAACCTTCGGAGATCGCGGCCTGGCTGAACACGCTTGGATTCACCGGTTCCGGCGGCACGCTGAATGGCTACCTGAACAGCAATCCGAGGGATTCCTGAACCACTCACAAGGTTATCGGTTTAAAGTATAAAGGCATGGTGGAGCCGTTCGACGCCAGGCCGGCAGAAATCAGGGCGCTGTTCAACAACTAGCTTGACCCCGCTCGTACGGCAGAGTTGCGAGATCGCATATTGGCGGCGGGATTGCCCATCTAAATAACCCGCCATTTAAGATTATTCATATACACCAATATTTCATGCCTACAGAAGGAGCACTTGATGAAAAAAGAAGGTTATCGTCATTGGCTAGAGGCGCAGAAGTACCAGGCCAATACGATTTCTGCCCAGATGTTCCGCGCTGCTCGTGTTGAGGAGTGTCACGGCGACCTTGACGAGCACTATGCCCAGGATCAAATGATGAGTCTAATTGAGATGCTGAGTTATTCGAAAGATGACGAGCGGCATAACCGTCCGAACCCAAGCAAAATTCCATTCGAGGGTGTTATCCGCAGCAACCTTGCCTCTTACCGTGATGCCATCAAAAGGTACAAAAGATTCCTGGACTTAGGGGGCGGAGCGATAGACACCTCGGTGTCTTCGGAGGCTGAAGATAATAGTCAGAAGATGGCCGAAGAGGGAGCGCTGCGACGGATCGGCTTGGAGCGCGACATGCAGGCCGCACTTAGAATAGAAATTCAACAACTTGAGCTGGGTATCTCGATTATTGATGACGGCGCCGAACGTTCTGTTGACTCCGGTTTCATTGATATAACAGCGCGCGACGTGTCTGGCACAGTCGTCGTCATTGAATTAAAGGCGGGACGCGCCGGGCGCGACGCTGTTGGACAGATTCTTAGCTATATGGGTGACATCGCCGCCGAGGAGGATAATGGGAAGGTGCGGGGAATCTTAGTCGCTTCCGATTTCGACGGCAAGGCCAGAGCTGCTGCCAGAATGGTGCCGAACCTTATTCTCCGTAAATACAGTGTGCGGTTTACGTTTTCGGATGGGCACGTTTGATAACGGCAGTATGGACGTGGCTGAATTGACGGTTCCGGTAGTTCCTAGACCCCGCTGCCGATGAGTGAGCCAAGTCAGTTGCACTTATTCCTGGTTGGCGAAGATCAAATGCAGGTCGGCCCCGCTGAATGCAGGTTCATTGGCCGGTAATCCCGGTTTGCCGGGGCCGATAGATGCAGTTAATGCTGGCTCAAATTCGCGCTGAATGCTGGTCGGGACGGTTTCAAATGCAGGTTGTTAGTGTGTCACGAATGCGCGAGGGCGTAAGCTTCCGGCGCAATGCTGTATCGAAGATGAGGGTTGGTCCCTCGGAATCGGCGTGCAGGCGCAGGTTCCAAACCACCTTGAGCTGCATTGGTAAAGAGCCGTTGTAGTGAGCGTCAAGGAAAAGGCGCATGAAATGCGTCAGGTGTGTACTTAGGAGACGAGCGCAAGCGAACCATCGTTGAGGTGTCGAAAGCGTAAGACGTCGTCGAAACTGGAGGCTAGCGACACTCCAGGACAAGCTCGGGGGAAACCTGTTTATTGCCTGAGCGGCGACCGGCATAGAGGTGGCGTGAACTGGGTACAGGCTTTGATACGGAACGTGAGAACCTGTCGCCTTGATGCTAAGGGAGCGACTCAAGCGGCGATCCCGTAAGAGTCTGAGTACCGATGCGAGGCACAGGGGCGGAGCAGCCCGTAGTAGTGAGGAAGGCCCTGTAATGGGGCTGGAGCAAAGGGGCTGCATTGTTCAGCCTTACGCGAACGGAACAACCAGCAATGGGAGGACTCTGTTGGATAAGGCAAAGCCATTTAGTATTTCCAAGGTACTCGTGTGGGAAACCTACAAACGAGTCAAAGCGAACGGCGGCGCGGCCGGCGTGGATTGCCAGTCGATTGAAGAGTTTGAGGTTAACCTGAAGGACAACCTCTACAAGCTCTGGAACCGGATGGCGTCCGGGAGCTACAGTCCGCCACCAGTGCGGCGGGTGGAAATTCCCAAGAGCGAGGGTGGTAAGCGGCCCCTTGGCATTCCGACCGTGTCTGATCGGATTGCACAGATGGTCGTCAAACTGGTGTTGGAGCCGGAGGTGGAACCTCACTTCCACACGGATTCGTATGGGTATCGACCGGGTCGGTCGGCCACAGAAGCAGTCGGCGTTGCCCGGCGGCGGTGCTGGCACTACGACTGGGTCGTGGACATGGATATCCGCGCATTCTTCGACAGTATGGATCATGAACTGCTCATGCGGGCAGTGCGGAAACATACGCAGTGCCAGTGGATGCTGCTGTACATCGAGAGATGGCTCAAGGCGCCGATGCAACTGGAGGATGGAACTTGCCTGCCAAGGGATAAGGGCACGCCGCAAGGCGGAGTCATCAGTCCTTTGCTGGCAAATCTATTCCTTCACTATGCGTTCGACAGGTGGATGCAGCGCTACCACCCGAACAAACCGTTCGAGCGTTACGCCGACGATGTGATCGTGCACTGCAAATCGGAATATGCGGCCAAGCAGGTGCTCAGAGAGATCGACCAGCGAATGGCCGAGTGCGGGCTAGTCCTGCACCCGGACAAGACGAAGGTGGTCTACTGCAAAGACGAGCTACGGCGCAGAAATTACCCCGAAACGCATTTCGACTTTCTGGGGTATCGATTCCAGCCCCGGTGCGCGCAGCGCCGTGGAGGCGAATTGTTCCTCAGCTTTCTCCCTGCTGTCAGCGTGAAAGCCGGAAAGTCGATTCAGCAAACGATCCGTAGCTGGAAGACGCACCGATGGACTCAACTCAAGCTCAAAGAACTGGCCATCAGTTTCAACCCGGTGCTGCGGGGTTGGATCAATTATTACGGAAAGTTCTACAAGTCGAAACTCGCCCCGATTCTGGGACAATTCGACTATGCTCTCGTGCGCTGGGTCAAACGGAAATACAAACGGTTAGGTGGTAGTCCAACACGGGCGCGGGCGTGGTTGATGCGTGTAGTTGCACAGCAACCGGGTCTCTTTGCCCATTGGCACATCACCTATGCCGGAATGACTGAACGATAGGAGCGGTATGAATCGAGAGATTCACGTACCGTTGCGTGAGAGCCAGTAGCGGCGCTGGCGCAATCAACAGCGTGGGGCAAGTAGTTGGGGCTTTTACCATGCTCTCAGGCGAGACTCATGCATTTATCACCGGCCCTGACGGCACAGGTACGACTGACCTGGGAACACTTGGTGGAACTTTCAGTAATGCTTTTGGAATCAACGATGCTGGCCAAGTGGTGGGCGTCTCCAGCACAAGCTCGGGCGAAGAGCACGCATTCGTTACCGGACCCAACGGCGTAGGCATGACCGATCTCAACCTCCTGATTCCGCATCCTGAATCGGTTTTTCTATGGACCCAGGCGAAAGGCATCAACAATCATGGGCAAGTGATTGTGGAGGCAAGTATCGTTCCCGAACCCGAAACTTACGCCATGCTGCTTGCCGGTCTGGCCCTGATAGGCTTTATGGCTCGTCGTCGCACGCTCAGGGAAAATTTTCCATCTCCGGCTTTTGGCCCGGACCAGTATCCGTGCCAGTTGCTCTACCCCTAGATTCCTATTTTCTCCACTTCATCCAGCGTCATTTCCTCGTGGCGCCGGTCGTAGAGCTGTGTCGTACGGGTGCTGGAGTGGCTCGCCATGGCGGCCGCCTTTTCCAGCGAGCCGCCATTCTTGAGATAGGATGTGATGCCTGTCGCACGGAAACTGTGATTACCGGCTTTTGTCGCAATCCCTGCCTCAGCCATGCGGCGCTGTATCATGGCGTGGGCATTGGCTTGAACCAGCGGGGTATCGGTGAGCTTGCGCGTGCCGCGTCCCATGGTACGAAATAGCGGTCCCTTGGGATCATCGCGCAGGTTGGCGTGATCCAGGTAGGCCACAAGATAGTCCTCGAGATTATGGTGGCACGGCATTTCATGGCGCTTGCCGCCTTTTTCGCGTAGCCGCACCCAAAGGCGGCGGTTTTGCGTATAGACATCCTCGACTTTCATTCCCAACGCCGCGCCAATTCGCGCGAACGAATAGACCATCAGGGCAATCAAAGCCCGGTCGCGCAGTCCCGCATGCGTGGAGGCATCGATATTGGCCAGCAAATGACGCGTTTCCGCGGCATCCAGGATCGGCGTCTTGCCGGTTTTTATCACATGGGACGGGCCACGAACCGATGAGGCTGGATTGACCGCCACGATTTGCCCGGTCACCAGCCAGTCGAATAAATGACGGATAGCCGCCAGGTGCTGCTTGACGGTCGGTGCCGATCTCTGGCGGGTTTTGTCTTCGATCCACACGGCGACATGCAGCGGTTCCACATCGATGACCGATGTCACGCCGGCCACGACCGCGCACCAGTCGAGAAATTCGGTGACAGCCCGGATATAAGCGCGGCGCGTGTGCCGGTTGCGAATGTTCGAGGCGAAGAACTCCAGGAATCGAAGCCGCGCCCGATCGCCGGCGGCGGCGATCAGGGTCGGGCAAACAAAGGTTGACGGCAGGGTGGCAAGCGAATTCATGGGAACATTTTACTATATGTGATAAAGGACATTATCACATATAGAATGGACATAAAAAAGAGCGTTCCACGCTCGTTGTTATTCTTGATAACGTATTTTATCAATAATAAAACGTACGCATATTTGTCCTGATTCAACCCACCATAAAATAGGTTATCAACTGTAATCGCTGGTAGATACGAGACGTGAATTGCCGTACTGTTTTTTCCTCAATGAGCAAGAAAATCATTGCAAATTGTCTATACTAGATGTGTAACGTACTAGAGCGTGTTCACAGTAGCCAGATATAGGCGCAAGCCAGATGCAAGAAAGCGTTGAAGCTGGCGAGTTTGTCGTAGCGTGTCGCGAGGCGACGAAATTGTTTGAGCCGGTTGAAGAATCGCTCAACCAGGTTG
>Ga0097683_1003254_pt1 | contig 12706 bp, 6 predicted proteins | sample ThiBio_1000_plan_2_FD_72846 | JGI IMG/M metagenome (GOLD analysis project Ga0097683, IMG submission 72846) | Wastewater bioreactor microbial communities from Cape Town, South Africa - Thiocy_cont_1000_plan - 1398105538256 (version 2) (version 2) ...
AAAAGAGTAAAAAAAATAAGATAATCTACTGAAAAAATCGTTGTTTTTTGGGGTTTTTATAAGTTATTTATGTATAATTTTATATTTTCCATTAAAAATGCACGGTTTCTCAAGGCTATTATTCATGCTTTGCACCAAGAACTGCATTGACTTTTTACTCAATTAATAAATTGAGGTATTCTCAATGCAAAGCATTGAGGAGCAATAAGCTGTATTTTAACATATGTTCTCATTATTTTATCAATTTATTTCAAGGATGTCAATAATAACCGGTTGTCACTTTTCTTTTATTTTGACTAAGAGTAATACAACCATTACTTATTTGATTTAATAACTTAATGGTTTGGTTAATATATAAGAACTCTAAGCAATAATATACTTTTTCTTATCGATTTTTATTAATATTAAAAAAATATGCACATTGTTTTTTATAAAATAAAAAACAAAGAACAAAATTTGTTTATAATTTATAAAATATTTTTTGTCAATCCTATTTCTTTTTTATTATATAAAAAAGAATCTATATTTTTAAAATAAATGATAAAAAATCCTTTATTGTTCAATGCATTATTCGAACATATAAATTTTTATTACTATCTTTTTTATATTTATAGAGGCTTTTTTTTTAAAAAAAAAAGATAGCCATATAATATTTGTATTATTATGATTATAAAAACAATATATGCCATTTTTATTACGTCATTTTTCAAGTTCATTGTTTACAAATAAATATCCTATCGTGTTATACTTAAAAACTAAATTTTTAAATATATAATAATGTAGGATCGTATGGATAATAGGAAAACCTTCTATTATATCTTTTGTCATATCTTTTTGTTTTATTTTTATTCTATATTCATTTAGGCTTCTCCATTTTTGTTCTCTATTTTCCATTTTTGTTCTCTATTCTCCATTTTTAATGGAGAAGCTTAACTCCATTGTAAATGGAGTATTAAATGGAGAATAGGAAAAGCTAAAATAAAGAATAGGATAATATAAAACCACTTGATGTTTTTTTTTATGTTATAAAAAACAATCTAATAATTATAAAATTAAATAACAACACTATTCTCCACGAAAAACAAGGATAAAACTCTATTTTATAATTGAGTTACAATTAAGAAACGCATAATAATTATGGGTTATGTATAATTATAAAAAAATATTATAGAGTATATATTGTTTATTTACGCTTTTCTATTTTTAATGGAGAATACCTTATTTTTTTATAATTACTTGGTATGTTTATTTATTTGGTATATATTAATATACATTTATAAATATAGTTATTTATTATCTATTTATTGAAAAATAAAAAAAAAAGGAGTCAATCCAGCCGCAGGTTCCCCTACGACTACCTTGTTACGACTTCGTTCTAGTCACCAAACACAACTTGGTATCTTTTTAACATTCTCCTTATAGATTTTTACGCTTCTCCATTAAAAATGGAGAATATAAAAACAACAAAAACCAGATTGTTATAAAAGGAGATAGCCTATGTGGATACTTTGATTACACTCGATTCCCGGAACGTGACGGGCGGTGAGTACAAGGCTCAGGTACAAATTCACCGCGGCGTGCTGATCCGCGATTACTAGTGATTCCGGCTTCATGTTCTCGAATTGCAGAGAACAATCTGAACACAGGTGAGTTTTATAGATTCGCTCCGATTCACATCATTGCAACTTTTTGTGCTCACCATTGTAACACGTGTGTAGCCCAGTTCATAAGGGTCATGAGGACTTGACGTGATCCCTCCCTTCCTCCAGTCTATCACCGGCAGTAGAATTAGAGTCCTATTTATTCTAATCTTTTTATTTTAATAAAAAGATTAGAATAAATTGAGCAACAAATTCAAGGGGTTTCGCTCGTTAAGGAAATTAATCCAACATCTCACAACACGAGCTGACGACAGCCATGCAACACCTGTTATACCCAATAGATTCTTTATTTTCAATAAAGAAAAGGTTTGATTTTTTAATAAAAAAAATCGGTTCTCTATTAAAAATAGAGAATAACAAGTAGATAAAAACTTGTAAGAAAGTATAATGTCAAGAACTGGTAAGGTTTTGCGCGTTGTTTCGAATTAAACCACATGTTCCACCACTTGTGTGAGCCCCCGTCTATTCCTTTGAGTTTTAGTCTTGCGACCGTACTCCTCAGGCGGACCATTTAACGCGTTAGCTCACCCACTGTTTTCCTTTCGGAACTCAATAGGGAATGGTCATCGTTGACAGCGTGGACTACAGGGGTATCTAATCCCTTTTGATCCCCACGCTTTCGCACCTCAACGTCAGTAAAGTACTAGAAAATTGCCTTCGCTTTCGGCGTTCCTCCTGAGATTAACAAATTTTACCTCTACTCCAGGAATTCCACTTTCCTTTTACTTACTCAAGTTTATTAATCTTATTTAGACTTCTCAAGGTTGAGCCCTGAACTTAGTCCTCTTTATTTAATAAAAAAATAGATTATATAAACAGCCTACGTGCTCTTTACGCCCAATCATTCCGAATAACGCTTGCCCCTCTCGTATTACCGCGGCTGCTGGCACGAGATTAGCCGGGACTTTTTTCTCAAACTATGTCATAATCTTACATTTAAAAAAATTTTAAATGTTATTTTTAAGAATGGCTATCTTTTTTTTTAAAAAAAAAAGTCTCTATAAATAGAAAAAAGAAAATTCTTAAAAATAATGAATTCGAGTAAAGAGTTTTACAACCAAAACAGTCTTCTTCACTCACGCGATATGGCTGGATCAGGCTTTCGCCCATTGTCCAAAATTCCTCACTGCTGCCGCTCGAAAGCGTCTGGGCCGTGTCTCAGTCCCAGTGTGGCTGATCATCCTCTTAGACCAGCTAAGGATTTTAGGCTTGGTAGGCTTTTACCCTACCAACTACCTAATCCTACGCAAGCTCATCTCACAACGTTGTTATAACTTTATTATATTTATTCAAGATTCAGACTTTTTATTTTTATAAAAAATAGAGTCTTTGCTTGAATTATGAGGTAGATTCTCACGCGTTCCTCACCCGTTCGCCACTTTCTTTTTATATTATATAATAACAGAAAAAAGAACGTTCGACTTGCATGTGTTAGGCCTATCGCTAGCGTTCATTCTGAGCCAGGATCAAACTCATAATTTTTCTTTTTCTTTTGTTTATTATTTTTTTTTAATTTATATTATTTTTTACTACGTGTCATCTTTTTTACATAGTAAAAAAGAAATGCGTTAGGAGCTAAAAGATTTGTTATTATTTTAAAAAACACAAAAAAACTATTATCTTTTTTACTGTGTAGGTTTTTTTTTACTCCTTTTATTTTTAACTATGCTATCTTTTTTTACAAAATAAAAAAAGCTTATTCTCCTATTTTCCATTATAAATGGAGAACAAAAAATGGAGAACCATCTTTAAAAAAAAGCCGACTTTGTAAAAAAGATTAATTCGCTTAGCTAAAAAAACTAAGACACACTGTAAAAAAGAATACCACTAGTAATAAAATTACAAGAGTGAACCCCATATAACTGTGTTACATTGTTATTTATTAAAAACAATATATAACATATTATTATTAAATCTATTTGTTATTATTCTATATAAGATACATTATTATAATTTTTAAATACAAATATTATATTATATTTTTTTTTATAAATGCAAATACTTTTTTTATATTGATAAGAATATGTCGTATTTTCTCTTGTTTATCAGGTGTCTACAAATATATATTGTGTATTTTAGCTATCTTTAAAAAAAAAAAAGCCTACTAGGTGTCTTTTTTACTTTTCCATTTATCAATGGAGAGTAAACTCCTTTTATTTTTTATTTTTTTTTACAATGAAAAAAAAGCCATAATTGTTTCGCATTTTTTTTTTAAGCCAAAAGATTAATTTGTTTCGCTAAAAAAGATAAGCTACACCCCGTAAAAAATCTAGCATTCTTTTGTTATTTTCCTTTTTTGGTTCTGGATTGAAAATGGAAAATAGGAGAACCATATTTAATATTTAATATTTACTCTATAAGATATACAATACTAATAAATATTATTTATTATTTATATAGTGTCTACACGCTTTTTTACATATGTAAAAAGGCGTGTAGACACTATATAAATAAAACACGTTAACTCAAACGTCCCATGGAACTCTGTTCCATTAATAATTTATCCATTTTAGGTTTTCCATTATTCTCTATTCTCCTATTCTCCATTTTTGTTCTCTATTCTCCATTTAATACTCCATTTACAATGGAGTTAAGCTTCTCCATTAAAAATGGAGAATAGAGAACAAAAATGGAGAATAGGATAAACGAAAATGGAGAACCAAAAATGGACAAGCGTAAATAGAGAACTGCATGGATGATAGGAGAATCATTTATCGAACGAGTAAAATGTTAACTATGTCTTGTATCTTTGATACTTGGAATTTCTTCAAATGTGTGATATGCTGGTGGTGAAGGTATCATCCATTCTAAAGTAGCTGCTACACCTGGTGTTGTTTCCCATGGGTTTCTACTACATTTTTCTTCACTAGTTAGTGTTTTGTACACTACATAGAAAAAGAAAAATACAGATAATACTGATAGGTAACTACCGTAGCTTGCTACAGCATTCCAACCTGCGAAAGCATCTGGATAATCAGGTATACGTCTGGGCATTCCAGCAATACCTAAAAAGTGCATAGGGAAGAATGTAATATTAACACCAGTAAAAGTCATCCAGAAATGTATTTGACCTAAAGTTTCAGGATATTGAAGACCAGTAATTTTACCAATCCAATAATAGAAACCAGCAAATAGACCAAAAACAGCACCCATTGATAATACATAATGAAAATGTGCAACCACATAATAAGTATCATGAAAAGCGATATCTAAACCAGAGTTAGCAAGACAGATACCAGTTAATCCACCGATAGTAAATAGGAATAGGAAACCCATAGCAAAAATCATAGGAGTGCGGAATTCAATACTACCACCCCACATTGTAGCAATCCAACTAAATATTTTAATACCAGTAGGTACAGCAATAATCATAGTAGCAGCAGTAAAATAAGCACGAGTATCAATATCTAAACCCACTGTATACATGTGATGAGCCCATACAATAAAACCTAAAACACCAATACTTAACATAGCATAAACCATTCCCAAATAACCAAAAATAGGTTTTTTTGAAAAAGTTGGAATAACATGGCTTATAATACCAAAAGCAGGTAATACTAAAATATATACTTCAGGGTGCAAATTTGGACTCTCTCTTAATCTTGTCTTTTTTATTCTCCATTGAAAATAGAGAATCAACTTTTTTTATAGTTTTTATTTTTTTTATATATTTTGAAATATATCAATAAAATGTAACAATCTTTTTTTTTGTGCAGGATCTAAATGATAATTACGATCTCGATATCCTAAAAAACGTACAAAACTTTTCATTTTTGCTTGTTTATATGGATTACATAGAGGATTTTCTGTAAAATAACTAATCAACATTTTACACAACGCTGTATTATTCGTTGACCATTTCCAACCTATCCAAGATTTATTAAAGCTTATAGTTCCACCAAAAACATTTTGAATTTGTTTTAAAATGTCTATATCTTTTTGGTCAAGTGATATTGTTGTACCAAAATTCACTCTATTTATACTAAAACTACCGTCACCACAAAAAAAACCTGAAAACCAACCGTTTTCTAAACACAAAAGTGATGGATTCTTAAATTCTATATTATAGAGCTTTAAGACAGGTATAAATTGTTTTTTAGTTTTTTCTGTACGGATATTACCATTAATACGTTCACATAATTCGATAAGGGGTTGCTTTTTATGTAACCTCCAACGAAAAGCTTTCGATCCTATTCTAGGTGTAACAGTACCTCCGCATATAGTTTTTATATAATGTAGAGTTTGAACTTCTGATTGATGCATAGTAATTTCACAGCTTACTGCTCCTTTTTTCGATATATAAAAGCCACCATCGGCTTCTATAAGACCTGCAAGCCATTGATTAAATTGATAGTGTTTTTTATTCTCCATTGAGAATAGAGAACCTTGTGTTGTATTTTTTTCCATAAAAAAAGATAAATTTATTATATTCTCCATTATGCTTCTCCATTTTTAATGGAGAATAGAGAAGCTCAATAATTAATAATAGACAAGATTCGTTACATATAGTCTCTGAGGATCTCTCTTATATTTAAATTATTTAAATAATTTAAACTCAATGTTTTGCATTGAGCAGCGATAGTATAAAGATTTCCTGCTGATTGGGCATATATAAATGGAATTTTCACTAGCGCGGACATAACTTTTTTTAATGTACTTATGCACTGAGTACCCATTCACGTATTTTATAAAAACAATTTAGTTATAAAACTAAGAGCCTTTCCAGCAAATAGTAACGTTATTCACGTTGAAATCACTTTCAACGGCGGCCATCCTTGAAGTATTTTTTTACATTTTTTTTAGCGAGGTTATTATTTTTAGCATAGCTAAAAATAAAAAGGAGTAAAAAGATTTGTGTTTTTTTTACTCTATATACTTAAAAAAAAAAGATAAAATGAAATTTTTATTTTTGGCTTTTTTATTGACCGAAAAACCAAAATAAGTGTTGATATAGCACAGGGTCACCACCACCAGCCGGGTCAAAGAAAGTAGTATTAAAGTTACGATCTGTTAGTAACATTGTAATACCACCCGCAAATACAGGTAATGATAATATTAATAAGAAACTAGTAATAAACATAGCCCAAACAAATAACGGTAAGCGATGCATACTCATTCCTGGAGCACGCATGTTTAATACTGTTGTAATTATATTGATAGATGCTACGATACTACTAATACCTGATAAATGAAGACTGAAAATTGCTAAATCAACACTAGCACCTGAATGGCTTGCAATACTAGATAATGGAGGGTATACTGTCCAACCTGTACCTGGTCCTACTTCTACTAATGCTGAACTTAATAATAATAATAAAGAAGGTGGTAATAACCAGAAACTTACATTATTTAAACGTGGGAATGCCATATCTGGTGCTCCAATTAAAATAGGAACAAACCAATTACCAAAACCACCAAATAGAGCTGGCATTAACATAAAAAATATCATTAATAAACCATGAGCAGTAATAATTACATTATATAATTGATGATTACCACCCAATACTTGATTTCCAGGTTGTGCTAATTCCATACGGATTAATAATGAAAACAGAGTACCTATTACACCTGAAAAAGCACCAAATATTAGATAAAGAGTACCAATATCTTTATGATTTGTAGAAAATAACCAACGAGTTATCATATCTAATTAAAAATTCCTTATGCATCTTTTTTATAATATAGGCTTCTTTTTGGCTTTTTTTACATTGTAAAAAAAGATAGATAGCCTTTCTTTTTTATATAATATATAAAAAAGATAGCTTTTTTGTTCTTTATATATTTTATTAATCTTTTATATTTTTTATGAAATAAAAAAATATAAAAGATTAATAAAATATGGCTTTTTTTATGAAATAAAAAAAGAGAATTATAAAAAAACAGCATTTATATAATAAGAAATAATTTCAATATGTTTACATTCTTTTTTACTATGTAAAAAAGATTTATTTTAATACATTTTTTTTATTTTTTATTTAATTTTTATACCTTTTCTCTTTTTTGTTGTATATTTTAAATAAAAAATAAAAGAAATGTGCTCCTCAATGCAGCTCTCCATGCAGTTCTTCATTATTCTTAATGCTATTCTTTATTATTCTTAATGCAGTTCTTTATGCAAAGCATTAAGAATAATAAAGAATAGCATTAAGAATAATGAAGAACTGCTATTCTCCATTGAAAATGGAGAAGCGAGAAAACCTCCATTTTTGTTCTCCATTGAAAATGGAGAATAGGAGAATAGCAAATAAAAAAAGAAAACATATATTCTGTGTATTATCAAAATACACTGATTTCTTTTTTATTCTATAAAAAAGAATTGTATATTTTAGAATATAAAAAATATACTGTATTTATTATTTCTTTATTTTATTAATTATATATCTCATGTAAGACTACATGAGATATACCTATTTGTTTTCTATTATAAAAAACAAATAGATTTTTTTCTTGTACATATTTCTCCATTTATCAATGGAGAAACCAATTTATTTTTTTGAAAAAAAAATAGAAAATTATTGAAGGGGGATATTGGCTTCTATATAAAAAACAAATATTATATAGAAAGAAAATATATTATATAATGGGTGGCTTTTTTTATTTCATAAAAAAAGAAGCATACTATATTATATAAAGAAAAAAAATTTATGTTTGTGTTATTTTTTATGCTTAACATAAATAAATGCTAACTCCTGTAATGTCATATATAACAAAAATGGTTAAATTTAAAAAGATAGCATCTATTATTTTATATTATTTTAATAATATAAAATAATAGTGCATTTTTTAGCTTTTATTAAAAAAAAGATAAAAAGTTAAATCAACGTTAAAAAGTGTGTAGACAATCTTTTTTACTATGTAAAAAAAAATGTAAAAATTAACGTAAAAAAATAAATTTGTTAAAAAATAACAATATATTTTCAATTTGTTATCTAAGAATAATACAATTACAATAAAAGCTATTTCATTATCTTTAAAATAAAATAATAAAAATATTTGTATTTCTAATAGATACTATCATTAATAAATAATTTATATATACTTAATTTTGGTTTTTTGTAATATGTTTTTTATTTAATTATTTTATTTTTTTCTTAATTTTATGTTTTTGATGTATAATTTCTTAAAATACATCATTTAATATTCTACTTTCATTTGTTTGATTTGTGTTTTTAGATTCTTTTTTTTACAAAGTAGGCTTTAAAAAAAAAGAGGGTTCTCCTATTCTCCATGCAGTTCTTTATGCTATTCTTGATGCAGTTCTTAATGCTATTCTTTATGCTTTGCATAAAGAATAGCATTAAGAACTGCATCAAGAACTGCATCAAGAATAACATGGAGAACAAAAAATGGAGAATAAGCTTATTAAAAAAAAAGCTAAAAAGATTAAAATCCCCCTGTCTTTTTTACTTGGTAAAAAAGCTAAAAACAGAATAAAGACACGGTTCTCCATTTTTAATGGAGAATAAAAAAAACAATAAAAATTTACAAATAAAATAACAAAAAAAAAGCACACAATTTATGGCAAACATTAAAAAACAAATAGAAAAAAGTAGTGTATATTTAATTAAAAAACCTTTATCGTTAAAATATTATCAACAAATAATTTGCCAAGATCTCCTATTAAAACAAAGCTATAATAATATTATGGAATTACCATCTATAAATAAAATAATTTTAAATACAACATCTAGTCTTTTCGTTCAAGATAAAAAATATATATTACCTGCTGTTGTTGCTCTTGAATTTATTACAGGACAAAAAATTAAATATACATCAGCTAAAAAATCTATAGCTACTTTTAAAATAAGACAAAATCAATTAATAGGTTGTAAAATAAGTTTACGTAATCAATATATGTATAATTTTTTATCTAAATTTTTATTAATTATTGCACCCCGTATTCGTGATTTTTCAGGTATTATGACAAAAAATTTAGTCCCATTCTCCTATTCTCCTATTCTCCATTTTCAATGGAGAACAAAAATGGAGAACAAAAATGGAGAACCATATATTAATAGAGAATTACCTTTATCTCTCTATAAACAAAAGCCTAATTTAGATTATAGTGTAGGTATTAAGAATTTAATGATTTTTCCTGAATTAGAAAATCATTTCGAACTATTTGATACATGCAGAGGTATTAATATTACTATTGGTATATCAAGTAAAAAAATTCAAGATGCATTTTTATTATATAGTGCTTTCCAAATACCGACCACTTTTTATAAAGATTTTTCCATGAATACTTTTTAGTTCTATTGTTATATATATAAATAGTTAGCTTATATTTTTTAGCGAAGCAATTCTCCATTTTTGGTTCTCCATTGAAAATGGAGAATAGGAGAACCATTAATCTTTTTTATTTTATAAAAAAGACAGCTTAAAAAAATAGATGTTAAACAAATTAATCTTTTTTACAAATCTTTTTTACTAGGTGTCATCTTTTTTACAGAGTAAAAAAGCTGGTTCTCCTATTCTCCTATTCTCCATTTTCAATGGAGAACAAAAATGGAGAACAAAAATGGAGAATAGAATGTAGGCTTTTTTTTTTAAGATACTATGTGTAAAAAAAAGGAATGTCTTTTTTATATTATATTATATTATAAAAAATCGTCTAGACATATTATATAAAAAAGTATTATATAATATATATTTATATATAAAAATATTATAACTATGTATATATACTATTCTTTATTCTACATTAAAAATGGAGAAACGTAGATGGAAAACCATCTTGTTATAATTTAATAGGATATCTTTTTTGTGTTGTATAAAATATACCACAAAAAAGCCATTTTTATTTATTTATTGACAAATACAAGTTTTTCTGTATAATTGTATACAGATATTTTTTTATTAATAGATACTATATTATATATTATGAATCAATAAATCAAATCAAAATATTCTATTAATATTTTTAATTATCAGTCTACATATATAACTCTTAAAAAAAAAGATAAAAGCCAAAAAAATATATAGTCTTTTTTATGAAAACAAAAAAACATTATTCTTCAATTATAAATATACCCGATAGTGTGGATATAAAAAAAATAGATAATATTTTATATTTTCAAGGTCCACTAGGTAAAACCACACTAAATTTAAAAAAAATAGATCCTAAAGGGTTAGCAGCGGTTATAATTTCTCCTAAAGATAATATATTAAAAATTATAACAATATCTAAATCTTTTTATGGTTTATTAAAAAGTATTATACAAAATAAGTTACAAGGTATAAGTCGTGGTTTTTTAATATATTTAAAAATAGTAGGTATTGGTTATCGTGCGTCTTTGATTTCTACAACAACTGGAACATCTACAACTACGTGTACACAAACACTATTTTTAAAATTAGGTTATAGTCACGATATTGTGTATAAAATACCAACTTCTATTCGAGTTTTTCTGTTAGATCCCACACTTATTTGTTTGTTTGGTGTGGACAAAAATCAAATAACACAAATAGCATCACAAATACGTAAATTACGTCGTCCAACAGTGTATAAAGGAAAAGGTATTCGATTATTAAATGAAAAAATATTATTAAAAGCAGGTAAACGTAAATAATTTTTTTTGTTGTTTTTTTATAAAAAAACAACAAGCTATCTTTTTTATATATTATATAAAAAAGAAAGGCTATCTAAAAAAAAAAGATAGCAGTTCTTAATTATTCTTAATGCAGTTCTTAATGCTTTGCATTAAGAATAATTAAGAACTGCATTAAGAATAAAAATAAGAAACAAAATAAAAAAATAATAGTATTTATGGTATACTTACTCCACACTAATTTAAATAATAAAAAAAAAGTATCTCTAGCTCTTTGCGATATCTATGGTTTAGGTAATTTTCAATCTAAACAGATCTGTATGCAATTAGGCATTAGTGAAAATATAAGAATAAAACAATTAACCGGATTTCAATTAGAACAACTCACGCAATTAATAACACAAGAATATAATATTGGAGTAGATTTAAGACGTGCTGTTCAACAAAATATACAAAGATTAGTTAAAATAGCTAGTTATAGAGGATTTCGACATACTGAAGGGTTACCTGTTCGAGGACAACGAACACACGGAAATAGTCGTACAGTAAGAAAACTAAAATTAAACATTATGACTCTAGTTAAGCGTGCAAACCAAAATACACGTTCTAGTGGACAAAAAAAAAATAAAAAAAAATAAGCTTCTTTTTTTATTTAATAAAAAAAGATAAGCCATTATTTTTTTATAAAATATAAAAAAACATATGTCTAAATATTTAAAAAAATTATATCAAAAAGGTATTATTCATATACAAAGTACAAGAAATAATACAATTTTAACTTTAACTGATTTACAAGGTAATACTCAATGTTGGACATCTGGAGGAAGTATAGGATTTCGAAATACACGAAAAGCTACTACATATGCAGCTCAAGCAGCAGCAGAACGTTTAGCTAGTAAAGCATTAAATCTTGGCTTTTTTTCTGTAGTTGTGAAATTAAAAGGTTTAGGTTACGGAAAAGATAGTTCAGTACGTGCTTTATATAAATCTAAATTAGTAATCACAAAAATTATTGATAGAACGTCCCTACCTCATAACGGATGTCGTGCTCCAAAAAAACGCCGTATGTAATTATATTATTTACTTATTTTTATATGATATGAGATAAAAGAACTCTATTAATAGAGGTATCTATCTATTGAGAAATGTAGGTAGTTTTTTTACGTAACGTAAAAAAAATTATTTGACAAATGGAGGTTCTCTCAATGCAGTTCTTCATGCTATTCTTCATGCAAAGCATGAAGAATAGCATGAAGAACTGCATTGAGAGAACCTCCATTATTTTTCATTTTTAATGGAGAATAAAGAATAATGGAGGATACGTATAATTATTTATTCATAGGTTGTATTAATGACGAATTTAAAAAAAGAATCCAGAATCTTTTGTCTTAGCTCCTTACGCTTCGCTTTGCAATTTATATTTTATTTTGTAAAAAAACGGTCTTTATTTTTTTATATTTATTAAAAAAATAAAAAAAAAAAATGATAAATACA
>Ga0097683_1003273_pt1 | contig 12644 bp, 17 predicted proteins | sample ThiBio_1000_plan_2_FD_72846 | JGI IMG/M metagenome (GOLD analysis project Ga0097683, IMG submission 72846) | Wastewater bioreactor microbial communities from Cape Town, South Africa - Thiocy_cont_1000_plan - 1398105538256 (version 2) (version 2) ...
GAGAGAGAGAGAGAGAGAGAGAGAGACGACACGCACGTTCGAGCATCGGATTGTAGAGCATGAGATATCCCTCGTTTCCATCGCGCGTGAATCCATGTAGCACGTAGCCGTGAGATGTGATCTGCCAGCTCGTTCGTCAGCACGACCATCGAGAGCACACAAAGAGACAGAGAGAGAGAGAGAGAGAGAGATCTGCACGAACCTCATCGACTCCGTGATCCGACGAGAGAATCAGCAGATACTCAGGATTGTTGTCGACCAACGAGCGGAGAGCCATGAGGTCCTCCTGCGCTCGCAGCGAGTATCCGTTCAGCAGCGTTTCGTTGCTGCCACTGCGGAACACGCCGTGGCTGAAGTGATCGAAGCTGTACTCGGATATCGGAACTCTCGGAGGTCAGAGCGGCGATCGCCGAGGGAGGGGAGGTTGACAAGGTTAACGTACATTCCAGAGTGTGTGATGAGACTCTGATTGGTTCGCTCGAGCTCGGGCCAGAGATGGTTGTAGAAGTGGTCGATCGACGTCATGTTCTCAAAGAAGAACGGATAGATATGCAACGATTGCTCGTGCTGAAGCACTCGCGCGCGCGCAGGTCAGTGCCTCAGCTGGCGCGAACGTGGGAGCACATATGCGAGCGTACCAATGGCTCGTGATGGAGCTCGATGGTCTTGAAGAGGCGCTGGTAGTTCTGCGAGCCGAGCAGAGCGAGGAACGACCACTCGGGCCCGACGTAGCGCAGGTTCATTCCGGCTTCAGCCATTCGCTCGATCAGCGAGTCGCCGTGGATGTCGGAACTGCAGCAACAGCAGCAACGAGCGTGGCTCAGAACCAATCGAGTGATGATGGGTGGTCATGTGTCGTATCGTGGATCGCAGAGCGAGACGCAACGCACCCTTCGTAATTGGTGTAGGTTCCTTGGCCGGTGAGCCATGAAGTGTAGATGGCATGCGAGTACTGCAGACGCGAGTCAGGCAGATGCGAGACGAGACACAAGAAAGCCTCGCAATCACAGACACACGAGCGCACACGGTACCTTGGCTCCCGGGACGTCGATCACGTACGTGACCGAGTGGTCAGAAAAGTAGTTGAGCAGCGAGGTCGAGTATCGAACCGGCAAGCCGTCGGTGACGAACCACAGGATCTTCTTGAACTGCGGCGTGCCGGTGCGGCCGCTCATGTCGCAGTACGACGGCCGCTTGGTATCGTTGGTGGTGCAGAGGCGGTTGCGGTCGACAACCGAGCCCGGCGAGCGATGCACGAAGCCATTGTAGATCTGCAGACCCGAGAGCGCCACGAGACCGACGACGAGCACGACCAACCACGAGGTCGGGCTGCTGTGCACCATGGTTCCGCGAGTGCAGGTAGCCTACCAATTCGCACGCACGCTCGCTCGCACGCACAACAGGTCCACGAGCAACGAGAACGAGTAGCGGCGGTGTGGGTCGACGTCGAACGGGGAGAGCGGGGGCAAGGTGCGTGAGGAGCGAGGCGAGCGAGCGACTGAGAGTGCGCGCGACGTGGCGGCTGCTTTTTGTAGGCGCAATGTCGCCGACCTTTCCGCTGAGCTTTCCGTTCGCTGTGGTGTGTGCGCGAGATCAACGACGAGATCAACCAGATCAACGACATCAACGAGAGCAGGTTACTCGAGCATATCTCGCGTCATAGATGGGATCGGTTGTATATGATACAAAGAAATAATGGCGGTCGGTGCTTGCTGTATGGTCATGGTGTGGTACGAAGTGTGTGCGGCGACAACAGACAGCAGCGCAGCGGTGTGTGCGTGTGTGGGTTCTAGCGCGGCCGCGGCTTTGGCTCCTCACGACGCGCCTTGATGGCCTTGAAGGCAGAGATCCAGTCTTGCATCTGCGACTGGCTCTCAAAGTTGAGGAACCAATCGCGGCCGTCGGCCGTGAGCGCTATGCTGAAGGGCAGCATGGTGTCTTGCTCGGCCTTGGTGATCTTGGAGACGCGGTTGACGTCGATGGAGCCGCGCGGCTTCGGCACGTCGCCCTCGCTAAAGTACAAGAGCTGGCCGTCCTCGCGCAGCACGAACAGGCGCTTCTTCCACGACTTGACAAAGTCGCCTTGCTTCTGCAGCTCTCCGATGCGCATCACGCCGCCGGGCGTCGCCGGCACGCCGTCGGTGCTCTTGGAGCCCATGGCCGCGAAGGCGCCCGTGGCGGTGTTGGCCTCTTCTGCGCCCGAGACGCTCGAGGTCGCGAGGCGCGGGAGACTCGACTCGAGCTGCAGCATCCACATGAGCAAGCGATGGTAGTTGTTGACCTCGAGCTCGCTCTTCTCCTTGTAGTCGGCGAGCTGCTGCGCACTCGAGGCCTCGCCGTCGGGCTGCGCCTTGGCGCGCGCTTGCTTGAGGAGGCGTTGGAGCTTGGTGTTTTGGTTTGACAGCTGCTGGTTGGCTTCCGAGATCTCGTCGAGCTGCGCCTTTTGCATGTGCAACAGTTCCTGGGGATAGGCGGCGGTCGCAAGCGCACAGTGAGCACACACGCACGCGCGCGACATGGGCGACACCATCGGCTCGTCGTCGTCGCGGTCGTCGTCGTCGTCGTACCTTGTACTTCTTCATGCGTGCGATCATCCTTTGAGCCCGTTCCTCGTGGTCGCTGACGGCCTCCTTGGCGTTGGCGCGCTCCTCGTCGCGCACATGAAGCTCCATCGTGAGTGTCGTGACTTGCTCGGTGAGGCGGCGATTCTGCGCTCGCAGCAGCTGTAGCTCGGCCTCCTTGCTTGCTAGCTCGCCGTGGTCGTCGTCCGCCTCGTCCGAGGTCGTCAGCTCGTTGATCGGCGTGCTGTTGCGAGAGCGCGGCCGAGCAATCTTGCGAACCGGCACCACCTCCTCGACCTCGATCTCCTCGTATTCCTCGTACTCCTCGATCACGTGTTGCTCGACGACAGCCGGCCGCGGAATGGCACCACCGCTCCGACGAGTCGCTGTCGGAGCCACGGCGCTGCCACCTCGGCCCGTAGCACCAGCCGATGGCGCACCAGCAAGCTTTCCACCACGCGAAGCACCACCAGCAGCAGCAGCAGCAGTTGTGGTGGTTGTTGTTGTGCTCGTGGTGGTCGAGGCTGCGCCGCGGCCTCGTCCGGCCTCGGAAGAGCCTCTTGTGGCGGCAGCGGCACCACCGCCGCGGCCGACACCCGTCGCCGTGCCTTTGGTGGGCGTCGTAGTGGTGGTGGTGGTGGCGGCGGCTGGTGGCTTGGCAACCGGTTCGGCGTTGCTGAGACGGCGAGCAGGAACGGTAGCGTCGGCAGACGCGCGCGATCCAGCTGCTGCAGTGGCGCCACTGCTGCCGCTGCTCGGGGCCGAAGATACAGCAGTGGCAGTGGCAGGAACGGCCTCGGCTCCATCGGGCAGTGAGCAGCCGATCGTGAAGAGCGAGCACATGGTCTGGTTGGCATGGGCGAGATTCTTGTACTCGCGAAAGTCGAGCAGCTCGGCTCCCTGCGCTCGCATGCGGCCGTAGAGCTTGTCGACGAACTCGTCGAGATTCTGCTGGCTGTTGAACGGTCGATCGAGCTGCGTGAACGCAACGGCACATGCAATCTTCGTTGGCACAGCACAAAAGAAAGGATTCGAGCGAGCGAGCAAGCAAGCGAGCAAGCGAGGCGTACTTGTTTGTTCGTGGTACGGAAGATGGCCTTGCACACGCGAGGCAACAGATTGCGCATCGTCGCTTCGCTGATGCCCGGACCATCGACATTGTACATTCGGAATCCGACTGCGCGACATCAGCAGGCACAAAGAGCGAGCGCACCACGAAGCCGCGTGAGTACCAGAGGCGGATCGTCGGGTTGCCGCGCCGCGCCGCGTACCCTTCAGCTGCTGCTCGAGATCGGTGCCCGACAGCGCCGTGAGCACTTGTTTGAGCTCGACCCAGAAGACCAGGTTGGAGCCAGTCTCACAAAAGGCATGGAACACTCGTTGCACGAGTAGCGAGTCGCGAAACAATGCCATCGGCGCGCCGATCTGGGCGTCAGGTGTGTGAGAGACCGCGAGAGAGAGCGAGAGAGAGCGTGAGACACGCTACATACTTGGCGGAGGAACATCTGAAACTGTGTCTGGTCGAGACCCGAGGTGAGCGACTTGGCGAGTGTCTCGAACACACGCTGCAGGCCCTCGAGGTTCCCTGTCGCGGCGAGGCAGCGCGAGCGGTTGCGGTTAGATGGCACATTCGCGCCCGCGCGCCGATGAGGCACGGCAGTCATGGCCTCAGGCACGTACAAGCGATCTTCTTCTGAAAGAATATCGCCTCCATGGTCAAGGGCGGGTCGAGAAGAGAGCGTCGGTGAGAGAGCGAGCGCGAGAGACGAGATAACGACGAGCGACACGAAGGCCCCAAGCGCGGCAGCACGAGCGAGCGAGGTGGAGACGAAGAGAGAAGAGTGGCAGACGACACTCGGAGGCGCGGAGGCAAAGTCGGATTAAGGCTCCCGGTGGGCCCGTGGGCTCTACGCCAAAAACGCGCCTCCCCATCGCCCGCAGCCTCTTTCCATCCTCCTCCACCGACCAGCTTACGAGATGGTACGCCGTCGCGCGCCATCGTGTATCGACCATCGCCGGCCTCATCGCCGGCCCGCGTCGCATCTATCCGTGTTGCTAGTGCCACTAGATGCGCGTCGAGCGTGTTTGCGGCCGATCTGACGCGCCTATGCTCACCACGACGCACTTTGGCTCTGATGCACCTCCCAACCAACCACAACCGCACACACAGGCTGCCGCCACTCCTCAGACGACACAAGCCAAGAAGGAGAACCCCATGCGGGCTCTCCGCATCAAGAAGCTCTGCCTGAACATTTGCGTCGGCGAGAGTGGTGATCGTCTCACCCGTGCTGCCCGTGTGCTCAAGTCGCTCTCGGGACAGGAGCCCGTGTACTCCAAGGGTATGTTCGCCGTGCCGTACCAACTGCGCCACGCCAACGCCAGCAACAGCAACGGCAGCACTAGTGGTAGAAGTAGTAGCAGTAGAGCCAGCCTGCTGCTCCGCGATAGCAGAGAGAGGCCAAACCAACCAACCAGCAAAGCTGCTCTCCCTCGCTACAGCGCCTTACCATCATCACTAACGTGCCCTTTGCTCTCCTTCTTCCCCCTCGTTGCCACCACGTTCATGCTGTCGTCTCGCCTCGCCTCGCTTTGGTGTGTGTTCGTTCGTTTACGTTCGATGCGTGCAGCTCGTTACACTGTGCGTACCTTCGGTATCCGCCGTAACGAGAAGATCGCCGTCCACTGCACGGTCCGCGGCCCCAAGGCGCTCGAGATCCTCGAGAAGGGCCTCAAGGTCAAGGAGTACGAGCTCAAGCACGAGAACTTCAGCAAGACCGGCAACTTCGGCTTCGGCATTGAGGAGCACATCGATCTCGGCCTCAAGTACGATCCCTCGATCGGCATCTACGGTCTCGACTTCTACGTCGTGCTCGGTCGCCCTGGAGAGCGTATCAAGTGGAGGCGTGCGCGCAAGGCCGTCATCGGCAACAAGCAGCACGTGTCGCGCGAAGAGGCCATCAAGTGGTTCGAGCAGACCTTCGAGGGCGTCGTATTGAAGGGCTCGGCTGCTCCCAAGTAAATGGTGCCGCACACCGCTGTCTATCGCTATTCAATACCAACCAAACCCATGCGTTACGCCAACGCAGTGCCGCTCGCTCCGTTGCCTCCGCTGCCTCGTTGTTGTAGTTTTAATTGAGGTTGGTTGGTTGAGCGGGGACGAGAAGAGGGGAAGAGGAGGGACTTGGCGGTCGATCGTTCTTGCTTCGTTGCCCGCTGCTGTCGCCGCCGCTCTCGTCGCCATGCTCTCGCGTCTCGCTCGCCTCGCTACCTACGCCCCCGTACGTGTCGGCCACGCCGTCCGCCGCGTGCTTGCGTCTTGTCAGTGCTGCCTTGTCACCCATCCTAATAATGATGATCCAATCCGCGCCTCCCGCCCACAGAGCGCTCGCCGCTTCCACACTTCGGCGCCGCTCGCCGTGGTACGTTCCTGCCTCCGCTCGAGTTCCCAACGATGTCGCGCTGCTCCTGACACCGCCCTCGTGTCCTGTGGCATGCCGACCCGCTGACCGACAGGAGAAGGTCAAGCTCCTCATCAATGGCGAGTTCCGTGACTCCAAGACCAACAACTGGATCGAGGTCATCAACCCGGTATCTTGCGCGCACGCACGCGCTGTGCTCGCTAACGCTGCCTCCGTCGGCTAACTCCCTCTCTCCGGCGCTTCTGGCGCGCGCACACGCACACAGGCCACCAACGAGGTCGTCAGCTTGGTTCCTCAGGCCACGCAAGAGGAGATGAACGAGGCCGCTGCCGCTGCCTCGGCCGCCTACACTGTACGCTCGCTCCCCAGCCCGCTCACGGTGCCATCGCTCATCGCTCACTGCACAACGCCGCCACCCTCGTTACAGACGTGGCGCGAGGTCCCCGTCTCGACGCGCTCGCGTGTCATGTTCCGACTCCGCGACCTCGTCGAGAAGCACACCGAGGAGATCGCCAGGGCCATCACCACCGAGCAGGGCAAGACGCTGGTCGACGCGCGCGGCGACGTCTTCCGCGGCCTCGGTACGTGCTCGTGCCTCGGAGATGGCGAAGGCGATGGCGAAGGCGATGGCGATGGCGATGGCGATGGCGATGGCGATGGCGATGGCGATGGCGAGGAGGGACAGAGAGCCAGTGCTGCGCCTCGGTGCCACGTGTGACAATGCCCAGTGGCGCTCACTGTCCACGGCGTGGCGTCGTGCAGAGGTCGTCGAGCACTCGTGCGCCATCGGCACGTTGCAGATGGGCGAGACGCTCGAGAACGTCAGCAAGAACGTCGACAGCTACAGCTACCGCCTGCCGCTCGGCGTGTGCGCTGGCGTGGCTCCCTTCAACTTCCCCGGTATGCTCAACGAACAACCGTACTCGCTCCCACTCTGCGAGCTGCTACTGACCGGCGCGAGCTGTCGTAATTCGTCTTGTGTTACTGCTGCTGCTGTTGAACGGCCGGTGCAGCCATGATCCCGCTCTGGGTACGGCCTGCTTCGCTCGTCGTCCTCGTCGTCGTCGTCTTGTGTGAGAGCGCGTCACTCAATGGAGGCCTCGTTCGCTCGCGTCGCAGATGTTCCCGGTCGCCATCGCCGCCGGAAACTCGTACATCCTCAAGCCGTCGGAGGTCGATCCCGGAGCTCCGATGTTGCTGGCGAAGCTCGCCAAGGAGGCCGGCGTGCCCGCTGGCTGCCTGAACATCATCCACGGCACCCACGTGCGTAGCCGTCTGAGCTGCGCCACGCCGAGCGAGGGGCGAGGCTCTTGCTGCACGTGCACGCGCGCTCACTCGCTTGCTCGCTCGTTCGTGCTCGTCTCATCCTAGGATGCCGTGAACTTCATCTGCGACCACCCCGCCATCAAGGCCATCTCGTTCGTCGGCAGCAACCAGGCTGGCATGCACATCTACAGCCGCGGTGGCGCCAACGGCAAGCGCGTGCAGTCCAACATGGCTGCCAAGAACCACGGCACCATTCTGCCTGACGCCAACAAGGAGCACGTACGTCGTCGCTGCCACCACCACCACCACCACCACCACCACCACCACCACCACCACCACCACCACCACCACCACCATCACTCGGCCTTACTGATTTAACGTGCGACTCGCTTGCAGGCTCTGAACGCTCTCACCGGTGCCGCCTTCGGTGCCGCTGGTCAACGTTGCATGGCTCTCTCGGCGGCTATCTTCGTCGGCGAGGCCCGCAAGTGGTACGTGCCACTTCATCGCGCGCTATCTGTCTGTCAGTCAGCCCCTCGCTCACTCGCTCGCTCTCTCAGGATCCCTGAGTTGGTGGCCCGTGCCAAGAAGCTGGTCGTCAACGCTGGCCACGAGCCCGACGCCGACGTCGGTCCCGTTGTCTCCAAGAAGGCCAAGGCGCGCATCGAGGCGCTGATCCAGTCGGGTGTCGACGAGGGCGCCAAGCTGCAGCTCGACGGCCGTGGCGTCAAGGTGCCCAAGTACCCCAACGGCAACTTCGTCGGCCCCACCATCCTCACGGGCGTCACTCCCGACATGACGTGCTACAAGTACGCTGCAGCAGCCGCCGCCGCTGCGCCGCGCACCGCCACTCACCACACCCGCACAATAGGGAGGAGATCTTTGGCCCGGTGCTGGTTTGCCTCGAGGCCGAGACGCTCGACGATGCCATCAAGATCACCAACTCGAACATGTACGGCAACGGCTGTGCGCTGTTCACTCGCTCGGGCGCCGCTGCCCGCAAGTTCCAGCACGAGATCGATGTCGGTCAGGTGCGTTTGCGTCTGCGTTTGCGCCTGTGTGCCGCCAACCCGCTCCTCTCTCACACTACACTGTACGCGTGCTTGCACAGGTCGGCTTGAACCTCCCGATCCCGGTGCCGCTGCCGTTCTTTAGCTTCACCGGCTCGCGTGGCTCGTTTGCAGGCTCGCACAACTTCTACGGCAAGGTACGCACGCATACGTCGCCGGTCTCCTGTCGCCCTGAGAAACTGCCCCCGCTGATGCAACCGCGCTCGCCGCTCCCACAGGCTGGCGTGCAGTTCTACACGCAGCTCAAGACAATCACGTCGATGTGGCGCGAGGATGACATCGACGAGGGCGTCCGCACCTCGATGCCGCTGCTCAAGTAAGCCTGCGTCTGAATCTGCGCACCCAGCAGCGGCGGAATGCCTCGCTGCTCAGCCAACCCACGAGCCAAGCAATCAATGAATGAATAGACGAGCGGTTTGTTGCTACAACTCAGTGTCCTCGTGAGAGTGAGAGAGACACAGAGAGAGAGAGATGTCGTCCACTCCGCTGATTCTCCGCAGAGAGAGAAGGAAGGAAGGTTGGCTCGCTCGCTCGCTCTCTTGCTTGCTCGCTCGCCCGCCCGCGCTGCTCGCTCGATATAGCGACGCCGCTATCACCCTCCCTGCTCCTCGCAACCAATCGACAACAGCAGCGTCCACTCCTGCCTCTCCTCCTCCTCGACTGAGAGTCAGCACGCCACGATGAGTCGAGCATCGCGGCCGCAGTCGCCGCCTGCTGCGGCTGCCACATCGTCGCCTCCGGCTGCTGCTGTCTCGAGCTCGGCCTCGGCCTCGGCCTCCACACCTGCTTCTGCGTCGGCCTCTTCACCAAAGTCTCGTGCAGATGCCACGGTGCCGTTCACATATCCGATACAGCAGCCGCCACCGAGCTTGGTGTCGGTCGCCGCGCGATCGAACGCTGCCGCGCCGCCGCCATCGACGAGCACCACCAGCACCTCGAGCAGCAACACCACCACTGCCACCTCAACGAGCGATGGCTCGAATTCCAGCTCCAGCTCCAGCTCGAGCAATGGCGGCTCGCCTGCCGATGGCGCCGATGAGGCGCATGGTTCGGACGATGACGACGACGACGGACGCCACGAAGTACGCTTCGTGTACTGGTGCGTGGCGTTCGAGAAGCTCGTGCACAAGCTCATCGACACGCGCCTCACGTACGTCGAGACCATCGAAACCATCTCGGCCATCGCTCCCTACATCCTCCCCGAGGCCTTCATCTACAAGCTACCTCAGCAGCGCAAGGCTGGACGTGCTGATCTGCTGCGATGGTGCGTCATAGTCGCCATATCGCCATATCGCCATTGCAGTGCGCGATATCATGACTGATGCTGCTTGGTGCATCGCGCTGGCATCCCTGCGCCATCGCTCGCTCTCGACACAACCATTACGATCGCGATCGCGATCACGATCTACAGTGGCTTCTACTTTCTGAACCTCCTCGATCGCGTCAAGCCCGATCACTATCCGCTGCTGTCGCAGTGTATCACGAGCATCTTGAAGCGGTACGCGAGCCACCACTCCGACCTGCATGCACATTGGAGCACGTTCGTTCGGCGGCCTGATACGACTTGCTCCTCGGTGAATGCGCCGCTGCGTTGTGTGTGTGTGGTTACAGACGCGAATTCGATGTGACGGTCTTCAGTACGGTGCTTGCACCCTGATGCTCGCTTGCTCGCTTGCTTGCCTGACAGGAACGCGCGCGCGCAGACTTTGAGGAGGACATGACGCCCGGTTGTACATATAGCGAACTGCGCCAGCTGCTCGACTATCGGCGGCTGCTGTACTCGGTGCAGGAGTACGTGTCGAAGAAGCTCAGTCGAGCCGGCACCATTCCGGCCGCCATCGTCTTTGCCGCCAGCGTCACCGGTGCGTTGATTGGCGCGCGCGCGCGCGTGAGAGGGAGAGAGCATGTCGATGGCAGTCGCTTACTTTTCAGAGATCGTGCTCGTGTGCCGGTATGAAGCGTTCAACTTCTTCTACCTCGACCTGCTGGCGCCGCGGCTGCTCGATGCCATCTGGTCGGTGAGCGACGAGGACGAGGCGGCCAGCAAGTATCCCGATATCAAGGCTGCGATCGCCAACATGGCACGCAAGGGCGTCAAGGACCCGCTGTCGCCGTCGTCGAGCCGCAACACGCAAGTGTTCTGCATCATGAAGTTTGGCCTGTCGCAGCTGACGCGCTTCTGCGTGCTCGACAGTCCGCAGATCGAGCAGTTCGAGGAGCTCGTCGTGCGAGCGACCGAGAGCTCGGCCTTGGCTGCGCGATTGCGGCTGCGCGGCGACTTTTATCTGCTGTTCCTGCGCGAGTTCGTGCGCCACTCGGTGTATCTGACGCGCAGCGCCACCGAATGGGCGCTGGTTCCGGGCTACTATCAGATCATCCACCCGTTTTTGGTGCAGATGAAGGAGTGCGCTCCGCGTTATCCCTACAAAATCGTCGAGGTACGCGAACTACATTGCTCGAGATACGAAAGAACGAACGAACCAACTCACTCACTCGCTCATGCATTGGCATTGAAGACCGCAACGATTCTGCTGCACAACGTCGATTTGTTCAATATTTATATCGAGATTTCGCTCAAGGCAACTAATGCACATATTGTAGAGGACTGTATATGTACGGCGAACTCACACGAACTCACACACAAACTCACTTGTGGCCAACGATGCACATCTGACTGAAATGGCGCAGTTACGATATCGGTGATCGGAGGGTGGCTGACGTGTATGCGGCGCGACTTGCTGCTGCACCACCTGCCGAGTACCACGAACTTTGAGCTGCTGCTGCAGGCGCTCTCGCTGCTACTTGCCTCGGAGCACCATCAAGTTCTCGTCAGCACTCTGACATTGCTGTATCGGTATGTGGCGCTGGAGCTCGGGAGCGTGCGAGATGAGTAGCGACTGATGCGCTCGCACGGACATGATGAGCAGACACTTGTGCATCTTTCCGCAGCCACAACGCAGCCTGATCATTGAGGACCTGCTGCTCGATCAATCATTCTACCGGCTGTTCTTGCATTGGTGCGAGGACGTGCGGTTCGTGTTCCATTATCTATTGGCGTTCCAGGTACGAGAAAGAGAGAAAGAGCGACGGCATGAGGAGAAGTGGCTCACGTTTGCCGCGCGCCCAGGTGACATCGATCGAGGCACCCGATGGACCTCTCGATCGCGTTGTACAAGTGGGCCGTCCGCCAAAGTTGCGCAAGAAACGAATCGATGACGTGTACGTGAGAGCCACCACACAATGCGCCAGTGTGTCTCGAGAGCCAGCGCCTGATATGCGTGAGATCGCGTCGATGCAGCCGGAGCATCAAGCTACTCAACTCCTACATTGCCAAGATGAAGATTCAAATGTCCGACCCAACGACGCACTACTTTCCCGAGAGCTATCAAGTACGTCGTCATGCACTGCGCCGCAGCAAGTGCAGGCGTAGATAGAGTGAGTAATCGCCGACTCGACGACGCGCAGATCTACTACGAGCGAGCAATCGAGAGCTACAAGAAGCGACTCGAAGAGTTCCGCAAGTGGAAGGCCAACATCCAGGTGCTCAAGGCCACGGGCTGTATCGTGTTCCCGGACCTGGCAGCAGCAGCGCTCAACTCCAAGATGAAGGGCGACTAGGCAAGCGAGCCAGTGAGAGAGTGGCCTTGGCTTGGCTTGGCTTGGCTTGGCTTGGCTTGGCTTGGCTTGGTGTGTGATTGGTAAAGCAAGCAAGCAAGGCATCATCGCCTCGTTCTCATCAACCACCAACATCAACAACCACTCTCTCACACACACATATGGCTACCAGCACCGCACGGCGCTCGCTTGGCGCGCAACGGATTGGCTGCATCGGCGGCGGGAACATGGCAGAGGTCGGTGTGGTTGTGCTCGCCCGTGAGTGAGGGAGGTCGGTCGGCTAATCAGGCGCGATGGTGCACAGGCCATCGTGGCGGGGCTCGTGTCGAGTAACTCGGTGCCGCCAAGCAACCTCGTACGCACGCTGGCGCACTGGCGCACTGGCGCCCGTACTCGCTCACATGGTGGTTGTGCTCCACTGAGGCCGTGTAGGTTGTATCGGACGTTACCGATGCGCGAGCCGAGATCTTTACGCGCCTCGGTGTGCGGTTCACGCACGATAACCAAGGTTCGCTCGATGCAGGCAGGTTGTGCTCGCTCTCGCTTGCACGAGTCTGATCTCGCACCTATGATAGATGTGGTCGACAGCAGCGAGCTGGTGATCGTATGCGTCAAGCCGCAGGTGGTGGCGTCGGTGCTGCCGCGGTTGCGCGTCGATGCGAGCAAGGTCGTGGTGTCGATCGTCGCCGGCACAGGCATGGCGACATTCGAGG
>Ga0097683_1003277_pt1 | contig 12635 bp, 9 predicted proteins | sample ThiBio_1000_plan_2_FD_72846 | JGI IMG/M metagenome (GOLD analysis project Ga0097683, IMG submission 72846) | Wastewater bioreactor microbial communities from Cape Town, South Africa - Thiocy_cont_1000_plan - 1398105538256 (version 2) (version 2) ...
TTCAGAGTCATGGTGGCCACGGGTTCCCCGAGCCAGGCATCGAGAGCGGTCGCTGCGACCTGGAAATGGGCGAAGTAGAAGTCAAGGTCGCCGCTCGCCGCACCGGTTAGTCCCAGCGTGAATTTGGTGTCGACTCCGAGACCGAATCGCATTCCGCTGGTGGTGTTGAAGGTAACCTCGAGGTCGACCTCGAGAGTGGCGTTGACAAGCAGAGACAAATCGCCACCTCCCCCCTGTGCGGCGGGGAGATTTGGGTCCCCGAATAGTCTCGGCGTGTCCAGATACAGCACGGAGTTCAGGTTGATGATCTGAACGATTGCGAGGCCTAACACAAGTTTGTCGCCTTGAAGGGTGGCCTTCGCGCAGATGTCCGTATCGATCCCTTGAAAGCGGCTGTTGAGGACGTCGCAGAAGTCTGCAAGAGAGTAGGTCTGGTCGCTTCTGCACATGTCGTTGGCGATGTCTCGCAGAGTCACTGCCACGTGACTGTTCCAGATTGATGAGAGAGACTCCTGCGAGAAAGGCAACAGGGGCTGCGTGAGCGGGTTATCTATAATCCAGAAGGAGGCGTTTTCGATCAGGCCCATCCAATTGCAGAAGGAATTCGAATCGAGTTTGGAGAGCCATTGGAATGCATCCTGTCCAATCGCAGCTCGTTTCGTCTTGGCAGGGGTGACAAAGCCAATCTGCCAATCATCGTACTGCTTCTTCATTTGTGTCGACAAATTCCCCATCGAGACTTGCAAGCCGGGGACTGCCATCGTCAATACGATGTCCGGCGCTGTGAGCGAGCTGGAGCTGACATCTGTTGTCTTCACTCCGGTGATGTTGAGGGCCGAGTCGATACTCACGGTGACGGTGAAGTTGTTGTAGTTCGCCTTGTTCACTAGCACGCTGGGCACTGCCGGTAGGGTGATCCAGGGAAGGATGGGTGTGGCTATGAAGGACGCGTTGCCCGAACCCGAAAGGGAGGCGGCTTGCAACCCGGCGATCCCGAGAGTCCCGTTTCCTTGGCTACCCTGGACGGATATGTGTGGTGCAACTACAGAGAGTTGCGTGTTGCCCACAGCCAGTTGCACTTGTTGTGGAACGTTGGTGGCGTTCTTGATGCCTGGGATGAAGCTGTTCTGGATGGCCATCGAGGTGGGCAACAACCAACCGCCGGGGACTGTGGAGTCTTCACGGCGACCGAATCGTATTCTGATTTGCTCTGCTGAGCCCTTGAGGGGAGGCGGTTGGCGGAAGACAGTGAGCATAGATGCAGCCCAGGGTGCCACCGCTGCGATTTGGGTGACGACATCCAGCATAGCGGAGGCCATGGGAGTGCCAGGGGTGAGGGTCACCAGTTGCGTGACCGAGAGAGGCACAGAGACCTGGGTGGTCGGGGACCGGCGTTCAGCGGTGAGTTGAAGCGTGAAGGTGTTGCGGGGTGCGGGTGGGACAGGGCTAGTCACGGAGAGGCTCTGCCCGTCAAAGCTGGTGGAGAAGGTGATGTTCTTGTCTCGCACTGGCCCGGCAAAGACCGCCACGAATTGGGTGTCCATGCTGGTAAGCACGGGGCCTTCTGCGGTGCTCGATTGCCACGTCATCGACAAAGAATCGTCGGCGGTGAGCGGGGCGGTGAGGCTTTGTTTGAGTACGCGAAGGTGGTCGATGTTGAGTGCTATTGAGATGCTCGGCAGTTGCGAAGGGTAGACTGGACGAAGGTGCGACGGTACGAGACTGGACCCGTCGGGTCCATCCACAACAAGGTCTCGCCACATGGGTCGGGTATATCCGCATGGTACCCGTTTCGAAATCGCACGTGCAAATAGCCAAGCAAGGTCTTGCCACGATCCGAAACCGGGGAGCCCCTTATCGGCCCACGCGCCATTGAAGACAATAGCCGAATCCAACTGGCTGGAGACATTGAGACTCCGAATGATGCCCCATATTGTGGGATTCAGTGTCAGACTGTATGTGGGGTCGTCTGCGCTGTCACCACCTGCCGCTCTCCTCCTACTGGTCGGCGATGTCAAATCGGTTCCTTGCCCTTGTTGGAAGTATTCGACTTGCAAATATGTCCCGAGACCCCCGCATCCGGAGAGGTAGGAGGTGACGCCGGTGACGAGGGTATCGATGGTGGTGCTATCGAGCTGTGGCATGCTGCAGACTACCGGAGGCAAACCATTGATGGTGATGCTAAGGGAGGTACTGCTTGCTTTTTGGAGGTCGGATAGCTTGAATCCTTTCGAGGAAATCAGGGAGGGCGTCGCTCCGCCTTTGTACATGCTGGTAGTCAGTCGAGGCTTCAGCGAGGCAATTGTGACGTTGACGTCCGGCAGCAAGTCAGAGAGGACTCCCTCGAAGGGAGGCAGTTGCACGTTCAAACCGCCCTTAATTGAATTAGGGAGGATGTTTAACACGCTGTCGGCAATCGCGGCCTTGACAATGACGGGGGATATCACCCAGTTGCTAGGTGCGGTCACCGACACCTGGGCGGGTTGGGAGGTTTTCGCAGCCAATGGCGCGGTGATGGACGCCGTGATTGGCCAAGGCAGGCTGCTCGTTGTCGATCCATTTGTCATCTTCCGCGGAGTTTCGATTGCTCCGAAGTCGACAAACAAGTTGCTCGCTGCGTCCGGCAGATTGATCTGGGCGGAGGCATTGCCATTGACAACGGAGCCAGCCCACATGCCGTAGAGGAAGGGTAGACGCCACCCGGAGTACTGACCGCCGCCACGCAGGGTGATGGAGAGCACCTGGCTGCTTTGGTTTTGCGGTAGGACGATCATCCGTAAATCGGTGCGAAGGTGAAGCGGCATGTGCACGCGCGAGGTGTCGGCAACATACTGCCAATCGGCGCGAGGTTGGATGGCCGATCGGGTGTGTTGGGTCACTGAGATCGATATCTCCAAGGAGTCATTGGTCGGGCGTGTCCCGATCATCGCAAAAATCACTCCGGGTACCGAAGTCTCAAATGCCGTGAGGGAGGACTGCATGGCCTGCACCACCCCACTCCATGAAAGATTCGCAGGGTTGTAGGAGATCATAGCGTCGCGGGTTGCATTGAGGAGGTCGGCCATCGCAACGCTGGTGGTGTCTTGTTGTCCTCTCACGTCGACCGCTTTGATGTCGAGGGGCTGCAACGCGGTATTGGCCCAAGAGATCCCAGAGAGGTTCCTGCTGACCACATCGAACCCCTGTGCGAGGCCGTTTGAAGGATTGAAGTCATCGTTGGTATCCAATCCGCCTTGGGCTGTGAGGGACACAACACCCACACCGTCCGATGTGGGAGTAGGGAGTCGCCCAAAGATCCACCCCGCAGGCTCCTCGCTGGCTGCGAGGCACATGTAGGTCATGTTGACAGAAGAGAAGAGGAATGCCGAGGTGGCATCGGTCTCTCCGAGAAGAGAGACTCCCAATTCCACTCTGGCCTGTACCTCCGGTCCCCATAGTAGACTCACAGAGAGCTGCGAGGCACTGTTGGTGTTGCTGGGTGTGATCGCTGCTAGTAAGCTCTCAATCGCGACACCCGCGGAGAGGAGCGCGGTGAAGTGTTGGTGATCAATCCGCACGTGATTAGGGTCGGTTGACCTGTTGAGAATGGGCACCTCGTAATTGGCCAGGGATGGATACGCAGCCTTCACCCCCGCCCCCAATTTTTGTAAGAGGTTGTTGGCCCCATCGAGTGGAAGGAGTCTCATAGGAGAGTCCGTGACAGCGGCGGTTCCCGCAACTAGAGTTATGTAGAGTGTGGCATTCTGACTACCAGGGCCAACAAGGAGGTGTAGATCGAGGAGAGCGCGTTGCGTCGAGGTGGAGTTGGTGCGAACATGTTGCAAGGCGTAGTGGAGGAAACCCAAGCAAGTAGGTGCCGACGTTATGGCCACATATTTGCCGACAATTGAGGGCAGCATGCTCGGATCGAAAAACCCCGCGAGGATTTCATTCAGCACGGGCATCCCCTCAGCTGCAAGGAGCGATGGAATTGCTGTGAATAAGGAGGAGGCCACTCGCAGACACACTCCTTGAATATCGGGTGCATCCGCACCTATGCCCACATCAGGTTGAAGGACACCCGAAGGCACAGCGGCGAAGAGGTCGAGATGAGGGAGGGTGGAGGCGATGATAGCACCCTTAGGCGATCTTAGCACTCCGTAGATACTCCCCGAGGAGGTCAACGCAACACTCTTCACCAAGGAGAGTGCAGTTGTGAGGTCACTGAGTGCCCGCAAAGGCCACGCATAGCTGTTGTTAGGGGCCGCTCCTCTTACGTCGACTTGAAATCCGATATAGGAGTCTTCGCCCAGCGACCCATCGAGGCAATGATAGCATCCATACGCAGTCCCATGGATAGCGCGGAGAGTGACGGTTGTGTCTGAGAGAAAGAAGTCTGCAGTGAGGTTGGCCATATAGGTTGCCTCCACCAGCTGCAGACCCGATCGGCAGGAATAGCCTCCTTGTACGAGACTGCCTTCAACCAATTCCTGTGCTGCCTCGAGGAGACTTTGTGCCAACAGCACATCGCGTCCGTCCTCATCGACGCATTTGCTGTCTCCAACTAATCCACACCCGGCCGATAGTTGAAGCAGGATGCCATCCACTTCTCCGTCCTCACTTCTCTTCTTTCCTCCTTCGAAGAATTTCTTCTTCGAAGCAGACGAGGAGGAAATTTGTCGTACAGTCATGCGCCCTTCGAAGGTGTTGACTCCTTCTTGTAGCGGGAGGAGAAGAGAGGGTGGCAGGAACATCCCTCGCGATGTCGCTACGACAGAGGATGGCGTCGCTTCCATAGGACCCATGATATCCACCAGCGAGGCAAAGAGGGTGACGAGAATCGCTATGGAGCTGTCATTCGCGGAAATCGAAGATGAAGGCGGTTGCAGCCACGCAGGCAATGCGCCATCGAACAAGTCCACGTCCATGAGATTCGGCCCACTTGCGAACGAAGAAGAAGGAGATGAAGATGAGGATTCCACGCGACCTGACCAAGGGATGTATCCTGCCGGTGCTGCCTCCGGCAGACCCTTCACGGCCTTCGTCAGGCGGAAGAGATAGGATCCCTCTCCGCTACTAAAGGCCACTCGCAGAGTCACCCCGATGGAGAGATCAAAGAGTAGTGCGGCTGTTGTGGTTTCTTTGTACAGGGTTCCTTCGTAGTGTCTGTTGATCTGGTAGTCGGCTGAGAGGTAGCGACCTTGTAGTGGCGGCAATATGAGTGTCACATCGTCGGCAGTCACCGGATGCCACCCGTCATCGTATGTTACTTGGTTGGGGGACGTTGCGGCCTCTTTGCAGGTGGTGGCCACCCATGACAAATCCTCCACTGCTGGCCCTTGCAGAACCGAGCTTTTGCGTGGCGGTCCTAGGAGACTCAACAAATCAACAACCGTCCCTCAATGTGAGAGGGAGAAGGTAGCGTACCTGCGAACTCGATCATCTTGCTGCATAGTTCATCCGCTGTGTCATTTGTGTTGGGTTGATAGAGATTTCCTTTCGAAGCTACGCAGCAAAGGGCTAACAGGCACAAGAACACAACCGACATAACGAGTGCTGGCGGCTGTGCACTTCGGGCAGCGGCTGCCCTCTTGCGGGCACCAAACGGTTTTTACTAGTAAAGAGAGGTGTTTACTCTAGATCAGAAGTTGGTTTTTGTGTTGGAAAAGGCGAACGAAATACGGTTAGAGCTTTTTCCTTTTCTCAACGCGAGTGCGGCGCAGAGAGCCGAAAAACAATCTTGAAGGAAATCAAGGGCCATCGTGTTTTGCAAAGTTGTTTACTCTAGATCAGAAGTTGGTTTTTGTGTTGGAAAACGCGAAAGAAATACGATTAGAACTGTTTCCATTTCTCAAACACCGAGTAACAGACCTGCGAAGAACTATCTTGAAGGAAAATCAAGGGCCATCGTGTTTTTATCAAGGCCTGCAAGTTTTCAATGTTTCTTGGATGTAACGGATTTCCGTCTGTTACCACGGGGGTAATATATTCCATGTACGGGCTGCCATTCGTGTATGAACTAGGTTGCGAACAGTTGAACTAATTGTCAATTGTTCGACTGTCTAACGCTCACAAGCCAGGAACATTGACAAAGACACAACACCTTCTGTTGTTTCCACTAAATGCGCAATCAAGCATTTATTACACGCTTAGACGCAAGGGGAGGCACATAGGCATTGAACCTAGGCAGCCCAGCGACTGAACGAAATCTCGGGATAGGCGAACTGCACAGCCTTTCTGAAGCCACCATGCGCCAGTTGCAACTTGAAAGCACCCTAAAAGTCGATTTGGGGAGGGGAAGAACTTTAGAGAAAAGAAAAAGGCTTTGTGATACAAACCGGTCTGGTCTTCAGTTCTGATAGGTTGCAATTGTACCATCCTTGCGGCGAGAGGGGATCGAAGCCTTTCTCCTTCGCCACCACATCGAAAAATTCTCGGCACTTTTGTGCGTCCTTCCATCCACCTCCATCTTCATTGCCAATCGCTTTATGGGGATTGGGTTTTTTGACACCACTAAACTAGAGGTCGTTGCTTACCTTTCCACTCTGTGAAATGTACCTCCGGATAGGACAGCTGCAGCATCCTTCTCAAGCCTCCTCCTTGTTGAAACATTGTGACAGCACCCTATTTTAAAAAAATGGTTTAAAACTGAGAAGAACCATCCTAGTAACAAACCTTTTCGTTGCGAATGTCGGAAGATGAAACGTCATACCAGTTGGCAGCGTTGAGGGGATCGAATCCTTTCTTCTGTGCATATGTAGCAAAAAATCTTCGGCAATTCGCCAGATCCTTCCATTGGTTATCTACCATTCGCGACTCTGTGAACCAAACGTATAATTAAAATCGGGTATTCAGACCAAACCACATGTTGGAGGGAGTCCCTTACTTCGTGTTTCTTCAGTTCTATCCAGGCTGTATTCCGGGAACGTACTGGCCAGTAATTTATCCAGAGACCGATCATAGGCACCCAACAAGCCGTATCCCTTTGGGTTTTTGTTAAAACAAAGTTAGAGGTTTCAACGCATATTATATAGATTATTATAACAAGTACCTTGTGCTTCAGCACTTTTGCTTTCGTCAGCACCTGCCACGTGTGCTTATCGTCCGGGTCCAACCCGCTGTCCCTTGCCACCTGCCTCAAGAACTTCCTCCGGTGTTGTTCGTCCGCCCAGTAATCCGTCGATATGTGATTTCCTTTCTGGCGAATGTTCATGTTTTCTTCAAAATAGATAAAATAAAAGGAGTAACGTCAGCATTCATGCTCTATTTGAGGGTATTCGATATCGTTACCAGCTGATGGCGGTGGTTGATTTTCTTTCCATTTCGAAACCACATGTTCCCACCGAAGATCAGACCGTCTGCCTCTTTTGCGTAATCTGTCCCATTTGTGTTCGGGATACCTTTCGGATAAATATCTAGCCAGTCGTGGCCGGCTTAGTTTTGCGGGAAACCCAATTTCCTTCAATTCTTCCATCGAAACCGCATACCAATCTTCAGGCTTAATGCCAGTACCCAAAAAAATCAGAAAACTAAAATGATATACAGAATTGATAGAAAAACAAATTACCTGTTTGATGCCTAGTTTTTCCGGCCCATTCAAGAGCCTTCATGGCTTTTTGTTTCTTCAGCCAGTGGCCAGCAAATTTATCACTCTCCCACGCGAAGTCAGGATAGATGGCTCGAAGTGCTTTGCGGAGCGAAGCATAGTGTTTCAACAGCGCTTCGCCTCCCAGTTCAGATACCGTCTTCCGTTTCACTTGATACCAATCTGAGAGCTGTGTAGAAGAAATAGGTTAGCATATATCTAGCGTTGCCTTCCCTCCTCCCCCTCTTACTTGTTTGATTCCGAGTTTCTTTGCAATCGATTCGAGTAAATCTCGCTGGTTATTGAGATCAGCTAAATACACACGAGCGAACTTCGAGGCATTCCATGGATACTCCCTGTACACCTCCTGTAAGGCATGCTCCAGCGAAGAGTAATGCCGTAGTATTCCTCGCATGTTGCTCTTTTCGATGTCGCTGCGAGTGAATTTATACCAATCCTGCAACTGAATACGTGAGGGAGTGAGTGCCTGCGAGAATATGTCATCGAGGTGGTCTTTACAAACCTGTTGGACCCCAATTCCTTCCCTATCCTGTCCAAGGCCTTTCGGTGGTTCGCAGGATTCAACCAAAACTTATAGGGCGCGCGGGCAACGTCGAGTCGGGAAGTATCCCATTCATAATCTCCATAGATGGATACCAAGGCTTGTCCTAACGATGCATAACGACTCAACACTTGCGCGCCCCCCTTCTCTACGACCTCTTTTCTTGCGATATTGTACCAATCTGCTGGCTAAAATGAAAATTTGAATCAGTATTCTGATGCAAATTTTAGACGCAACACCTCACGCACACCCAACTTGGCTCCAATCTGATCGAATAGGCGTCTCTGATTCGAGGCTTCGTTCCAAAACCCATGGGGAGTTCCGTCATGAGTAAACTTAATTTCTTCCCAATCGAAATCTGGCTGCAATGATTTCAGCATTTGCATCACAGAGGTGTACTTTTTCAAAAGGAGCCCGCGCAGCCTCAGTTCTCGGCGCGTGATGCCATACCAATCAGAAAGCTAAACCTTCAATTAATTTGTTGTCTAGTTTGTCTTCGACATGTACCTGCTTTACTCCCAATGAATCACCAATCTTTTCCAGGCGCATGCGATCGGCGGGGTCAGGGAAGATTAAACCTGCGAACAGTCAGCGTTATTGAGACCGTTAAAATAATCTTACCAGAATGACTTGGTGAACTTAAAGAACAGAATAATTTCTTGGCATCTATATTAAATCCCTCCTTCCCACGTAAAGTGGTAACGAAAGGCAAGAGGCAGCAAGTTCGCCCATGTAACTCTTGCCTCGCCCTCCTACACCACATGTCTGCTTCTTGGAACTAGCTTGAGTGCGATGAAGGCGCGGGTCGTCCGTGCCTATTCGACGCAAGCGCTTGAGCAAGCTGTACAGCCAGAAAGGAAAGGGTTCTGGAATGACGTAACGAACCATCGCCTTTTCCTCGAGCAGATCCGTCATACATTGAATATTTCCCAGGTTATCTTTTCCCAAAATTCAGCAAAATAGTCCCTCATTCTTGAGAATATCAGCCATCAGATTGGTACCGAATACGAAGGAAACAGCTTTTGTTGCTCGGTGCTCGGCCTCTCTTTACTAGATATGGGAATCTCCTCGGCATCTTGAATGCAGTCTATCCTGAACAAAGCTGGGGCTCTTCCAAGTTCTTTTACAGTGGGATCACTCCCGTCGGTTTCTGGAAGGATATCAAACACCAAAGGGAGGAAATTGAAGCCGTATCTGCCCAACTGGGCATAAAAGAGGTAAAATTCTGTCAGAATATTGGTATCTTTGCGGACTGTTTGTTTAGCTATCAGATTGGTACAAAGTCTCTGGTGTTGAGGTGCGCTTGAAGAGCGACTTCTTGAAACGGCATTCGCTCAGTGCGGTGTTGAAGGATGTGTATCCTGATTACCCCTGGGATGTATCGCGTTTCGTTCGGCCTCCTCGCGGATACTGGCTGAACAAGGAAAACGTCCTCAAGCAACTCAGCCTCATTGAAACAAAGTTAGGAATCTCGCAGGTCTGTGTGCCCATGCAGTCCCCCCACCCACCCACATCCTTAACGTTTTTGTGCAGCCTGAGGATTGGTATTCGGTGCAAATGGTTGATTTGGCACGATATGGCTTGAAGGGCACCACAGTGACCAGAAGTAGGATCATCGATTTATTGCGAGAAAAGTATCCCAGCCACGAATGGGACGGTATGTTGCTGACTAGAGGGAAATATACAAAACAGCGGAGACTGCAGAGGACGCTCGCTTATTTATTCAAGGTATGGTATCACAGTCACATTCTTTCACTACTCGCAGTTAAACTCAAATACACAAAAAAAAGGGAGAGAAGATCAAAGTGAATGCGAGAAAGGAGGCTGGCTTGATCAATCCTACGACAAACGAATATTTGGAACTCGATATCTTCTTGCCTTCTTTGAACCTCGCCTTTGAATATCAGGTATAAAAACATACCATCTTGTAAAAATTTGGCTTTCCTAATCAATTAGTGGATAGGAGCGGCACCACTTTTTCACTTCCAATTACACGTACGACACCGTCGAGGGTGTGACGGCTCGCGACACAACCAAAATGGAGCTGGCCAAGGCGAAGGGAATTACAATCATTCCTGTCCCCTTCTGGTGGGACGAACGGCCGGAGAGGTATGGAATTAATGCTCGATACAAACATCCATACTAATCAAGAATTACAACAACAGCCTCACGGCAACCATACACAAGGCGCGGCCTGACCTCCTTAGGCATATGCCGAAGGATGAAGTTGGCATTCCTGTAAATATTCCTGACGATATTCAAAGAAATGCGAGAATATCCATCGAGGGAATCGGGGAACCCCTTAACGCGTGTTTCTTTACCAATCATCATGCAGATCCAACCGGCTGGTAAGTTGAAAGATTAAAGACTTTACGTTCAATGACACTTTTTATTCTATATTAGGTGGATATTTGAGAAATATGATGGGTTGCGGGGATTTTGGAACCCCGAAACGAAAGCCTTCTATTCCAGGGCCGGAAACAAGTTCACTTCTTTTCCCCAAGAAATTATCGATACTATGCCCAAGGACCTCTTCTTAGATGGCGAATTATGGTATTTTATTTCGTTTTCCACCTTGCATTCCTTTCCTTTCTTGTTCTAAATACTAGTCGAAATGTAACAGGTTTGGTAAGAATAACTTTCGGGAGGCGATGAAATTAGCGCAGAGGCTCGATGCCGCGCAGATCGATTGGACGAAATTCAAATATATGGTGTGGGACTCGCCTAATCATAAAGGAACCTATGCTGAACGATATGAACATTTAGGTACTGCTCTTGCTTCCTGTCTGTTTGGATACAAAACTAAACATTACCTTATAGAAAGGGAGCTCCCAGAGGGACATAAGTATATAGCGCTGGCTAGAAAGGAAATATGTAAGGACGTACAACATTTGGATCAGAAATTTCAGCAGATCATCGATGAGGGAGGCGAAGGGATCATCCTAAGAGACCCCACCTGTGTAACTCAATCAGGAAGATCTGATGGCTACCTAAAACACAAAGTGAAATCCCCCAAAACCCCTTTTCGGTATCCTTACCCAATTATTCTTCTTAGAAATATCGCGATGCTGAGGCGAGGATAATTAAGAGCCAGAGTTCGCTCCAGTGGGAATGTGAATTGTACGTAATTGTTCCATAACTTTCAAATTGCCTTTTTCGGAAATCTAACTCTTTCAATTTTTCAGGCCTAATGGCGTAACCTTCACTGCGGGACCCGGCACAACTGAATTTGCAAAGAAATACAACCCTCAGCCAGGAGATATAGTGAGCTTTAAGCACCATGGCTATCTCCTTGCTAGCAAGAAACCCAAATTACCTACCCTCTACCGAGTACGATCAGATCTGACATGGGACGCTGTGTTATCGAATTGGAAAGAAAGGAAGTCGCTCCTTCCTGGTACCTTAATCCCTTTTGTGTTTTGAGTTTTTTTGTTGATTTGTGTTTCTAATGTTTGAGTGGCAGGAAGACCTCTGCGGATGAAAACACGCAAAGGGATGAAAAAACCCAAGAGATACTGGAAGGATGTCAACAATCGGCGCCAATTCTTTTGCGAGTTTGCTCAAAGGAAGGGGTTCGACCCCCATGATGTGGATAATTGGGCCAATGTAACAAGGCAGCAAGTTGTCGCTGCAATGGAGGTATTTGCTATTTATTATTTGCTGTTTGTTATATTCTTAAAATCTTACGTTTATGTACCAAATAACAATTGTTAGGGCGCGGGAGCGCTAGCTCATTACGCCTCTCTTCGCGCGGCTCTCAAGGATACCTTCCCAGAATTGACATTTAATCTCAAAGGTCTGTTAGGTATTCCCTTGCTTCGTTTTTTTAAATACCTCGAACCATAGGCAGAAGGCCAGCACACTATTGGAAGGACATAACCAATTGCAGAGCCTTCTTGGATGAATTTGCCAAGAACAGGAGCTTCGATCCCCTTATAGCCCAAAATTGGGCTGCTGTCACAACAGACCTCTTAGCTCAACAGGTGTGTATGAATGGTGCTAGTTATCGCTGTGATTTAACTGATTTGACAGGGAGTCTCTGGGTTCTGTAATCAACATGGAGGCTTACGAGCAGTCCTACGCAAGGCCTATCCTGAGGTTAATTTTGACGAAGGGGCTCCTTCAGGTACAACTCTGCAAAGCCACTCAGCACGAACTCAATATCGCATCCTTACAGCGACAAAGGCTACATCGAGGGTACGCCGCTGGGAGAAGATTGAAAACTGTAAGGCATTCTTCGATGACATTGCCGCAGAAAGGCAATTTGATCCCTGGGTGCCATCCAACTGGCAGTCTCTCGACCCCAGCGAGTTACTCTCCATCCGGGTACCTTTCGAATTGCCTCTCCTAATTTCCGATGATAACTTATCAATTATGTAGGGAGGAAGAGGGATAAAGCAACAACATGGGAGTTTCATGAACGCGTTGCGCTTTGCCTATCCAACTGTGCCCTGGCCTCGAGCAATGCTATCAACTTAAATAAGGTCTTTAAGTTCGACACCTTTATTA
>Ga0097683_1003281_pt1 | contig 12615 bp, 5 predicted proteins | sample ThiBio_1000_plan_2_FD_72846 | JGI IMG/M metagenome (GOLD analysis project Ga0097683, IMG submission 72846) | Wastewater bioreactor microbial communities from Cape Town, South Africa - Thiocy_cont_1000_plan - 1398105538256 (version 2) (version 2) ...
ACGCGCGATTGCTGGGGTTCGTTCATCTATCTGCGCGATGCGGAGACCGGGGAGTTTTGGTCCACTGCCTTCCAACCCACGCTCAAAGCGACGAAGGATTATCAGGCAATTTTCACGCAGGCTCGCGCCGAGTTTCGCCAGCGTCATCTTGGCATCGAGGTGTACAGCGAGATCAGCGTCTCACCCGAGGACGATGTCGAACTGCGCCGGGTCACGTTGACCAACCACTCGGAGAAAAGACGCACCATCGAATTGACCAGTTATGCGGAGGTGGTGCTCGCCGCCACTGCGGCCGATGCGACACATCCCGTCTTCAGCAATCTTTTTGTGCAGACGGAATTCTTGACCGATTACCCGGCCATTCTTTGCACTCGCCGCGCCCGTTCGGAGGCTGAAAAACCTCCATGGCTTTTTCACCTCCTTGTTGGACAAGGCGGTGAACAGGGCGAAATTTCCTGCGAGACAGATCGTAGCCGATTTATCGGTCGTGGTCGTACCCTCGTGAGCCCGGCCGCCATGCAGGAGGCCTCTCCACTGTCGAATATGGTCGGCCCCGTCCTCGATCCCATTATCGCATTGCGGCGCAGGGTGACGATCGAGCCGCACGAGACCATCCGCGTGGATTTCATCCTCGGCATGACGGAGAGCCGCGAAGAAGCCGTTGCCCTCGCTGAGAAATACAACAGCGTTCGCATGGCCGAGCGCACTCTCGATCTGGCTTGGACCCACAGCCAGGTGACTCTCCGCCAGCTCAATATCTCCGAGGTCGAGGCGCAGTTTTATGTGCGCCTGGCCAGCGCTTTAATCTATGCCGGCCCGATCCGCCGGGCCGCGCCGAGCGTACTCCTGAGCAATAAGCGCGGCCAGAGCAGTCTCTGGAGTTACGGTATTTCCGGCGATCTGCCGCTTGTGTTGCTGCGCATCAATGATCGCGAACGCATAGAAATCGTACGGCAATTGATCCAGGCGCATTCCTACTGGCGCATGAAAGGTCTGTCCGTCGATCTGGTCATTTTGAATGAGGACAATTCCATCTACCGTCAGCCTCTCTACGATGAGATCATCAGTCTGGTTGCTTCGGGCATCGAGGCGCAAATGCTCGACAAGCCGGGTGGTATTTTTGTGCGGAATATCGATCAGGTTTCCAATGAGGACCGCATCCTTCTCCTGTCTGTCGCGCGCGTTGTACTGCTGGACGAAAATGGCACGCTGGCGGAGCAACTGGAACGGCCCAGCATACTGGAACCCGAGATGCCTCCACTGCCAATCACCCGAGCTGCACGGCGGGATACCGGCGAACTCTCATGGCGGGAACTTGCGCTGTACAACGGCTTGGGTGGCTTCACCCCCGACGGCCGGGAATATGTCATCCAACTGCGTGAGGGACAGACGACGCCCGCGCCGTGGGTGAATGTGCTGGCCAACGCTCAGTTTGGCACCGTCGTGTCTGAAAATGGAAGCTCCTACACATGGTTCGAGAACTGCCATGAACTGCGTCTCACGCCCTGGACAAACGATCCCGTCAGCGATCTTGCAGGGGAGTTTTTTTATATCCGCGACGAGCAGACTGGACAGTTTTGGTCGCCTGCGCCTGCGCCAACGCGTGGCGCCACGCCCTACGTCATCCGCCACGGCTTCGGCTACACGGTTTTCGAGCATATCGAGAATGGCATCGCCTCCGAGCTATGGATTTATGTCTCGGCGGATGCTCCGCTGAAGTTTGCCACACTGAAGGTGCGCAATATCTCGGGTCAGCCGCGCCGCATTTCCATTACGGGATATTGGGAATGGGTGCTCGGCGAACTGCGGCAGAAAAATCTCCTGCATGTACAGACGGAGCTCGATCCAAAAAGCGGAGCCCTGCTCGCACGCAATCCTTACAATACGGAGTTTCCGGACCGCATCGCCTTCGTGGATGTCAACGATCCGAGTCAGAGCTACACCGGCGATCGCCGGGAGTTCTTCGGACGCAATGGCAACCCTTCCCAACCAGCGGCTCTCAGGCGCACCCGGCTTTCATGTCGGATGGGGGCGGGTCTCGATCCATGTGCTGCAGTGCAGGTCGTCTTTGATCTCGCGCCCGGGCAGGAACGTGAGACAACCTTCCGCCTGGGCATGGGACGGAGTCTGACTGAGGTACAGGCTCTCATTCAGCGTTTCCGTCGTCCCGGCGCCGTGCGCCTCGCGCTCGAAGAAGTCTGGGATTATTGGAACCGTACACTCGGCGCGGTGCAGGTGGAGACCCCCGATCCCACAGTCAACATCATGGCAAACGGCTGGCTGCTTTATCAGACTCTCAGCTGCCGTCTATGGGCTCGTACAGGTTTCTACCAATCCGGCGGGGCGTTTGGCTTTCGCGATCAACTCCAGGACGTGATGGCACTCATGCATGCGGAGCCCGGGCTTGTCCGCGAGCAGATTCTCCGCGCGGCTGCTCGTCAGTTTAAAGAAGGTGACGTGCAACATTGGTGGCATCCTCCGCAAGGCCGCGGCGTGCGCACCCATTTCTCCGACGATTATCTGTGGCTGCCTTACGTGACATGCAGCTATGTCGCAACACTTGCGGACACCGGTGTGCTTGACGAAATCGTTCCTTTCCTCGAAGGGCGCCCTGTGAGGCCGGAGGAGGAGGGGTATTACGATTTACCTAACCGTGCGGAGGAAACCGCCACGCTTTACGAACATTGCGTCCGCGCGATCACGCACGGGCTCAAGTTTGGCGAGCATGGGCTGCCGCTTATCGGTTGTGGCGATTGGAACGACGGGATGAATATGATCGGCAAGGACGGACGCGGCGAAAGTGTCTGGCTCGCCTTTTTTCTTTATGATGTGCTCATGCGCTTCTCCACGCTGGCGGAAATGCGGGCGGACAGTGCCTTCGCCGCTCGCTGTCGTGACCAAGCCGCTCAACTGCAAAAAAATATCGAGCAAAACGCGTGGGATGGCGCTTGGTACCTGCGTGCCTTTTTTGATAATGGTGAGCCGCTCGGCTCACACACGAACGAGGAATGCCAGATCGACTCCCTGCCTCAGAGTTGGTCGATTCTCAGCGGAGCGGGCGATGCCGCACGCTCACACCGGGCAATGAGTGCCGTCGCGCAGCGGCTCATTCGAGACGATGCAAAACTGATCCTGCTTTTCGATCCGCCCTTTGATCGATCCGCACTTAATCCGGGCTATATCAAAGGCTACATTCCCGGCGTGCGGGAGAACGGCGGGCAATACACCCATGCTGCCATCTGGACGGCCATGGCCTTTGCCGGTATGGGAGAAGCGAATCGTGCCTGGGAACTTTTTTGCATGCTCAATCCTATCCGGCATGGTGATTCCGCCGAAAAAATTTCCACTTATAAAGTGGAACCCTATGTCGTCGCGGCAGACATCTACGGTATCTCACCGCATACGGGACGCGGCGGCTGGACGTGGTATACCGGCTCAGCCGGCTGGATGTACCGACTCGTCATAGAGACGCTCATTGGTGTGAAAAGGGAAGGGAATCTTCTTCACCTCACCCCGCATCTGCCAAAAATCTGGAACACATTTAAAGTCCGCTACCGTTACCAACAAACTCATTACCATATAACCGTCATTCGGGTTTCGCCAGATGCGGCTGATTCCGGCCGAATGACTGTCGACGGTCAGGAACTCCCTGAGGGCGGGATTCCTCTGATAAATGACAACAACGATCATTTCGTCCAAATAAGAGTCTCGTGAGCATCATGAAACTGCTCAAACTCATATTCCAATGAAACTATGGATTGGTGCAGATATAAATGCTGATGTGGCTAGCTATCAAATCCATGGACACGCCGGGGGTATGGTCTGGAGGGTCATGCAGGAGGAAGAGAATTGGCTCCTTATCCCACAGGGATTTGGAGCGGGTGACGAGACTCGAACTCGCGATAAGAGACACTCCCGAGACTATAACTCTTTTGCGAGGGAGTCATAACGTCCCGGAATGTGGTTGGACATGGGTTGACGTTATGACTATTTTTATGACCAAATGGCATCGCTTCACAAGGATCCTCGGGGCAAGAGTCCCTTCTGGTATTGTGCATTTTATCAGCCAGACGGCAGTCGGGCGTTTCGCAGCACCAAGGAGCGTAATCGAGCCAAGGCCCTGAGAATCTGCCTGGGGTGGGATGATGCCGCGCGACAAGGAAAGGAGAAGCGTCTGACGGAAGCGCAGGTGCGACGCGTTCTCTCGGACATCATGGAGAACGCCACTGGTGAAAAGGTTCAGTTTTACTCGACTCGCTCGTGGCTGGAGGAGTGGTTGAAGAACCGCGAGGGATCGGCCTCGGCTACGACGATGCTGCGATACAAGCAAGTGATCCGGGATTTCCTGGAACACCTTGGGGACCGGGCGGAACTGACAATTGCAGCCGTCACTCATGGCGATGTGGTGCGCTTCAGAGATAAGCTCAAGGCTGGAGGTCGGGCCGAGTCGACGGTCAACAACACGGTGAAGAAGGTATTGAATGTTCCCTTCGCGGCGGCGTTGAAGCTGGGAATCATCCCGGTGAATCCCGTGGCCAGTGTGGACAGCCTGAGCGTCGACAAAGACAACCGGCGCGAGCCCTTCACCTCAGAACAAATCAGCAGCCTGCTCGCGGTGGCCACCGATCAGGAATGGCGTGGGGTTATTCTCACGGGATTGTACACTGGTTTGCGTTTGGGCGACATCAAGCAGCTCACATGGGGCAGCATCGACTTGGATTCCCGAACGATCCGGCTTCGGACCAAGAAGACCAAGACGAAGGTCGTTATCCCCATTCACCCGGAGCTGGAAAGCTGGCTCGCCCTTCGCCCGCGAGGAATCGGAAAGGCACCGGTGTTTCCCTCGATGTACGATCACCGAACCGAGGGTGCCGGAGGACTCTCAGCGCAGTTTCGGAAGTTGCTCGTTCAGGCGAAGATCGTGGGAGCCGTTCGCGAAAGGGGCGGGAAGGCGGGCCGGCAGCAGTATTCCCTGTCGTTTCACAGCCTCCGCCACAGCTTTGTCAGCAATCTCGCTGCGTCAGGCATTGCGCCGGATATCCGGATGCGTCTCGCCGGTCATGCCAGCGATGAAGTTCATGAAATGTATACCCACCACTCGATTGAGGCGCTCCGTGGTGCGGTAGAGGCCCTGCCCAGAGTGAAGTGACGCCAGTTGCCTCAGTGGGGGGCTTTCATGGAAAGAAACGGGATCCTTTCTTTCCATATGGCGTTTAACGTGTATAGTAATTGAGCGTTTTCTATACGTGTTGCCTTATGAATGTTCAAATCCCCAGTCTTCAGGCCCTTTCGACAGCCCGATTTGAGACGTCGGCAATCTTGAAAAAGCTGGCCAGCGCCAGCCGCCAGTTGGCCGAGCTGAAGGGGGTTGCCAGCTCCATTCCCCAGCAAAGCATTCTCATCAACACGCTCTCGATCCAGGAGGCCAAAGACAGTTCGGAGATCGAGAACATCGTCACCACGCACGACGAGCTCTTTCAGGACGACCTCGGTCCGGGAAGCTCCCTCAGCCCATCGGCGAAGGAAGTTCTGCGCTACCGGCAGGCCTTGTGGGCCGGGTTCGATCGCGTCCGCGAGACGGGCTTCATCACCACCAACCACATCCTCGATATTCAGGCCGCGCTGGAGCAAAACCATGCTGGTTTCCGCAAGGTCCCCGGCACGGTGTTGAAAGACGGAACCGGGCGCGTCATCTACACCCCTCCGCAGGATCCCGATACCATCATTTCATTGATGGCCGATCTCGAGCGCTTCATGAACGACTCGGCTTATTTTGACGCCGATCCCCTCATCAAGATGGCTCTCATTCACCATCAGTTTGAGAGCATCCATCCGTTCTACGATGGAAACGGGCGCACGGGCCGCATCCTCAATGTCCTTTACCTCGTCAGTCAGCGCCTGCTGGACAGCCCCGTGCTCTATCTCAGCCGGCACATCGTTCGCACCAAGGCGGATTATTATCGACTCCTCCAGGCCGTCCGCACCCAGGACGCCTGGGAGGAATGGGTGATCTACCTCCTTACCGCCGTGGAGGAAACTGCGACGGATACCGTCAGCACGATCCTGCAAATTAAAGCCGCCCTCATGGACTACAAACATCGCATCCGGGCGAGCTACAAATTTTACAGCCAGGATCTCATCAACAACCTCTTCAGCCACCCGTACACGAAGATCGAATTCATCGAGCGCGACCTCAAGGTCTCCCGCCTCACCGCCACCCGCTACCTGGAACTCCTCACCACCGGAGGATTCCTCAAAAAACAAAAGATCGGCCGGACGAATTACTTCATCAATCCCGCCCTTACTTCGATCCTGGTCAGTGAGCATGGGAACTCTGCTGGCTCCTGATATCATCTGAACGCTTCAATTTGGGCGTGATACGAATGCTCGCTGCTCGGTACTTACATCGAAAACCACGCATCCGTTTGTAGGAAAGGGTGCGTTCATTACCGAGGTCACTTTTGCTGCTACAGTCGCGCCTTTCATGGGAAACAGGTGACTGTAGCGGGTCTTGCGTTGGGTGGTGGGATCAACTTTTAAGGGCAGGCCCGGCATCCTTGCCGCCCTGTCGGTCAGATGAACCGTCGTTTGATACCAAACCGTTAAGAGCGTGCAAACACCGCTCGATTTCAGCGAGCCGCGCATCCATCTTTTCCAGCTCAGCATGGTCTTTCCGAGGCCGCACAAGCAATGATGCAATCAATGCGGTGAACGCGCCAAAAACGCCAATACCTGAAAACATGGTCAGAACGGCTACGGCTCGACCGAGAGTGGTAACCGGGACGAGATCGCCGTAGCCAACAGTCGTCATCGTGGAGAGCGTCCACCACACAGCATCTTCTGCCGTATCAATATTGCTGCCGGAACCTTCCTCGGCGACGAGAATTGCAACCGACGAAAACACCGCCACGACCAACAAGGTGAGCACAATCGCGATCACGGTTGTCTCCCGTCGATTCGCGAAAAGTCGCCTCAGCAAACCAGCGCTACCGCGCAGTCCTCGAAAAAGGCGAAGAAGACGAACAACCCGGGCAATTCGCCCCCACCGAAACGGATCTACAAGCGGGATTGAGGAAATGAAATCCAGCCACCCCCAAGTCAGCAGATACCGCTTCCGGTCCACATGTAGATAAAGCAGTAGAAAAAAATCGGCCATGAAGACCGCGCAAATGGCAACGTCGGCCCAATCCAGCACCCGCTTTACCTCGACGGGCAGCGGCATGAACAATGACAATCCAAGCACGAGCAGAACACCGATGGAGGTGAGCAAAATCAGGATTTGCCAAGCCATCGGAACGGGCCGACGAAGTCTTTGCGTGTGGTCTTGATCGACAATCATCAATCAATGCCCGGTTGTTCCATCTCTGTTTTTTTCAGTTCGTCCAACACTTGGAGAAGTCGGCTTGTCTGTCCCTCGGCATCATGCCACCAATCCGTGGACCAGATGCGATGAAGTTTCCATCCAAGGCCCTCGAGAATCAGCTGACGAAGCTTGTCCCGGTCGCGAGCAGTGGCTGCGCGATGGTAGGTAGCTCCATCGCATTCGACCCCGAGAATGTAACGACCGGGCGCCTTTGGATCGACAATGCCAAGATCGATGCGATATCCCGAGCAACCGACTTGAAAATGCACCTCGTAACCTGCATCGCGGATTCGCTTAGCCACCAGCCTTTCAAATTCTGAATCGGCGTTGGCATCAGCAGTGGCTGAAGTTGCGGCCGCAAGAGCTTTCGGTCCGCGCTCGGCATACTCGAGAAAATATTTCAGATCCCGCACACCGCGGGAGCGGGTTCGTGTGAGATCGATCTGATCGCCACGAAGGCCGCTAAACACCAGCACCTCATGCTTTGCACGGGTGATCGCGACGTTCAGGCGTCGTTCTCCTCCGTCCCGGTTGAGCGGACCAAAATTCATCGACACCTTCCCGCTTTCGTCTGGCCCGTAGCATATTGAAAATAGAATCACATCGCGTTCGTCGCCCTGTACATTCTCCAAATTTTTCACAAAGACGGGTTCGCTCTCCACGGGCGGAGCATCTCCGAAGTGAACCTCAATTTCGGGATGTTCGCGGCGCTTTTGATCAAGGAGGTCTTCGACCAGTTGTTGTTGAGCCATGCTGAATGTCACAACGCCATAAGATTTTCGGCCTTCCTGCGGATCCAGCAAACGACGCACCAATTCGTCTACCAGGGCGCGTGCTTCGCCCGGATTCGTTCGGGATTTTCCTTTGTCGTAACGCGCTTCCTCGATATGGCGAAAGCGCACCCCCCCGAGTTCGGTTTCCGGTGACGGAAAGGTGAGCAGATCATTTTCGTAATAATGACGGTTGCTGAAAGCGATTAGTCCTTCGTGCCTGCTTCGGTAGTGCCATTGCAGGCGTTTGTGCCTCAGTCCTGCGCTCAGCAGTTCGTCGAGGATGCTCTCCAGATCGGTGTTCTCAGGAGCAACCTCTTCGTCCTCATCCTCGGATTTTCCGAAAAAGTTGGTGGGCGGGAGCTGTTTCGGATCACCCACCACGATGAGCTGGCTGCCCCTGGCGATTGCTCCGATCGCATCCCACACGGGAATCTGCGATGCCTCGTCAAAAATCACGACGTCGAAATGCTCGTGGGTAGAATCGAGATACTGTGCCACAGATAGGGGGCTCATCAACACGCACGGCTTCAGGCGGGGCAATAATTTCGGGATGCTGCTGAGCAGGCGCCGGACGGGAATATGGCGCATCTTTTTTCCCAGTTCTTTCCTGAGAAGACCGATTTCGGCTTTCGGAATATCCCGAGAATCCCCACGCGGAACGTTGGCAGCCAGGCGACGATGAATTGAATCGCGGGCTAACTGGACGAGTCTTTCATCCAATTGCCGGAAACGCTCAATACGTTCGCCATGTTCCGTTCCGAAAAAACCACGCAATGTTGGATCCTTCTCAATCACCGCGAATAACAGGGCTCGACGAAAACTCCGCTCAAACAGACCCGGTAGATCGTCAACCGCCGCCGTACCTTCTCCCACACGGGCGACTAATGGAGTCAGTCCCATTTCGAGCGCCTCAGATCGGATTTTCTGCCAGGCACACCAAGGGCGAAGTTGAGGCCAGCCAGCCTCAAAACGCTCGATTAAGGTCCGGACCGCAGCGATATGATCGCCGGAACTATCCGCCGCCTCTCGTCGCACCATCAACTCGTCACTGATCTCATTGAAGGTCGTCACAAAGCCGGCAAAAGCAGTCAGGAAATTGACGAAGCGGGTTCCGATGGGCGTATTTTGATCAAATGATTCAAGTCCTTCTCGGAAAAGCGCACTGAAAAGCTGACGCAACCGCTCCAACCCCTCGAAGTCGTCTCCGGCACAGGCGAGCAGACGGGAATGGAACGACTCTCCCCAAGTCCGCACCAGGTCGATCTCCTCTGCTGTCGGGACACCGTTCCGCCAAAGGACTCCAAGGGTTTCTTCAGCCGTCGTCTGCACCGCAGCGAGTTCCTGATTGAGTGCCCGTAAACGGATCGCCTGGCTAAGGAAATCTGTCAATTGGGAGGGCTGAACCTTTACTCCGTCGACCCTGACAGATTGAAGTTCCTTTAGGACGGCTTTTTCTCCAAGCCATTTGGGAAGAAACCATGCGGTCTGCGAGGACTGCCACTTCTGCTGAAGCGCATCTAGACCGAGCGCCAATAGGCGAGACTCGTCGAAGCCCTCGAGTTGACCTCTGATCGAAGCGCGTTCTTGGGCGAGAGTCGTCCAGTTGTCGATTTCCAAGGAAAGTTTGCTCCACGGAACCGTTGCAAAACGCGGTCCCACTGCGATCGGGCTGCAAAGCGTCTCCGCCAAGTAAGCCACGTTATAGAGCTGGGTCAGAGACATTCTGGTGGAAGGAACTTTCAACCAGGTTCCCAGATCGTTTGCGGTTGTCTCGATTTGCTCAATGAGCGACTTGAAAGCCCGCAACCGATCCAGCATGCCCTCACTCCAGGCCGGAGACCACTCCTCGCGACCAATCTCGGCGAGGAGATGAGAATTCAATTCTCCCAAAGGTAAAGCGCGCTCCCGGAGCAGTCGCGATACGTCCCGGGCACGTTCCAATCCCGCCCTCGTGGTCTCTAGAATATCGTTCCACCCTTCCAGTCGCACGGTTGGATCGTTCTGGCGAGGCAGGAGGTAATCAAAACAGGAATAAGCGCTTAATCCGCATGGTAGAGGATTATGGAGCCCCCGTGCATAGCCATTGAGCCGACTCCGCAACTCAGCCAACTCCCCCGCCCGCTCCTCCCATTCCTTGTTTTGCCCTACGTTGACGACATCGAGGCTTCGCTGGAACTGGGTCAATACGTCTCCTTTTCCGGTTTTGTTGGAATGAAGTTCCAAACAAAATGGCTCCAGCCCCTCCTCCCGCAGCCGACGATGCACAACATCAAGCGCAGCGCGCTTTTCCGCGACAAACAAAACCCGTTTTCCATGCGCAAGGCAGTGCGCAATGATATTGGTAATGGTCTGGGATTTTCCGGTGCCCGGCGGGCCCTCCAGGACAAAATCGTGCCCGGCCGCCGCCGCCATCACCGCTGCGAGCTGGGAGGAATCTGCGCTGCGGGGACAGAAAATCTCGCGCGGATGGAAGCGTTCATCGAGTTCAGTCGGACGGATGTCTTCCGGCACGTGCTGATAAGGAGCGCCCGAGCCTTCGACCAAGTGCTGCACGATCCTGTTGCGGGTCAGGTCCTCTAGCCGGTCCGCAAGATCTTTCCAGAGGAGAAACTTGGTGAATGAAAACTGGCCCAGCCAGATTTCAGTCTTCACTTCCCATCCGGCGAGATTGCGCACCGCGTCGCGGAAAATTTGAAATACCCGGCCGACATTGACGCCATTGTCATCCTCAGGTAGCGGCTCCAATCCCACGACTTCCTTTTGGAAATTCTGCCGAAGCATTTCCATCAGGGTGACGTTCAATCGGGTTTCCTCATCAATGCGCCGGAGCGAGAATCCTTCCAGCACCGACTTCCGCTTCAACTCAACCGGTACGAGGAGCAATGGCGCGCGATAAATGCGGTCGCTATGCTCAGTCTCCCGCCACTCAAGTATGCCCACCGCCGCGAACAATGTATTCGTGCCGTTTTCATCCAGCGCATTCTTGGCCGAACGATACAACTCGGTGAGACGACGGGCATGCTCGCTCTCGTCGAGATGGGTGTGCAGCCGACGCTGCTTCAATTCTTCTGTCAGATGAGCTGCCAGCGCATCGGCACGTTGTTGTTGGGAGAGCGTAGCCCCGTGGCGGGGGTCTGCCTCGCTCATTAACTTGGGCTTTGGACAAAGCGCCAGTTCGTTCTCCGCCGCCAACTCGTCTTCGACACGCTCAGGAACGTTCGAAAGAACGCGGATTGTGGCCTTGGTTTCCTTGAGATTCAAAAGCCGGTTGCGTAGCGTAAGATCTAGCAGGCGGCTTTTCCACTGATCAATCCTCGTCGCCGGTTTGATGGCCGCCTTGGCCGAGGGATCGATATAATCGATAAATTCACGCTCCCCAATGCCTTCGGGTCCAACAACACTGGTGGAGGCGGATTCTGCATCTGCTGCCCTCTGACCGCGTATCGGCAGGGGCACGATGCGTGAGATGCGGGCTCGGTGAACATCCAGTGCGAGCCGAAACGGCTTTTCGGTGAGCAAGTGTGAACGCGCCGCGCGCTCGGCGTCCGCGAGGAGGCCAGGAGATTCTCCGGCAACCAGCGTCGTTTCGAAAACTGTCATGAGCGCATCCGTCTCCAGCTTGCGAATATGCTGGAGCGCATCTGCCCCGTCCAAAGCGGCATCCGGTAAGGTTCGTTCTTCCAGCCAGCATCCCGCGTAAGCATGCCCTTCATGCATGAAGACGAGCGGATGAAGCCCTGCCCGCTCGCAGCAGGCGGCGAAAAGCAACGTCAGGTCCAGGCAGGTACCAAATCGTTCAGCGACGATCTGCGTGGGGAAGGAAACCTTTTGGCCGGTATTCTCAAAGCTGGTCGGTGGGTTGATGTAGCGAATTCCAAGCTCGGCCACCGCTTTGTAGATGGCTGCCACCTGTTCCCAAGCACGTTTGCGGCTTTTATCCTGATAACCGCTGAGGGCCCCGCGGCCCGTTGAATCACGGAGTAAATCAGACGCCCGCCCAAGAATCGGCATTAATGCCGGGTCATTGGGCAGAATGAAGGCGGCGAGAATCTCCGGGAGAGATACAAGCCCGCACCATTCGTTGCGGGCGAGGAGGGAGACAGCCTCTGTTCGCGAGCAAAGCGTTTCCTTGCCGGCTACTGCCTCGATCTTGAGCCATCCGGAAACCTTCTCGTTGAGACTATCGAGAAAGTCGTGGCTGAGTTTCAAGTCGAGTGGCGAGAGACGAAATTCATCATTGGGCTTAATGGACTGGATTCGAATCTCCGCCGGGGCCGCAAAAGCCGGCTCAGTCAACACACGGATGACAAGATCTTTTCGTTCGACGTCATCATTCCGGAATCGCAGTTCCTTCACTACTGGAATCGAGTTTTGCTGGAAGGCGTAGTTTATCGCAGAGTCGTTGGAAATAGTGACGGAAGGCTCGGTAACCGAATAATCAGTAGAGTCGGCGAAATCGACCGCAGATGTGTTCATGAA
>Ga0097683_1003314_pt1 | contig 12508 bp, 7 predicted proteins | sample ThiBio_1000_plan_2_FD_72846 | JGI IMG/M metagenome (GOLD analysis project Ga0097683, IMG submission 72846) | Wastewater bioreactor microbial communities from Cape Town, South Africa - Thiocy_cont_1000_plan - 1398105538256 (version 2) (version 2) ...
ACGATTCGACTCTTAGGCCGCACAAGAATAAATCGGGTTGGGGCTGTTACGGCCGGCACGGCATTTATGTCCGTACGAAATACTAGGAACAGTAGACCGGGCGTGTCTCTGACGGGTTAGGGCTCTACACGCTGATCCTGTAATATTCCACCATGCCGAAATTGAAGCGGTTGCTTTGGTCTGGCTTCCTGTTTTTCGTTGTTGCGCTTGTCGCCGTCTACGGTGCTGACTTCACTTGGCGGCAGGTCTTGGTTGGCGGCCTTGCCATGCTGATCTTTCACTACGCCGACAAGCAGTTTGGCGCGGCTTTCACAAACAACCGCCCCTTCACCCGATATCAGTTTGCAATTAGCGTCACGAACCTTGGTGGGGCGCTGCAGGCGGCCGGCCTTTATGCGGATGAGCTGCCAGCCATGCCTTCGATCTACGAGGGCATGAGCGGCAAAGGCGGGATGGTGTTCACATGGTTGGAGCCGGAACTGTTTTTCATCAACACGACCAATCAGTTTGAATCTCACCTGGACTTCTTTATCGACGTACCGGCCGACGGCTCGCGCAAATCCGAAAGACCGCTTGAGCTTTCCGACACGCTCGAAATGCGCATGACCGCCGAAGCCTACGAGCTGGTGCTGTTGACGCGGGAACAACGCTATTGCTGGCCGCAAACGACGCGGGGTAGCGGTGTGGTGCTGTTTCGCTTGCCCTATACGTTCTGGAAGGAGATGCAAGGTGATCCTTACGAGGCCGGGAAGCACGACAAGGTGAAGGCCATCTTGTCTGGCGCTGGCCTCACCTATTGGGCTGACAGCGAGGTTTCGAGCGCATGGGAGTACAAGAACGAATACGGCACGTTTCGATGGTGGGATGTGTAGCGAGGGTGTAGGCGGTTTCCGCTTCAGGGAACTCATCTTCCAGCCCCCGCTGAGCGTGAAACACGTGTAAACCCTCCGCCGCAATTGACTTTCCCGAACTATCGCGCGACTATCGAACGAAATGGCTGTGGAAGGGAGGCTGCAGCACCTGATGAGGTGAAAGAGATGAAGGATGTTTACCCGCAAGCCACAATCACGCCGTTCCGTACTGCCCAGGATGTGTCGTACCGCTATAGAGTCGAAGTGGATGGACTGCAGCCGCACATGTGGGCCAACATCGGCGATTATGACAGTCAAGAGGACGCGGTCGCATCGTTCACGCCGCCGCTTTGCATCGAGTACGAGCTAGAGGCTCTGCAGGCGCTCCGGGACGGCAAGAAAATTGAGTTCAGCTTGGAAGGTGCCTTGTCGCTGTAAGTCACGTCTGACGAGGACCTCAAGTATGGCTGAAATCAGCCCGACAAGCCGCTGCAACGAGTTCTCAGGCAAGCAATGAGATGCGTCATCCTCAGCCATGATGTGACTAAGGCTTCCACGACCCATTTATCGACCTCCGAGCTCTGATAATTGGCGCTTTAAGCAACGGTGGTAAGACGCCGGACCTTGTACGAGCCTTGCACCCGAGCACGCGGATTCGATGGAGTTCCGATCGACACTGCTCAGCGCGCTTAGGTCGGGCGTGTCTGGAGACCGTCCAAGTTCTTCAAGTTGAGTATTGAGACACCGATGGTAAGCGGCAGCGCCTTGTACGAGCCTAGCGCCCGAACAGGCGGACTCGATCGACGCTCGATCAACATTGCTCAGTTTGCTCAGATCAGGCATGCCTGGGTGATGTGCAAGTTCTTCAAGCTGAGTATTGAGACACCGATGGTAAGCGGCAGCGCCTTGTACGAGCCTAGCGCCTGAGCAAGCGGACTCGATTGAGTCGCGGTCGGAAGCTGACAAGTCGGAAATATCGTAAGTTGCGGGTACGGTTCGCGCTTGAGCACGCATCCGGGATAAATCAAATAAAGTACACCCAGTCATTCCGGTGACCTGCCCTTGAACCCGCTGTGCATCTGCCGAATAGCGACCTGAAAGTGCCACGGCAGTGAATCCCGGTGGCTGAGAAATCCATCTTTGCGGCTTAAATTCAAAACGGCCATCGGGATCCGCCGTCACAGCTCCCGAGTACGAACCCTCTGGGAAGTGATTACCCCCAGGTACAGGATAAAAATCAAAGATGCCCGAAAGTCCTCCGTCCGCTGATTCCGCGATCGTCAGAGTTAGTCCGGTAATTCCCTGCGCACAGGTGTATTTCCCCACCCAACTTCCGCTCAAGGATTTTCGCAACGGAGCTTCGGCTTCCACCTGCGCTGCCGTTTCGGATGTCCCAGGTGACGCCGCTAAAGGTGCAGCAGTCGAGCTGGATTGTTGCACGCCATCTTGTAGGCGTGATTGCTGAGCGGTTTGAAAAGAATGTAGAGATGGTGCAACCTTTTCCGGCCCACTTTTCGTAGCAATCTGTTGAGCGTCCGAACGAGGAGGTGGCTGCGCCCGATCAGGCGTCTCCGAAGTGCGTGGGGCAGAAACAGACACGGCAGCATTTCGGGTGTCCATTTTAGTGATGTCATAATTCCATCGCAAACCACCTTGAGGATGGTTGGGAAAGTAAAAGTTTGCGAACCCTGAAGTTTGGCCTGGCTCCGCGTCCAAGAAATCGTCCTCTTCTTCCTCCCCAATGCTTTTGCAGTCAGACGGAGGTGAGGGATCGAACGTTCCAGAGTGATAGGTGATGCCATATGAGGTATGTGACGACGGCATTTCCGCGCTCGGGCAATCAAAAATGCGAATCTTAATTCTTATGAAAGAAACTTCTGCGGTCGAATTATTCTGGACGTCCCCGCTAAAGTTAAATGCGGAAGGGTACTTTTCATTCGAATTCCCGCTCACCGTCGTATCCGAAAGGCTTCCGTTGATAATCTTGACTTGCGACATCTGGGCGGTCGTTGCTGAATGGTCGTCTGGGCCTCGAAAGTGAGTATCTCGATTCATGTTCGTGATCTTCCCAACGAAAAGAACAAGCACAATGATGCCAATCGTGGCCCAAAGCTGCTGTTTTGGACTTATGCGCAGCGCAAAAAGTAGTCGGCTTATTTGGCGTTGATAAAGGCAGGCGACCCCGAACAGTAAAGCCGTAGCCAAGAGGAACGTGAATGCGCTGCCGCCGGTGGACGACGATGTCCAAAATGCATCGACCGCACCGAAAGCAAAAATGCTCCCAATAAAAGCGAAAAGCAATCGCTGGCCTTGGTTCAATCGGGATGTAAATGCTTGACTGGGGGACTGCGTAGGCACATTTGTAGCGGTAGAAGATTTCGACGCTGCCTGACGCTGCTGGGAAGTGGAATGGGGCGTTTGTGCCGAGCGCGCACCTGCCCTTGAAGTACTTTGCGACGTGGAAGCGGCCTGCGGCCCTTGCTGGCTAGCATTCGCAGGTGGCGGAGCCGTAGATTGCGAAGTCGGCGCCCCACTGGCCGGCGTCCGAGAACTACGGTACGAGGCGAGCTGAAGATCATATAAATTGCGCTTCTCGCGATTCGAGAGAACTGTATAGGCTTCGTTGATTTCTTTGGACTTTTCGTCAGCTTGGCGCTGCCAATATGCAGGAGCATTCGCGAGGCGATCAGGATGAACCTCGCGGATCAAACGAAGGTAGGCGGTTTTGATCTCCGCCGCCGATGCGGTTTCCGAAATGTCGAGGAGCGAATAGTAGGTTTCGTCAGGCATTGTTCAACCTAGAGGCCAAGAATTCGATATATCAAAGCACCTAGTTTGCGCTGTTTGCCACTCTTTGTAAGTGGTATGCCAATTCTACGTGACAGTGTTGAAAGCATGCCAGAAATGCCTAAAAGTCGCCGAATGGAGAACCCGCCGCAGTTCATCGGGCGGCTCCCAATAAAAGCCGCGTCGCCTGTCCAATCGAGGTCCGGATGTCTTGGGCTCCAACATGCAAAGCAAGTTCCTTGCGCGTAGCCAATTGATCGAGAAATGCCTTATCAGCATCATCGGTTCCAATACAGATAATCTCGATACCCCTGTGTTTCAACATTGCCGCAGACCGGAGAGCATCTTCACACGAGTTCGGCTGTCCATCGGTAACGACCACCACCGCAGCAAGCTCTTTGAACTTGCCAGAGAGGTCGAGACCGGCGGCCAAATTAGTAGTGCCCCCGACAATTCCGACTCGCACCGCAGCGATCTTTTTTTCAAAGGCGGCACTCTGCACTGTGGGATCGCATACCATCGCGGCCCTATCGGCGAATACGGCAAGCCCCGTCGCATATCCGTTTTTTGTCGCCGATTTGGAAAAGTCGATTGCGCCGTTCTTTGCTTGGGACATCTTATCCCCGGTCATACTTCCAGAAGTGTCGATAAGAAGCAGCACATCTTTGATCAACGACATCTCGGGCGTTTGATTTTCAGTGGTGCCCTTTAGGCACAAGCGGCCCTGATCGTTTAAACGAAGCAAAGGCATCGAAAGCCTCTCAAATATGGACGTGGACTGCCTACCAAGTGTAGAGGAAAAGTCCAGTGCGGCATAGCAAACATCGAGCAGCTCTAACGAATCATTGCGGCATAGCGCCATGAGGATGTTGGAGGGAGGAGGTGTCCTCCCTGTCTGCGGCCGCACTGCGTCCTCCGCCACCCACCTCAAGCGGGCCTGTTCCTGCCCGCAACGCCGCCCCTGAAAATCATGTGCGCTGTCGCGCACGAATAAGGAAACCAGACCTTCGCTGAGGGCTCCGCCCTGGCGCGGCGCAAGGGGTTTCCCCAGTCTTCCGCGCTGCGCTTGTGCAGACCTCCGCTGCGCTTCGCCCTTTCCGTTCCAGCTTCGCTTCCTCTCCAAGGGTGGGAGATTCCCCACCCCATTGCGCCTTGCCGCCCCGCCTTCGCCAGGAGGCGTTCGGCATGTAGGTACATGCCACGCATGGCATGAAAAGCAACGGCAAAAGCCGAGGAGGAAACACCCATGAAGCGCATTGCAAACACAACCACCATCCAACCATCCACACCCAAACCACAAACGGCGAAAGAAGTAATCGCCGCCAATGTTAAAGCCCTTATCGAACAGCTTGAAGCAGGACACAGCGATGCACTCACGGCATACCTGAACGCCATGAGCCGATTCCACAATTACAGCTTTGGCAACATTCTCGAAATCGCACGGCAGAAGCCGTGCGCTACGCGGGTGGCTGGCTTGTATGCGTGGAATCAGCTTGGTCGCAGGGTGAAGAAGGGCGAGAAGGGCATTCGCATCCTCGCCCCCATCATCGGGATTCAGCGCAAGCCGAAGGAAGAAGCGGAGAAGGACATCACCAAACAGAATCGCCCTGTCTTGGTTGGGTTCCGTTCGGCCTATGTCTTCGATGTCAGCCAGACCGACGGCGCAGAGCTTCCAGCCATACGCGAGATTGGCGGCGACGTTGGCGAGAACCGCAACCGTCTGCTGACGTTCATCGAGCGGCAAGGCATCGAGCTTGTCTTTACTGAGCGCATCGCTCCTGCGTTGGGCATGAGCTATGGGGGCAGGATTGCGGTATTGCCCGGTCAGTCGAAGGCCGAAGAGTTTTCGACCCTCGTACACGAACTGGCGCACGAGATGTTGCACAAGGCCGAACGCCGCACGGCAACGACAAAAGTTGTCCGTGAGACGGAGGCCGAGGCCATCGCGTTCGTTGTGGGTAAGGCCGTAGAGCTGGAAACCGGAACTGCCTCCGCCGACTACATCCACCTGTACCACGGCAACGCCTCGCTTCTGGCCGAAAGCCTTGAAGTCATCCAGCAAACCTCCGCCGTCATCCTTGCCGCCTTAGAGCCGACCGTCGTGGAGGCGACTGCTGCGGAGTCCGAAGCTCTCGCAGTTGCCAGCTAAACCCGCTCTGTTTACGAGCGGGCGAAGCAAGCCTGTCCGCTCTTTTCCCCCAACGTGCGCCTAACCGCTCGAAAGGAGCAATCGTCATGGATACCGACATCACCAATGCCACCGAGTACCGCAACCTGCCTCTCGCGTTGCTCACCGAATCCACCACCAACCCCCGCCGCATCTTCGAGGAGAGCGGTTTGCAGGAGTTGGCCGAAACCATCCGCAGCCAGGGCGTTCTCTCGCCGTTGCTCGTTCGCCCGTTGAACGAGCGCAGCTTTGAGATTGTCTTTGGTGCACGGCGTTATCGCGCCGCGCAGATGGCTGAGGCTGAAACCGTCCCTGTCCGCATCAAGCAGATGTCCGATGCCGAAGTGTTGGAGGCGCAACTTATCGAAAACCTCCAGCGCCGCGACGTTCACCCGATGGAGGAGGCACAAGGCTTCAAGGCGCTTCTCGACTTGGAGGAACCGAAGTACAGCATCGAGCAGATCGCGGCGAAGGTGGGCAAAGCGCCGGCTTACGTCGCCCAACGCTTGAAGTTGACCGAGCTGGGCGAGGCTGCGGTCGAAGCCTTCTACCGCGAGGAGATCGGCGTGGGCCATGCGCTGTTGCTAGCGAAGCTGCCAGCCGACCGTCAGGAGGAAGCTCTTAAGGCTTGCTTTCGCGAGGATTGGAGCGCGAGTGCTGACCGAAAGGCCAAGCGCATCCTGCTACCCGTCCGCAACCTGCAGGTGTGGGTTGAGCAGAACGTCTTGCTCATTCTCAAAGATGCGCCGTTCGATAAGAGGGACGCGCATCTCGTCGCCATCGCCGGGAGTTGCGTGGACTGCCCCAAACGGACAGGGCACAACAAGCTCCTGTTTTCCGACCTTGGCAAGCAGGACGCTTGCACCGACCCAAGCTGCCATCAGGCGAAGGTGGACGCGCACCTTGCCAAGACCATCGCGGCCAAGCCCAAGCTCGTTCAAATCAGCACGGCCTACGGCAAGCCGGAAGAGGGTAGCTCAGTCCTGCCACGCAGCCAGTATGTTGCGATTCAGGAGGAGAAACCGAAAGACAAGGGCGAGGCGAAACGGCCTCAGTTCAAGACCTGCAAGTTCACCACCGAGGCCATCGTCGCGGACGGCGAAGGAAAGGGTGAGATTCACAAGGTCTGCGCCAATCCCGCTTGCCCCGTCCACCACCAGAAGAAGCAGCCGAGCAAGCCGGATGCTTCGTTCAAAGCACGGCAGGAGAAAGAACGCCGTGAGGCTGCGATTGCCAACACCACAGGCATCCGCATCCTTGCTGCCATCACCGCAGCCGTTCCGGTGCGGTTGATGAAGCGCGACCTGCTATTTGTCACCGAGCGGCTGGCCGCTGTGCTGGACGAAAACCGTCTGACCGTAATCGCCCGTCAGCACGGCATCAAGAAGGCGAAGGACAGCGACTCCATCACGAAGCTGTTTCTTGCCTACCTCCGCCGTGCCGAAGAGAGCGCGTTGGGGAGCGTGTTGGTAGAACTGACCATCGTTCTCTCTGCCACGCGCAGCAATTCCGCAAACGTCCTCCGCGATGCCGCCGCAGCGTACAAGGTGAACACAGATGCTATCGCTCTCACGGTCAAGCAGGAGTTCGCTGCCAAGGAAAAGGCGAGGACACAGAAGAAGGCTCCGGCGAATACTGCGGCGGCCAAACTGAAAAAGACGGCCTAGAGAACAGGCCGTCTCGCTTAGGGGTCTGCACTAGCAGACCCCATTTTTGCGCCCGTCTTTCCCGCCCTGGGCGTTGCTCCTGCAAGAACGGCAGGAGCAGCTATGCCCACCCACCCGACGGGCTTAAGCCGACAAAAATGATAACTGGCGGCACATCTGCGATAAACTGACACCCACCCTGATACATGAAAATTGAGCGATCCAGAAATGGCTGGGCATAATGGCTGCGAATGTCAATTTACTACCCGGAATCAGAGAATCGGTTGCATCCGCATTAGCTCAAATGCGGGTTAAACTATTGGATTTGACGGGCAGAAATCGACTCATTAATTTCAAGCACACGCCTGGAAGATCACTGCAATTTGTTGAGGGTCAGCCAACAGATGTGTATCAGAGACTTGTCGAAGCAAACAACAATCTCACCATCAGCATTTTAGGGTTACCTGAGCCCTCAGAGCGTGATTGGATAGAGCAAAACGGACGTCTTCAACGACCAGACCTGAAAGAATGGGCCAAAGCACAAGGCATCCCGACCTCATTTGAAATGCCGGTAACTGGTGGAGCTAGGGGCGGCGCACATCTCCGAGCGCTCATGTACCCCGATGATCTGGCGAAGCATTGCCGAAAAATTGAGCGCGAAGCCGCATCTGCTATCGAAGAAACCGGCGCAAATATGCTGTTTCTCGTCTTGGGATTCCTGGAGTTCCCCGATCAACGAGACAGTGACAGATCATATCAAGCACCATTGATCAGTATTCCCGTATCGTTCCGCAAGTGGCTTGTGGCTGGCATACAGCAGTTCTCTCTTCAATTCACCGGCGACGACATTTCGGAAAATTTATCACTTCGGGAAAAGCTGCGTAACGACTACGGTCTTGCCGTACCGGAGCTTGACGAAGACCAAATTGACGTTGAAGGGTATTTCAACGCCATCCAAAGCGTGATTGAAAATAAGCCGGGGTTCTCCATCAAGCGCCGGGTTTCGCTCTGCTTACTGAGTTTCAACAATATGCTGTTGGTGAGAGACCTCGATCCGGCCAAATGGCCGCAGGATGGCGACGCAAATGGTTTGGTAGACCATCCCATTGTTCGTGAAGTATTTCAGGGGTCTTCCGATGAGACACGGTCGGGGCTTTCTCTCTCCGAAGATCACCCGGTCGAAGAAGGTCCCGGAGCCGAGATTCCTCTAGTGTACGACGCTGATAGTTCACAGCACAGCGCTCTCGTCGATGCGATTGCCCTCAAGAAGAACCTCGTCATTGAAGGCCCTCCGGGAACCGGCAAGTCGCAGACCATTACGAATCTCATCGCCGCTAGTCTGGCGAATGGGAAGAAAGTATTATTCGTTGCCGAAAAGTTGGCTGCCCTTCAAGTCGTACAGAATCGTTTAGAGATGGCCGGCTTGGATGCATACGTGCTCGAACTCCACAGCAATAAGACAAGCAAGAAATGGGTACTCGAAGAGATTTCAAAGCGGATCACTCATCAGACAACAATGCCTTCTGATCTCCACAGAATGCAGAAGCAACTCGAATTGCATCGCGGAGACCTCAAGGCGTATGTCGATCTGATCAATTCGGCAGCACATAATTCATTTGGCCTCACACTCCATCAGGTCATGTGGCGCGCGGAGAAACATCGCAGCACGATCGCGAGCGAAGAGGCTTTTCTCAGTCAAATCGTCGTTGCAGACGCAACACAAATCTCTGAATTTGAACTCAACCGCCGGATAGATTGCCTTAAACATCTCAGTGCGCAGTACGAGATCGTTGGCGGGTTCGATGAGCAATGCACCTTCTGGGGGTTTTTCCCTGAGCGTCTCATTCCCGGCGATGAAGTGCATCTTGCAAATACCTTCCGATCCTCGCTCGAGTGGTTGCCCGCGTTTAATGCAGGCGCAGATGCACTCGCGGGAATTGTTGGAGGCTGCGTTCACAATCTATCTCTCGATACCGGACTCGCACAAATCGATGTGTTGTCGCAGGTGTTGGACACGGTAAATCGCAATCTGCCGCTGCATCTGATTCCAGGCTTCTTTGCTGACGACGCCACTGGCACGAGAGCCAAACAAGCGATCCTTGGTTTTGAAAAGCAGGTTATTGCGTTCCACGCGGCACACAGTGTCGTAACCATGGCACTCGGGCGCGAACCGGTCATCACGCGAGGGGACCTAGAGGAACTACACGCACTTCAACATGCTGCTCATGGCCTCGGTGTTGAACTTGGCGCGCTGCCGTCGTTAAGAATGCTCCATCAAGAACATTGTGAGGCATCAAGCAAGCTCAAAACGGCCATTACCGCCATCGCAGCATTCGCTGGTACCAAGAACATTCCGTTTCTCGGTACGCGCCAGAAGCTCGATCAGTTATCGAGCTTGACCACCCTGATATTTGAAGCCCCCGATTTGAACTTTAGTCTGCAAACGCCCGGATTGACGCGCGGCGGAGCTGTACCTGCGATGGAGCGTCTCTTGGCGCTACAGACCGAATGGGTTGAGCTTGAGCGCGAACTGAATGCAAAACTGTATCTTGATGCTCTGCCGCCAGAAGGCGACATCAAACAAGCCATATTGACACTTCGTGAGGGTGATGCATGGTATAGGTTTCTTCAGAGTCGCTGGCGCAATGCTGTTCGCCTGCATAAATCCATTCACCGAAGCAAGAAACGAATGTCGGGACGCGAGCGCCTTGCCGAGCTTGAAAAGCTCATCGCTCTCTCTGGTCTAAAGGAACAATGGCAATCAGACTCAGCGTGGGCGCAGTATTTAGGTCATGCTGCACCATCGTCTATGCCGTCACTGACCGAATACGTGGCGCTTGCGAAATGGAATCAGGGGGTCACACTGGCATCAGAAGAATTTGAAGTGAACGTAATTGATCTCGTCACGTTCACGGGAGATCAAGCACGAGCGCTGCGTCGTGAATTCTCTCCGTTGAAGGCCCATCTTGCCGCAGCACTTTCAGTACTTGATAGTTTCAACACTACGTTTCCGAGACTGAATGAACACGCGCAAGCACATTCGGTGCAAATGGTGCTCGACAATGTTGACCGCTTTATCGAAGCACTCGGTGCGCAGCTTGATTGGCTCAAAGGGGTGTCCCATAACCATGCGCGTTACGATGAGGTGGCCGTCAGCTGCGAGGCAGCGCTGGAGCGCGCCGAGCTGAAATCAGCCATCGACGAAAACAGCACGGTAAGAACCTTGCTCGGCGATCTCTATGCCGGGGTGAATACCAACTGCGCTCCTGCCGTCGAAGCGTTGGAGTTTGGACAATCAATTGATAGCCTGAATGTTTCAACGCAGATCAAAACTGTACTCAGAACGAACCCACCGCTTGAAACCTGCGAATCAATCAAACGGGCCCTGGATGCCATTTGCGCGGGATTGAAGCAAACGCAATCGCTGTCCGATGAATTGGGGCGATTCGGTTCAATCGATGTCTCCGCATGGGTTGGGAAATCGTCCATCGATGACCTGCAAGTATTCACCGGAGCACTCACACTCGCACTCAAAAATGCCCTCGATGACATCGATGCCCTCATACCGTGGACTCACTACCTTGCCCGAAGAACCGAGGCTCGCGATTGCGGTCTTACCGAGTTTATGGAACTGCTCGAACGCAAGCGCCTCAAGTCAACAGAACTGGCAGATGCTTACGCCTATTGCGTTTACAGTACGGCGATTCGTGAAGCCTTTCGCCATATTCCCCAGCTCGGGCGGTTCACCGGTCTGCAGCACAACCAGATCAGAGAAGAATTCAAGCGATTAGACAAGCAGATTATTGGGTTGCGTGGGAAAGCGATTGCTTATGAGTGTGGTCGTGCTACCGTCCCACTCAACGGAAGAAACGGCGCACGGGTTGATGACAAAACCGAAATGGTATTGCTGAATTATCTGATGCCGCAGCAACGACCGCGTATGACTGTTCGCAAAATGATGATGCGCGCTGGCAAATCGATCCAAGCCCTCAAGCCATGCTTCATGATGGGGCCTCAAGCAGTTGCTCAGTATTTGACACCGGGAGCAATAACGTTCGATGTAGTCATTATGGACGAAGCCTCACAGCTCAAGCCCGAAGAAGCCATTGGCGCGGTTGCTCGTGGCGGTCAACTGGTCGTGGTTGGCGATCCCAAACAGCTCCCACCTACGTCATTTTTCTCACGCATGACACAAGCAGGCGACGATGAGGAACAATTCTCGACTACAGATGCCGAGAGTATTCTTGATGTGTGTTCATCGCACTTCAAGCCGACACGTTCTCTCCGCTGGCATTATCGCTCACAGCATCACTCGTTGATTGCTTTCTCTAACCATCACTTCTATCGCAATCTCGTGATATTCCCTTCGCCGTATGGTCAAGGGGGAAAGTTGGGGGTGCGCGCAGTTTATCTGGCTGATGCAATCTACGAGAATCAGACTAACTTCCGTGAAGCGAAGCGTGTCGTTGATGCCGTAGTCGAACACATCGCAAACCGCCCCAGCGAATCTCTAGGTGTCGTTACACTCAATATCAAGCAGCGCGACCTGATTGCAGAACTACTGGAAGAACGTCTTGCGTCGATACGAGGAGCCGACGAGTACAAGAAGCATTGGACTACTGAAGGACAACCACTGTTCGTCAAGAATCTTGAAAACGTTCAAGGTGACGAGCGTGATGCCATCATCATCTCAACCACGTTTGGAAAGCCCGTCGGATCAAGTGCGGTCAGGCAGAATTTCGGCCCCATCAGTCGTCAAGGCGGCTGGCGGCGCTTGAACGTATTGTTTACGCGTGCCAAGAAGTCCATTGCAATCTATACATCATTGCGCCCTGAAGACATTGTGTTAGATGGGACAACCCCCGAGGGCACTAAAGTCCTGCGGCATTACCTCGAATACGCAAGGACCGGATCGCTGAGCGTGACTGAGGAATCAGGCCGCGAACCTGACAGCGACTTTGAAATATCTGTGATGGAGTTGCTGCGGCTCAAAAACTACGCAGTTACGCCACAACTTGGGGTGGCAGGCTATCGCATCGATATTGCTGTGAAGCACC